>Ga0210383_10003365_pt1 | contig 14334 bp, 13 predicted proteins | sample IncBWC14OmetaG_FD_160072 | JGI IMG/M metagenome (GOLD analysis project Ga0210383, IMG submission 160072) | Forest soil microbial communities from Barre Woods Harvard Forest LTER site, Petersham, Massachusetts, United States - Inc-BW-C-14-O ...
GATCCGCCAGTTGAGAGTGGCCACGCGCACAGAAAGTGATGGCGATGCCGTCGAAGTCGAAATCTCGGATAGCGGCCACGGCATTTCGCCCGAGGACAAGGAAAAGCTTTTTCTTCCGCATTTCTCGACAAAAGAACGCGGCACGGGCCTCGGCCTCGCAATCGCCAGCCGTATCGTCGCGGAGCACAACGGCGCGATCCGCGTCGAAGACAATCTCCCGACCGGAACGAGGTTCCTGATTCGCTTTCCGGCCGTCGAAGTCGCCGCGCCAGCTCCGGCGCCCGCAGGCAATCCGGCGGCGTAAAAAGGGGCGACGCGAGCCAGCTTTTGCTTTTTTCGGGTTCGGAGCTTCAGCTCCGACATTTGAGGTTTGATTTGGGAAGAGGGGATTTAGCCCCTCAAGCAAATTTCAGCACAGGAAATCGCACAAACTGATATGCCCGCCAGCATTCTCATCGTTGACGACGAACGCGGCATCCGCGAATCGCTCGGCGCACTACTGCGCGACGAAGGCTACGAAATCGAATCCGTCGCTTCGGGCGAAGAATGCCTCGCGCGACTCGGAGCGCGCGGCTTCGATCTCGTCCTGCTCGACGTCTGGCTCCCCAAAATGGACGGCATGCAAGTGCTCGAACGCATCCAGCAACTCGAAGGCGCGCCGATGGTAGTCATGATCTCCGGCCACGCCAATATCGAAACCGCCGTCCGTTCCACCAAGCTCGGCGCTTTCGACTTCGTCGAGAAGCCGCTCTCGCTCGAAAAGATCGTCCTCGTCGTGCGCAATGCCCTCGAATATGTGCGCCTCGAGGAGGAAAATCGCCGCCTGCGCGCCGAACTCGAAGAACGCCACCAGATTCTCGGTTCAAGTGTGCCCATGAAAGCCCTGCGCCAGCAAATTGCTCTCACCGCGCCGACGAATGGTCGCGTTCTTATTTATGGCGAAAGCGGCACCGGCAAGGAGCTCGTCGCCCGCGCGCTGCATGCCAGCAGCCCGCGCAGTTCGAAGCCTTTTGTCGAAGTGAATTGCGCTGCGATTCCCGAAGAGCTGATCGAATCCGAAATGTTCGGCCACCACAAAGGCAGCTTCACGGGCGCAAGTGAAGACAAGGCCGGCAAGTTTCAGAAGGCCGATGGCGGCACGCTCTTCCTCGACGAAGTCGGCGACATGAGTCTCAAGACCCAATCCAAAGTGTTGCGCGTGCTCGAAGAAGGCCGCGTCGAGCCGCTCGGCTCAAACCAACCGGTTACCGTCGACGTGCGCGTAATCGCCGCCACCAATAAGCATCTCGAAGAAGAGATCGGCCGTAACCAATTTCGCGAGGATCTCTTCTATCGCCTGAACGTAATTCCCTTCTACGTTCCCGCTCTTCGTGAGCGCACCGAAGATATTCCGATTCTCGCCGCGCACTTCGTCGCCACGTTCTGCGAAGCTTATGGAAAGAAGCGCAAGGAATTCAGCGCGCCGGCGATGGACGTCCTGCTCGCCTACACCTGGCCTGGCAACGTGCGCGAGCTCAAGAATCTCGTCGAGCGGCTCGTGATCATGTGCCCCTCGCCGCGCATCGAGCCGCACCATCTGCCGCCTGAGATTTTCCGCGGCGCGTCGAAGAGTCCCCAGAAGCCTTACGAAAGCCTTCAGGAAGCGCGCGCCGCCTACGAACGCGACTTCGTCCTCCGCAAGCTGGAGGAGAGCCGCTGGAACATGACCAAAGCCGCCCAAGCCCTCGGCCTCGAGCGCAGCCATCTCTATCGCAAAATGCGCTCCCTCGGCATCGCTCCCTCCAAGGTCAACTGAGGCGCGCGAATTCCCGGCACTCTTCCGGGGACTCAGCCTCCCTGTGTTGACAGAGAGCGTCACATGTGTCACACTATTCATGTGACACTGCTGCGCCTCAACCTTCAGCCCGGCGAATCGATCTTCGATCAACTCGTCTTCGCCGCAAAGAAGGCCTCCATCAGCGGCGAACTGCAAGCCGGACAGGCCTTTCCCTCGGTTCGTTTCCTCGCCACTCAATTTAAAATTCATCCCAATACGGCGCACAAGGTCGTTCAGCACCTCATCCAGGAAGGATGGCTCGAGGTGCGGCCCGGTATCGGCACCGTAGTCGCGCCGGTTCCCGAGCCGCGCGCCGGCGATCGCAAGCGTTTGCTTCAGCGCGAAGTGGAGCAATTAGCTGTGGAGGCCAAGCGCATCGGCCTCGAGGTGGAAGAAGTCGTCGACGCCATACACGAACACTGGGAGAAGCTCGAAAAGCGCCCGGAGGTGAGCCGCAAATGATTCAGGTGGAGAATTTGCACAAGGAATTCAGACGTTTTGAGGCCCTTCGCGGATTGAATTTTAAGGTCCCCGAAGGCAGCGCCTTCGCGCTCATTGGGGCGAACGGCGCCGGCAAGACCACGATCATCAAGATTCTCATGAATATCCTCACGCCCACCAGCGGACGCGCCACTCTCTTGGGCGTTGATTCGAGAAAGCTCTCGGTGCGAGAACTCGCTCGCATCGGCTATGTCTCTGAGAATCAGGATATGCCGCCACGCCTCACCGTCGCCGAATACGTAAATTACTTGAGGCCTTTCTACTCTTCCTGGGATCGCGATCTTGAGCGCGACAACATGCGTCAACTGCGGCTTCCGCCCGAACGCAAAATCGGCGACCTCTCGCACGGCATGCGCTTGAAGATGGCCCTGCTCTGCGCCCTCCCCTACCGTCCGAAGCTTCTGATTCTCGACGAGCCGTTCAGCGGCCTCGATCCCCTTGTGCGTGACGAATTCATGGAAGGCCTGCTCGCGCAGGCCGGCGAAATGACGATTCTCATTTCTTCACACGAACTAGGCGAGATCGACGGCGTCGCCACCGACATCGGCTTCCTCGACGAGGGCAAGCTCCTCTTCCAGGAGTCCATGGCCGAACTCAGCGGCCGCTTCCGCGAAATTCGCGTGACTCTCGGCCGCGAAGCCGCCTTCCCGGCGCAGGTCCCTAGCGATTGGCTCGCCGTCCAAACGATCGGCAATGTACTCACGTTCGTCGAGACGTCTTTCGATGAATCGCATCTCGGCGAATCGGTCCGTTCTCATATGGGTGAAGTACGCGCGATCGATTCGCGCCCGATGTCGCTCCGCTCGATTTTCATAACTCTCGCACGCAACGCGCGCGATAACGCAATCGCTTGAAAGAAAGGCGGCACAGCATGATTTGGCATATCTTCCGGAAAGACTGGCGGCTCCTGTGGGGCTTCGTGGCCATCGTGGCGGCCCTGCAGGGCATCGCTGAATTGGTGTTGGCCAAAGCCCGGACGTCCGAAGCGGGCCCGATGCTAGACCTGATGGCCCAGTCGTTGCCGATCCTAACGTTTTTCGCCGCTACATTTTTGATTGTCGCCGTCGTTCATCTCGATGCCATTCCCGGCCTCCGCCAGGATTGGCTCACGCGGCCCATTCACCGCGGCCACTTGCTCGCTGAAAAACTCTTGTTTGTGGTGATCGCCGTCGAGGGTCCGATTCTCTTGGCAGACGTCTTGCTTGGTCTAGCTTGCGGCTTCTCGTTTCGTTCGGTGCTTCTTGTCGCCGCCGAACGCGTCGCCTACCTGCTGTTTTTCCTGGTTCTTCCGATTTTCGCATTTGCGTCCGTGACGAAAAACATGACCGAGGCGTTTATCCTCGGCTGCGGGTGTACTTTCATCAGCGGCGTCTTTTTAACACTCTCCGACTCCGTCAATTGGGACGCCCACAACACTCTTGCCACCGTTGCCCACACAGGGGTCGGTTGGATCGGCGAATTGACTCGTTTTGCCATCATCTCGATCGCAGCGATTGTGATTCTCCGTTTCCAGTATTTCTTTCGAAGGACCGCCGTTTCGCGAACGCTTGTGATCCTCTTCGGTACTCTCTTGTTGCTCACTGTTTTTCTTCCCTGGAAACCAATCTTCGCGATTGAGGAGCGCCTGTCACCGGATCCCGCCGCCGCTGCAAACCTCTCGCTGGCGTTTTATCCTGCGGCGGGCAAATACCACGATCCCTCGGGGCTCAGAGATTCTTACAACATCGGTGCGGGGCGCTACGTTGAGGTTTTTCTTCCTCTCCGAGTTTCGGGACTGCAAGCCAATCAGACGCTCATCACCGATCACGGGGATCTGAGAATCCTCGGTCCCGATCGAACACTGGCATATCGCGGCTCAACGATCGGCATCGAGGTGGAAAATGCTGGCTCAGACTCTGCCGGTGAATCCCGCCATCAGCGGATCACGCTTCCCGCTTCGCTTTACAATCAATTGCAAGACCAGTCTGTACGTGCCGAACTGGAGTACTCCTTCACCCTGTTCGGCCTCAGCAAATCCTATGCGATTCCGGCCGTCGGTGGCGACGAGCGCATGCCAGGTTGGGGCTGGTGCCAAACGAAACTCAATGACGCCGGCACAGCCGTATCGATGAAATGCATGGCGCCAGGAAATGGCCCCACGTGTGGCGGCATCTTTTTGGAAAATCCTTCTCGGGCAACTCAGAATCCGGAACGGTTTGCTTGCAGCCCCGATTATTCCCCATATTCCGCGAAGCCGATCCCTGACGCTTTTGCGCGTTTTGGAGCCACCATTCCCTTTCGCGATCCATCGGGGCTCGCGAAATATCCCGTGGATGGACCGCAGCTCCCAAGTTCGCGCGTCGTGGTTCGCGTCTACGAGCCGCTCGCGCACTTCACGCGTTCGCTTGAAATCGCGCAGCTCAAATTGGGGGATTGGACGCCGCGTTAGCGACTAGGAGACTTCCTGCACGCGCCGCTCTTCTTCGATAAGTCTAGCGATTACCGCCACCGGGTTCTTCGCTTGTGGCTTGCTGATTCTCCGCCAGCTGCTCCAGTTGCCTTCGCCAATCGAGTTGCCGCACCACCGACGAGCTTTGCCGCCAGTTCGGTCTTACGCTCACGTTCAATTCCAGAAAAATATGCGCGCCGAGCATTTCTTCCAGTTCTTTCCGCGCCTGCGAACCAATCTTCTTGATCGTCTCCGCACGCTTCCCGATCAGAATTCCCTTCTGCCCTTCGCGTTCCGCATAAATCGTCGCGCGAATCCGGAGTAGCTTCTCGGTCTCCTCGAAGCTGTCCACCATCACGGCAATCGCGTGCGGCACTTCCTCTCGCGTCACGAGAATCGCCTTCTCGCGCACCACTTCCGCCACCAAAAAACGCTCCGGCTGATCCGTAAACTGGTCCGCCGGAAAATTCGCCTCTGCCTCGGGCAGCCGCGCGATCCAGCCCTTCACCAGGTCCGCGCAGCCCTTCCCTGTCAGCGCCGAGATCGGGAAAATTTCCGCGAACGCGTACTCGCGTTGATAATGGTCGATCAAGGGAAGCAATTTTGGCTTGTGCACGCAATCAATCTTGTTCAGCAGCAGGAACACCGGCCCGTGAAAACGGCGAATCCACTCGATCGAGAATTTGTCGCCCGGCCCGAAATTCGCCGCAGCATCCACGATCAGCGACAGCACGTCCACGCCTTCCAGCGCGTGCTGCACTTCATCCATCATCATCCGGTTCAGCACGTTCATCGGCTTGTGCAGTCCCGGCGTATCCACCAGCACGATCTGCGCGTCTTCGCGGTTCAGAATTCCCTGAATGCGGTTGCGCGTCGTCTGCGGCTTCGACGAAACGATCGACACCTTTCGCCCCACGAGCGTATTTACAAGCGTCGACTTCCCCGCGTTCGGCCTCCCCACAATCGCCACAAATCCCGCGCGAAACACGCCATTCGATCCCATCCCGCAATTCTACGCGCCAATCTCCCGCGCGTCGACGCTTCCGCCGCCCTGCGAGCGAAGTCGTGCGGACGACTGAGGTGGCGCCTTTGTAGGGACGGCCTTTCCGCGACTTTTGCGTCCCGACGGTTCTCGTTGGGAAGGCTGTCCTCTTCCCAGCTAGGGCGCGAAGGCGCCACCCAACGCCCCCCAGGCAAAGGATGCCGATCGCTTAAGGTGTGAGCTTGTTCGTCTTGAGGTACTGCTGCGAAGGAACTCCAAACGCATCTGCCACGCGGTTGAAAAACGCGAACATCGCCGTTATGTAGACGGCTTCCGAAATCTGATCCTCGCTCCAGCCGGCGTCCCGCAGCGCCTGCACATTATCAGCCGTCGTATGCGCAGGATCGAGGGTCAGCTTCCGCACGTACTCGAGCAGCGCCATCTCCGCGGGGCCCAGCCCCGCCTCGCCGATCCGCCCCTCGACGATCGCCGCTACGCATTCTTCACTGGCTCCCTGAACACGCAGGAAGTAGGCGTGCGAGTCCAGTCAATAATCGCACTCGTTCAAAAACGAGACGTAGCTCGCAATCAATTCCTTCTGCCGCCGCGCCAAGTGCCCCGGCGAAAAGTGCACCGTATTGCCAAACTCGATCACCTTCTTCAAAAAATCCGGTCGCGCGCCAAAGCACTTGATGATTCCGGGCACCTGCTTCCGCCCCGATCCCTTCCGCCAGAAATCGTACGCCTCAAGCACCTCGCCCTGCGCCTCGGCATCCTCGTGGACGCGAATCTTCATCCCGCGCTTCTCGCCCGACCACGCGTTGTCGCTGGCGCCGTGGCTGCCGCCCGCTCCGCGCTTTTCTTTGTCGTCGCTGTCGTCCAAATTCCGATTCCCCCACGTCTACCGCCGCGCCACGACTTAAGCCCGGCGCGCCATTCTCTCGCAATAATGCTTAGGTACTAGCGCACGTCTCCAGTAAATATCACACCGTTCGCGCCGCCGTCGCCAATCCCGCCGCCGTCCGCCGCGCCCGCACGCGCAGCACCTTCCTCTGATTCGACTCCAGCACGTCAAATCGCACGCCGCCCATCTCCACCATCTCGCCCGTCCGTGGCACGTGACCCGCCGTTGCGTTCAGGAACCCCGCAATCGTCGCCGCATTCGACGCCTGCGAATCCGCATCGAACTGCACTCCCAGCAGCTCCGCCGCCTTCGCCAGCGGCACGCTCCCACGCATCACCAGCGCCCCGCTCGTCTCGCGCACCACGTCCGGCGCCGGCCGGCGGTCTTCTTCGCCAATCTCGCCGACGATTTCCTCGATCAAATCCTCGATCGTCACCACACCCGCCATCGACCCGTATTCGTCGATCACCATCGCCATTTGTTGGTTCTTCTGTTGTAGCTCCTTCAGCAGGTCCGAACCGAACTTCGTCTCCGGCACAAATAGCGCCGGCCTCACCAGTTCCCGCACTTTGCGATGTGGCGACTCGCGCTCCGGCACTTCCAGCAAATCGCGCGCCATCACGATCCCCAGCACGTCGTCCAGCGATTTCTCGAAGACGGGCAGCCGCGAAAATTTCGTTTCCACCACCAGGTCGCGCAACTCTTCCACCGTCGCGTCGGCTTGAATTGCCACCACGTCCGGCTTTGGCGTCATCACGTCACGCACGCGCTTTTCCCCGAATTCCATCACCTGTTCGATCATCCGCGCTTCGTCCTGCTCGATGATGCCCTCTTCGGTCGCCGCGTCCACAAACGCTTCAATCGCCTGCTGCTGCTCCACTTCCGGCTCGCGAGGCTCTTCTTCGGTCAAGTGCAGCACCGAAATGCTGAATTCCAGCACTGCCAGCAGCGGCCAAATGATCCATACCAGCAAGCGCACAAAGGGGACGAACGGCGAAACCCACGCGCCCGATAGTCCCGCCAGCAGCAGCGACGGCAAAAACTGCATCGCAATTACCACTTCTGCCGAAAGGAACACCACCATTTCGAGCGCCGCTTGCCAGGTACCGGGCACAAAGAAAATCACGCCGCGCGCCGTCACCGCCGCCACAAGCACGAGCCATAGCCGAGCCAGCAAGCTAAACGCCAGCGCGCCGCGACGCCGCTCCATGTGGAATCGCGGTTCGATTTCCGATTCGAATGTTTCCAGGTGATTGTGAACGCGCCCGGTGGAAACGCGCCCTAGCTCGCGATACACGCGGTCGAGGTAAGAGAACACCACAAGGCCCGCCGCCAGCGCAAGAACCGCGATCGAATAGAGTAGGCTCGGCATTCCCTACGCCAGTTTCAACGCGCGTCGCAATCGTCGCTCGCGTCGCTCCATTTGCCCCGAATCCGTCTCGTGATCGTACCCCATCAAGTGGAGCACTCCGTGCAATGCCAGAATGCGCAGCTCTTCGTCAAACGTCCGCCCGAATGCGCGTGCGTTTTTCTGCGCCACTCGCGGCGCGATGGCGATATCGCCCAGATATTCGTCAGCGCGCGTGCTGTCCGCGATCCCCGCACGCTTTCTTCCGCCGGACCGCGAATTTCGATTTTTGCTCGGTGTCCCTTCGGCTGGAAACGACAATACATCCGTCGCCCGGTTTTTGCCACGATAGCTGCGATTCCACCGTGCGATGGCTGCGTTCGTCACCAGGCACACCGTGAATGAATCCGGCGCCAGGCGCAATTCCTGTCGCGCTCGCGCCAGAAACCTCTCCAATAATTGTATGGGAATGCGCACCTCGCGCTGCTGGTTGAGGACCATCGCTGCGCGCTCAGTCGCGCTTATTCTCGCGGTTCGTTTCCCGCGGGATCGGTGCTGCCGCTGCGATGCCGCGGCCGTTGCCATTCGCTTGCTCGCCCTTGAATTCGTCGTACGCCTTGATGATGCGTTGCACCAGGCTGTGCCGCACCACGTCGCGCTCGTCAAACCGCAGCACGGCGATGCCCTCGATGTTGCCCACCACTTCGATCGCCTCGATAAGTCCAGACTTGCGCGAGTCCGGCAAGTCAATCTGCGTCACGTCGCCCGTGATCACGGCCTTGGAATTGAACCCAAGGCGCGTCAAAAACATTTTCATCTGCTCGCTCGTCGTATTCTGCGCTTCGTCGAGAATCACGAACGAATCGTTCAGCGTGCGCCCTCGCATGAACGCCAGCGGAGCCACTTCGATGATGCCTTTCTCCAGAAAACTTTCCAGCTTCTCCGCTTCCAGCAAATCGTGCAGCGCGTCGTAGAGCGGCCGCATGTAGGGATCGACCTTTTCCTGAAGCGTGCCCGGCAGAAATCCCAGTCGCTCGCCGGCTTCCACCGCCGGACGCGCCAGGATGATTCGGTTCACCTGTTTCGAAAGCAGCGCTGAGACGGCCATCGCCACGGCCAGATACGTCTTACCCGTCCCACCCGGCCCGACGGCGAACACCATGTCGTACGATTCAAGAGCCTCGATGTACCGCTTTTGATTGGCGCTTTTCGGTGCCACCATCTTCTTACCGAACGCGCGCGTCCGCGAGGGTGAAAACGCGCCACGCAGCTCAGCCGCCGGCTGGTCCGTCGCCACGCGCAGCAGCGCCTTCACTTCCTGCGAATCGGGTATCCGCCCAGCCAGCACGCGGTTGTTGTACTCGTCTACGATCCGTGCCGCCCTCTGGACGTGCTCCGCCTCGCCCTCGATCTCGAGGTCGCGTTCCTTGAGTTGAGTGGTGACGTGCAGCGCAGATTCAAACAGCTTGAGGTTTTCGTCGAGGGTCCCGAAGAACTCGTTGATCCCCCCAACCATCCGGACGGTTTGTTTCATCAGGTGTGGCAGCGTGCCCGCCCTGTCGCAAAAACGGCGAGCCGGCCGCGTTTCGTGCTCCTCTAAATAGCGTAGCGCGGCAACCAGGGCCGGTCAAGCCGCGCCCGCCACAATTCACCAGACCGTAACATCTTGTGCGGCGTACTTACGTGGAGTGCGGCGGCAGGTCATACGATTCCAGAGTCTGGTAGTTTGATCAATCGCGCCCGGACCGAACTACTTGTCAGTCCAAAGGGAAACAGGTTGGGGCATGGCCTGCGCCGGCGCCGTCGGCTACGAAGTCACCCATTCCGCTTGCACGTTGGGAGGCTGCAGCAAAGTCTGCATCACCACGCAATATTGTTCGGTCTTCTCGCGCAAAGCGCGCAATTGCTCGGGCGTCGCTTCCGGTGCTTGAATCTCAAATCGCAGGCGAATCTGCTGGAAGCCCACGGCAATATCCTTCGCGATTCCCAAAGTCCCGCGAAGATCCAGGTCTCCTTCCACGGTGACCTCGATGCGCTGCGTCTGAATTCCCATCGCCGCCGCAACCATCTGGCAAGTAATCTGCGCGCACGCAGACAAGGCGCCGAGTAGCATGTCGCCTGAGCAAGCTGCAGTGCCCGCCCCGCCAACTCCCGCATGCGCCTGCGCATCGTAAATCGCCCGGCCGATGGCCACGGAGCACGCAATCGGTGTCTCTGTCTGCCCGCCCCGAGCTTTCAAAGTGATTCGGGAAGCCGATGGGTCGTTGCGATACTGTTCTTTCAGCGGCTTCTGCACCGACTTCAGATCCATGATGAACTCCCGGTTATCTTCGAGTCGTGTTAGATTACCTCAGGCTGGCGCATTCGGGATAATTGCATGTTTGTCGCGGGCCACGGAGGGTATCGCATGCCGAAGTTTGTCATTGAGCGTGAAATCCCGGGTGCGGGAAATCTCTCCGCCGCGGAACTGCGAGAAATCGCGCGCAAATCCGTCGCGGTCATAAAAGGCATGGGACCCGAGATTCAGTGGCTGCAGAGCTACGTCACCGGCGACAAGGTCTACTGCGTCTATCTCGCGCCCGACGAAGCTACAATTCGTGAGCACGCGAAACGCGGCGGCTTTCCCGCCAATCGCATTTCAGCTGTGCGCTGCCTGATTGATGCAAGCACCGCTGAATAGCGCGCTTCCAATTCTCTTGTACTTGCAAACCTGCCAAGAAATTCCTCACGTGCCAGACCGCAACAACTGCTGAATCGCCAGGTCCACGGGCATCACCCATCCCTCCAGCCACGCCGCTCTCTCCGCGGCAGTTGACAATCCTCGCCTCGCCGGCTCCACGCTTTGTTCCAATTTCTCCTGCTCGGCGGCGGTGAGCGGGGCGCCGATCGTCTGTCGGAGCGCTGCAGCAACCCCCGCCAGCTTGAGCGCTTTCCCCGGATCCGAACCAGCAGCGGCCAGAGCGGCGAATGACTCAAGGATGCGCGCGAGGCCGCGTTTGTGCCTCAATTCCTGGAACAGGCTCAAACTCTCTGCATACATCGCATCGGCCGCGGAGTAATCGCCCTGCTCCAGCGCGAGATTTCCTAAATCCGCCAACGAGCCGGCTATGCCCCATCGGTCGTTGATCTCCCGGAATACCGCAATTCCCTGCTCGTAAACGGCACGGGCGGCCGGCAGCTCACCCTGTTCCCGCAAGAGATCGGCTTGTTGGTTCAGCGCCCAGGCAACACCGGTCCGGTCGTCTAACTCGCGAAAAATGCCGAGGCACTCCTCGTTCAGCGACCGCGCCTTTGCATGTTCATGCTGAAGTCTTTTCACGCCCGAAAGGTTACTCAGCGCTCGCGCCACGGCGGGGCGGTCGCCCAGCTCCTTCCACAGCGCAAGACTCTCTTCAAACAACTCTGTAGCAGCTTCGAAGCTGCCCATATCTCGCGTAGTCACCGCCAGGCCATTCGCCGAAACCGCGATGCTCTGCTTCTCGCCCGTTTGGCGCGCGATCTCTAGGCTCTCGCGGAGCAATTCTACCGCGGCGGCGTAATCCCGTTGCCCCCCGGCCAGTACCCCCGCGCAAAAAAGTGCTCGCATGCGCGCGGCGTTTTGCGTGGCGGCCACCGGAAGCCGCAAGACCTCCGATAAACGCTGCCGCCCTTCGACGAAGTGTTCTCGCATTTCCCAGAATCGGAAAAGTGCGGTAGCCAGACGCAGGCTCCAGTCCGAATTTTGATTCTTCGTCAGCCAATCGAGGGCCGCGCGGAAATTATCGTGCTCCATCTCGAAGCGATCCATCCACTTCTTCGTTTCGCCGGCCACGTTCTCGCCGGCCGCTTCTTCCGCCAATACGAGGCAGTATGCGGCATGCGCTTTCCGGGTCAGTCGCTCCTCATCGCTCGCCGCTAGTTTTTCTACCCCGTATTCCCGGATCGTTTCCAGCATCACGAAACGCGACTCTCCCTCTTCCGCATTCATCTGCCGCACCAGGCTCTTATCCACCATCGACGCCATGCCGTCGAGGATTTCCAACCCCAGGTCTTGTTTCGCGTCGCACACAGATTCCGCCGCTTCCAGCGTGAATCCACCGGTGAACGCCGAAAGCCGGCGGAACAGCTTTTGTTCCGCCTCGCTGAGAAGGTCATAGCTCCAATCGATCGTGTGACGCAGCGTTTGCTGGCGGGCCGGTAAGTCCCGCGCACCGCTGGTTAGAAGCTGCAGCCGGCTCGCCAACCGGCCCGTCATGGCTGACGGCGTCAGAAGTTTGATCCTCGCAGCCGCCAGTTGGATGGCTAGCGGAAGCCCGTCGAGCCGCGTGCAAACTTCAGTCACTGCCGATGCATTTTCGGCCGTGAGCGCAAATCCAGGTTTCACCGCAGCGGCCCGTTGCACGAAGAGCGCGATCGCCGGGCATTCCGCAAGCGCCGAGACCGAAAGCTTGTCCTTGGGGTTGGGCAGCGCCAAAGGCTGCAACGGGAATTCGTTCTCGTCTTGCACCCGCAGTGCGGCTCGGCTGGTCACCAATAGCTTCAGGCCTGGAGCAGCCGCCAAAAGCTCCGAAAGCATTGGTGCCGCTGCGAGCAAATGTTCGAAATTATCGATCAGCAGCAGCACTCGCGCTCCGGCTCGTTTGCGCAGATGCTCCTTTAGATTTTCCAGCGGCGCACGTCCGCCCGATTCCCTCACCCCTAGCGTTTGTGCGATCACCGAGGCAATCACATTCGGATCGGACACACTCGCAAGCGGCAGGAAATAGACCCCGGAAGAAAAATGATCCGCCAGCGATTGCGCCACCTCGATGGCCAGGTGCGATTTCCCGATTCCTCCCGGGCCGCTCAGCGTTACCAGCCGCACGTCGCGCCGCAACAGCAGCTGCTTCAGCGCGCCCAATTCTTCTTCCCGCCCGATCAGCGACGAGCTGGGCGCCGGCAAATTGTTAGGACGCTCATCCGTCTGCCCCGCCTCCAAATCTGTAAGCCGGTCGCGTATTGCAATCAGGTCCCGCAAAAGGTCGCGCGTCGAGAAGTACCGCTTCTCGGGTTCCTTGGCCATGCAGCGTTCCACTACCCAGCAAAACGGAGGAGGGATCTCAGGGTTCAAAGAACCGATCGCCGCTGGCTGTTCCTGCACGATCGCCAGCAACGTTTGCGTCGGGTTGCCTTTGTGAAATGGGTGTTGTCCTGTCGCCATCTCATAGAGCACAATTCCGAAGGAAAATTGATCGGAACGAAAATCCACCTCCCGCCCGTCAGCCTGCTCGGGCGACATGTACTTCAGGGTTCCCAGGAGTGCTCCCGGCTGCGTGGAATCGCCAGAGCCTGAAAGCGTTTCACCGTGCTCCACTGGTCCCAATCCGAACTTTGCTAGGCCGAAATCCAGTATCTTGATGGCCTCGGGCGAAACCATCAGGTTCTCCGGTTTCAGGTCTCTGTGCGTGACGCCCGCCTCGTGGGCCTTGGCTAGCCCGTCGGCGATTTGCACCGCGATCGGGATCACTTTCTCCATCGACAGCGTCCCGGACCGCATCACCTCGCGCAGCGTCCTTCCCTCCACGTACTCCAACACCAGGTAATCAATGCCCTCGTGGCGTCCGACGTCATACAGCGTGCAAATGTTCGGGTGCGACAGTTTCGAAATCGCGCGCGCCTCTTTACCCAATCGCTTCTGGAAGTCAGGATTTTTTGCCAGCGTTTGTGGGACGAGCTTGACGGCTACGGTGCGATCCAGTCGGCAATCGATGGCTCGGTATACTTCTCCCATGCCACCTGCGCCCAATTGCGACAGAATTTCGTAGGGGCCGAGTTTCGTACCCGGAGCGAGAGGCATAATTGCCGCAATTATATCCCGCGTCCCCGCATTTCACACTCCTCAAACCCTTCCCGCTGCAAGGTTTCGCTACGAGATTCTGCCTCGGCAAACTTGGTGAACCGAAGGAATTTTATCGTGGGGGCGACATCGCCGCCTGCGCCGCGCGGTCGTAGCTACTGCGTGGTGACAGGCTCTTTCTGCTGCTCGAAGCGGCCTTTCTTATGCTTCTTGCGCTTCCTGCCGAAGTGCTGCTGCTGTGGCTGCCCGGCAGACTGACCGGAGGATTGTTCTGAAGGTTGGCTTAAAGAATGGCCTGAAGTTTGACCTGATGTTTGCTCCGACGATTGCGCGGAACCTTGATCCGAGCGCTGGTGCGAGTGCGGCGCCTGGCCGCTCACCGTTTCCTGCACGATCTGCCGGATACGCTCGTTCAATCGGCCGGCTTCGCCTTTGCACGCCTTCCGCGCCTCCACGATGATCTCCGCCGTATTCACCGCGGCCTGCTCGATCAACTCTCTTTCGACCGTCTCGATCATCACCTGCGTCACCGCGCGCACC
>Ga0210383_10003366_pt1 | contig 14332 bp, 14 predicted proteins | sample IncBWC14OmetaG_FD_160072 | JGI IMG/M metagenome (GOLD analysis project Ga0210383, IMG submission 160072) | Forest soil microbial communities from Barre Woods Harvard Forest LTER site, Petersham, Massachusetts, United States - Inc-BW-C-14-O ...
GCCGAGCTCGTGTATCTCGCCTGTCTGGCCCTGCGCGTGCTCGGCGCCGCGTTTGGCTTCGCGCGGCTGCGGCCGGCGCTGCTGGCCGTGCTGCTGCTGATCGCCTCGCCCTGGGTGCTCGCCTCGCTGAGCCTCGATACGCGGCTGTGGGTGACGCAAGATGCGGCCGACTCGCAAAGCGATGAGGATTCCGCGCAGACCGAGACGCTGTTCTATGACCAGCCGACACGCATCGCGGCGGCGGTCGAGCGCGTGCGTGCCAGCGAACGCGGCAAGACTAGCGTTTACTTCCTGGGATTCGCCGGCGACGGCGATCCGGCGGTCTTTCGCCGTGAGGCCCAGTTCGCGAGTGAGGTGTTCGGCCGGCGTTTCGGCACCGAAGGCCGCTCACTGCTTCTCATCAACGACATCGAGGATCGCGATTCGTATCCGCTCGCCAGCGTTTCCGGGCTCGGCCAGGCCCTCAAGGCGCTCGCCACCCGGATGGATCCGGACAACGACGTGCTGGTGCTGTTTCTGACCTCGCACGGCTCGCAGGACGGGCTCGAGGTGCAAAACGGCTCCCTGCCGCTCGCCCAGCTCGCTCCGGCGGATTTGCACGAGGCGCTGGAAACGGCGGGCATCCGCTGGCCGCTGATCGTAATCTCGGCCTGCTACGCGGGCGTATTCCTCGATGAGCTCAAGGGCGAAACGACGGCGATCGTGACGGCGGCGGACGCCGACCACACTTCCTTCGGCTGTGAGGAGGACCGCGATCTCACCTGGTTCGGGGAGGCCTTCCTCAAGGACGCACTGCCCAACAGCACGACGCTCGAGGAAGCGTTCCGCAAGGCGCGTGCGCTCATCGCACAACGCGAGGACGCGGATCACCAGAGTCACTCCAACCCGCAGCTGTACGTGGGCGATGCCATGAAGCGCAAGCTCGCCGCCCTCGAGGCGGCCCGGCCCGCACAGGATCGCCACTCATTTACCGTGCGACGGTGAGTACAATCCGTCCCCATGCCTAAGAGCCGCGCCGCGCCAGCCTCTCCCGACGGTCCTCTCTCGGTCGTCATCCTCGCCGCCGGCGCGGGCAAGCGCATGAAGTCCGCGCTCCCCAAGGTGCTGCAGCCGCTCGCCGGACAGCCGCTGCTGAAGCACGTGATCGACACGGCGCGCGAACTTCAGCCCGCCGCTCTCTACGTGGTCTACGGCCACGGGGGTGAAAGCGTGCGCGAGGCTCTCAAGGAGGAGGCCGTGACCTGGGTGCTGCAGCGTGAGCGCCTCGGCACCGGCCACGCCCTGTTGCAGGCGATCCCGCAGATCCCGGATGCACACACCGTGCTGGTTCTATACGGCGACGTCCCGCTCATCCGGGCAGAAACCCTGCATCAGCTGCTCGCCCTCGCGGCAAAGAAGGCGGTGAGCCTGCTGACCGTAAAGCTCGATAACCCCGCAGGTTACGGGCGCGTCGTGCGCAACGCCGCCGGCCGCGTGAGCAGAATCGTCGAGCAGCAGGATGCCAGTCGGCGCGAACTCAGCCTGCGCGAATGCAACACCGGTGTACTGGCAGCCCGCGCCGGCTGGCTCAAGAGCTCGCTTGCCAAGCTCAAGCCACAGAACTCCCAGGGGGAGTACTACCTCACCGACGTCATCGCGCTCGCGGTGAAGGAAAAGATCCCCGTCAGCCCGCTGCTCGCCCCCGAGGCGACCGAGGTGCTCGGCGTCAATGACAAAGCGCAGCTGGCCCAGCTCGAGGGCGCGCGCCGGGCGCAGGTCGCAGGCGAGCTGATGCGCGCGGGGGTGACGCTGGCCGATCCTGCGCGCGTGGACGTGCGCGGGACACTCGGACACGGGACGGACGTGTTTCTCGACGTCAACGTCGTACTCGAGGGGCGGGTGCACCTGGGTGACCGCGTACGTATCGGTCCGGGCTGCGTGGTCCGCAACAGTGAGATCGGCGCGGACGCGGAGGTGTTCGCCCACTGTGTAATCGACGGGGCGATCATCGGCCCGCACTGTCGTATCGGCCCGTTTGCGCGCATCCGACCCGAAGCCACGCTCGGGACCGACGTGCACATCGGCAACTTCGTGGAGGTCAAAAACTCGCGCCTGGGCGAGGGCTCGAAGGCGAATCATCTGGCCTACGTCGGCGACGCACTGGTGGGCGCGCGGGCGAACATCGGCGCGGGTACCATCGTCGCCAACTACGACGGCGCCAACAAACATCGCACGATCATCGAGGATGACGTGCACACCGGCAGCAACAGTGTGTTGGTTGCGCCGATCACGGTGGGGGCCGGCGCCACCGTCGCGGCCGGCTCGACCGTGACGCACTCGGTACCGGCGGGGAAACTCACCGTGGCGCGCGCCCGCCAGAGCACCGTCGAAGAATGGCGCCGCCCCACGCGCGCGCGCAAATAAGTGCCCCGACCTCGCGCTGCAACGTGTCTGTAGCACTGTGGGATTAGCGTTGAGCGCGCCCCACGATCAGAGCAGGCCCAGGGGAGATCAAGATGAATGCGGCGGATCAAGCACGGGCCGCGTGGCTCGAGTCTGAATTCTGGGATCGACTCGAGCGTCTCGAAGCCCGCCATCAGCATGTCCACTGCGAGCACGAGCGGGCGCGACGGGAGCTCGAACGCCTGAACCCCCGTGAGGCCGATGAGGTGCGCCGCAGCTGGCACCACTATTGCGAAGCGATCGCGCAGCTGGATCAAACCAGCGCCGAAATCGATTCGCTGCGTTCGTGAGCGCCGCCCACCTGAGCGACCCGAGCTGCCCGATCCTCTCGGGCCGGGCTCTGGTCAGGCTCGGTGTCCTACAGGCGCGCGTTCAAGCCCGCTACGCTCGCCGCAGCGCAGCGTTGCGCCGCCTCCTTGCCAGCCGCCACGCGGCGACTTCTTTGGCGCAGCGCGACTTCTGGTATGAGTTCGCGTGGGCGGATCAGGAGTACCGCGCGGCCGTGCACCGCCTGGCGCAGTTCTGCCTGGAACACCGCGAGGGGTCGCGCCGCAGCCTGCGCAGTCCCTGGCGGGCTCAAGCTTGAGCCCCCTGAACGACGACCCGGCCGGCTGAGAACCCCCCGCGCCCCGGCACCGCGGGGCGCCCGGTAGCCCTGCTAAGTCCACGCTTTAGCTTAGTCAGCCCGCTGGGATGACCCCGTCAGGGTCCCCGGGAGCAAAATTACCGTGAAATCGGCGTGTTATCCCCGGTTCAGGCAAACTTGTCGGCCGTCACGTCGAAGTTGAGGCAGGGAAGTCATGTGCGGAATCGTCGGAGCGGTCGCCGAGCGTAATGTGGTTCCCATCCTGATGGAGGGCCTGCGGCGGCTCGAGTATCGCGGCTACGACTCGGCGGGTATCGCGGTGCTGAATGGCTCCAAGCACCTGACGCGACTGCGCACCGTCGGTAAGGTGCGCATGCTGGACGATGCGCTCGAGCAGACCCCGACGCACGGCAAGATCGGTATCGCCCATACCCGCTGGGCTACCCACGGGGTTCCGAGCGAGCGCAATGCCCACCCGCACATCTCGCGCGACGAACTCGCGATCGTTCACAACGGCATTATCGAGAACCACGAGGAGTTGCGCGCCGATCTTGAGCGCCGCGGTTACAAGTTTTCCTCGGAGACCGATACCGAAGTCATCGCCCACCGCATCCATTACCACCTGCAGACCGTGCAGGATCTGCTCAAGGCGGTGCGCGCAACGGTCGCGGAGCTCGAGGGTGCCTATGCGCTGGCGGTCGTCAGTGAGCACGAGCCGGAGCGGCTGATCCTCGCGCGCGAGGGGTGCCCGGTCGTCGTGGGGCTCGGCGTGGATGAGAACTTCGTTGCCTCCGACGTCGCGGCACTCCTGCCGGTGACGCGGCGCTTCATCTTCCTCGAGGAGGGTGATGTGGCCGAGGTACGCCGTCAAAGCGTGCGGGTCATCGATCGCGACGGCAACACGGCGGAGCGTCCGATCCGCGAGAGCGAGCTGTCGGCGGCCTCCGCCGAGCGCGGCCCGTACGCGCACTTCATGCTCAAGGAAATCCACGAGCAGCCGCGCGCCCTGGCCGACACGCTGTCCGAGCGCGTCGCCAACGGCCGCTTGCTGGAAGCGGCCTTCGGGCCGGCGGCCACCGAGGTCTTCAAACGCACGCATAACGTGCACATCGTTGCCTGCGGCACGAGCTTCCACGCGGCCAGCGTCGCGCGCTATTTCATCGAGCAGATCTGCAAGATTCCCTGCGCCGTGGACATCGCGAGCGAATACCGCTACCGCAACCCCCTGGTGCCCGCGAACTCTCTGTTCGTCACGATCTCCCAATCGGGCGAGACCGCCGACAGCCTTGCTGCGCTGCGGCTGGCGAAGCAATCGGGCTATTTGTCCTCGCTCGCGATCTGCAACGTGCCGGAGAGCTCTCTCGTGCGCGAATCGGAGCTGGTGATGCTAACGCGCGCGGGTCCTGAGATCGGCGTCGCTTCGACCAAGGCCTTCACCACGCAGCTCGCGGCCCTCGGCATGCTGGTGGTCGCACTCGCCCGCCACCATGGCGCTGATGCCGAACGCGAGCGCGGCCTGGTGGCTCGCCTCATCGAGCTGCCGGCGCTGGTGGAGAGGACTCTGGAGCTCGATCCGATCATCCGCCGCTTGGCCGAACGCTTCGCCGACAAGCGCCACGCGCTGTTCCTCGGGCGCGGCGCGCTGTATCCGATCGCCATGGAAGGCGCGCTGAAACTCAAGGAAATCTCCTACATCCACGCGGAAGCCTACCCGGCCGGCGAACTCAAGCACGGGCCGCTGGCGCTGGTGGACGCGGACATGCCGGTGGTGGCGGTGGCGCCCAACAATGATCTGCTCGAAAAACTCAAATCCAACCTGCAGGAAGTGCGTGCCCGCGGCGGTGAGCTGATCGTGTTCGCCGATCCGGAGTCGGGTATCAAATCAAGCGACGGCGTGACCGTGATCGAGATGCCGCGGCACGTGACCTATGTGCAGGCCCCGGTGGTCTACACGATTCCGCTGCAGCTGCTCGCTTATCACGTCGCGATCCTCAGGGGCACGGATGTGGATCAGCCGCGCAATCTCGCCAAGAGCGTGACGGTCGAGTAGACCCTAGCGCGGCCGGCCGCAGCGCCGCCGCGGCTTTGCGCTACGATCGCGCCGATGACAACAAGAATCCCGGTCGCGGATCTGCTCGCCGGCTTGTCGATCGCGGGGCTGCTGCTGCCCGAGGCCGTGGCCTACTCGGGCGTCGCGAATCTGCCGCCACAGGCGGGCGTCATCTCTCTGATCGTGGGCCTCGTGTGCTACGGACTCATCGGCCGCAGCCCCTATGCCATCGTAACGGCGACCTCCTCCTCCGCAGCCGTGCTGGCCTCGGCACTGCTCGCGCTCGGGGCGGTCGATCTGGCACAGCGGGTGATGTTTGCCTGCCTGCTCGTGGTCGGCACCGGTATCGCCTTTACGCTCGCCGGCTCGCTGCGCTTCGGGGCGATCTCGGCCCTGATCGCCCGCCCGGTGCTGCGCGGTTACGCCTTCGGGCTCGCGCTCGTCATCGCGGTGAAACAGTGGCCGCACCTGGTCGGCGTACACACCCAGAGCACCGGATTCTTCCCGCTGCTCGGCGAGCTCGTGCGCGGCTACGCTGCCTGGGACGTGCCGAGTCTGCTGTGCGGACTGGCCGCGCTCGCCGGGTTGTTTGCGCTCGAGCGCGCGCGGCGCGTACCCGGAACCCTGGTCGTGATCATCGCGAGCATCGGCGCCTCGGCCTACCTCGCCGCACACGGTGTCGTGCTCACCGGCCCCATCCATCTGGCGCTCGCGTTGCCGCAGTTCACGCTGCCCCAGGGGCTGCGCTGGCTGCCCGTCGCAGAGTTTTCCCTGGCGCTCATGTTCATCCTCTACGCGGAGTCCTACAGCTCCATCCGCACCTTTGCGCTCAAGCACGACGCGCCGGTACAGTCGAACCGGGATCTGCTGGCACTCGGCATCGCCAACATCCTCGCGGGGCTCTTCCAGGGTACCCCGGTCGGCGCCGGCTACTCCGGCACCTCGGCCAATGATGCCGCCGGTGCGCGCTCGCGCTTCGCCGGGCTGTCGGCGGCCGCCATCGTGCTGCTGCTCGTGCTGCTGTTCTTAAGATGGATCGAGCGCATCCCGGAGCCGGTGCTGGCGGCGATCGTCATTCACGCGGTCAGTAAGTCGCTGCGCCTCGGCGTCTTCAGCAACTACATCCGCTGGCGCCGCGATCGGCTGATCGTGCTCGCCGCGGTACTCGCGGTCATGGTGTTCGGCGTGCTGAACGGCCTGCTCGCCGCGATCGCCTTCAGCCTCGCGATGCTGGTGCGCTCCCTCGCTACGCCGCGCCTGTCGGTGCTCGGCCGCGTCGGCGAACACGACTACGTCAGCGTTAAGCGCTTTCCGGAAGCCGTGACTTCGCCTGACATGCTGGTGCTGCGCCCCGAGGAGCCGCTGTTTTTCGCCAATGCTGAACCGATCATGAACCAGGTGCGCGAGCAGGTGCTGACGCAGCCGGCGGCGAAGCTGCTGATCCTGAGCCTCGAGGAGTCCCCGGACCTGGACAGCACGGCGCTCGAGACGCTGGGGGAGTTTTCTGCCTGGTTCCGCAGCCGTGGTGGTGAGCTGCGCGTCGCACGCATCAAGGAGGAGGCGCGCGATGCGCTGCTGCGTGCCGGGGTGTACGGGCTGCGGGGCGACGCACTCGATTATTCGAGCGTGGATGACGCCGTCCGCGGCCACTGCGTAACACCCGGGTCGCGCTGAAGGCACCTGTTGCGGGTGCCAACAGGCCTTTTTTGACGATTCCGTCCGACAGCATCGGCCGTGCTGTTGGGGTAGCGTCCTCGCTTCGTGCTACTCTTTACTGTCACTGGTAGACGCGGTCCGCAGCCGTGCCATTGTCACGACAACAAGACGGTACGTTTGAGCCGTTCGCCCGCCGCGCCCGACACCTGAGAGTACGCCAAATCAAAAGATCCGAAGGATCGTGGAGGACTCACCATGGCGGACGACAACACCCCGGCGGCCGACAATCCCTACACGCAGACCTATGTCGTGCAGTCGGGCGACACGCTGTCGAAGATCGCGCAGAAGTACTACGGCGACCCCTCGCTCTATAACAAGATCTTCCAGGCGAACCGGGACATCCTGAAGGATCCCAACAAGATTTTCCCAGGTCAGAAACTTAAAATTCCTTAAAGACCGTTACCATCCAGAATCGCAACGGAGGATGTCGAAAATGAAGAAGCAATTTGTTTGGCTGCTGGCGGCGATGATGGCCATGCTCGTCGTTGGCTGCGCGAACCAGAAGGGGCCGGCTGAGCAGGCGATCGCGAGCGCGGAGACGGCGCTGGCGCAGGTGCGCGACGTCGCGCAGAAGTATGTCCCGGATCAGCTCCAGGCCGTCGATGCCCAGATCGCGAGTGCCAAGGATGCCTTCGCCAAGGGTGACTACAAGGGTGTGTTGGCCGCAGCGCCCGCAATTACCGCGGCGATCGGCAGCCTGAAGGATGCCGCGCAGGCCAAGGATGCCGATGCGCAAGCGGCGCTGTCGAAGGCCAAGGACGACTGGGGATCGGTGAGCACGGACGTGCCCAAGATGGTCGATGCCATTCAGAGCCGCGTCGACATCCTCTCGAAGTCCCACCATCTGCCGGCCAACGTGAGCAAGGATGCGCTGGCGGGTGCCAAGTCCGGACTCGACTCCCTGAAGTCCATGTGGAGCGACGCCTCGAGCGCGGCGAGCTCCGGTGACTATACGGGCGCGATGAGCAAGGCGCAGGCGGTGAAGGACAAGGCCGCCGACATCATGAAATCGCTCGGCATGACCTCTTAAGTCACGGTCGCGATCAGCGCCGGCCGCCGGGGTGTTCTTCAGGGCACGAGGCGGCCGGTGAGATCGTAGGCATCCGCGCCCACGATCTCGACGTCGGCCCAGTCCCCGACGCGCAGCTTTCCTGGCTTGCCGATACGCACCACGCCGTCGATCTGCGGCGCGTCCGCCTCGCTGCGCGCCACCGCCGTGCCGTCCCTCACCTCATCCACCAGCACGCGCAGGCGTTCACCGACACGCGCCTGCAGGCGTCGCGCGCTGATTGCCGCGGCCCGCTCCATGAAGCGCGCGTAGCGCTCTTCCTGAATTTCCCCCGGCACATGATCGGGCAGCGCATTCGCGCTCGCTCCCTCAACGGGCGAGTACTTGAAACAGCCGACGCGGTCGAGCTGTGCCTCGTCAAGCCACGCGAGCAGTTCGGCGAATTCCGCTTCGGTCTCGCCGGGGAAACCCACGATGAAAGTGCTGCGCAGCGTCAGCCCCGGGCATTCGCGCCGCCAGGCACGGATGCGCGCCAGGGTGTCCACGGCATGGGCGGGGCGACGCATGCGCTTGAGAACCGTGGCACTGCCGTGCTGGAAAGGAATGTCGAGGTAGGGCAGCACGCGCCGCGCGGCCATGAGCGGGATGACTTCATCCACGTGCGGGTATGGATACACGTAATGCAGCCGCACCCAGATGTTCAGCTCCCCGAGTGCCCGCGCCAGATCGATGAAGCGTGTTTGGTAGTCCTGGCCGCGCCAGCGGCCGCCCGCGTAGCGCAGGTCCGCGCCGTAGGCGCTCGTGTCCTGCGAGATCACGAGCAGCTCCTTCACCCCGGCCTGGGCGAGCCGCTCGGCCTCGCGCATGACATCCCCTATCGGGCGGCTGGCGAGGCGGCCGCGCATGCTGGGGATGATGCAGAAGCTGCAGCGGTTGTTGCAGCCTTCGGCGATCTTCAGATACGCGTAGTGCCGCGGGGTGAGCCGTACGCCCTGCGGCGGCAGCAGATCGAAGAACGGATCGTGCAGTGGCGGCAGGTGCTGGTGCACGGCACCGACGACCTCCTCATAGGCTTGCGGACCGGTCACTTTGAGCACGCGCGGATGGCGCTCGAGAATGCGCTCCGGTCGGGCGCCGAGGCAGCCCGTCACGATCACGCGTCCGTTCTGCTCGAGTGCTTCGCCGATCGCCTCCAGTGACTCATCCACGGCCGCGTCGATGAAGCCGCAGGTGTTCACGACGACGACATCCGCGTCCTGGTAGGTGGGCGCGACCTCGTAGCCTTCGGCGCGCAGCTGCGTGAGGATGCGCTCCGAATCGACCAGTGCCTTGGGGCAGCCGAGGCTCACGAAGCCCACCTTGGGCGCACGCCGACTGCGGCGCGCTCGTGGTGCAGCGCGAGGCGGGGACTGGGTTTTAGCGGGAAGGCGCGGCATCGTTTACGGGAGGCCCGGGGGCCTCGGGGTCGAAAAGGGCGGCTATGCTAGCCGTGCCGCCCCGGCGGCGCCACTCGCGCCCTCAGCCACCCGCGCTGGTAGCGGCCGGTACGCTGCCGGCCGGCGGGGTGAGTTCCCCGGATCGCTGATGGACACGGTAGAGCGCATAGAACGCCACGAGCACGACCAGCGGCATGACCAGCCACGGCCACACCGCCGGGCGTCGCTCGCGCGTGCTGCTAGCGGCCATAGAGTCCCATGAGTTCGGCGCTGCCGAGGGACTGAGTGTGGACGTTGAACGCCACGAACGCCGCGGTCGCATCCGGTGGCAAATCGAGCTTCGGCACTTTCAATGCGAACAGCCGGAAGTAGTAGTGGTGCGGCTTGCCCGGCGGCGGACACGGGCCCCCATATCCGGCGCTGCCGAAGTCGGTGCGGCCCTGAATCGCGCCGGCGGGCAGCAGGTTCTTCTGCGCATCGCCGGCGCCGGCGGGGAGTGAATGCGTGCCGGCCGGAATGTTGTAGAGGATCCAGTGCCACCAACCACTGCCGGTGGGGGCATCCGGGTCGTGTACCAGGAGCGCGAAGCTTTGGGTGCCCGCTGGCGCGTTGCTCCAGCTGAGCGCGGGTGAGACGTTCTCGCCCTTGCAGCCGAAACCGTTGAAGACCTGGGCCGCGGCGATCGTTCCGCCTGGGGCGATGTCGGTGCTCGTGAGTGTGAACTTCGCGCCGGGCGCGTCGGCCGCCGTTGCGGCCGTCACCGCGAGTGTTACCGTCGCGAGCCATGCGCCCGCGCTACACGCCGTGTGTCTCATGCTCCCCCGCTACGCGTCATCTGCAAGGCCGGCCGGGCCGGCGCGGGCAGTGTGCAGCGCTGCGGGGGCGAGCGCAAATGCACACGCGGCGGCACGCCCCGGCAAGGGCGTGCCGCGCGCTTGGGATCAGATCTGACTTGGCTTAACCGCGAACCCAGTGGCCCGGCACCATGTGCCAGCTGCCACCTGCCGGATGCCACTCGTGAGCGACCCAGTGGTAGCCGGCGCGTGGCTCGTGCCAGTAGCCCGGATGCCACGCGTAGCGGCCACCTTCCCAGAACCAGGCGCCACCGACCCAGAAATACCCGGGTGACGGTGCGACGCCGATCGTCTCATAGCGCACCGGCGGGGGAGCCGTGTTGACCACGACCTCGCCAGGTACCACCACCGCCGCCGGTCGCGCCGTCACGACACAGCCCGACAGCGTCGCGGCCAGCAGGGCGCCCGCGAGTACGGCCTTGACTGTAATGAGTCTCATCGTCTGCCTCCTGTTGTTCGCGCACCGTGCGTGAACTTAGTCACAAGGAACGCGCCAGATGAGGCGTAAGCATACAGACCGAAATTCCAAAATCGAGGTTACATTATCCGGAATGCGAACTACGTCAGCCAAAAACTCCAGAACGCCGGTATTCAGGCCTCATTCAGGTGCTGCTGCGGGCACGCTCAGACACGGCGCGGACGCACATCATGTTGGATCGGCCCGCACCTTCGACCGCGACTATTACCAGCGCTATTACTTCGATCCGCGTACCGCGGTCGCAACCCGCGCCGAGATGCGCGCGCGCGCGCGCCTCATCGCCGCAATGACGCAGCACGCCGGGCTGCCGGTGCGACGCATTCTCGAAGCCGGCTGCGGCACCGGCATGCTGCGCTCGGGCCTCAGGCGTTTGCTGCCGCGCGCGCAGTACGTCGGACTCGAGAGCAGCGCGTATCTGTGCCAGCGCTTCGGCTGGGAGTGCGGGCGCATCGAGCAGTACCGCACGCGTACATCATTTGACCTCGTCATCTGCTACGACGTACTGCAATACCTCGATGCCGTCGCCGCGGCGCGTGCGCTCGCGAATTTCGGGCGCCTGTGCCACGGCGTGCTGTACTTCAGTGCGCTCACCCGTCATGACCTCAAGCACAACGCCGACCCCAAGCGCACCGATGCCGCCGTGCACCTGCGCAGCGCGCAGTGGTATCGCAGCCGGCTGCGGCGCGACTTTCGCGAGGCGGGGCTGGGGTTCTGGTTGCGGCGCGGGGCGCCGCTCACGCTGTGGGAGCTGGAGACGGACTAGGGCGTCGCGGCTGACGGCGGTGGAAGAACGGATAGAGCGGCAAGCCCAGGAGAATCAGCACGATCGTGGCGACGCACTCCTTGGGCGTCGTAAGCAGTGCACTGATGAGGATCCAGACCATCACCAGCACCACCAGCAGCGGCACCAAGGGATAGCCGGGCACGCGGAACGGTCGCGGCGCCGTGGGCCGGCGCCGTCGCAGCACGAATACGGCAAGGATCACGGGGATCCAGAAGATGGCGTAGGACATCACCGCCATGTTGGTGAGCTCCTCAAAGGTGCCGGCTGTAGCCAGCACCGCGGCCCAGATGCAGGTGAGCACGAGCGAGGTGACCGGAACACGGGTGTTGGGACTCAGGCGCCCGAAGCGTGCGAAGAACAGGCCATCGCGCGCCGCCGCGTAGGAAACGCGCGCCCGGGTGAGAATCGTGCCGTTGAGGGAGCCGACGGTCGAGATGAGGAAGATCAGCGCCGCCACCGACACCGCGCGTGCACCGAGGAAGGTCTGCACGGCGCGCGCCGCGACCGAGGGTGCTTCCGGATAGGCGGTGGAGTTCGCGCTCGCCACCTGCCACAAGGGCAACGCCCACAGGTACGCGGTGTTGATCAAAAGGTAGATCGCCAGCACGAGCAGCGTGCCCCCCACGATCGCGCGCGGCAGGGTGCGCTGCGGCTCGCGCACTTCGCTCGCCGCCATCGGCAGGTATTGCCAGCCGCTGTAGGCCCACAGCGCGGCGAACATGGCGGCGCCGAAGCCGGCGAACCCGCCGGTGAGGGCGCCGGGCGCCGCGACGAGGTTCGACACCTCGCCCGTCGCGGAGAACAGGAACACCCCGGCGGCGACGCCGAGGATCGCGAGTATTTTGATCACGGTCAGGATGGTCTGCACGCGCCCGCCGAGCATGACGCCGGCGCAGTTGATGGCCGCGAACGCCGCGATCACGCCCACGGCGATCACCTGGCGTGTCCCGAACGCAAAGATATAGGTGGAGGAGCCAAACAGGTGCACCGTGTGTGTGAACCACTCCGGACCGAACGGATGAATGTCGGCGAGAAAGATCGCCACGGCCGCGCCATAAGCGGCGATGCTCGAGCCGCCGAGCAGGAAGCTGTTGCAGGCGTAGAGAAAGGCGGGGATCTCGCCAAAGGCGGCGCGCAGGTAGACGTACTCGCCGCCCGCATCCGGCAGCATGGCGCCGAGCTCGGCGAAACACAGCGCGGCGAGCAGCGCCACGAGGCCGGCCACCGCCCAGGCGGCCAGTACCAGGGCGGGAGTTCCGACCGCCTGTGCCATCTGGGCGGATTTCAGGAATATGCCCGTGCCAATCATGATACCGACCACGAGCGAGGCGGCGTGGGTGAGTGTCAGATCGCGGCGCGGCTGAAGTTCGGTGGGCGGCACGGTCGCTATCGTACAATCGCGCCAGGCCCCGCACGGAGCTAAAACATGGCCGGCCACGAATATCAGGCGCTGATTCACTGGGCGCGCGGCGACGCCGTCTTCACCGACAACCGCTATAGCCGTGGCCACACCTGGCGCTTCGACGGCGGCATCGAAGTGCCGGCCTCCTCTTCCCCAAGCGTCGTGCGGCCGCCCTTCTCGATCGAGGCGGCGGTCGATCCCGAGGAGGCATTCGTGGCCGCTCTGGCGAGCTGCCACATGCTGTGGTTCCTGAATCTCGCTGCGGAGGACGGCTGGTGCGTGGATGACTATCGCGACGCGGCCACCGGTGTCATGGGCAAGAATGCCGAGGGCCGCATGGCGATGCTGCGCGTGACGCTGCGGCCACAGGTGTCTTTCTGCGGCGCCCGCCGGCCCGATCAGCCCGCCCTCGAGACACTCCATCATCGCGCCCACGAGGCCTGCTTCATCGCCAACTCGGTGAAGACCGACGTGCGTGTCGAATCCCCGTCCGATGCCTGAGCTCATCACCTTTTCCGGGCCGGTGCGCATCGAGCGCGGCCCTGCGCCGCTCGGACTGACGTTGCACGGCCAGGCCGGTGCGGCTGCGGGGGGTGAGGCGAGCACGCTCGCCTTCACGGCGTCCGCACCGGAGGATCTGCCTGCCACGCTCGAGGGTGCCGTCGTCACGCGGCTCGAAGACGGGCGATACCGCATCGCGAGTGGCGCTCGGGAGTGGCGGCTCGCCGCCGCCGCCGTGCACCTGACGCGCGAGGTCGCGCCGCAGTTCTACCGTGCGCTGCCGCCGCGCAAGGTGCCCCTCCTCAAGCGTCTGGTGTGGCGCGCCGTGCTCGCGTTGGCGGCCGGCCGTGCCGGACCGTGGCTGCTGCGCGCGCTGCGGCGCTGAAAAGGATACAAGGCGTGTTCTATCTGCTCGGGCTCGGTGTAGGCATCGGACTCGTGCTACAGGTCGGGATGAACAGCACCCTGCGCGCGCTGCTCGGCAGCCCGATCATGGCCGCGTTCATCAGTTTCCTGGTCGGCACGGTTGCGCTCGCCGCCTACCTTGCGGTGGCGCGCACGCCGCTGCCGCTGCGGGCGCAGCTCGCGGCCGTGCCGGCGTGGGCCTGGCTCGGGGGTGTACTCGGGGCGTTCTACGTCGCCTCGAGCGTCGTCGTCGGACCGAAGCTCGGAGCTGCGACGCTGCTCGCGCTCGTGGTTCTCGGGCAGCTTCTCACCTCGCTGCTGGTCGATCACTTTGGCTGGCTCGGCTTCCCGCAGCATCCGCTCACCCAGATGCGCGTGCTCGGGGCGCTGCTGCTCTTCGGTGGCGTGCTGCTCATCACGCGCTAACGCGCGGCGGGGGTTCAGGAGGTCGCGGAACGCTGCGACAGGATCTCCGCTTCCGGCAGCGGCAGGCGCTGCGTGCCGGCGAGGGAGGCATAGATCGACAGCTGGGCGTGAAAGGCGCGATGCCAGGTGAACTGGCGCAGCACGCGCGCGCGCGCCGCGGCTCCGAGCTGCTCGAGGTCGCGATCGTAGAGCGCGGCGATGGCATCGGCCATGCTCGCCGCGTCGCGTGGTTCGGCCATCAGT
>Ga0210383_10003367_pt1 | contig 14331 bp, 10 predicted proteins | sample IncBWC14OmetaG_FD_160072 | JGI IMG/M metagenome (GOLD analysis project Ga0210383, IMG submission 160072) | Forest soil microbial communities from Barre Woods Harvard Forest LTER site, Petersham, Massachusetts, United States - Inc-BW-C-14-O ...
CCGGAAAATTAGCATCCAGATCGCTACCTTTGAAATGAGGCCGGGAGTGCGCTTCAGGTTCTGCGACAGCAGCACCAGGAAAGGCAGCGCGAACGTGCACAACAGCACGATCACCGCTACCACTCCCCACTGCCCGTACAAGCGCGTGCGATAAAAACTGATCTCTTCGGGCTGGTTGCCGGACCAGATAATCAGCAATTGAGAGAATGCGAAATAGGCCCACAGCATGTTGAAGGCGAAGAGCAGCTTTCCTAGATCGTGAAGATGCCGCGCGCGGATGAATCCGGAGTAAGGTTCGTGCCGCGAGAGCAGCACGACCACAATGATCATCAGGCACATGGCACTGATCAACTGGCCCGCCACGAAGATGAAACCATAAATCGTGGAAGCCCAGTGCGGCGAAATCGACATGACCCAATCGATGGCCGCAAACGACATCGCCAGAACATAAAGGATAATGCCGGGGCCGGAGATGCGTTTGAAACGCAGACGAATGACGCGATCTTCGGGCTGCCCGTCCTGCATGCGAGAGAACGTGTTGAACAACCACACCAACAAGAACCATATCGCGAAATAAACGACCGCACGAATCAAGTAACCGCGTGTGGTGAGGTAACCTTGCTGCCACGCGGTGAGCGCGTGTTCGCCGGTCTTTGGCGAGTTCAGCCAGCCGGTTTCTTCACCATTTCCTGAATAGAAATATTTCATTCCGAGCATGATCGGAATGAACATCAAAAAGACCAGCCAGAGGTTGCGCGAGGCGGCTTCCAATGGGCGTCGAATCACGATGCCCCAGATGCCACCGGTAAGATGTTGCAGCATGAGCAAGGCCAGCGAGCCAAGCGTCAAACCCAGAACCAACAGGAAGCTGACGATATAGGCGTGATAAAACTTGTCCGGAGAAATCACCGCGCCGATTAGCGCCAGCACCAGCGCCACTCCCCCGATTCCCCAACCGAGTGTCTGCGCGCGGTCGACGGCTGCGGGCCCTTTGAAGTCTTGCGCGTTCATTGCGAGGACCCTCCCGCCATGAGCTTCTCCTTCAAATCCGCGGGCAATTCGCCGACATGGGCATCGCGGCTGAGTTGCAGCGCGCGAACATAGGAAACAATGGCCCAGCGATCGCGCGGGTTAAGTTGCGCGGAATAGCCGTTCATGGCGCCGAAGCCGTAGGTGATCACGTCGTATAAATACCCGTTGGGTTCGTCGCGCAGGCGTTCCTGATGATACGTTGGCGGATGCTTCATGCCGCGCAGAGTGACCATGCCCTGGCCGTCGCCCTGAAGCCCGTGGCACGGCGAACAGAAAATATTGTAGCGATCCTCGCCGCGCGCCAACAATTCCTGGGTCAATCGCAACGGAAACGCGTTGGAATCTTTCGGCACGAAGAGCTTGTCCTCTTCCACGGCGCCACGCGCGACGGTGTTATCGATGATCGGCCGCTCCGAGCGGTCATCCTGGAAAAATGATGCGGGCGAAAGCGGATTCTGGCGTGGCTGGTTGGCCATGTCCTGGCGCAGCGTTCCGCCGCAGCCACTGAAGGCCACAACGCCCACGCACAACGCCATAAGGATGGAGGATTTATTCTTCATCCTTCACCTCAGTGACATGGCGCGCGGATAAATCCTGCAAAAATCGCGCGATACCCGCCGGATCGAACTTGGGATCGCGCGCCTCGATCAAAAGGAAGAAACGATCGGTGGATGCACCCGCAAATCGCTCGATATTGAATACTGGATGGTAAGGCTGCGGAAGTTTGTTGAGCGCCAGCATGCCAACAACCGCGAAAATCGAAGCGCCCAGCACGGTTAGTTCAAACGTGACGGGAATGAACGCCGGCCAACTGTTCAGCGGGCGGCCAGCGATGTTCATCGGATAACTGATCGCGGAGCACCAGTATTGCAGGCCAAAACCCGTCAGCCCTCCGCCTACGCCGCCGATCAAGGTGATCAGTGGCACGGCGGTCCAGCGGAAGCCAATGGCTTGTGCCAGGCCTTCGATGGGAATTGGCGTGAATGCATCGATATGCTTATAACCGGCGTCGCGAGCCTTTTTCGCGGCGGAGAGCAATTCGTCCGGAGTTTCGAACTCGCCCATGATGCCGTGAAGAATGTGGGAGCGATGTTCCGTCATGAGCGCGCCCCCTTGGAATGTCCTTCATGCTCGACAAGTTCGCGCATTTCGGCAATGGCGATTGCCGGCAATCCACGCACGAACAGGAAGATGAGCATTACGAAGAGTCCCAGCGTGCCGATGAAGGTGCTGTAATCCCAGAACGTGGGAGAGTATCGGCCCCACGCCGAGGGCATAAAGTCACGCGTCAGCGAAATCACGACGATGACGAAACGTTCCAGCCACATGCCGGTATTGATGATCAGGGACATCACGAAGAGCGCGGCGACGTTGCGCCGCACTTTCTCGAACCAGAGCAATTGCGGAGTCAGGATGTTGCAAAGGATCAACGCATAGTAGAAGTGCGAGTACGGCCCGTGCAAACGCTGTTCGGCAAGGAACACGTCAAACTTGTTGCCGCTGTAAAAGGCCATGAAGAATTCGATGAAATAGCCGTAAGCCACAATCAGCCCGGTGGCGAGCATGACCTTGGCCATGTTGTCCAGATGGCGCATGGTGATGAAGTCTTCCAGGCCGTAGGCTTTGCGCAGCGGAATCGCGAGGGTGAGCACCATGGCGAAGCCGGAGTAAATGGCACCGGCGACAAAGTACGGCGGGAAAATCGTAGTATGCCAGCCCGGAACGATGGCCACAGCGAAATCGAAACTCACCACGGTGTGTACGGAAAGCACCAGCGGCGTTGCGAGGCCGGCCAGAAGCAAATACGCCGACTGGTAGCGATGCCAGTGCCGCGCGGAGTTTCGCCAACCCATGGACAGCATGCCGAAAATCACTTGCTGGTAGCGTTTTTTGGCCCGGTCGCGCAGGGTGGCCAGGTCCGGAAGCAAGCCCACGAACCAGAAGAGCAATGAGACCGTGCCGTATGTCGACACCGCAAAGACGTCCCAGATCAGCGGGCTGCGGAATTGCGGCCAGACTCCCATGGTGCTGGGATACGGGAACATGTAATACGCCATCCACGGGCGGCCGGTGTGGATCAAGGGGAACAGGCCGGCGCAGGCTACCGCGAAAAGCGTCATGGCTTCCGCAAACCGGTTGATGGATGTACGCCATTTCTGGTTCAACAAATACAAAATGGCGGAAATCAGCGTTCCGGCGTGGCCGATACCGATCCACCAGACGAAATTAACAATCGCGAAGCCCCAGCCGATGGGAATGTTGATGCCCCAAATTCCGACGCCCTTGATGATCAGCCAAGCGATGGAAATAAACAGCACGTTCACGATAGTGAAGGTCAGCGCAAAGCCCGCGAGCCAGCCAATGCCCAACGGACGCGTGAGAACAACCGAGGAAATCTTATCTGTGACCGAGGCAAATGTGTGCCCCGGTTCCAGCACCGGATCGAGGTGACGGATTTCGGGCGAATTTACAGGAGGCTGCGTGACGCTCATGCCTTCTCCAGCTCCGGATTCGGATTGCGCACGGCCGCGAGATACGTGGTGCGCGGACGGGCGTTGAGTTCACCCAGAATCGAATAATTGCGTTGCTGTGCCTTCAGTTTGGCGACGCGGCTGTTCGGGTCATTGGCATTGCCGAACACAATTGCTTCCGAGGGGCAGGCCGATTGGCATGCGGTGACGATGGCGCCGTCGGCGATTGGCAGGTTCTGCTTTTCGGAATCGATACGCGCATTGTTGATGCGCTGCACGCAATACGTGCACTTTTCCATCACGCCTCGGCTGCGCACGGTCACTTCGGGATTGCGCATGAGTTTGTATTGCGGCGTGTCCCAATCCTGGAAGCGCAGAAAGTTGAAGCGGCGCACCTTGTACGGGCAGTTGTTCGAACAGTAGCGCGTTCCGATGCAGCGGTTATAGACCATGTCGTTCAGGCCTTCCGAACTGTGCACCGTGGCGCCCACCGGGCAAACCTGCTCGCAGGGAGCGTTTTCGCACTGCTGGCAAGGTACCGGCTGGAAAAAAGTCTGCGGATTGTCGAGCGTGGGATTGTATTCCGATGGATCGCCGGTTGCTTTGCCGCTGGCGGCCGATACTGTATTTGTGTAGTAGCGATCGATGCGGATCCAGTGCATTTCGCGTCCGCGCATTACCTGATCTTTGCCCACAACGGGGATGTTGTTCTCTGAAACGCAGGCCACCACGCAGGCATTGCAGCCGTTGCATTTGGTCAGATCGATGGCCATGCCCCACGCGTATCCGGGATACGCAAAGGCCTGGTAAAGCGAATCGTCTTTAGGAGGCGTTTCGTCGTGCTCGTGCGCGAAATTCGGATTCTGCTGATATTCCGCGAGCGTGGCCGTGCTCATGATCTGCCGGCCTTCCATGTTGAAGTGATACTGCGTGCAGGCCAGGGGATAGTCGTCGCCGGTAGCGGTCATCTTGCCGCCGGTCGCGATCCAGAGCGCGTTCGAGGTGCGCACGATGTACGCGTTGAAACCCTTGTTCGTGCCTGTGTATCCGGAGCGCGTGCGGCCGTAGCCGAGCGGCAGCACAACCGTGTTTTCTTCCTGGCCCGGCAAAGTCCAAACTGCTGCGGTGACCTTGCTTCCGTTCAAGGCAATGTCCACGAGCGGGGAGCGTACCTGGCCGTGCTCGCCGCCGCGGGATGCGACCTTGTGCGCGAAATCCTGTTTTTGCGCCAACTTCGGGCTGACCAGCGCCGCATTGTCCCACGTGAGCTTCGTCACCGGCTTCGGCAGTTCCTGAAGCCAGCCATTGTTGGCGAAGCGCCCGTCATGCACCGCGGGATCGGGCCGGAAAATAAATTCGATCTGATCGGCCGGGGCGGACTGGAACGCCGGCAAGCTGGCGGCGTTGAACTTCAATTCCGCGTTGATCGGAGCAAACTTCGTTCCAGCGATCACGCCATCATTCAGCCACTTGCGCCATCCCGTATCGATCGGATTGGGCAGATGCGCGGAAGCTTCGGTCCAGTAGGCGCGCACGGAGTCATAGGCGGGCATACCGGGCTTGTCGCTGAAAGCGGCGAGCAGGTCGTGCGCGGAACGTGTGTAATACAGCGGCGCGATCAAGGGCTGGATGATGCTGGCAGTGCCATCATGCGCGCGCGCATCGCTCCAGGATTCCAGGAAGTGGGATTCCGCCACATGCCACTGGCACCACGCGGAAGTTTCGTCGAAATACGGGCTCAAGTGGATGGAGGTGGCGACGCGCTTCAGCTTGTTCACGAAATCGAAATCGTGTGGCGCGTCGTAAACCGGATTGCCACCCAGAATCAGCAGCAAATCGACTTTGCCCTGATCCATTTCCACGCAAAGATCGCGAATCGATTGCAGGTTGCTGGCTTCACCGCCGAGCGGTTCCGTGTAGTACAACGTGTTGCCAACGTTGCCGAGCGCCGCGTTCAGCGCATGCGCCAATGCATGCACGGCCGCGGGTTGATATTCGCCGGCCACGACGATCGACGCGCCGCGCTGCGACTGCAAATCCTTGGCGATCGTATCCACCCATTTTCCAGCTTCGCCCGGCATCGTTGCGCCCGAACCAATTCCTAATTTTCCAGCCAGCGCGCGCGCGAACAGCTCGATATCGCTCGAGCGCACAGGCAAGCGATGGTCCGCGGATGATCCGGTGACCGAAGGCGTCGGCTCCACAACATACAGGCGATTCATGGAGTCGCTTGGGCCGTCCAGCTTGCGCCTGCGCGCGAATTGCTTGGCATACGCGATATGCCCGGGGCCGCTGGCAAGAAAATCGGAATCGAGCGAAACAATCACGTTGGCTTTTCCGACTTCGTACACGGTGTGAACGTTGCGTCCGAAAGCCAGCTTGGCGCCTTCCGCCGCTCCATCGCCGCCGGCAGGTTCCCACTGGTACCACTTTGCCTGTGGGTACGTTGCAAGCAGCTTCTGCATTTGCGAGCTCAACGTGGGGGAAGTTACGGCGCCGGACAGAATGCGGAATCCCGCGCCATTGGTGGCTTTCGCGTTGGTGGCAAAACCTTGCGTGGCATCGAGAAATGCAGACCAGGAATTAATTTCGCCGGCATGCTGCACCGTTTGCGAGCGGTCCGGATCGTACAAATTCAAGATCGAAGCCTGCACCAGCGCGCTGGTGGCGCCCATGCTGGACGGATGATCGGGATTCCCCTCAAGCTTCGTGGGGCGCCCCTCATGGCTTTCCACCAGAACGCCAACCGCCGAGGCGCCGAACGGCATCGCGGTGGCATAAAAATTCGGCCGGCCGAGAACGAGACCATCGGGCTGTTTCACGTAAGGAACGATGTGGTCGATGTCTGGACGTCCGCAGCCTGCAAGTCCGGCTAGCGCCAGCGACGCGCCCATTAATTTCAGGAAGCCGCGGCGGTCAACGGAATCGTCCCACTCCGAAGCCTGCCGCGGGAATTCGCGGTGCAGCAGTTCTTCGAAGTGCGGATCGTCCGCGAGTTCTTCCAGCGTTCGCCAATATTGTTTGCCGGTTTTGTCGCGAAGCTTCTCGCGCACCGCCGTCAGATCCAGGCGATGCTCCTGCTCCGCGGTGACTGATTCATCATCTTCGTGGTCGTGCTCATGATCATGAACGTGATCCTGCGCCGCCGCAGTTGCCTGCGGACCCTGCAGGATTCGCAACTTATTGTCGTTTGGCTGATCCTTCATATTCGTTAGCGATGACAGGTCGAGCAACTCGTCAGCTCGCTCACTGTTCGAATTTTGTACTCCGCCACAAGTTTCTTGCCGATTTCTTCCTGATTTGCGGGCGCTTTCCACTCCATATTAAACACCTGCTCGCGCGGGCGAACGTTTTTCGCCGGATCGCGATGGCAATCGAGGCACCATTGCATGTTCAGCGGCGAAGCCTGGAAGATCAGCGGCATTTCGTTCACCGATCCGTGGCACGTGGAGCAGCCGATCCCTTTATTGATGTGAATGCTGTGATTGAAATAAACGTAGTCGGCCAGGCGGTGCACTTTCACCCACTGAATCGATTCATCGGTGCGGTAGCTGGCGCGCACCGGCTCCAGATATTCGGAATTGTTGAACAGCACCGAGTGGCAATTCATGCAGGTTTTTGTGGGGGGAATGCCGGCGTAGGCGGAAGTTTCCACGCTGGTATGACAGTAGCGGCAATCGATTCCGTCGTCGCCCACGTGGTGTTTGTGGCTGAATTGAACGGGTTGCACGCGGGTTACGCGCTCGTTCGTGATGTACGGAGATCGGGCGACCAATAGAACTACGCCAAGGCCTAGGTTGGCAAGAACCACCAACGCGAGCACAGAGAACCGCGCAATCAGATTTGCACTGCGGTGAAAAATTTGGGCCATGTCAACGTTGCGCTAGAATTTCCACGATCTCCCAGGGCCGTCAATCTCAGGAGAACAGGTTATTCCTATGCCGAACAGCGCGTGTCCGGGTCCAGTCGCGACCGGATAGTTTCCACTAAATCAGATTGGATTGCAACCTCAAAGGATTCTAAAAAGATTATTTGCCGTACGGAATTTCCAAACAGAGCTGAGCGTGCGGAACATTCGAAGAAAAAGAAATCCATTTTGGGACTCGTGTTCAATTTAAGTTCCCTGCAAAGGGAATTTCATTTCAAATTGAAACCAATTTCTACTCACTGCTCCAATAAGCATTCCTTATGCTCAACCTAATCTCATCACACTTTTGGTGATGACGAACCGCATATATCTGCATCCGTGCAAATCTGTTAGCGTTTAACGAGAGTTCAGTGAGAGTTTGGTGATCGTGATCGACCTTCGTAGGAAGACCGGGCTTCGGCCCTGTCCGACGCGCGCGCGGCGCGCATCCGCCTGGGGCGAGCAGGAGTTAGGGAGGCGGTGCGGCGCAGGAGGCGGCGCGGGAGAGGAGGAGGTCGCGTTCGCGGGAGTTTTGGGTGAGTTGGGCGGCGCGCTGGAATTCGGCGCGGGCTTCTTCGTAGCGGCCGAGTTTGCGGAGAAGGTCGGCGCGCACGCTCGGAAGCAGGTGATAATTTTTTAGCGACGGCTCGCTGAGGAGTGTGTCGATGATGGCGAGCCCCGCTGCCGGGCCGTCGGCCATGCCGACAGCCACGGCTCGATTGAGTTCGATGACCGGAGAGGGAGCGACTTGTGCAAGCGCAGAGTAGAGAGCGGCGATACGCGGCCAGTCAGTGGCTGCGGCGGTGACGGCGCGAGCATGGCATGCGGCGATGGCGGCTTGCAGCGTGTAGGTGCCGAACCTGCCGAGTGCGCGGCTCAATTCTTCGGCGCGAGCCAGGGCCGCGAGGCCGCGGTGAATCAGGAGTTGATCCCACAGCGCGCGATTCTGATCGAGCATCAGGATGGGCTCACCGGTCGTGGCGTTCACGCGGGCTCGCGTGCGGCTGGCTTGAATTTCCATCAGGGCGACCAGGCCGTGGACTTCGGGTTCCCGCGGCGCAAGTTCGGCGAGTATGCGGCCGAGGCGGAGCGCGTCTTCGCAAAGAGCGGGGCGATGCCAGTCGTCGCCGGCGGTGGCGGAATAGCCTTCGTTGAAAACCAGATAGATCACCTGCAGCACATTCGCGAGACGAGATGAAAGTTCGGCGCCGCGCGGAACTTCGAAGGGAACGTGCGCGTCGGCGAGCGTGCGTTTCGCGCGGACGATGCGTTGCGCGATCGCCGACTCAGGTACGAGAAAGGCGCGAGCGATTTCGCCGGTGGTAAGGCCGCCGATCAGGCGCAGCGTGAGCGCGAGTTGCGCTTCGGTGCCGAGCACGGGATGGCACGACGTGAAGATCAGGCGGAGAAGATCGTCGCCGATGTCATCGTCGAGAGCTGACACGTAGTCGGGCACGGAGTTTTGTTGCTGCTCCTCGAGCTCGCGGCCGAGTTCGCCATGCCTGCGATCCAGCATCGAGCGGCGACGGACCAGATCGATGGCGCGATGTTTTGCGGTGGCCATCAGCCACGCGCCGGGATTATCCGGGACGCCGGACCGGGGCCACTGCTCGAGCGCGGCGACGAGCGCATCGTGCGCGAGATCCTCGGCGGCGCCGACGTCGCGCGTGATGCGGATGAGGCCGGCGATTAGGCGCGGCGACTCGATGCGCCAGACCGCGTCGATGGCGCTGTGCGTTGCGGCGTGATGCGCGTCGGAGGGCATGGCCAACGAACATCACAACATTTTTTGCGCGGCGCGGCAATGTGCGAGGGATGGCCTGCTGCGCTCGCGGTTACGGAGAAACGCAGGCGTGACCGCCTACTTTACGTACGGGCGCAGAGTGCGTAGCGCCTGCGGGTGTTGGCGGTGAGCCGCGCACCCGCATGAGAGCTCTCCATTCATTGTGAAGTGTGCGAGAGCTTTCGCCGCCCCTAACAACCGAAAGCTCTCTCTACATGTACGTCGAATGACGCGCGTTGAAATCAACACGCATCGCCAAGTATCCGCAGGCGAGTCTCAGCGAGTTACAAAGCCATCTCAGCGACAGCGGTGTCGCCGAACTTCTTTTGGATCTCCTTTTGGACCTCGGGATCAAAGTCGGTTAGATCAAACATCCGGCGGACTTCGACCATTTCGTTATCCGAGCCGGGGATGCGCGAGGCCCATTCGAGCGCCTCTTCGCACGACTTCACCTGAATGATCCAGTAGCCGCCGACCACTTCCTTCGCTTCGGGGAACGGACCGTGGGTGACTTTCGATTTGCCGGCCTTGAAGGTGACACGCGCGCTCATCGTCGAGGGCGGGGTCAGCCCGTCGAGCGCGAGCAGCACGCCGGCTTTCTGTAGTTGCTCGTTGTACTTGCCCATTACCTCCATGGCTTTGAGGTCGGGTACCGTGCCGGGCTTTGCATTCTCGTAGCTTTTCGGAAACGTGATCATCATGAATCGCATCGTTGCTCTCCTTGAATGGCAGCTCGCATGGGCCGCTCTATTTTATATTCGAGCGTAGACGTTGCGCACGGCGAAAGTTGCTGGGCGCCGGGCGCGTATCCGACGCCTCTACTGATGCGTCGAATTGGCGAGGCTGGGATCGACATCGCGAGGACGATTTATTGATGGAGGGAATGCGGCTCCTCGTGAGCGGCAAAGGGCGAGGTGGTCAGGCTTGGCGCTACGATTCACGAAGGTAGAATTGAAACGAATTTCTACTCGCTGCTCCAATAAGCAATTCTTATGCTCAGCCTAATTTCATCAAACTTTTGGTGATGACGAACCGCATGCTATCCTTGCTTATGTCTTCTGCCGCGCACGCGCGTAGCGAAGCCTACCTGCTGCGGTTCTTCCGTGAGCAGTCTTGCATCCCCGCTGGGGCGTGGTCCAACCGGTAGGACACCTCACTGTTAATGAGGATGGTGAAGGTTCGAATCCTTCCGCCCCAGCCAAATTTTCTCTCACTACATTTCTTGGTTCTTCAGTGATTTGCGGCGTTATCCGCGTAGAGTCATGGTGTCAGGGCCGCGTGGCGTGCACTTCCATCACGGCGCCGGCTCCTGCAATCCAGCTTACGGGAGCGAGCACGAACCCCGCGAGCAGCAGAAATGGGGACAGAAGAAACATACTAACATTCGTAAGAGACAATTCGCGGTCGCGTCCCGCCAACCAATGCAGCCAGCGCGTTTGCGGAAAGCCCATGTCGTTCAGCAAACTGACCATCCAGCCGAACGGATCCTGATCCAGCGAGATAACACGAACGCGCTCCACTCGAAGTCCCGCGGACTCGCAGACGCGGCTCAGGCACGCAGGCGTAAAGTGCGTCAAATGCCGCGGCACATCTAGATGGAACCAGTGCGGCCCGCTGGCGCGAAATTGCCAACTGGCGCGATTCGGCACGCAAATGATCAAGGTGCCGCCGCTTTTCAAGCGTTCCGCACATTGACGCAGTACGATTTGCGGATCGGTAAGATGCTCCAGAACGTGATGCATGATGATCAAATCGAAGGTTGGCTCGGCGCGCAACGCGTCGAGATCGCCCACCACCACAGGTAGCTGCAATTGCGTCGATGCAAATCGCGCGCTTGCCGCATTGCGCTCCATGCCAAAAACCCGCCAGCCGTCGCCGCGCAGTCCATTCAACATCCAGCCATGGCCGCAGCCGACCTCCAGCACCGCGCCCGGCTTTCCGAAAGCGCGAGACCACCGGTGGGTCTGCAAGCGGTACATGAATTCGAAAATTTTGCGCGAACCCGGCCGGTAGTTACGGTAGGACGACGGATAGTAGCGATCCAGATTCGCGGGCGCCGGCACGGTGAATGCGCCGTCACACTGCGTGCAGCGAAACACCGCGAACTCATCTCCGGTCAGATGATCGAACGCCTTTAGCAGCTCGCCCGTGTTCGTCGATTGGCAAATCACACAGCGAACGGGTTCACTCATGACCAGCTCGCGTCGAAGTTCGCAAGTAAATGTGGTGGCATTCAGCCTTTTTGCTTGGGATAGCCCGCTTCCAACCAGCCCTTCCAGCCGCCATCCATGGATTCCACGTTCGTGTAGCCCATTTTCTGAAGATTATCCGCCGCCAGCGCGGAGCGGAAGCCGCCGCCGCAATAGAGAACGATTTTCGCGTCGCTGGCGGGCACGCGCTGCTCGATATCGCGCTCAATGATTCCTTTTCCCAGATGTATGGCGCCGGGCAGATGGCCGTTCGCAAATTCGCTCTCTTCGCGCACATCCACGAGCACGAATTTCTCGCCTGCGTCGATGCGGCGCTTCACATCGGGAACATTGGTTTCCTTCACGCGCTTTTTTGCGTCGTTTACGATCGACAGAAATTTCGGGGAATGCGCCATGGGATCCTCCTGAGCGTTTCGTTGTCCGGACTTCCAGCATAACGCATGTGCAAAAAAAAAGACGCCCCGAAGGATGCGGGGCGCCGGCGAATTACGGCTCGGAGGATCACCTCTGACAGGTTCTGCTCCGGGGTTGCCGAGTAAGAGAACGCCCTGCGAGGCCGTCCGTTGCTTGCGAGTGTAATTACCGCTTTGCGGCTTCGGGCGCTGTTTTTTGCCCGAACGAGCGGACCAGGTTCACCAGATTCCAGCGAACTTCTTCCTTGGTACGGTCGCCTTCGCCGCCCCCTATTTTTCCGCGCCCGTTGGTGACGATGTAGAACAATTCGCCATCGGTGTACTTGGAAATGGACCTGGCGTTGCGCCAATCCTTCAAGTTCAGTTTCATTTGTTCGGCAAGATCGCCTTTGCCATCGCCATCTTTGCCATGGCACATGGGGCAGTGATACCAGTACAACTTTCTTGCTTCCGAGAGCCCTTCCGCTGTGACTTTCACCGGATTTTGCTTTGCAGCCGCTTCCGCAGGAATAGGCGCGGGAGCGGGTGCCACTTCGGCTGCCGGTTGCTTTGGTTTGTTATTTGCTTGTTGAGCGAAGCCGATGCCTACGGCACTCAGCAGGACGGCGCAGAAAAAGAGCCCAATTCGTCGCATAAACACCCCAGATTGGAAATACCTTTTCCGGGAGCGATGCGGAGAATATCTGAGTCAATTCTACGCCCGTGTATAAATCCTTGCAGGTTCGTTTCATCAGGGGTTTCGAGGCGGTTGGCTAAGTTCGCTTATTCCTGAGGTTTGGCCGCCGGCGCGGGTTTCATTTCCGGCACGTGGCATCCGTTGGGGGGGACTTCGTTGCCGCGATTTCCTGCGGTGAAGCGGCTGGATTCACGGATGCGCGTGCGCAGCCCGTCGATCACCGCCGGCAGCGGGTTTCGCGACACGCCGCGGATTACGAAGATCATCAATGCGGCCTCACCCGGCGCGTCAGCGCTGGAAGTGATGCCCACGCCCTGAACGCCTGGCAGTTTCATCAGCGCACTTGCGTGGGCGGAATTCACGGCTTCGGCGCGTGCAAGTTCCGCTTTGGAGATGGCACTCACGCCGAATACATTCGCGACGGGCGCTAAGCGCGCGGCCGTTTGTGTGTCGAAAACACCGTGCGGCGCCGCGGAATTTGCCCGCACAATGCGCGTGGCGATGCCGTCCAGTTGCGCGGGAACTGCCATGGCGGGCTGTGTAGGGTCAACCACAAAAATGACGGCGGCTTCTCCGGGATGATCGATGCTGGCGCCTACGCCGACTGCCTGGATATAGGGATTGGACAGCAATTGCGACGCATTCATGTCTCGCGCGTGTTGCGCGGCGGTAAGTTGCGCCGCTGGAACGGAAACAACGGATTGCGCCGGAGCCGTCTGGACAGCGTTCGCGGCAAGTGTGCAACCGATGACGCTATGCGTGGCCGCGCTGCCGACAAATGTGGGCTGATTCCCCTGCCCGTCCTGCAGCGCACTTAAAACGCCTGCAACGGGATTGCCGACCGTATCCGTATCCGATCCTCCGTAGAGAAGCGCCACTGGATCGGCGGTGGCCGCGTCCACAATCAGCGACCCGGAATCTCCTTCGGCGCTGAACGTGCCACCAGCGACAGAAATCTGGCCCGTGTAGGTAACACTGAAACTTGCTCCGGTGTTGCAGCCCTTCTGATAGCTGACGGAAGTGGTTAGTTCGGTCGCGTCGATTCCCTGGCCGGCGGAAGGCAACGAACACGTTAAGGCCGAACTCCGGCCACTTTTTGCGACACCTTCGCCAATGCTTGCCGGGATTCCATTGCCAGCATGCGGAGGACCAGCATCCGGCACACCGCCTGTCGAGGTTCCTCCCAGCAATAAAATGTTGCCGCTTGTGTCCACGGTTCCGGAAACGATTTGCCCTAGGGCTGCGTCCACGTTGGTGCCGGCCGCTTCCAGGTTTACATATTGAGTGAGATTGGCGACGGTGGTTGTGCCCGTCTGCGAACAATTTGCATCGATCAAACCCGGCTGAATGATGGCGTCGCCAATGCTCGCAGAGTCGCTGCGCGCAAGTACGTGGTTGTTGCTGAGGATGTAGTAAGTGCCGTTGCGCTGCACCAGCGAGCCCAGAGTTCCGCCACAGCAATAAATCAGATTTCCCTGCGTGCTGGAATCGTTGACGTTTCCGCCGGAAGTGCCAAGCTTGACGGGAAAGGCTTGTGCTTGCTGGTTCGGGTTGGTTGCAACCACAAGGATCGTGGCGTTTTGCGTTGCGGCGCTGCTGGCCTGCGCGATCGCTGTCACCGTGACACTCGCGGGAGTCGGAACAGCGGCCGGTGCGGTATACACGCCGCCTGTGATGGTTCCCACGGTTGAGTTGCCACCGACAACACTATTCACTTCCCACGTAACTGCCGTATTCGTCGAGTCTGTCACGGTAGCTTGAAACGCGGTGCTTTGACTTACGGAAACGGTTGCGCTGGATGGCGTGAGGGTCAGAGTGATTCCAGAGGCACTTCCGCCG
>Ga0210383_10003369_pt1 | contig 14330 bp, 11 predicted proteins | sample IncBWC14OmetaG_FD_160072 | JGI IMG/M metagenome (GOLD analysis project Ga0210383, IMG submission 160072) | Forest soil microbial communities from Barre Woods Harvard Forest LTER site, Petersham, Massachusetts, United States - Inc-BW-C-14-O ...
CGAAGACTTCCGCGTCAGGGATTCGCGTGCAGGCCTGCGGCGATTGCCACGCGGCGAATTTCGGCGGCTTTGCCAGCCCCGAACGCCGCCTACTTTTCGACATCAACGATTTCGATGAAACACTTCGCGCGCCGTGGGAATGGGACGTCAAGCGCTTGGCGGCCAGCATTGTTCTCGCATCGCGCGAAATCGGCATGGGGGCCGGGGGCTGCCGCAATGCTGTGCTGACGATGGCGCGATCCTATCGCCTGCACATGCGCGAATATGCTCACATGCGCGCGCTTGAGGTGTGGTATTCGCGCATGAATGCTGAGGTGTTCATTGAGGAAGCGAAGACGGAGGCTTCAAGAGAACGCTGGGAAGAGGTAGAAAAGAAAGCGCGGCGGCAGACCGCCGAGCACATTTTCCCGAAAATCGCGGATGTGGTGAACGGACGTACGCGGATCGTGGATCATCCGCCGCTCGTGTATCACCCGCACGAAAGCGACTTGATGCGCAAGCATGTCATCGACATGTTTCACGATTACCGCAGCACGCTTCCGGAAGAGCGCCGCATCATTCTCGATCGCTACCATATTATCGATGTTGCTCGGAAAGTGGTGGGTATAGGCAGTGTGGGAACGCGCTGTGCCGTGGCTTTGCTGATGGCCGGTGAGCATGACCCGATGCTCCTGCAATTCAAGGAAGCTCTGGCTTCGGTGCTGGACCCGTACGTTGGCAAGAGCCGCTATGCCAATCACGGCGAGCGCGTGGTGACCGGCCAGCGCATGCTGCAATCGGCAAGCGATGTGTTCCTCGGATGGACCAGCGACAAGCATGGTCACTCTTATTATTTCCGCCAGCTCCGCGACATGAAAATGAAGATCGATCTGGACAACATGACCAAAGGCGACTGGCTCGAGTACGTGGAGATTTGCGGCTGGACGCTGGCGCGGGCGCATGCGCGAACGGGCGATGCCGCGATGATGGCGGGATATCTTGGGAAGAGCGGCACATTCGACGTAGCCCTTGCGAAATTTGCGGACGCCTACGCCGACCAGGCCGAGCGCGACTACGCGATTCTGGTGAAAGCCATTCACGCCGGGCGCCTGAAGGCGCGAGACACAACGCAGCGTTAGCCGACGGAAGGCGCAGTGGTGCGGACGACCGTCCGAAACAGATTGGTTCGGTGCGAATTAAGCAAGCGCGAAGCCCGGAAGCCGCAGCGCCTTGTGATCGAACGTAAGCGTGCGGGAGCACTTCGCACTGGTTCCCAGTGCGGTAATGACAGCATCGGCGAACGAGCCATGTCCTTCCTTGAGCGCGATCATGGCGGTGAAAACCTCCTGCTCGTTTTCGACAACGAGCACACCGGTCTGGAGAATGCGTCCGACAGTTGCGGCGATTTCCTGGGCTTCGAGCTTGTAGGCCCGGTCGAGCTCCCACACAGTCTCAACCATCGCCACGATGCTGACGAAGCCGGGTTCCTCCTCCGTCAACTGCCGTTCGATGATCTCACTCGCTTTTGGAGACTGAACCGGATCGTCTTGGGTCAGGTAACGAATAAGGATGTTGGTGTCGAGCCCGATCACCGACGCTTCGTGCGCGAAGCGCCGCGAGTGGCGCCTTCAGCTGCGGCCTCAGTCATCTCCTCGAGTGCCAGCGGCCGGCGTCGCCGGGAATGGATTATGCCTCGTAAAGCCGATGCCGGAAGTTTCGGTAAGAGAACCACGCTGCCATCGGGATGCAGGAAGAACTTAACCCGGTCTCCCGGCTTCAACCGCAGATGCTCGCGGATCGCCTTCGGGATCGTCGCCTGACCTTTGACGGTGATAGCAGATTCCATGGCTCGCACCCATTACATTTCCACAAAAGTAATACCATGCATATCCACGAAAGTGTCAAGGTGCCCCACTCGGGCGCAGCTAGTGTATTTAGGAAAGAAAGATCGAGTGGCACCACCAAGGAGCCGAAATAATCTGGCGGAGGAGGGAGTCAAGAGCGAACCCTTCTCTGGCGTCTTAACAGCGATCTTTTCAGGGAATTCTGCTCGGGCTAGAGTCAAATGTGTTTGGGAAGTGCCTTATTCTCAAAGTACTGCGATTTCTCTTTAAGGAATGCCCAGAAATCGAGCATCTCAGGCTCGCCGTCGTCTGCCGACAAAGTGGATTCTTCAATTTTGTTCACAGCGGCGAGTTCATCGGAGTAGCCACAACATGAACTCTAATGTCCCTGAAGCGATTATCAAGGATGTGTGCTTCTAATCCTTGTACCCAGATTCTTACCATCCCATGTAGCGTCACATCTGGCGCGCCTTCCAAAGGACTCTTACTATTCCGGTCGTGTGGCTCCATTGGGTTCAAGCAATACTCAAGCACGTAATTCCCGTCATCTGCCTTCACGCGATAACCAATACAGCCGCTGGAAATTTTCGCCCCTAGTACGTCAGTGTCTTTGAGTCCACCAGCCGGTTCGTCGTCCGGGAGAACAATTTGCAGCACTGTGGCGATTCTCCACCTAGGTTTTGCCAAAACCACTGTGGGTAGAAACAGAACAAGCGCGAGAGCAAGGGCTTTCATAGTGACCCCAACTTACTGCTATTCGCTCACCTTGACACTACGCCAAAAGTATACCTAGGTCCAGATATAACTGACCGCGGCGCCCGGTTCGACCTATGCAATTTTGAGTGTCAAGGTCCCGAATAACGGGGTAATCGTCCATCTGGAATCGGACGAACGCAATCCGGAGATCAACTCAGGCGGCCTTATACAAGAAATGTCCAATGAAAAGAACGGCACCGAGGAAATAAATCGTGACTAGCCACCAAAACTCACTCGGGTCTTTGGCGCGATAAACCAAACCACGATAAAACGTCTTTCCGGTACACATGGAAACCACAGCCGCGAAAAGCAACGCGAATCCAAGAATCAACAAAATATACGGCGGATCCGAGAACAAATCAGGCATGAACGACGCCTCCATTTGCGGCACTAGTTGCGGTAAATAAACAAACCTGTGGTCAATCCAACCCAGCCCCTGGGGGATAGAACAACGAACAAGAAAACTAGGCCGACGCAGAACATGCACAAGAGTGTGGCGCGACTGCGAAGGTCACCATCCCACCAATCAGCTTTTCCCGATTCCACCATACGCCGAAGTGTACTCTAAATCAGAAACGGATTCTGAATAGGTCCCGATTAAACCTTTCGAGGGTCAAGGTAAAGTGTAACGTTGCCGCACGGTGTCGATCGGATGGGTAGAGGAGCGTTGAGATGCAGGTACATATGCCGAGCGAAAGGCCGGGGAGCTGGGCGGAGTGGCGAAGCAAGCTGAGGCATGGGTGGCTGATGCCATTTGCGTTGATGGAGTATGGGCTCGATTGGGTGGTATATGCGCTGAGTCACTGGCGATTCTTGGAGTTGCTGGAATATCTGGGTAGGTTTGGGGTGCTGGTGGCGGTGATTTTCTATTTTTCGGAATCAGGCGACCGTTTGAAACAGAAACACTACCAGGCGTGGCAGGTGATCAATTCGGCCGAAGGAAAAGGTGGGAATGGAGGACGGATTGAGGCGTTGGAAGAATTGAATGCGGATGGCGTGTCGTTGGTGGGAGTTAATTTGTCTTCCGCGTTCTTGATGGGAGTGCGACTGCCCAAGGGTAAGTTGGCGCGGGCGAATTTCGATGCAGCGGACGCACGGGATGCCGAGATGGCGGGGGCGAACCTGCGGGATGCGAGTTTGCGAAGTGCGAATTTTCGAGGGGCGCGGATGGAAGGAGCGTCATTTGAGAGGTGCGTATTGAATGACGCGGATTTTACAGGGGCGGATTTGAAGAATACAGATTTGAGCGGAGCCAGTTTGGAAAATGCTGATTTACGAAATGCGGAGTTGGAGGGGGTGAAGTGGAGGTCGTTGCAAAACGTGAAGGGCACGAATGTGTTTGGAGTGAAGAATGCGCCGAGTGGTTTTGTGGAATGGATGGTAGGGCACGGGGCCGTGCGAGAGGAGAATTGAGGGTCTGAAATAGAGTCGACCGTCTGAGCCGGCAGGGGTAACCGGAGACTTGAACTGGGCTGGACTTTTGGTTACCCGGCTTCCCGGGCAGCCCAAACGATGACGATGATGATGTCGAACAGAATTCCCAATGGGTGATAGTAGTCAAACAAACCATTTAGGATCACGAGGACCACGACTGTAATCCAAAAGGGCCAAGGATGCCCTCGGCGTGCATCGGATAAAATGCGACGACCACTGTGCGCTCTTTTGTCGTCAAGAATGGTCAGAGGGTCACTCATCGGCGAAATTCTAAGATGTAGCAAGGGGCGGACACGGTATGTTGCTCCTAAAGTCAAGACCGTTCAATGCTTGTGGGCCGGAGAAAGTTGATCTAAGAGAACGAGGTAAGCCGGTAGTAGGTTGTATGTCTGATAATAATCGTCGCTAAAATGCCGGCTTCGGCATCGCACTCGGTTTCCTGGTCGCCGCCTGATGTGGATGAAAACATTCCGCCGGTTGAGTCGGGCACGGCCTGCAATCTCGAGGAAGTGTTGCGAAACGCGGGCCAGCGAATTCAGGAATTTGTTTCACATTTGGAACAATTCACGGCTACGGAATCCCTGCTACAAGAAACGATCAATAAATCGGGCAAAGCCTCCGGATCGGAAAGGCGAAAATATGATTATTTGATTTCGATGAAAGAGATTCGACCGGGCATTCTCAATGTGCAAGAAGATCTGATCGGTAATTCTACACTCGACAATGCTCCGGGAGGGTTTGTAACAAAGGGCCTGCCCGCACTCGTTCTTATTTTCCATCCATACTATGCCGGGACGTTCGCGATGACATGTGAGGGGCTAGCCACGTTGAACGGGCAACGAGCCTGGCAGATTTACTTTCGCCAGAGGGCGGATAAACCAAACACAACTAGAGCCTACAGTATGGGAAGGAATGGTCCATCTCATCCAGTCGCCCTCAAGGGGCGAGCCTGGTTTCTGGAGAACACCTAGCAAATCCTCGCTCTTCAAGCTGATTTGATCGATGCTATTCCCGAGATTCAACTGACGGTTGACCACACCGCCGTCGAATATGGTCCCGTACATTTCAACAGCCGGGGAGTGGAGATGTGGCTTCCACAAACTGCTGAGTTATACACCGAGTTCAAAGGCAAACGAATCCACCAGCGCATGACCTATGACAACTATTTGCTTTTCGAAGTCGACGATAAAGAGAAGGTATCATCACCAAATATCAGTCCTTAATAAATGGCCATGGCCGGAACCGTGTTTTGACCACGTTCACTAGCACCCCTGGCACCCTTCCCGCACACTTAATACGAAGGTATCGGTCGATACCATTGTCCAATTGTTTTGCTCCCTCACCTCTGGCTTAATCACACTCATTGCAGACGCACGTTAGATGGCCCAGTCGCCGTTGCCGGCGGCCTGATTGGGAATTCCGGGATACGCGGGCCTTCGCGCCGGTAGCGACGCCTAATCTCCTCGTTATTTCACTTCCCGTCAGCAGCGACGGCTGTTGACTCACGAAGGACTAGAGACGTCCTCAGCTCATACTCCGTGCCCCTCGTCGAAGGTTCTTTCCGTCCGACTTCCGATATCAGTGAATTAAAAGCCATACTCGCCAACTCCGACTGAGACATCTGGACAGTAGTTAGAGGCGGAAGGCTGAATTGCGCTAGTCTGATGTCGTCGAACCCGATCACGGATAGATCTTTGGGAATCTGAAGTCCCAGCTCGTAGCTCCTCCGCATTACCCCCAAGGCAGTCAGGTCGTTAGAGCAGAGGATGGCAGTCGGTTTCTTCGCTCGCGATAAAAGGGCAGCGCAAGCCTGATGTCCACCCTCAAGCGTGTGATCTCCCTCAACGATCAAACGGGGGTCGGGATGTAATCCAATCTCTTCTATCGACTGCAAAAAAGCCTGCTGTCGGGCTTCGGCAGACCTTAATTGTTGGGGGCCACTGATGAACGCTATTTTTTTGTGACGTAAAGCTGCAAGGTGTTGGACCGCCTCTCGGATTCCACTGAGATAGTCAATGCGGATGTTGCTTACTCGAGGACGCGGCGGACCGACATCGACGAACACTAGCGGGACCTCACGCAATTTCAAATCTTCGAGCAAAACCTCCTCCATGCCAAACGTCATAATCGCAACTCCCTCAACCCGGCGTTCGATCATTCGGCGGACAGAGCCTTTCATGTGCTCCGGATCGTTCATTGTGGACGCCAGAAGAATCTCGTAATGATGTTGAACGGCATGGGCCTCGAAAACCTGCACAATTTCCGGGAAAAAGGGGTTGGTTAGTTCAGACACAATCAGACCGAAAATGCGGCTGCGTCCTGAAACTAGAGCCCGCGCCTGCGTATTGGGGTAGTACCCCAACTCATGAATGGCCTTCCACACGCGCCTGGCCAGAGTAGGACTCACATTGGAAACTCGGTTCACGGTGCGCGAGACAGTGGCTATCGAAACGTTAGCCCGCTTCGCAACCTCGCGAATATCCATCGTTGCTATGCCTCTTTGTAGCCAAGTAACAAAAACCGTTTCAACTCACGTTGTCAGTTGAGCTATCACTCACCTGTGAAGCGATAGCTCTGGCACGCACGAACACCAGAGATACTACAATAAACTTACGATTCTATTGATAAACTGATTGGAAACACTCCTCCTGGCGAAAGCTACGGCGTTGCCGCAATTGGGGTCGCACCAGCTTCAACCAACTTGTAACGATTGTGTTCCCTCTCCTCCTTTGTGGTTTCCGCACGAAGCTCAGCAAGGCGCTTGAGCAAATCAGGAATTTCCTTTGTTTCGCCCGCCTTACGCAGGGCTTGGATCAAACGGTATAAGGCCGTCTGATTCTTCGGATCGGCCTTCAAGGATTCTCGGCATTGGTCGATCGCTGCATGGGTTTGGCCGCTCTGCAAGTATAGTTTGGCAAGTACGTCCCGGGCCGCGGAGAGTGTGGGCTGCAAAGCAACGGCTTTTCTTGCTGAGCGGAGCGCGATTTGAAAGTTCTCACTTCCAGGTTCCGGGCCCATCTTGGTAAGAATATCCGCCTGGAGATACAGAAGGTCGGGATCATTCGGTTTAGTGCCGAGTTTGGATCGCACTGTTGCAAGTGCGCGATCGAGATCGTTGGCCTCTGACTGTTCCAGGCCACGCGCAACGGAACCGATTCCCTGGTTCGGTGCAAGTTGGTCCGCCGTATCAAAGTCGTTCTCTGCCTTCTCGTACTCTGCGAGTTGTACATAAAGGACACCCCGCGCCATGTATAAGGGTGCGGACTTGGGTTCTGCCTTCAATCCGACGTTTACCATATCAATTCCGACCTGGTAAGACCGGTGGTCCATGGACAGGGCGGCAAAATCTATGTACAGATCCACATTGTGCGGATCCCTAACAATTGCCTGACGAAGGGTAGTCACGGCTAAAGGAGTGTTGTCGTCCGCTTCATAAGCGGAGGCGGCAAGCTCCAATGTTGCGACGTCGGGCGGGTCCTTCTGTAGCAGCGGGGCTAGTGTACTCAATGCCTCCTTGAGTCGCCCGCTGGTGAGTTGAATGGTAGCCAATTGGCGACGCGTATCGCTGTCCTCGGGACTTAGCTCGACCGCTTTCTGGTAGACGAGGATTGCGTCATCGGGTCGGTTTAGCTTTAGTAGACATGTGCAGTACTCTTCCCGCGTCGCTGGTTGGGAATCCATTAGTGGACCGCTGGCGGCAAAATACTCAACCGCCTGCACACAGTCGCCTCGTTTGTAGGCAAGAACGCCCAGCATACCTTCACTTGTGGGATCGTTCGGCCGTAGCCTGAGTAAGTGTTTTAAGAGAGGGACCGCCTCCTGGCTACCTGCCTCGTATTCAAGTTGTGCCGCGCCTTCAAGCGCAGGCAGAAAATCCGGGGAGATCTTTAGTGCTTTTTGATAAGCAAAGCGAGCTTCTTTCTTATTTCCTTTTCCAGAGAGTGCCAGCGCCTGCATCGTCCACAGTGTTGCGTTCTGGGGAGATTCCTTTATTGCTGGTTGGAGCAACGTCAAGGCTTGGTCAAAATCATGGGCGGCCAGAGCCGAAGCAATAGCCGCGGTACGCTCGTGCTCCGTTTGGCTTTGGCCCGACGCGGATTGAGAGAGCACCGCAAAAATCGCCAGCAGCAATACGCTACAAATGCGCATGGGTTTCATTATCACGCCATACTTGAGGCTTGAAAACAGAGAAAACGATTGCTCGAATTCGCGGGTGAGCGTTACAATCCGCAACCAATATGAACCGTACCGTAAGTAAACTTTTGCTTGCATTGCTTTTCGCAGCCTTCATCACCTCAATGATTCCGTCAGACGCGCGCAATGATACATCGCCCCGTCTGCGGTACCCCACCGAAGATATGGGCGCCGATTCTCTCCCTGCCCGAAAGAAAGCCCAACTCGAAGCCGCGAAGCAGTTCAAGGTTTTCCACGATTTTCAATTTAGCGACCGGCTGAACGAGAGTGGAATCACTTTCGTGCACCACGCCGTGGACGACGCGACCAAGCACATGCGGATGGGGCATTACGATCATGGAAGTGCGGTTGCCATAGCCGACGTGGATGGGGATGGGCTCTACGACATACTTTTCCTGAACCAAGTCGGGGGCAACGAGCTCTGGAAAAACCTCGGAGGCGGCAGGTTCAAGAACATAACAGAGCAAGCAGGAATTGCTTTAGCGGGCCGGGTTAGCGTCGCGGCAGCATTTGCCGACGTCGATAATGATGGTGACCAGGATCTGTTCATTACGACGGTGAGAGGAGGAAACGCATTATTCGAAAATGACGGTCATGGCCGGTTTCGGGACATTACAAAGGAATCCGGTCTCGACCTTGTAGCGCATTCTTCAGGTGCCTTCTTTTTTGACTATGACAACGACGGATTGCTTGATTTATTGGTCTGCAATGTCGGCAAATACACGACCGATGAAAAGGGTCCCGATGGTGAATATATTGGAATTCAAGGGGCATTCTCAGGCCATCTTTACCCCGATCGTTTTGAATATCCGGTCCTGTACAAAAACTTGGGACATAATCACTTCAAGGATGTGACGGCAGAGGTCGAGTTGAAACCGCACGGGTGGTGCGGCGAGGCGAGTTTCGCCGATCTGAACGGAGATGGCTGGCCGGACATCTTTTTTCTCAACATGCAGGGACATAGCCACTACTACGAAAACGTCGGCGGGAAGAAGTTTGTGGAGAAAACCGACGCGTACTTTCCCGAGACACCCTGGGGTGCGATGGGGATTAAGTTTTTTGACTATAACAACGATGGCCGTATAGACCTATTCATCGTGGATATGCATTCCGATATGAGCGATGAACCTGGCCCGGAAAACGAGAAACTGAAATCGAAAGTCACCTGGGACGAGAACTATATCCAGGGCAAGAAGAACGAATTTATCTTCGGGAACGCCCTCTATCACAACCTTGGAAACGGCAAATTCGAGGAAATCTCCGATCGGCTGGGACTGGAAACCTACTGGCCTTGGGGTCCAAGTGTCGGGGACCTCAACGCGGATGGTTGGGAGGACGTATTCATTCCGTCGGGTATGAGCTATCCGTATCGTTACGGAATAAACTCGCTTTTACTAAATGACCATGGCGAGAAGTTCCTGGATTCCGAATTCGTTCTTGGGATCGAGCCCCGCAAGAAGTTGTATACGCCTTGGTTCGAAATCGACTGCTCGGATCCTCGGGAAATCCAGGCGCAGCTGAATCTTAATAGTAAGGTTTGTGTCGGCCAAAGCGGAAAATCAGTCATCATGTCGCCGCGGTCCAGCCGGTCAGCGGCTCTTTTCGACCTTGATAATGACGGCGATCTGGATATCGTCGTGAACGACTTCAATTCTCAACCGCAGATGCTGGTGAGCGATCTGGCGCAGAAGGCAAAAATTCATTGGCTCAAGATTGTTCTCACCGGGACGAGTTCAAATCGCAATGGGCTCGGCGCCACGGTGCGCGTGTATGCAGGCGGGCGAACCTATTTCAGATACAACGACGGAAAATCCGGCTATCTGGCGCAAAGTGTCCTGCCACTTTACTTTGGGCTAGGCGCCGCAATTAAGGTCGATCGGGTGGAGGTTGACTGGCCTTCAGGCCGCAAGCAGGTTGTGACTACCGGCTTGCAAGAAAACCGGACGTTGTCGATCTTGGAGCCGAAATAGTCTTCCATCTAGCTGTGTTTTTTGCAACAGCTCTTCCACACACGTATAACGCGAGAAAGCGAAAGCAGATGTCTATTGGTTGTGAGGTTCAAGACGCCCTAAAGGCGAATAATTCGAGAAAGCGATTTCTAAAAGTCCGCGCTTCTGGACAACGGAACCGAGTGGTTTGCCACCAGGAAGGTTCTTTGCTCCGGCCAACCTTGGCCAAACATGAAGAAATCCCAAATTAGACTGTGGAATTATTGAGTTTTTCTCTTGACAGAATCCAAAAAACAAGTGTAGCCTCAGCTCACAAAACGAGTAAACGTTTTCTTTAATACTTAAAGAACGCGTTTAAATTCGGAGGGGTGACCTACATTCCGCCTTCGCACAAGGAGGTCGCGTGCTTAAGTCCTCGGGTCGCATAGTATTTGTGCTTCTGGTCGTGTGTTTCTCCACTAGTCTTTGCCTCGCTCAATACAGCAGCAGCGTACAGGGAGTTGTCACAGATTCAAGCGGCGCTATCGTTCCAGGCGCCTCTGTTGAGCTCCGCAATTTGGACACAGGAATCACGGTCGCGAATACCACAAGTAGCTCAGGGAATTATAGTTTCGCGAGCGTTGCGCCAGGCCGCTATATCATCAAAGCCCAGGCGAAGGGACTTCAGACGATTGAAGTGTCCGTGACGCTTGACACAGCCCAGACACTGGGCGCGAACATCACCTTGCCTGTCGCCAGCGTAAACGCATCCGTGAGTGTTGTGTCGGAGCAAGGGCCGCCTATCGACGTCGACGATAGCCGCGTTCAGGCGACCTTGGATGCTCATACCACGCAAGCACTCCCGGAATTGAATCGAAACCTGTGGGACGTGCTCAGTGTTACCCCAGGGATTGTGGGTACAGGCACTCGCGGCGCTGGCGCCTCTCCAGGAGGAGGGGCGGACAATTTTGGAACGCAAACTCCCCAAATCAGCGCCAATGGAAGGAGTTATACAGGCAATGTTGTCTTTGTGGATGGAATGAATGTGACAAGCCCAGTTCAGAATGGCAACCTGATTTTGGCGCCCGTGCCCGATGCGGTCCAGCAAGTAACGATGCAGGCGAATTCTTGGGACGGACAGAATTATCTCGGCAGTTCCGTCCTGGTTCAAGTCACAACGAAATCCGGAACGAACCAGTTCCACGGCACTGGGAGCATGCTTTACACAAATCAAGACCTCAGCGCGAATCCGGACTATTCCTCCCCTGTGCACTTCCAGCGCAAGGACGTTTCAGCCGCCCTTGGTGGGCCAGTCATCAAGGACAAACTGTTCTTTTTCGCCGATGTGGAAGCATTGTGGTCGAAGGTACCTAGCTCCACAAGCACGGCGGGTTCCGGGCCCACTTCTACCTACTGGGAGACTGCTGCATTTGACAATTGGGCGTCCACAAATTTCCCCAATACGACCGGAACACAGGCCCTTGCTCTTTATCCGGCTTCGAAATATTTGGTGCCGAATGGGACCACAGAATCTGCGGCCCAGTATTTTTACCCCACAACCGGGGTATGCCCGGGAGGCGCGACGACAATCCCAATTCCAGGCTCAACGGTTACCATCCCTTGCAACCTGGCGGTGCTCAACTATGGGAACTTTTCGGCAGCCCCGCCCTACAATGCCACGCAATATAACTTCCGCGGCGATTGGTACCCCACCGCGAAGGATCGGCTCTATCTAAGTTACTACAATGATTCATTTAATATCGGTGAGCCCGCTGCTCGCGTGGGGCTGAGTGCCCAGGACATCATGCGGAACCGGTATGCCCAGATAGACTTTACGCACACCTTCAGCCCAACTTTGCTTATTGAGGGTGGGTTTGCATTTGCCAGTGTCGGCGGCGCGAACGGCCAAGATGCCGATCTAAAAGTTCCAGTCATCAACATCAATGATGGCACGCAAGGCTTCAATGTCGGCGGCGGCTGGGGGCCCGGTGAATACCGCGGACCCAATTACAATTGGGACGCCATTTTGACCTGGATCCATGGTGCCCACACCTTTAGGTTCGGCTACAACGGCGACCATGCCATCGAACATGGCGACTTCACGCCGGACAACGTTCGGCCGGTCCTTTCGTTCAACACATTGTTCGATCTGGTTCAGGATAACGTCTATCAATATACGTTTAACGCTTATAACCCCTTGATTCCTGCACCCGGGGGCGCCGGAAAGGTGGTTTTCGGTGGGCAAACCAATCCTTTTGGGTTCTTTGCCCAGGATAACTGGAAACTGAAATCGAATCTTTCGCTGACCCTCGCCTTGCGGTTTGACGACTTTACGAATGTCACCCCGTGGGGCAACAGTGGCTTCGAGTTCAATAGCTTTATTTTGGGCCTTGGAAGTACTTTTGACCAACAGGTCGCAAGCGGCAAGGTTGCCACGGTCCCCGGCGGTGTGTATTCGAGCAGCCAGTGCTGTTACGTGAGTCCTCGTATCGGTTTTGCTTGGGATCCATCAAAGACAGGCAAATGGAGCATCCGTGGTGGGGTTGGCGTCTACCGAGATTGGGTAACTCTAGGTCAGAGTGTTGATGAAATGCGCACTAATCCTCCTGGCCTTGTCGGAGCAACTTTCACCAATACTGTGACCTACAACGGCGTCACAACTCCTCTCGGAAACTATTTTGCACTCGCGAATTCAGGCACCTATCCCTACAATTTTCCTCTCCCCCCCATCCCAGGCGGTACCATAAATGCCGCAGGTGGTATCACGGGTGTGCAGTCAAACGTGTGGTCTCTGGCACGGAACCTGGTTCCACCTCTCGCCGTCAATTACGTAGTTGGTGTGGAGCATCAGATTCCCTGGAAACTTGTGGTCGGTGCAAACTACTCTGGGTCGCGTTCCTATGACGGCCTGACAGGGTCCGATGTTAATAGCTACCCCGGCGGTTACTCCAATGGTGTCATCAACCGGTTCAATCCAAATTTTGGCGTCGTCAACTACGTCACCAATAACAATCGCTCTACCTACAACGCCATGATCCTCTCCATTCGTGGAAATCCGAATGCCCATTTGAATTTCCAGGCATCTTATACACTTTCCCACACAATGGATTTTCCGGAGGCGAACACTCGCTTCGACCAGGATGCTGGCTTAAACATTCCTGAACCGAGCGCGTATTTCACGTACTGGGGAGACGCGAATTGGGACGTGCGGAATCGATTTTCGCTCTCGGAAACCTACACGCTGCCAGGGTACTCAAGCGGCATTGCCAAGGTGCTGACTTCGGGGTGGTCGTTGAGTAGCGTTGTTGTTGCCCAGTCGGGCACCCCTTTCTGGGTCGTCAACACGAACCCCTCAACTGCGCCTGTCAACCCAGGGGATTACAATCTCGACGGCACGAATTACGACATTCCCAATAAGCCGAATTTCGGCTGCGGCGCCTCCAATAGCCGCTCGGCCTTCAGGAATGGTTTATTCACCGCATCCGATTTTCCGGCTCCGGCCCCGCTGACAGAAGGTGACGAGCCACGCAACTGCTATCGCAACCCTGGCATGTTTGAGTGGGATGCGAGCGTGGCTAAGAACACGCACCTTCCATGGTTGGGCGAAGTAGGCAATCTCCAGCTGCGTTTCGACTTCGTTAACCTTTTCAATCGCGCGAATCTCGGGCCCGTCGATGGAAATATGGCGGATCTGACTTTCGGGAGAGTAACCTCGGCGCTGCCTGCAAGGCAAATTCAACTAATCGCGCGCATATCTTTCTAGCTTGCTCGCGGCGCCGGAAAACACCCCGGAGGATTCAGGTGCTCCCCTCTCCCGGCGCCGCCTGCTCGAGTTTCCGTGGTTGCGATTCCCAAGCCGGAATCGCCGCGCCGGCCTTGACGCGCTCCACGATCAGGCTGCGCTCAAGTTCTGCCACGGCGCCCAGGACTGTGAAGACCATCTTGCCAGCAGGGGTGGAAGTGTCCATCTGTTCGGAGAACGAAACGAAATCGATCCTCAATGCCTCAAACGTCTCCAATGCCCTGAGCAAGTGGGAGACGGACCGCGCGAAGCGATCGAATCGCCAAACGCAAACCCCAACTCGGACAGCTTGCGTGCATCTTCACGGTCGTTGTGGTTTCCAACTTTCAACAGGGGAGTTTTACGCGGATCACAAACCAACACTTTCGTGACGTGGGGTTTCAAAAGATCGTA
>Ga0210383_10003370_pt1 | contig 14329 bp, 10 predicted proteins | sample IncBWC14OmetaG_FD_160072 | JGI IMG/M metagenome (GOLD analysis project Ga0210383, IMG submission 160072) | Forest soil microbial communities from Barre Woods Harvard Forest LTER site, Petersham, Massachusetts, United States - Inc-BW-C-14-O ...
AACAAGCGCCCACGAATCCCAAGATCTATGATCACGGCACCGGAGGGAGCAGCAGCGTCGGCGGTTCCTGGCTGCCATTACGCCAGGCGGGCGCTGCAGCGCGTGAAATGCTGATCCGAGCCGCAGCGAAAAAGTGGCAGGTGGGAACGGACACTTGCAAAGCGCAAAACGGCTATGTGGTGCACGGGCATCCGGAACGCTCCTACAAATATGGAGAACTTGTCGCCGACGCCGCGCTGCTCCCGATTCCCAATTTCAAGGAAGTTCCTCTTAAGAATTCCCGCGATTTCACGATCGTCGGCCATGATACGCATCGCGTCGAAGCGGCTCCAAAAGCCACAGGCACGGCGGTTTTTGGCATCGATGCACGGCCAGACGGTCTGCTCTATGCCGTCATCGCGCGTTGCCCGGTATTTTATGGAAAAGTCGCTTCGTTCGAGGCCGCGAAAGCGAAAGCAGTTCGAGGAGTGAGGGACGTTTTTCAAATTGCAGTCAGCGGAAGAGGCGCGTCTACGACTGGCGGTGTGGCTGTACTTGCGGATAATTCCTGGGCGGCGATAGAAGGCCGGAAAGCGCTGGAAGTGAAGTGGGACGAGGGCGCGGCGGCCAGCGAGTCCACGGAAGAACTGCGCAATCAATTTATTGCCAATGCCGCGAAGCCGGGAAAAGTCGTGCGAAATGAAGGCGATGCCGATTCCGCGCTGGCCACCGCAACGAAAAAAGTGGAAGCCGTTTACGAACTGCCGTTTGCCGCGCACGTTTGCATGGAACCGATGAACTGCACGGTCGACATTCAGGGGGATCGCGCGGAAGCGTGGGTGCCGACGCAGGCGCCGCAGTGGGCGCAGGACGTTATCGCGGAAGCGGCCAAACTTCCTCCGGAAAAAGTTGCCGTGCACACCACGCTGATGGGCGGCGGTTTTGGACGGCGCTATCAAGCCGATTTCGTGATGGAAGCCGCGCAAGTAGCAAAAAGGGCAGGCAAACCGGTCATGGTGGTCTGGACACGCGAAGACGACATGCAACATGACTTCTACCGCCCGGCTTCTTATCACAAGTGTCAGGGTGCGGTGGATGCGGCTGGAAATCTTGCCGCTTGGAAGCACTTCCAGACTTCCACTTCGATCGCCGCCAAGTGGCGGGAGAAGGGCGAAGAAAATGCCGAGCAAGGCGAGTTCGGCACCGGGGCGACGGTCCCATACAGCTCGCCTAATATCCGCATCGAGTACACTTTAGCGCATTCGAGCGCGCCCCGGGCCTGGTGGCGCTCCGTGGAGCACTCTAGCAGCGGCTTTGTGGTGGAGAGTTTTGTGGACGAATTGGCGGCCGCCGCCGGACAGGATCCCCTGGAATTTCGCCTGAAACTAATCGGTGCGTCGCGCAAGATTCCGCAGTTTGGGGAGGGTCCGGACGCGCCGCCTCTCGATACGGCTCGCTTGAAAGCCGTTCTCGAACTGGCAGCCCAGAAGGCGGGATGGGACAAGCCGCTGCCGGAAGACGAAGGGCGCGGCATCGCTGGATTTTTCTCCTTTGACACGTATACGGCGGCGGTTGCAGAGATTTCCATTCGCCAGAGCAGCCTGAAAATAAAGCGATTAGTTTGCGCAGTGGATTGCGGGCGGGTGGTAAATCCCAATGGTGTGCGAGCCCAAGTCGAGAGTGCGGCGATTTACGCGCTGACGGCTACGCTAAAGGACGCCATCACCGTCGAGCGCGGCCGGATCGTGCAATCTAACTTTCATGATTACCAGATGATGCGGATGAAAGAGGCGCCGCCGATCGAAGTACATCTGGTGGCCAGTGAAGAGAAGCCGACGGGCATCGGTGAGCCCACGGTTCCGGTAATTGCGCCCGCGCTGTGCAATGCTATCTTCAGCGCTACGCGGAAATCGAAGAAGGAAGTCAGGATTCGCCGCCTGCCCATTAGGGCCGAAGACCTAGCTTGACGATTTAGCGGTGAGGACTCCGCCGGCGCCGGGCGCTCTTCCCTACCTGGAGCGCACCAGAGATCCGACAAGGACGATGGCTGCCCCCAAAAGAAACAGAGGCACATGCGCCGTGGCAATCAGCGTTTCGAGGCAGTCCGCCCGAGTTGTGCAGACCAATAGCGCCAGCACTGCGAGTAGGGCGCAGGAAACAAAACAGCTCATTTCGATTACTCCTTTTCTTGGGTACTCTCTAAATCGCACAGGCCTCTAGTTGGTCACTTCAACACGCTGGATCGGAGAACGCCGCCAGGCAGCGAGAGCGACGAGCGTGCCAAGGGCCGCGGCGCAGGCCATGGTGACCAGGCTGAGCCGCAGATTCAGCTTGCTGACCATCAAAAGCACGACTCCGAGAACGAGAGCGATCCGGAAGCGCACGGAAGCAAGAAGGATGGGGTCGTGGCGGCGACTTTGATACGAGGGGTCCTGAGATTTCTCCCCGAAGGTTTTCCGCAGGGCGCGAAAGCGCGGAGCTGTAAAGACAGGGCCGATGATGCCAATGAAGAACAAGGTCACTAGCGAGACTAAAACCCAACCCTGGCTGAAACCTTCGATTTTGGAACCCAGGTATCCGCCGGAAAGCAGGATTACGCCGAGGGCCGGGCCATACAAGCGGGGAGCGAGGCCTGCGAGGTGGAGCGAGGAGTCCGCTTGAACCCGCGCCGGATTCTTGCGCAAGTAGCTGACCGCCGCCCATTCGAGGGCCAATCCCGCAAAGAGCGAAAATGCACCAGCGATGTGACTGAAGAGAATCAGCGCGTACAATGTCATGTTCGTGTCTCCTGACGCCGGACAGCTTGCCGGAGTCCGATATAGCATACTATACTAAATATAGCAGACTATTGCAAATATGGCAAAACGAGCCCTGCGCAAATACCACTCCCCGACGCGGGAAAAACAAGCGGGCGAGACGCGCAACCGCATCCTGGATGCGGCGCGGCAGATCATTCTGCATAAGGGATTTGCCGACGCGACGATGGAAGCCATTGCCAGAGAAGCCGGGGTGGCGCCGCCCACGGTCTACGCGGTGTTTGGATCGAAACGAGGCATTCTCGAAGGTCTGATGGAGCGCGCGACATTCAGCTCCGAATACGCGAACCTGGTGCGCGAGGCAATGCAGTCCGACGATCCGGCGACGCGGCTCCGCTATGCGGCCAAAATCGCTCGACGGATCCACGACTCACTGCGAAGCGAATCGCAAGTACTGCAGGGAGCTAGCGCCGTGGCGCCGGATTTTATCCGGGAAAAAGAACGCGTTCGATATGAACGGCAGGCGGGGCTGGTAAAGCTAGTTACGGAGAAGGGCGCCCTGCGGCCCGAGGTCAGTGCAACAGCGGCGCGCGATATCCTGTGGACTCTTACCAGCCACGATATTCATCGCAGGTTGGTGGTTGAGCGGGGTTGGAGCTCGGATCGATATGAACAGTGGCTCGGAGATACGCTGGTGCTCACACTGCTGAAAGCCGACTAAGCGGTTCGCGCGGTTGTTAAAAGCCGCGCAGGTTGCGCTCGCAGCTATGACGGTTGAAAGAAGCGGAAATGAGGACCGCTTCGAGAAGCGGGGGCTATCTGCTGTCGGCGAGAGCGACGTAGGCGCCCAGGCCGATCATGCCGAGGCCTGAGGCGACGCGTTGACGGCGGCGGAAGGTCCCACTGTTTTTTAGTTTGCGCTCGATCGGGATGGCCAGCAGGACGACAACTAGGTCAGCGACGGTGTTCAGGCTCACGGAAAGAATGCCGAGAACGATAAATTGGAAAAAGACGTGGCCGCGCTCCGGCGCGATGAATTGCGGAATAAAGGACAAGAAGAACAGTGCGGTCTTGGGATTGAGAATTTCCGTAAAGATGCCCTGGCGAAATGCTCCTCGCGATGGAGTTGACAAGGCCGCAGCCATTTCAACATTGCGGCTGCCGATCATGCGAATGCCCAGCCACACCAGGTAGGCCGCGCCGGCGTATTTTACGGTGTGAAAGGCTACCGCCGAAGCCGCCAGGATCGCGGACACCCCCAAGGAGGCAGCCAAAACATGAAAGAGCCCCCCCGCAAAGGTCCCCATCGAGGAATGCACACCTTCCCGGCGCCCACCAGCCAAACTGCGAGCCAGGACGTAAAAAATCCCAGGACCCGGAGTCACCGCCAGAATGACCGCGGCGGCCAAGAAGACGAGAAATCGGTGAGAGTCAAGCATGAACGGATTGTATGGATTCGAATAATGCGCGTCAACGAAACGTTCGCTCGCCAGCTGGGTAGGTCCCCGGTCGGCAAGGTTTTTCCGGGCTGCGCGTCCACCGGGCGAATGTTCGAACAACCTGGAATTTCCGTGCCTGGAGCGAAGCTGAATTAGGTCGGAGTTTTGGTTTTTCGAGAAGACTCGATTAGAATTCACGCGCATGGCAAAGCTTTGCTTTGCGCAGAACGCGGATCGTTCGAGCAGATTGTTTTCTCGTGAGATTGGCGATGGCGGAAGACCTGTCTAAATACCATAAGCCGGTGGGGAAGCTGTTTCGGCGGGCGTGCGCGGCAGAGGACTGGGAGCGCTACCGGCTGAGCGAAGAGCAGGTCGAGTATTTCCGCGAGAATGGATATTTGAAGGGCGTGCGGATACTGACGGATGAGCAGGTGGATGCGCTGCGCCGGGAGCTGGAGCAGTTGATGGATCCGGCGCATGCGGGGCGGGAGCTCTTCCATGAATATCATTCGAACGAGTCGACCGATCCCGAGCGGGTGGTGTTTCACGCGCTGGGGGCGTGGCGTGTCCTGCCCGGCTTTCACGATCTGCTGTGGAACCCGGCGTTTCTTGTGCCCGCGTCACAGTTGCTCGGCGGAGCGGTGCGATTCTGGCACGACCAGCTTTTCGCGAAGCCGGCGCGGCACGGCGGAGTGGTGGCGTGGCACCAGGACTATTCGTATTGGACACGCACGACGCCGCTGGCTCATCTGACGTGCTGGATCGGACTGGACGATTCCACGCGCGAGAACGGCTGCCTGAACTACGTGCCGGGAAGCCACAAGTGGCCGGACTTGCCGAAACCGGTGCTGACGGGGGAAATGGACGGCAGCCGCTGCAGCCTGCCGCGCGAATTGCAAGACGAGTTCCGGCCGGTGGCGATTGAGCTCAAAAAGGGCGAGAGCGCGTTTCATCATGCGCGCACGATGCACGGTTCGGGCGCAAACGACACGCCTCGGCCGCGGCGTGCGACGGTGATCAACGTGTTTCGTGATGGCGTGATGTCGAATGCCGATGAACCGTTGCTCGCCGGTGTTCCTGTGATTCCTCGCGGGAACAGGATGGAGGGGCAGTTCTTTCCGTTGTTGTTCGAGCCCGAGAGCGGGTCGAAGTGATTGAGGAAGACTGGGCTGGACTTTCCGGACGCCGGGATGAGAAATGCCGATCCCGCGCTCCACTCGGGATGACAGCGCGCCCATGAAAAAGGGAAGGGGCGGCACCGAGCAACCTATCGGCTGTCGCCGCTCTGGCCTGTGTCGCTCTGGCCTGTTGACTCTTTCTACGTCCTCAACGACTATAAACCCCAATTTGGCCTATCATGGGCGCTCGCAGGAGAGCGCTTGTCTATGGAAGAACAACTTAGCCTGGAATTTCTGCGCGTAGTGGAAAATGGCGCGGTTGCTGCGGCACGCACCATGGGGTTTGGCGATCGGCACAAAGCCGACGAAGTGGCTGTGGAAGCGATGCGCAAGACGATGGATGCCGTGCAGATGGACGGCACGATTGTCATTGGCGAGGGCGAACGTGATGAAGCGCCCATGCTCTATATTGGCGAAAAAGTGGGTTTGGCGACGCACGCGCCTAAGGCGCTTTTTCCGGAAGTGGATATCGCCGTCGATCCGCTGGAAGGGACGAACCTCTGCGCGACGGGCGCCGGTAATTCGATCGCGGTGCTAGCCGCGAGCGAGCGGGGCGGGCTGCTGCACGCGCCGGATTTGTATATGGAAAAGATTGTTGTCGGACCGTCGTGCAGGGGCGCGGTTGATCTGGATGCTCCCGTTACGGATAACTTGAAATCCATTGCCAAGCGGCTGGACCGCGATGTGGAGGACCTTGTGGTCATCGTGCTCGACCGGCCGAGGCACGAAAAGCTGATTGAAGAGATTCGCAGAGCCGGGGCGCGGATACGACTCATCGGAGACGGCGATTTATCGGCGGGAATCTCGGCGGCGGTGGTCGGGACGGGAGTGCACGCGGTAATGGGCATCGGCGGCGCGCCGGAAGGGGTGCTGACGGCCGCCGCGCTGCGGTGCTTGAACGGGCAGATCCTGGCGCGGCTGGTGATTGGCAAACCGGAAGATCAGATCCGGCTGGAAAAAATGGGTGTGAAAGATCCCAAGAGAATTTACGACACGGAAGATTTGGCGCCGGGGAAGAAAATGATTTTTGCGTGTACGGGTGTGACGGACGGCAACCTTTTGAAGGGTGTGCGATTTTTTGGGGAAGGCGTGCGAACTTCTTCGATGATTCTTACTTTGGATGACCGGCAGGTGCGGTTTGTAGATTCCGTGCACCTTGATAAACGGCCGGATATCAAGGTGCGGTTCAACTAGCCCAGGCCGGCGGGCCCAACAGCACCACAGGGCGGGGATGCCCCGTTCCTAACTTCTTTCCCACCAAGAATGTAGCCTGAACCTAGGAACAGGAACGCTTAGAGCACATGTGGGCGGCATTCCTGCTGCCAGGGGCGGCACATCTGCCAGACTTGAAGCTGGGCGCATGGTGCCCCCGTGGGAGAAACCGGTTATGGCAGAGGAATCTTCATCCGGCAATTCATCTTCGTCCAAGTCGCTCATGTGGATGATGATTGGTCTGTTTACGGGCCTTGCCATCCTGCTGGCCGGTGGCTTGTTCGTCGCGAGCCGGGTGGTCGGCTCGATGGGGCTTTCGGCAGCTCGCGCCAAAGATACGGTGCACACTCCGGGGGGGAGTTTCCGGCTGGAAAAAGAAACGGAAGTTGGTCCGGGCTTGCCGGTCTATCCGCGGTCTTCGCTGATCGTTCCGGACGACGCGGCGGCGGCCGCCGCCGTCAAACAAGCGCAAAGCGGGATCGAGACTTCAACCTATCACACGAACGATACGCGGGATTTTGTGGATGAGTGGTACAGCAAACATTTGAGTCCGGAGTTTACGCGCCGAGGCGCGGGCGAGAAGCCCGTGCTGGCGATTCTCAGCGAAGTGCCGGTTTCCGACAACGATATCGCGTTTGTAGCCGAGCGCGGGCAGATGGTTCGTATCGCAGCGCTTTCGGCCGAAGCCGGCGGCACAAGAATTTCTCTCATTAAATTTAGTAAATCCTCGCCCACCTCGACAGAATCACCTGCTGTGCCATAGCCTGGTTCTTCACAACCGACCGCCACGCCACAGCGGTAACGCCTGCGCTCGAAGCACAGGCGGCTGCCTCAGGTTTCTTTCTGCTTTGAGGTGTTCAGGCCTTATTGCTGGTTCTTTGTGAGGGCCAGAAAGACGCCGTCGTCAACCGCCACGGAGTGCGTAAAGAGAGTTGCCGTGCTTCCACCGGCAAGGGCGACGTGATTGGCGCTGCCGCTGATCGCTGGACCCGCCGGCTTGCTTGTCCCGGTTCCTGAGCCGTCGCCGGGTTGCGCTGAGATGAGCGTCGTCCCGGGCACGCAATTCGCCGTGCCGAGACAGGTATCCCGAATGAAAACCTGGCGGAAGCCACTGTTGGAAGCGCTCGCGCCGGACTTGTCCACTGACGCGGCTGAAGAATGCGTCGGCGTGACGGCCAGGAAAGCGACGAACCGGCCTGAGGCGCTGACGGACGGCAAGATGGCTTCCGTTCCAACCAGTGCCCCGTTGGGATCAGTGGAGATAAGTTGAGTCGAAGCAGTGCATGCGGCGCTTACTCCAAAACATGTATCGCGAACATACACTTGGCGGCCGGTAGTTGACTCTGCGACCAGATTTGTCGCGGCCGAGCTAAACGCCACATAGCGGCCATCGGAACTCATAGAAGGAGCGCGGCTGTCGTCACTCGCGGCGCTGCCATCCAGCGCGGAGGAAACCAGAAGGGTGCGCGCCTGGCAAGCCGGGTCCGCGCCCTGACAGGTATCGCGGGCGAAAACCTGTGAGTGACCGCTCTGTGAAGCGGTGTACGCCACATAGCGGCCATCCAAGCTGACGGCAGGCGTTTCTTCCTCAACCATCGCGTTGTTTGCACCGGCAGCAGTCCCTCCCGCAGTGATCGTGAAGGCTGATCCGTTGCTTGTGCCACCGCCTCCAAAACCGCTGCAGTTGACCACGCAAGGCGCAGGAAGCGGTGGAGCTGGGGGATTGAAAACGGTTACGGTCGCGGTGCCCGAGGTGGCGAGCTGTGCTGCGGGCACTGTCGCTTGGATTTGTGTCGCCGTGATGTTCGTTACCGAAAGATTCGTTTGCGTCGTCGTGTTCCAGCGTACCTGGGAGCCGCCCGAAGGGTCCGAGGTTAGGAGAAAATTTGTGCCCGTGATGGTCAAGGTCTCGGCCGCACTGCCTGCCGTGGCCGTGTTAGGACTGACGCTCGAGACCGTGGGAACGGGATTAGGAGGAGGAAAAACCTCAAAAGCCACCGGGTTGGAAAGGCCGTTGGTACCAGCGCCCGAATGAGGTTGCACGGTCTGGATGAAGTGCGTGCCGGCCTTGGCAGTCAGCGTGGCAGGGACCACCGCGGTCACTGAAATAACGGTTCCCGTATCATTCAACGGGGCGCATACGCCCGCCGCAGTAGTCGTCACCACACATGTTTTGAGATTCTTCTGGTCCCAGGTCACAGTGGTTTGCACCACAAAGGTGCCGCCATTCCCAACCGTCAACGTGATGGTCAGGTCCGGTCCGCCGGCGGTTACGTTGGAAGGCGAAATAGACTGCAAGAATATGCCGGTGTTGGCTTGAAAGGTGTTGCCGTAATCGTTGCAACCTGTTGCGGCGAAAATCGCCGCAAACGCGACAGCTAGAGCTGTCCAAGACCGCATCATCGAGACTCCTTCATCGTCACTGGTTACCCCGACTCGGTCGGGTTCAACCGGACTGGTCAAACGGCGGGGAACCCCCGGTGCCAGTGTGCTTTTCGGGTGAGATGCGCAATTCGCGCGACGCGTTGACCCCAGCCTCGCCGGGGTTTACGCAATCCTTGTCCGGCTCGTGCGGCGCTCTTCTACGGCCGCATGCCCTGTGCTTCCGAAGCCGGTCAACCCTACATCATTACCATTTTCCTGGAAGAGAGGTCAATGCGCAATTCTTGCCAATTCTTGCCTCGGCAGGAGCACGAAGGCCGAGCAACCCTCCCGTTTTCAGTGGGTCGCGGACGGATTGACCAGTCCTTCGGCGGCCAGCGAGGCACGCACAAGCTCTTGGATGTGGGCGCGGCACTCGGCGTCCTGAACGGGGAGGGAGGCGGCGGCCCGATAGCAGGCCACGGCCCGCTCCTTGCGACCTAGTTTGGCGTACAGATCACCGCGGGCAAGCTGAAACAAAGGATTGGAGGGGTATTGTTCGACCAATGGACCGATGACACCTAGCGCTTTTTCATACTGCTGATCGTAGCGATGCAGGTTGAGTGCCAGATAAAACCGCGCGGCGGCCGGGGTGAGAAGGCCTTGGGAAATGTCATGCTCCAGCTGACGGATGCCCTCTTGCTTGTTGCCGCCGGGAATACCCATAAAGAAGCTGAGTAGCTTCGCGAGGGCGCTTAGCGTGTCCGCATAATAATTGTAGAGGCCAAGTCCAAACTCGGCATCCGCGAGTTCCGGGTCCAATTTAAGAGCGCGCAGAAAATGCTCGCGTGCGCGAACTCCGGCTCGGGCGCCAGCGCGATTCTCGCCGCGAAGTCCGAAAAGCCGCGCGGCAAACGCATTCCCCATGCCTGCATAGAATTGCATTTCCGCGGTTTCCTGACTTTTGGGCTGCGCTAGGGCAATCGACGTAGCCTTTGCAGCCAACTCCAGGTAGTGCTGGTCCGCGGCCAGTTTGGGCCGGTGGCGGGCATCGGTCAGGCCGTATTTGAATTCCGCCGACGTACAGAAAATTTTCCACCACAGGGCTTCCGCTTCGAGCAAGTAGCCCAGTGGGTGGTCCGGCCGTTCTTTCTCGAAGCGCTCGGCATCCGCGATCGCTCCATCCGTGTCGAAAGAATAGATTTTCTCGAGCGCAGCAGATGTTCCGGGAGGCAAGGGCAGCTTTTCCGCGCGCGCCTCGGCTCCGAAGAAAGATGCGGGCAAGGCCATCGCCGAGACCATTATCGAAAAGAGTATCGCGTGCCGTCGAAAGGTACGGTTCAGGTTCATGCCAGCACCCGATCAATATCCGAAAGAGCCCGACAAGACATAGACGTGCAGGCGGGCCCTGCGGCGACGAGTTTAAGCCGTTCGACGATGGATGCAAACCGAAATGGCATCGGCGCCCAAGGAAACGTGGAACAGTCTGTAAAATTGCGCGTTAGCTGTCGCGCGGCGCATTTGCTATTCTCGGCGGCGTGCTGACAACGCCTGACAACGCTGCTCGCGCCGAAACGGAGGGCATTCCGCCGGAGCCACCCTCGGGGTTGGAACGCGGCTTGGGCCTGAAAGAGGCCGTCGCGCTCAACATGATCGAGATCGTGGGCATCGGTCCGTTTGTCGTCACCTCGCTAGTGATCAAAGCGATGGGCGGGCCGCAGGCTCTGATCGCTTGGGTGGGTGGAGCTGTGCTGGCAACGCTCGACGCGTTCGTATGGTCTGAGCTTGGGGCGGCCATGCCACGCGCCGGAGGAACCTACGTTTTTCTGCGCGAAGCGTACGGGCCGGGACGCTGGGGTCGTTTAATGTCGTTTTTGTTTGTGTGGCAGACATTCGTTCAAGCGCCGCTTTCGATCGCATCCGCCTCGATAGGATTCGCTCGGTATGCCGGATATTTGCATCCACTCTCGACGCTCGAAGCCAAGACGGTTTCGGGCGGATTAGTTCTTTTCCTCGTGGTTCTGCTCTACCGGCGCATTACTACCATCGGGAAAATTTCCGTTCTGCTGTGGACTGGCGTGGTCGGCACTCTACTCTGGCTGATATGGGGAGGGGCAAGCCATTTCAATTCGAAGATGGCGTTCGATTTTCCTCCTGGAGCGTTTTCACTTTCCTGGGTGTGGTTTGCAGGCCTGGGTGCTGCCATGGTGAACACGGTTTACAGTTATTGGGGGTACTACAACATCTGCCACCTGGGCGGAGAAATTCGCGATCCCCAACGCAATATTCCACGCGGAATTTTTCTCTCCATTCTCGGCATCACGGCGCTGTACCTGGCGATGCAAATCAGCATTCTGGGAGTGGTGCCCTGGCAGGAAGTGCAGAACTCGAAATTTATCGTGAGCACGTTCGTCGAGCGGTTGTACGGCGCGCACGCGGCGCAAGCGGCCACCTGGATGGTCCTGTGGGTCGCGCTCGCCTCGGTGTTCTCGGTTTTGTTGGGATATTCGCGCGTGCCGTATTCCGCTGCGCTGGACGGAAATTTCTTTCCAATCTTCGGACGCCTGCATCCCAGCAAACACTTTCCGTACGTATCGCTGCTGGTGCTGGGCGGGCTCGCTTTCCTTTTCAGTGTAACTTTGAGGCTGGAGACTGCCATCGCCGGCATTCTGGCGATGCGCCTGCTCGTTCAGTTCATCGGTCAAGCTGTGGGAGTGATATTGCTGCGGCGGCGCTGGGGATCGGCGCGATTGCCGTTCAAGATGTGGCTCTATCCCTTGCCCGCGGTGCTGACGATATTTGGGTGGGCTTGGCTCTTCTGGCAAACCGGTTCGGCAAGAAAATGGGGATTGGCCGAGATCGCGCTGGGTGCGCTCGCATTTCTTATCTGGTCCCGTAAAATGCGACAATGGCCGTTTGCAAAAGAGGTTGTTCTAAAAAGTGAATGAACCGGAGGCTGCGTGAATCGTCTATTCCAGAGGTCGGTCGGATCACTTATCTTTGGTATCGCGCTGGCATCGCTTTCCGCGCAACCGGCAGCCCCGCAATTTCCTCCCGCTCCGGGAACCGGCCCCGGCCTCCCGGAAACCATTGAGGCTATCGACAGCGCGCGCGTCACCACGCGGATCCTCTACATCACCGCGCATCCCGACGACGAATCCGCGACTTTGCTCACCTATCTCGCACGCGGCTTGCACGCAGACGTCGCGCTGCTCACTCTCACTCGCGGCGAAGGTGGACAAAATGATCTCGGCCCGGAGCAAGCGCCGCAACTTGGATTAATCCGCACGCAAGAACTTCTCGCCGCAACGCGCGGCTACGGCATTGAACTCTTTTTTGGAAGCGCCCCGGATTTTGGCTTCTCGAAAACCCCCGAGGAAACGGAAAGAGTGTGGGGCGACGCGGTGCTGGGAGAAATGGTGCGGGTGATCCGCACCTATCGTCCCAACATCGTGATCAACGGCTGGGGCGGCGTGCATGGCGGCCATGGACATCATCAGACATCGGGGTTGTGGACCCCGCGCGCCGTGGAGTTGGCCGCCGATCCCAAAGCATTTCCCGAGCTAATTCGCGAAGGCCTTCATCCGTGGGGCGGCCCGTCGAACCCCGTCGAGCTCCTCGATACGGAACGCGGCGGAGCAACCGCCGGTCCAAGCGGCGCTTCGCTTCCGGTGGATGAACTATCGCCGCTTTGGGGCAAGAGCTGGCGGGAAATCGGGCTGGACGCTTTCGCCAACCACCGCTCACAAGGCATTACTGGTTTTCTCGGTTCGCCCTTTCTGCGGAGGCCGCTGGTTCTCGTTCCGGAAACCGGGGGCAAGTTTGACGCTAGGAGCCTCGCTGTCGATCTGGAGCAGTGGTCTGCCACCGTCGCTCACAGCATGTGTGGTGGGGCGCCGAAGGGCGACTGCAAAGTGCTGGCATTGGCCGATGTGGACAAGAAGATTGCCGCAGCACGGACGGCTGCGCTCTCTCTGGACTGGAAAAATGCCATGCGGCAATTGGCCGAGGCCGGGAATCTTCTTACCGGAATCACTCCCGCCGACTTTCAGGACTCGCTCTTGGGTTACACACGTGACCAAGTGCTGGATCTCAGAGAAACAAGGGAGCGTCTCGAACGCGCTCTCGCGCTAACCGCGGGACTTGAAGTCAAGGCCGAGGCAGACCGCAGCACGCTTGTCGTGGGGGAATCCTTTGGACTGCGCGCGGACGCGCATTGCCGTCGAGAGGACGGATGCGATCTCGGCGTCCTGAAGTTAAACCTTACCGACGGATTCAAGGAGACCAAGCGCGAAGGGGATGCGGAGAAAGGTTTTCAATTCACGGTTGCCGTGACAAAGCCTGGGCCTCCCCTGACCGCGTGGGATAAGGTTCTGCCCGAACCGCCGCCGCTTCTATTCGCGGAGCAAGAAGTGACCATCGACGGCTACAAATTCAGAGTCGAAGTTCCGGTGACGCACATTGAGGCAAATTCCACCCGTCTGGACCGTGTTCCTCTGCGCATTGTGCCGGCATACACACTCGCGGTGGACCCCAGGCAGGCTATTGCCATCCTCGGAAAACGTGAGAAGCCGTTCGATGTGTTGCTGCGCGTGCATTCCTACGCGACGCAGGCGGCCAAGCTCACCGTCGGACTGGACTTGCCGAGGGGTTTCTCCGCCAGCGCTCCCGAGGAAGTTTCTTTCGATGGCACAGGTGACCGCTATGCGAAGCTGACGGTAACCGCACCAAACAGTTTGGCGCCCGGAAATTACCCGATTACTGCTTACGCGAAACGCGGTGACGAAAGCTTCTCAACTTCACTCGAGCCGCTGCCCACTTTGCCGACGCAACTCTGGAGCGAGCCGGCGCAATGCCTGGTACACGCCCTGGCCATCACCATTCCGGAAAATCTTCGCGTCGGTTACATCACCGCGGAGCGCGAACCAATCCCGCAGGCGCTCGAGATGCTCGGCATCCAGGTGGAAACATTGGATGCCCAGGCGCTGGCCTTCGGCGATCTCTCAAAATTCAATGCCATTGTGGTCGGCGTTCGTGCATACGAGCTTCGTCCGGAGCTTCCCGGCGCCAACCAGCGGCTGCTCGACTATGTCTTGAATGGCGGCACACTCGTCGTGCAATACAACAGGGACTTCGCGTGGAACAGGGAGCAGTATGCTCCCTATCCTGCCAAAATCGTGACGGCGCAAGGCGGACCGCTGCCGCGCATCACCGACGAGGATTCGCCGGTCAAATTTCTCAAGCCGGACGACCCGCTACTGAACCGTCCGAACAAAATCACCCTGGACGACTTCAAAGGCTGGGTGCAAGAGCGCGGCCTCTACTACTGGACGCAGTTTGATCCAAAATACACAGCTGTCCTGGCCATGCACGATCCCGGCGAGCCTGACCTCGACGGAGCGAT
>Ga0210383_10003371_pt1 | contig 14328 bp, 12 predicted proteins | sample IncBWC14OmetaG_FD_160072 | JGI IMG/M metagenome (GOLD analysis project Ga0210383, IMG submission 160072) | Forest soil microbial communities from Barre Woods Harvard Forest LTER site, Petersham, Massachusetts, United States - Inc-BW-C-14-O ...
TTCAAACAGCGCGGGCCTTCCGATCACCCCGCACTTCAAAGCTTCATACATTCCGGCGCGAAACTCGCGTTCGGGCAAAGTCGATAGCACGTCAGGATCGATTAATACCACGCGCGGTTGATGAAAGGTTCCGAGCAGGTTCTTGCCCGATCGCAGGTTGACGCCCGTCTTACCGCCGATGGCCGCGTCTAACTGCGCCTGTACGGTGGTAGGAATTTGCACCACATCCACGCCTCGCATATAGAGCGACGCCAGCAAACCCGCGACATCACCCACCACGCCGCCGCCGAAGGCCACGATGACAGCGTTTCGATCCGCCCCCAGGCGCGTTAATTTTTCCGCTAACTGCTCGACGGTCGCCAACTTCTTGTGTCGTTCACCGTCGTCCATCTCGATCAACTGCAAATCAAATCCGGCGGCAAGCAGCGACGTCATCAAAGTCTTGCCCCATTTGCGAAGAACCGGCGGCACGGTAACCACAAATAAGGCCTTGTTGTTGCGCGATCTCTTCCCCCGACTCAGGACTTCGCGCAACCGCTCGCCCGCTCCCTTCAGCAAGCCATTCTCAATGATGGCGTCGTATGGGCTCTGCGGCAAAGAAATTGTCACGCGAGTCATGGATTCTCATGATAGCGTAACCGCCGGTGCGGCCACTGCCGTGGCGCGTGATAACATTTTTCCTCTATGGAGTCTGCGCCGTCCCAAACCGACTTCCTGGTGATTGGAGCCGGAGTTGCCGGGTTGCGCGCTGCGATCGAACTCGCGACTGGAGGTACGGTTCTCGTCTTAGCGAAGCGCGAGGTCACCGAATCAAACACGCAATGGGCACAAGGAGGCATTGCCGCCGCACTCAGCGACGAGGATGAGATCAGTCTGCACCTTCAGGACACGCTGCAAGCTGGGGATGGCCTCTGCAACCCCGAAGCCGCCAAGGTGCTGGTAGAAGACGCTCCCGAGCGCATCGACGAACTTATCCAATGGGGAACAGAGTTCGATCGCCAAGGCACCAAGCTCACCTTCGGACGCGAAGGCGCGCATAGCCGCAATCGCATCCTGCACGCTCACGGCGATTCGACGGGACGCGAGATACTCCGCGCTCTTTACGCCAAGAGCAAGACTTTGAAGAATATTTCCGTGCGCGAATTCGAGTTCTCGACCGACTTGATCGTCGAGGGCGGGCGAGTCTGCGGCATTCATCTGATTAACGACCAAGGTGAAAAGCAACAAATGAGCGCATCCGCCGTGCTGCTCGCAACCGGCGGCATGGGGCAACTCTACCGCAACACCACGAACCCAGCAGTGGCCACCGGAGACGGCGTTGCCATGGCTTTTCGGGCCGGAGCCGAAATTAGCGACATGGAGTTCATTCAATTTCATCCGACGGCGCTTTTCCTGAAGAATGCCCCACGCTTTCTGCTCTCTGAAGCACTGCGTGGGGAAGGCGCGTATCTTCGCAATGTCGAATTGCAGCGCTTCATGCCCAAGTACCATCCCATGGCCGAACTGGCCCCGCGTGATGTGGTCGCCCGAGCCATCCTTCATGAACTCGAGGTGAGCCGGGTTAAAGAGCCAGTTGTTTATCTCGATCTCACTCACCTCGACGCCAATCACGTGAAGAAACGCTTTCCCCGGATCTTCGCCACCTGCATGCAATTCAACATCGACATTACGACGGACATGATCCCGATCCGGCCCGCCGCGCATTATGCGATGGGCGGAGTCCGCACCGATCTGGACGGACGTTGTACGTTGCCCGGATTATTCGCCGCCGGAGAAGCGGCCGCCACCGGCGTGCATGGAGCGAATCGCTTGGCCAGCAATTCCTTGCTCGAAGGCCTGGTGTTCGGCGCGAGAGCCGGTAAAACTATGCGCGAGGAGTCGCAGCGTCTGCCCGCAATTGCCACCCGACCTAACCGCGCGGTGTCCAACGGTCCAGTCGACGCCGCGACCGAGGAAGTCATCCGCGAGATTCAAGATCTCATGTGGTGCGACGTAGGCATTGTGAGAACCGGGCAAGGCTTACGATCGGCCATCGAACGACTCATTCAGATTGGTCCGAGGGTGGCCCATCCGCTAAGCAGACGCGGGCATGAAGCGCAAAACCTTCACGCTCTCGGCCTGCTGGTGGCCCGTTCCGCGCTGGCGCGCCGAGAGAGCCGAGGGGCTCACTATCGTACCGACTTCCCCGCCCATGACGACGCGAAATTCCTCAAGCATTCCGTCATCAAGGCCGATTCCATCCGGTTCGCCTGAAACCATTCACCACGGAGGATACGAAGGTCCACAAAGGAAAAGCATTGGTGCAAGTGCGCTGTTCTTGTGGTTAAAGCTCTTGACTTCGCGGATGAAGCAACGATGCCAGCACAGAAACCAGCAGTACTCCTGCGACCACACCCAGAGCAACGACCGTCGGAATCTGATAGTAGTTTGAGCTCACCATCTTGGCACCGATGAAAATCAGAACCACGGCGAGCCCGTAGTGCAGGTAGTGGAACAGATCCATCAGTCCCGCCAGCATGAAATACATCGAGCGCAAGCCCAGAATTGCAAACACGTTGGACGTGTAAACAATAAAAGGATTCAAAGTTATAGCCAGAACGGCCGGGATGGAATCAGTGGCAAAGAGCAAATCCGTAACTTCGACTAGCACCAGCACCACGAGGAGCGGCGTCGCATATAGGCGCTCGCGCCGCACCACGAATTTATCTTCCGCATAATCCTCCGTCACCGGCACCCAACGCCGGAACAGACGGACCACGGGATTATTTTCCGGCTCAATTCCGGCCCCATGCTGCCGAAACAACTTGATTCCGCTGTATACCAGCAACGCGCCGAAAATGTAGGTGATCCAATGAAATCTTCGAATGAGCCCGATGCCGACCACGATGAATACGGCACGCATCACCAGCGCACCTACGATGCCCCAAAACAACACCTTGTGCTGGTGTTCCGGCGCAACGCGAAAGTAGCGGAAAATCAAAAGGAAGATAAATAGGTTGTCGACGCTGAGAGATAGCTCGATAACATATCCGGTGACAAACTCAACTGCGGTGCCGCGCCCGTGCCAGAAAAAAACCAGCACCGCGAACGCACAAGCCAGCCCAATCCAGACCAGACTCCAGGCCAGCGCCTCGCGAAACTTGACCGTATGGCCATCCCGCTGCAGGAAGCCGAGATCCAGCACCAGCATGCCAAGCACGAAAAGATTAAAAAGAATCCAGAAGAGTAGCAATAGGTTTCCAACGTCTCAAATTTCTGGCGTGCGATCGGGAAACAGCCTCTAGTCGGCCCGTCCCCATTTTCCCTCTTGCCACGGCTGCCAAATGCCGAAGGTCTTCATCAACTCATCGAGGTGCGTCTCTTGCATGGTCTGTTCGATTTGCGCGTGATGGAGGCGCGGACCAATTCTTTCGGGAGCGTTGGCGATGCCGAACGTGAGCGCGGCCGCCTCGGCGACATGCTTCTTCAACTGTGCCAGATCAACTTTGTCGAAGGTGTCGGACATGGCGTGATAGTTGAGGAGGTAATTCGCTTCTTGCTGTTCGGCCACAAACGTAGGCACGCCTTCCAGCATGAAATCGAAGTGATCTGTGCCCCACTCCGCCGTGGTGGTCAACGTAGCGGCGTCAAACTGCTTCAACGGGACAACCAGATTGTTCGCGGCATCGACCACGTCCTTGCGTCCACCCAAAGAAAAGCCAGTAACCTTGCCGGTTCCAGAATCGAAGATAACCACGCCCGCGGCTTTGTCCAGTTCCGAGCGATGAGCGACGGCGTAGGCGTGCGATCCCAGCAGACCCTCCTCTTCACCGGAAAAAAGGATGAAGCGAATACTCCGCCGCGGCCGCAGACCCGCGGCCTTGATGGCACGAAGCGCATCAATTACTAAGGCCGCGTTGCATCCGTTGTCGAGCGCTCCCGTACCCAGTTCCCACGAATCCAGATGTGCGCCAAGAATCACGAACTCGTTGGGTTTCTCGCTGCCGCGTATTTCAGCAATTACATTCGTCGCCGTAATCGGTCCGCCAATGCGATTGGGAATTGCCAGATCGACGCGCAGCTTCTGCCCTGAAGCCAGCAAACGCGCCATGCGAGACGCGTCCTCTCGCGCGACGAGCACCATGGGCATGCGATCGATCTCACCTTGCAAAGTGTCAGTGTGGCGATACAGCAGGTCATTCGGACGCGAGGATTGAAACGCGATCGCCAAAGCCTTGCCTTGTAAAGCCCGATTGATAATCCCCGGCGCCCTAAGATACTCGGCAAATAGGTCGTCCCACTTGGACATTTCGTCGGAGTGCACCAGCAGCAGCGCACCCGCAATATTTCCGATCTTGTTAAAGTCTTCAGCCTTGCCGTAACCGATATCGATGACCGGCACATCCTGACGAGCGGGCAGCGCGGGAGCCCATGCAAATGAGATCGCGCGCACATCAAATCGTTCCGGCGCGGAGATACTCATCCGCGTAAAGCCCTCCGCCCACGAAGCCGGAATGGTGAAATTCTCCGTGTGTACGCTGTCCGCACCCGCCGCCTTGAACGCCGCAACGCCCCAATCCACGGCCTCCCGCATGGCCGCGGTTCCCGGTACGCGGCCGCCGATCTGATCGGTAAGGCGCTGCAAGTTTGCTTCAAGAGGGGAAGGCTTTAAGGCTTCGGCGATGACCTGGTCAACGGGATTCTGCGCGAACACCGCTGACGCCAGAAATAAAGGAAGGAACAAACACGCTCCCGCGATTCGCATAAGCTTGGAATTAGAAATCAAATCGCGCAAAAGCGAAAGCGTAAAAACTGCTGAAACGAGACCTGCTACCATCATTTGGAACAGCCGAAAGGAGCGGACCATGCGCTGGTATCACTACGTGGCGTACTTTTTCGGAGGCTTATTTCTTGCCAATGCTCTACCCCATCTGGGCAATGGGATGTCGGGCCATGCCTTTCAGAGCCCCTTCGCGTCACCGCCCGGCGAGGGCTTGTCCTCTGCGATCGTCAACGTCCTGTGGGGTCTGTTCAACCTCGTTGTCGCCTACCTACTCATCTGTCGTGTTGGCGAATTCAATCTACGCAAAACACCGCAAGTACTCGTCCTCGGAGCGGGCATTCTGCTCCAGTCACTGATGCTCGCCCACCACTTCGGGCGCTTCCACGGCGGCCTCTAGCGGTTTCTTTTCAGAATAAAGCGGGATTATTTCTTGTCCAGCATCTGCACTGTTTCCAGTGTCACGGTGCCCACGATTTCCAGGCTCTTGGGACTAAGCTTGTCCACCGTGTCTTGCGGAGTATGCCAGAAGACGTTGCCATAGCCGTAATCAAAGTCGATGAGGTCGGCGCTGGGAACCCCGCGTTGCACGAATGGCATGTGGTCGTCGTTTACCTCATTGGTGCGAGCAAAGAAATGAGATTGGTAGCCCAGCCGCGTGGCCGCCTGGTAAACCATGTCCTCAAGCCATTTCGTCGAGTTCTGGTCGCGATCGATGTTGAGGTCGGCATCGCCGATCATGTCTTCGAGGATGAAGGCTTTGATCTTCTTGATGGTTCCGTCGTCCTGCCATTTCTGCGCAAGATGGCGCACGCCATAAAGACTTTCGGGATCGTACCAGGGCAGCCGCATGGATTCTTCCGCGTCATCCCACACCAGCCAGATGCTGTATCCCTCCAGCTTCGTCCCACGTAGCTGGTTCGCGATTTCAAGCAGCAAGGCACTTGAGGATCCACCATCGTTTGCCCCGACGTAAGCCGTGTCGCGCAGCGGATAATTCGTGTCGTAATGACTGGCAATCACGATGATGCCATCGCGTGTCCCCGGATATTTCGCAATAATGTTGCGCACCGGGAACTTCCCTTCTGTCGTGTCGATGGTGAAAGCGTCGTCCTCGACCACTTCGCCCTTTAGGTGCGCGTGAATGTAATCTTCAACTTTCTTGTGATTCGCGCTGCCGATCGGTCGTGGTCCGAACGCGACGATTTCCTTCACATACTGCATAGCTCGGTCGGAGCTAAATGCAGGCGGCGGACTCGACTCAGTCGAAATCGGAGTCGCGTCGGTTACAGTCGGAGCAGAGTTCGAAGGAGTCGACTCTTTCGGCGCGGCCGCGGCCTCTTTCTCGTGACTACAACCAAACAAAATCAGAGACAAACCGAGAGCAACCACGACGAACCGCCGACAGCTCGATCTGGTGCTCAGTCTCATTGTGCCTTTCGCTCCGCGCGCGCCTTCCGCTGTTTTGGATGCACAAGATAAGCAATCCCGATGCTTATGAGATACAGCGCAACCATGGGCGCGGCAAAAATGCACATGTTCAGAATGTCCGTAGTCGGCGTAATGATGGCCGCAATGACAAAGATGACCAGAATCGAATAGCGAACATTGCGCCACATCCAACCGGCGCTCACCACTCCCATCAGCGCCAAAAAGAAAACAAGAATCGGCAGTTCGAAAACTACTCCCAGCCCAAGAATCACGGTCAGAAATAGGTCGGTATACTCGTGGATCGTAATCATGGGCTGGAACTGCTTGCCATATCCGATCAGGAACTCGAGCGCCGCCGGGTAGACCAATTTGTAGCCGAATGCCCCTCCCGCCAGGAACAGTCCCACCGTCGAAATCATGAAGGGCGTGACATAGCGCTTCTCGTGCCGGTAAAGGCCGGGCGAAATGAACATCCAGACCTGATAGAGCACAACCGGACAAGACAAGAACAGACCAGCCAGCGCTGCAACCTTCAAGTAAAGGTTGAAGGGGTCGGTGGGATTCAGATAGACCAGCGTCTGCGGCATCCCGTTCTTCTGCAGCGCTTCCATGATCGGCTTCTGCATCCAGCCGACGATCTTCTCGGCATATCCCCAGCAGGCGAAAAAACCCACCGCAATCGCGACGATGGAGTAAATAATCCGGCGCCGCAGCTCCTCGAGGTGATCAAGGAAGCTCATCGCGGGCATGGTGTCCTGCGGCTTCGGTGGTGGAACCTCGGCAACTGCGTCAGGCATCGGGAGCCTTTGCCAAAACACGGTGTTGAGAACCAGCCTCGGGGGATGGTTCAAGATGGGATTCCGGGCTGGTTTCGAGGGACAACTCGGGCGTAGAGGCGTGTTCGATGGTCAAAGGCGAGTTGGACACCGCACCCTTCGGCGGCTCGGAGGGAGGAAGAATTTGCTGATGATTCTCTACTTCCAACTGTGAAATCTCGGATTCAAGCTGGGCCTTGAACTCGTTCGACGCTCGGCGAAACTCATTCAGCGCCTTGCCCACCTGACGAGCGATCTCCGGCAACTTCTTGGGCCCAAAAATGATCAAGGCCAAGAAAAACAGGAAGATCGTCTCCGAAAAGCCCATGCGTTTCATCATACTGCCCCGGCCCGATGGCGGCAACGCGTCCGCGCCAGTTCCGGCGGCCCGATGTTGAGTCAGGCGAAACATCGAAAGAAAGTTCCGAACCTTGGACCTTCGACTCGCATCTTAATTAACAGTGAGCGGGTACAGTTCGCCCTATCCCGAGTGGTTACTTTAGGTCAGTTCAATCTCAATTGGGACCGTTTAGGGACGTGCTATACTTCGCTCAGATGCGGTGGCCGGGCCTTCTGCTACGCCCGAACCGAAGGAAACTAATAGAATGGCCCGTAGTTCTCGTCGCACACTCTTCCTAGTAGTTGTGGTTCTTGTCACCTGCGGATTCCTCGGCATGGTCTTCGGTCAGAAGATCAACCCCGCAGCCGCCCCGGGCGGAGACTCCGACGTCCGTGACAGCCTTCGCCAGTTTACCGACGTGTATAGCCTGGTCGAGCAAAACTATGCCGAACCCGTGAACGCGGATAAAGCAATTTATAACGGCGCCATTCCCGGCATGCTGCACGTGCTCGATCCGCACTCGAACTTCTTTGATCCGAAATCCTACGCCCTTTTGCGCGAGGATCAGCGCGGTAAATACTACGGCGTAGGCATGACGGTCGGACCGCGTAACAATAAGGTCATCGTCATTGCCCCGTTTGCGGGAACGCCTGCCTATCGTGCCGGGATTCGTCCCGGAGACATCATCGTCGCCGTCGACGGCAAGCCGACCGACAACATGAGTACGGGCGACGTCGCCGACTTACTAAAGGGACCCAAAGGAACGACGGTCCATATCACTATCATCCGTGAAGGCAATGACAAGCCGATCGAGTTCGCCGTTGTGCGCGACGAAATCCCGCGCTATAGCGTAGACCTGCATTTCCTCATCAGACCCGGAATCGGCTATCTGCACATCACCGGCTTCAACGAGACTACGGAAAAAGAAGTTTCCGACGCCCTTGACCAGATGGGAGATTTGAAAGGCCTGATTCTCGACCTGCGTCAGAATCCCGGAGGCTTGCTCAGCGAAGGCGTCGGCGTAGCCGACAAATTCCTGCGCAAAGGCCAGTTGATCGTTTCGCATCACGGCCGCAATTCGCCCGAGAAACGTTACACCGCAACCCACGGCGATGGCGGCAAAGAATATCCATTGGTCGTGCTGGTTAATCGTGGAACAGCATCAGCGGCCGAGATCGTCGCTGGTGCCATTCAGGATCATGATCGCGGCCTGATCGTCGGCGAAACCACCTTCGGCAAGGGTCTGGTGCAGACCGTGTATCCGCTGTCCGAGAATACCGGACTCGCCCTGACCACCGCCCATTACTACACCCCGAGCGGACGTCTGATTCAGCGCGACTACGCCAACGTCTCGCTCTACGACTATTATTTTGATCGCCCCGACGAAGACGCCAAGGCCACGGCGAATCGCGAAGTCAAGCTCACCGACAGCGGCCGCACCGAATACGGCGGCGGCGGCATTACTCCTGACGTGAAGATCGATCCCGTCAAGAGCAATCACTTCCAGGATTCACTGCTGCAGCACTACGCGTTCTTTAACTATGCCAAGCACTACATGGTGAACCACCATCCGACCAAGAGCTTCGAGGTCGACGATGTCACCATGCAGGACTTCCGCAAATTCCTCGACTCGGAGAAGATCCCCTTCACCGAAGCCGAACTGCTGCAGAACAACGACTGGGTCCGCTCCAGCATCAAGAGCGAGATCTTCGTAAATGCCTTTGGCCAGGAAGAAGGCCTGAGAGTAAAAGCGGAGACCGACCCCGAGGTTCTGAAAGCCCTCGACCTTCTACCTCAAGCCAAGCAATTAGCCGAGAATGCCAAGAAGGTCGTTGCCCAACGCAATCCCGGCCCCTTAGGCCGCTGACCCGTGAACACCCACGTAGACCCGGACGCCTAGTCCGGGTCCACCGCCCAAGAGCGCCAGTAACATTGACTTGCCCCCAGCCCTGTGTGACAATCCGCCCATAAACGCTAGTTCTGGCCGCTTGCCTTGCACAGCCGCCGATCCGGATTCTGAATGCCAATTCCATCGTGGGAAATCGCGGCCATACCAGCATGGCCATAGTCCAGGAAGGAGCACAGATTTTGCCCGCACTACTAGCCATCGCAGGCGGTTGGGCGGATTACCGCACCCGCCGTATTCCCAATTGGCTGACCGTTTCCGGCTTGCTGCTCGGGATCGCCACCAATTCGTGGCTGCGGGGTTGGCCGGGAACCAAAGATTCCCTGCTGGGCGCAAGCTTGGGCTTAGCTCTGCTGCTGCCTTTTGTCCTGATCAACGCTCTGGGTGCCGGCGACTGGAAATTCGTAGGCGCGCTAGGAGCTTTTCTCGGCCCGCAGAACCTGCTCACCGTACTCCTGCTGGGAGTTTTGGTGAACGGGCTGATGGCTGTCATTATGGTTATCCGGAAGAAGCGCGTCCGCGAGACCGCTCGCAATATGGGACGCATGCTCGCGGCGGTCCTCGCCATGCACTTGCCCGGACCCGACCTGACCTTGGATAATCCAGACTTGGTGAAGATTCCGTTCGGCGTGGCGGTGGCCATCGCGGTAATGCTTTATGTGAGCCACCTAGTTTGGGGAATGGCGTAAAAACGGAGAGACGCGCGCCTCCCCGCGCGTGTAAGTAATTTAAGAGTGCGTCGGATGAACAGAAGCCGTCTGAAGAAAATCGTATCCGGATCCACCGGCTCCGAAATCGCCGAAGCCGCTCTGGTACTGCCCATCTTCTTCATGCTGATGATCGGAATCTACTGGTTCGGCCGGGCGTTCAACACCTACGCCACGATCAATCACGCGGCCCGCGAGGGCGCCCGAGTTGCGGTCGCACAGAGCTGCGCGACCTGTGGCACCCCCAATACCTCGCTGACGACGAATCAAATTGCCACCCAAGTTGGCCAGTCACTTCAAGCTTCCAGCCTCGATCCGACACAAGTTCAGCCCGTCGTCGCGGCTCGCGCCGCGTGTGGAGGTATCGGGACTGCGCTTTGTCAAACCGCCAGCGCGGGACCTCAAATTAGGGTTTGCTACAACGTGCAACTTCCCACTACGACGCCGGCTTCTTCGGGCGCACCCGCTTGCGGAGTCTCGGTCGATTTCCAGTACCCATACCAGTTTTACTTGCCCTTCACTTCACTCAATATGCAGCTCATCATGCTAAACGCGGGCGTGCAGATGACGGGGGAATACTAGGTCCGTGCTCAGTGCAAACGACATCGCTGTCTTCCTTCGGTCGAGGAGACCACTCCTTCGCGACACGACTGCAGCCGCACTGATCGAATTCGCCGTCTCTCTCCCGCTCTTGGTGGTGCTAGTCGTAGGAATTTTCGACTTTGGCGGAGCCTTCAACCTCAAACAAAAACTGAACAACGCAGCTCGGGAAGGTGCGCGTTTCGGAGCCGGGCAGCCCACCAACGATTTGTCACTCGCGAAACCACCATCTGTGGACGCGGTACGCTTCGTGGTCGACGCCTACTTGCAGACCGCTAAAATCAATGATTGTGGCTTGAGCACCGCAACCCAACCGGCCTCGGGAGGCGGCTTAACTTGGGTGTATAACTCTACTGGCGGGGGTTGCTCGCTAAGCCTCATGATCAACCGCGGCTATTCGGTGCAGGAGATCATCGGCGGAACAACCATAACGATACCCTGCACGTACGTGAATATCATTTATCCGTACCAATGGCATTTCAATAGCGTTATCCAACTCCTCGTCCCCGGGGCCAATTACACATTCACAGACCTCCATAGCGACGCCACTGTCGTTAATATGGATTGAGATTGCTCATGCAGAACAAACGTCTTTCACGGCACCGCCATAACGAACGGGGACAGACCATCTTGCTGGTCGCCGTATCGATCGTCAGTTTGCTGGCCATGGCCGCTCTGGCGATTGATATCGTCTCGTTGTACGTAGACCGCAGCGAGATTCAGCGAGCCGCTGATGCAGCCGCGCTGGCCGCGGCCAAAGGAATCGCCGACTCCGGATTCACAACCCTTCCAACCACCGACACCAATTACAGCACAGCACAGACCCTAGCCCAAACCATGGCGGTTAAAGCCGTCAATTCGATCGTGACGACCCCTCCAGTCAATCTTGTAGGCGGTCAACTTCCGGTGCTGGTTGGGTCGCCGACTTTTGATTTCACGACTCACCCAGGCAGCTATCAAGTCACGGTCAGCCTGAAGAGTGCCAGCCTACCCACTTTTTTTTCCAAGGTATGGGCACGAAGCACCGCGTTCGTCACCGCTTCAGCTACCGCTGAAGCTTACAATCCGTCGAACTTGACGACGATCACGCCCATAGCTCCCAAAAGTGTAAAGCCATGGCTGGTCGCGAACGTCAACCCGCTTGACGGTGTGCCGTTTGTTAATACCGCGACTACAAATTGGATTGTGGACTCCAGCGTCATAGGACAAACCATCGACTTAGTATCGGCCTGCAACAATACCAGCCCTACTAGGTGTCATCCGGCTAATCCTCCACACACGGTTGGTGCAACCCAGGTGCAGTATGTACCCGCAGTGGTTAACACCGCCAACACTCAAAACGTGTGCCCCGCTTGCGCGGGAACGACCGACTACGAGCAGAGTATTGAGTGTGCCGATGTGGCAAGTTCGTACCAGGTTCTCAACTGCGGCGGCGGAACGACTCAAATTCAATGGGACGACGGCATCAATCCAGGCCCCCTGGGCAACAATGCCACCTCACTGGGAGGCCAGTGCCTCATCCATGCATCAAATGAGGGGGCTGGGCAAGGACAGGACCTGTTTGCAAATCCCGGAAGTTGGCCGACCGCGCCCTTCCAATTCAAAGCACAAAGCGGTCCTCAAAGCGGAAACCTGGTCACCACCAGCAATTCAATCGTGACCATTCCGATTCTCGACGTTAACACTTTTCTTCCTGCCGGCGGTGGCTCAATTACAGTTGATGGATTCCTGCAGGCATTCATTAACCAGGTCGACGGCCCTCCAGCGGGCCTCGGCCAACCCCCCGAGGGCAGCATCAACATCACAGTATTGAATATCGCAGGCTGTAGCAGCGTCAACAACAACGCCAATCCCGTCGTCGGCGGTGGTGGCTCCTCGCCCGTTCCCGTGCGCCTGATCACGCCCCCCTAGCCGCGAGCGCGGCCTCCTACTTCGTCATTGGCTGCAGAATCCCTCCCAACAAATCCGGCCCGTCACCCCGCTCCAGATGCGGACTTCTTATCCCGTCGTGATAATCGATGGAATAAGTCTTGAAGAACTTCGCATTTTGCACCAGCAGTTCAATCGGCTGCTTGCTATCCTTGGATGCGCGCAGCGTATCACGCAGAACTTCCTTCGACCATGCACGGCCATTGATCGCCACCAGCTTCATCCCCGGACCAATCCCGGCAACATATGCCGGCGATCCGTAGAGAACGTCCGAAAATTCGCCGTCTTTCCTCACCACGAAACCCAGCGAATAAGCCGCGTCTACGTACTCCTCAATCTCTTCGCCCGTGTGGATGAAAACATTCGGCCGGTCGTCATACACCAGCCGCCATCCGCCACGTTCGATGCCACCCAGCGGCGCGTGGGTCGTAGTCGCATTCACCCGCTCCTTGAGCAGGCTCGCCCAATCGTACGGCACAACCTGATTCAGCCCGCGCACCACATCGTCAAACGTATAAGGCACGACCTTCGGCAGCCCGCTCTCGCCACCATAAAAAAGACGGCAAAAATCATTGAGCGACTTCTGCCCCTGGCTCTGCTGCCGGATAATCGTGTCCACTTCCAGCCAGATCAGTTCTCCCTCAGGATAGTAGTCGAGCCCGCGTCGCCAGCTTTGCCATTGCGGCCCCTGCAGCCGAAGAATCTGCACCGACCGCGCCGTGTCCTCGAGAGGACGCCAGGTTCTCCCCGCGCGATGGTCGAGTATCGCCGCCGTCTCCGCCAACGCCTCACGATACTGCTCCGGCGTCGACAGCCCCGACCGCGCCGTCAGCACATTTCCCAGATATTCGGTCAGCCCTTCATACACCCACAGCAAATCACCAACCATGGGATCCTGATAATTACGCGTCGCCAATCCCACCGGCCGCCGATATTTCCCATTCCACGAATGGGCGAATTCGTGCGGCAGCAACCCCGCCTCCAGCAGTCGGCGGTCAGGATCAATCAGGGTGCGCTCCTCCACGCTGTTATCGCTTGACTGATGATGCTCGACGCCGTGATGCCCAGCCTCGTCGCTGAGCGTCAACAGAAAGTGATATTCCGAATAATGACGCGCCCCGAACAGTGCTCCGGTCTCCGCCACCAGCTTGCGATATGCAGCCTCGTCCGCAGGCATCATTGCGAGGGCCGCATCGCTCTCGCTGACCATATCGATAACGTGCACCGGCGTTTCTCCCGGCTTCGTCAACTCGATCTCACGGTAGTGGTCGCCAGCGATCAGGGGAGAATCAATCAGCGTGGTCAATGAAACTGGCTTGAACTGAATGAACTGATTTGTACCGCCCTTGGTGACAGTGGCCACAGGCAAGGCAGTCCCGAATTTCCAGCCGTACGGCGGGGTAGCCGATGCTTCCACCTGCACCGCATCCGAACTCGCGCCCTGCGGATAAAGCACCACCTGATTCCAATTCAGGTCGAGAACATTGGTCGTCGCCGCCGGACCACTCGCCCCTGCACTGGCGTCGTTGGTAATGGTATCCAGCGAAACCTGCAGCTCGTTCGTACCCGCCGGCACCTCAACGTGGAAGGCGTACATATCTACAGGATCGCGCTGCCACGCCAGCGTCTGGCCACCGGCTTCCATCTTGATGCCTGTAACGTTGGCAATCGGCCCTGCCGGACGATGGTTGCCCGGAATCCACTCTGGATAAACCAGCGTAAGCGGACCCGGCTTCACCGGAATCGTCAACCGCGTGTGATAGATGTTGCGAGGCGCGTCAGTAAGATCAACCGAAACTTTGATCGCCTGCGCTCCAGCGAAGTTCGAGAGAACCGCAAGA
>Ga0210383_10003374_pt1 | contig 14322 bp, 11 predicted proteins | sample IncBWC14OmetaG_FD_160072 | JGI IMG/M metagenome (GOLD analysis project Ga0210383, IMG submission 160072) | Forest soil microbial communities from Barre Woods Harvard Forest LTER site, Petersham, Massachusetts, United States - Inc-BW-C-14-O ...
CATCACTATTCATTTTGCGGTTCGAGCTCTGCGTGGGGGAAGCGTTGGAAGTTTCAAGGCCTGGTGGTTCGCGACCATCGCGCTGGGAGCGGCTTTCCTTTACGGCACGGCGCACGAGTGGCATCGCCTGATTTATCAAGATGGACTGACGATCAGCACCAACTTGTTTGGCACAACCTACTATTCACTCGTTGGGCTGCACGGTTTCCACGTGATTGTCGGCCTGATTTGTCTCTCCACTGTGATGGCTTTTGCACTGCTAGGGGAGGTTCACCAGGAGCATCCCTACCGCGTTGATGTGTTGTCTCTCTACTGGCATTTTGTGGACGTGGTTTGGATTGTCGTGTTCACCGTTGTTTACATCGTGGGACGTTAGGATCAGAAATGGCTGTTGAGCAAACACGAACGGGCTCGGTGGGTAGCGTAGAACTGCCCGCGCCGACGCCATGGCCGATTGTCGCGGCTTTTGGCGTGGCATTGCTCTTCGCTGGTTTGGTCACGACCGCTTCGGTTAGCATTCTGGGCGCGATATTAATGGTCTCCGGTTGGGTGGGTTGGTTCCGCGATGTGCTTCCGCACGAGAAGCATGAATCTGTTCCAGTTTCAGACGAAATAATTTCCATCGCCACGACTCGCCCCGAAGTCGCGCGCATCGATTTGATTACGAAAGAACCTCATCGAGCACGGTTGCCACTAGAAATTTATCCAATTTCTGCAGGAGTGAAAGGCGGATTGGCGGGAAGCGTCGTAATGGCGGTTCTCGCGGTAATTTACGGGATCCTCGCGTACGGCAGCATCTGGTATCCAATTAATATTCTGGCCACAGGATTCTTCCCGGCGCTGGAGACGACTGAGCAAATCTCTCTATTTCACCTGGATGCTTTCATCATCGCTTGCATCGTGCACCTGGTTACTTCGTTGCTGGTTGGGCTTCTGTACGGCGCGATGCTTCCTATGTTTCCGCGCCGTCCGATTCTGCTGGGTGGCGTGATTGCGCCCATACTGTGGTCTGGCCTGTTGCACAGCGCCTTGCAACTGTTGAATCCGGCGCTCAGCGACCGGATTAACTGGGCGTGGTTCGTGCTCACCCAAATGGGATTCGGTATTGTTGCCGGCATCGTGGTTTCGAAACAAGAGCGCGTGCTCACCTGGCAACATCTTCCCTTCGCGATTCGCGCTGGCGTGGAGACTCCGGGCGCGATGGACGAGAAACACGAAGAGGGTGGCCGGAAATGAAATCTCAAGCCACTTCACTCATGCTCGCCGTGTGCACGCTGATGATTTGCGCCGGCTGTAACCGTTTGCCGGGCAAGCCGGGGCCTGACTCGGAGATCATCCCGCCCGACCAGGTTATGGAGTTCAACGTTCTCTACGCGAGTAATTGCGCGGGCTGCCACGGGTCGAATGGAAAGGGAGGAGCAGCGGTTGCTCTCAGCGATCCCATATTCCTCGCGATCGCGGACGACTCTTCGATTCGGCGCGTTGCCACCAATGGAGTGCCCGGAACGCCCATGCCGGCCTTTGCGCAAAGTGCCGGGGGAATGCTTACCGACAAGCAACTCGATGCCATCGTTAGTGGAATCCGATCATGGGCGAAGCCTGATTACTTGCAAGGAGTCACTCCTCCGCCCTATGCGTCACAATCTGCGGGCGACCCGCATAAGGGCGCGGATGTTTACGCGACGTACTGTTCTGATTGTCACGGCCCGGATGGCAAAGGCGGGAAGCACGCCAGTTCGATTGTGAACGGATCGTACCTGGCTTTGATCAGCGATCAGGATTTGCGGACAAACGTGATCGTGGGGCGACCGGATATGAATGCGCCGGACTGGCGCGGGGATGTGGCGGGGAGACCAATGTCGGGGCAAGAGATTTCTGACGTGGTCGCCTGGCTGGCTGCACAGCGGCCCCAGTTGCCGGGTCAGCCTTATCCGAAACCGCCGGCAGAACGTGCTGCGGGAGGACTTCCGTGACCGAACCAACCATGACTCAATCAGGCGGGACCGAGCCAACCGACGCATCACGGCGAGCGATGCTCGTGAAGCTTGGCTTGCTACTCAACGGAGCTGTCGGCGTGATTCTTGCCATACCGATTGTCCGTTACATCCTTTCTCCGGTGGCGCACGCACGCAAGATCGGCTATCAGTCGTGGCTCTCTCTAGGAGGGCTAGAACAATTTCCTTCGGGGCAGACGCGACTGGCTACTTATCGAAATCCGGTGGTGAATCCCTGGGACGGAGAAACTGCCGATATCGCATGCTGGGTGCGAAATGTGGATGGCCAGAATTTCCAGGTCTTTGCCATCAATTGTGCGCACCTTGGATGTCCGGTTCGCTGGTTTCCGCAATCGAATTTGTTCATGTGTCCGTGCCATGGCGGCGCTTATTATCAGGACGGCTCCCGCGCCTCGGGGCCTCCACCGCGCGGTCTATTCACCTACCACTACAAGATTGAAGATGGAAAACTGTTCATTGACGCCGGCGAAATGCCGACGACCGGCAGTCCAACTGCGAAGGCGGGAGGAGTGAAATCGACATGCGCGTGATCGAGAAAGTCGGAGACTGGCTTGATCAGCGCCTCCAGGTCGGTGCAGCGATTCGCGAAACCGCCGAGCATCGTGTGCCGCGCGACACTGCGAGTTGGTTCTATGTTTTCGGCAGCGCCGCACTGACCTGCTTCATGCTTCAGATCGTCACCGGAATTCTTCTCGCCTTAATCTACGTGCCTTCTGCTGGAGAGGCGTGGAGCAGCCTGCAGGTCCTCAATCACGGCATTTCGCTGGGTTGGTTCATTCGCGGACTGCATGGCTGGGGATCGAACTTCATGGTAGCGATTGTGCTGATCCACATGATGCAGGTTTTTCTTTTCGGGGCGTACAAGTTTCCGCGGGAGTTGACCTGGATGGTCGGGGTAATTCTTCTGCTGATGACACTCGGCATGGCTTTCACCGGCCAGGTCTTACGATTCGATCAGGATGCCTACTGGGGATTGGGAATCGGGGCTTCAATTTTGAGTCGTGTCCCGGTTCTTGGACCCTGGGCGGTTAATCTGATGCTCGGAGGGCCGATTATTGCGGGTGCGACGCTTTCACGCTTTTTCGCGGTGCACGTTTTTTTGATCCCCGGGCTACTGATTGCATGCGTAGGCGTGCATCTGCTCATGGTGCTGAAATTGGGTGTGAATGAGTGGCCCATGCCTGGACGCGTGGTTCGGCGCACAACGTATTTGAAGGAATATCATGAGTTGGCACATACCAAGGGCGTTCCATTCGTGCCCTACGCCGTGTGGAAAGATATTTTCTTCTCCGGGTTTATTCTTCTTTCGATTGCTGTATGCGCGGTTTATCTTGGGCCGTTCGGACCGAGCGGTCAGCCGGATCCAACGATTATCCAGACGGCGCCGCGTCCAGATTTCTTTTTCCTGTGGCTCTATGCGGTGCTGTCCTACCTGCCGCCATCTGCGGAAACTCCGCTCTTAATGATTGGGCCGGCGGTCGGAATTGTTGCGCTCTTGCTGTTGCCGTTTATTGCAGGTGAAGGTGAGAAGAGCTGGAGACGCAGGCCCATTGCGGTTCTCACGATTCTGCTGGCCGCGGTGATGCTCAGCAGCCTTACGCATCTCGGCCTGCATACGCCGTGGAGTCCGATCATGGATGCCTGGAGCAGTGTGCCGATTCCGGCTGAATATCTACAAGGGCGCACCGCGCTCGAACGTCGTGGCGCTCTGGTCTTTCAGGCGAAGCAATGCCACAACTGTCATGCGCTCGACGATATGGGCGGCAAGCGCGGGCCCGCGCTCGACAAGGTTGCTCTGCGGCTTACGCAGGGCCAATTGATTCGGCAAGTGATTCAGGGCGGCGGCAATATGCCGGCATACGGTAAGAACTTGAACCCGGCCGAGACAACCGCTCTGGTCGCGTTCCTCGAGACGCTGCATCCAGCCGGGCAACCTCCGGCAGGAAATGCCGCCCGCGAAGTCGTACTGGGCGCGAGCGCAGCGGCGTCATCCACGCATCCTTAGAAGCCTTTGATGTCTCCTGAAATACAAAGCGTCCTGCAATTGTGGAGACTTCCTGTGCCGGTCACGATTGCTTTGGTGGCGACGGTGGTGGTCTATCTTCGCGGCTGGTATCGACTGCGAAATCTTCTTCCGGATGTGGCTTCCACCGGGCGGCTGGCGTGTTTCATGAGTGGAATGTTCGCTCTTTGGATTGCAGTGGGATCACCTCTCGCGGCTTTTGACGATGATCTGCTTTCCATTCATATGGTGCAGCACATTCTTCTTATGGCTGTTGCGCCGCCGTTGATTTTGCTGGGTGCGCCGGCTTTGCCGGTGCTGCACGGGTTACCTCAGAGTTTTGTACGCGCGGTTTTGGGTCCGCTCTTGCGTTGGCAACCTGTGCAGTGGTTGGGACACGTTCTGACGCATCCTGTTTTCTGCTGGCTGGCTGCTGCGGTCACTTTGATTGCATGGCATTCACCCGCTGCTTTTGAGTTTGCGCTTCGCTCGGATTTTTGGCACGAGGTCGAGCATGCATCTTTTTTCGCAACCTCGGTGCTTTTCTGGTGGCCGGTGGTGCAACCGTGGCCCAGCGTGGCGCGATGGCCGAGATGGTCGATTCCTCTGTACCTTTTTACGGGAATGATGGCGAACGATGTGCTCTCGGCGTTCCTTGCGTTCTGCGATCGCGTGTTGTATCCATCGTACGCCTCGCCTTCGCGGCTGTTCGTAATAACGCCGCTCGACGATCAGGCGCTCGCGGGCGCTTTGATGTGGGTGTTTAGCAGCTTTATTTATCTTGTGCCGGCGGTCGCGATTACGTTGCAGTTGCTCTCGCCACGTTTGCATGATCCCAGTTCGGAATCGCCTACAACCGCTTGATGAGAACCGCGGTCAGGTCGTCCTGCTGTTTGGTTCCGTTGGAGAACTTAATCACCGCGTCATAGAGGTGCGCGATAATCTCGGGCGGCGTCAAATCTTTCGATGCGCGAATTGTTTTTTCCATTCGCTCGACGCCGAATTGCTCGCCTTGGTCGTTTTCCCATTCGAAGAAGCCATCGGTAGGCAAAAGCACCAGATCACCCGCACCCAGGCGGAGCTGTGTAGGAGGGTCGGAACGGAAGAAAGGAAGTATACCGAAGGGAACGGCTTGCGGTTGCACATCGATGAATCGATCTTCCGAGCGAGAATAGATGAAGAGTGGGCCATGTCCAGCCGAAAGCAGATGAAGGTCAGGGCTGTCGGGGAGACAGACGGCCGCTACGAAGGTGACAAAGCGTCCGGTCTGCAAATCAGCGCTGAGCGCCTTGTTGATGTGTTCGAAGGCCTCCATCAGATTATGTTCCATACCGAAGCTGGACCGCGCATAGGCGTGGCAAATGGCCGCGACCAGCGCGGGGCCGATGCCGTGACCGGTGACGTCGGCGAGGGACACAACGAGTTTTCCATCGGCCTGGGTCTTCCAGTCAAAATAATCACCGCCGGTATCATCCGCCGGCTGGTTCCATCCGGCGATATCGAATCCTGAAATCTGCGGGCGTTCTTTTGGAAGAAGTGATTGCTGGATAGATCGCGCGACTTGCAGATCGTGCTCGACGGCTTCTAATTTGCGCTTCGTTTCCGCCTCGCGAAGAGCCGCCTCGACATGGCTGCGGATCTGTCGCGCCACGGCAGCCGCAATGAGGCCGCCAGTCAAGAGAATGACGGCATTCATCACAACGTTGGTTTGTGTGACCGGCGCCGGAATGCCTGGGACCGGTGGACGCCAGCCGAGATGATACGCGGCGGCGAGATAAGTGACACCTGCGACCACTCCCGAAAGAGCGCAGATCCAGGGGTTCAGCCGCAACGTAAACAGAATGATAAACAGAAAGAAAATGAGTATCGACGGACTTGCCAGCGGCCGATAGGCAGGTTCGATGTTCTGGGTGGTGAGAAAGACGATTGCAAATGCCGGGATTGAGGTCTCCAGAATTGTGCTGAGAATCCAGAACCACGCGGGAAGGCTGTGTCCTGCCTGGAGAGCAACGTTTACGCGGCGCATCATGAAGGATTCATAAACCGCGATCACGGCAGCCAGGGCAAGTTGCCATGCCCACGGAGTAGTAGCGGCCGAAATCGTGCGAGTGACGAAGACGCGAAGCAGGATGACGAGAATGAAAATCGCGACCGCACCCAACACGGCAAAGATTCGCAGGCGTTCACTTTCTAACTCAGCGCGGCGGAATGCGATGGAGTCGATAGCTTGGACAGGATTGTTCGCTGCGCCGTTCGTCGACAACTCAGTTTTCCTCCAGGTTCTTCCTACTCGACGGTGGGGGCGAGGACGCCCGACGACAGCCGCCGGGACGGCGGCGGGCTACGTTGGCTGCTTGGCCTGCTGCGCCGGTTCTGCGGTGGCATGAAGTACCACGACGGAGCGTGGTCCAACATGATAACTGTAACCGGGGACTGACGGAGCATCCTGCCATGCCACGATGTCATTCGGAGAATCGAGAGAAGTGTCGATCCATCGCCGCCAAGGATCTTTCGTGCTGTTATTCACCGGAGGCAGTTCGAAATCGAGTGGCTCCCAGTAAGCATTTGCGATGAGATGAAAGAGCAGGTTTTCTTTGGGCAGTTCTGCACTGAAGGCGAAGCTGTGCGAGTCGTCGCTCCAATCCGGCTGGTTCAGTTTGACGCCGTGCCAGGATTTGGTTGCGGCTTGTAGCAATTGGTGGAGAGTCTGGCGGTGAAGCTCGGCTTCGAGATCCCGCAATAACCGGCGCTCGATCAGCAATTTTACGAAACGATGCACGTCGGCGTGCTTTTCTAGCAGCGTCCAGTCCATCCAGCTGATTTCGTTGTCCTGGCAGTAGGCATTGTTGTTGCCGTTCTGGGTACGGCGGACTTCGTCGCCCATCACAAACATCGGCACACCCAGCGAGAGCATAGTGATGGTCAGAAAATTCTTCACCTGCCGGTTGCGTAGTTTTTCTATGGCAGGATCGTCAGTCGGCCCTTCGACGCCGCAATTCCAACTGCGGTTATCGTTGGCCCCGTCGGTGTTGTTCTCGCCATTATCTTCATTGTGCTTTTGGTCATACGACACGAGATCGTTCAGCGTAAAGCCGTCGTGGCAAGTCACAAAGTTGACGCTCTGCTCGGCCTCGCGCTCCTTGTGACCGTAGATTTCGGGACTTCCCAGGAAGCGGTCAGCGACGCGTCCCACAGAACCTCGTTCACCGCGGACGAAGCTGCGAACATCGTCACGGAAGCGGCCGTTCCATTCCTTCCAGCTATCCCCGATGAAGCTGCCGACCTGGTAAAGACCGGCTGCGTCCCAAGCCTCGGCGATGATCTTAGTGTCTGCGAGTGCGGGTTCGGAATCAATGTCCCAAAGCACGGGCGGGCTCGACATTAATTGGCCTCCCGAATCGCGAGCCAGAATCGAAGCTAGGTCGAACCGAAAACCGTCCACATGCATTTCTTCCACCCAGTAGCGCAGGCTGTCCAAAATCATGCGGCGGACAATCGAGTTGTTTGCGTTCAGCGTGTTTCCCGTACCGCTGTAGTTGGCGTAGCGCGAGCGATCTTGCTCAAGAATGTAATAAGTACTGTTGTCGAGGCCGCGGAAGCTGAAGGTAGGTCCCTGATGGTCGCCCTCGGCGGTGTGGTTGAAGACAACGTCGAGAATGACCTCGATGCCTGCGCGATGAAGAGCTCTGACCATGTCGCGAAATTCGTCGACCGGGCCGAGCCGATCTCGGCGCGAACTGTATGCTTGATGCGGCGCGAAGAACGATACCGGCGCGTAGCCCCAGTAGTTCACGTGCCCGGGAGGACAATCCTGCGGATCGAATTGAAACACCGGCAGGAGTTCGACCGCGGTCACGTTCAACTGCCGCAGGTAGGGAATCTTGTCGATCATCCCAGCGTACGTGCCACGGAAATTGTCGGAAACGCCAGAACTCGGATCGCGAGTGAACCCGCGTACGTGCATTTCGTAAATTATGGTCTGCGAAGATGGCCGCCGGAGGGGGACGTCGCCTTCCCAGTCGTACGTGCTGGGATCAACGACCACGCTTTTCATTGCGGTCGCAGCGTCACCGTCCTCCCGCTTTGCAGCTTCGCGATCGTAATTTTTCGGAACGACTACGCCGCGTCCGTAGGGGTCGAGCAGGATTTTGCTGGAATCGAATCGCATGCCGCTCGCGGGGTCGTGAGGTCCGTGGACCCGATAGCCGTAGATTTGGCCGGGTTGCAAACCCGGCACAAAGACATGCCAATAGTGGTAAGTACGGTTGGTGTAGGGATCAATCGGAATGACGCGAACCGGCCGCGGATCGTCTTCCTGATCGAATAGTAGTAATTCAACGCAGGACGCGGCCCGCGAGTAGACGCTGAAGTTGACTCCGCCGCTACGGACCGTGCTTCCGAGAGGAGAGCTTCGGCTGGTTCTCTCAACGCCGGTCAGCAATCCGGAATCCAGGTTGGTAATGCCGTGATCCAGTGTCGTGCTCATGATTTATTTCCTGCCCAATTGCGCTTTTGCGGCGGCCACGACGGCATCAGGTTCGAATCCAAATTTCTTCTGCAGTTCCTTGAGCGGAGCCGAGGCCCCGAAAGTATTCATACCGATGGTTTGCCCCGAGTCTCCGACGTACCGTTCCCAGCCGAAAGTCGAAGCCTGCTCAATCGCAACGCGAGCCTTCACGGCAGGCGGCAGTACGCTGTCGCGATATTCTTTTGTTTGATGGTCGAAAATATCCCACGAAGGCATGGAAACAACCCGCGAGCGAATGCCTTCAGCAAGCAATTTCTCATGTGCCACGACGGCAAGTGAAAGCTCCCCGCCCGTAGCAATCAGAATTACCTCCGGCTTGCCGCCGGGAGCGTCGGCGAGTACGTAGGCGCCCTTCGCGACTCCCGCCGCGGAAGCGTACTTGCTGCGATCGAGCGTCGGTAGCGGCTGGCGCGAAAGAGCCAACACGGCCGGCTGATGGCGCAACTGCACGATATACCGGTAGGCTTCAACAACTTCGTTGGCGTCGCCGGGCCGCAACAAAACCAATCCCGGAATTGCACGCAGCGACGCGAGTTGCTCGATGGGCTGATGAGTCGGCCCATCTTCTCCATCGCCCATGGCGTCGTGGGTGAAGACCATGAGAGTCGGCAATTCCATCAATGCGGAGAGCCGGATTGCCGGTCTGGCGTAATCGCTGAAGATGAAAAAAGTCGCCCCGAAGGCTCGTAACTTGGATAGCGAAAGCCCATTCACAATCGCAGCCATCGAATGCTCTCGAATGCCGTAATGCAGCGTTTTCCCGCCGGGAGTATCGGCTTGGAGGTTTCCCGCTCCGGGGAATGTGAACGTGGTTTTATTCGACGGCCCAAGATCCGCCGAGCCGCCAAGAAACCATGGAATGTTCTGGGCAAGAACGTTGAGCACCTTGCCTGAAGCTTCTCGGCCCGCGATGCCCTTCGGGTCTGCTGGGAAAACCGGAAGATTGCGATCCCATCCGGCTGGGAGTTCGCGTCGTTGCATCAGATCAATTTCGGCAGCAAGCTCGGGATACTTGGCTCGGTACCCATCGAAGAGCTTTATCCAATCTTTGTGAGCGGAGGCTCCGCGCGCCCCCACGCCCGCTTGAAAATGCTCGTATACACCGTCGGGAACATAGAACTTCGCATCCTCGGGCCATCCGTACGAACGCTTGGTCAAACGGCATTCTTCGATGCCCAACGGTTCGCCGTGAGCGTCAGGCGTGTCCTGTTTATTGGGAGAGCCGTAACCGATATGGCTGTCGAGGACGATGAACGTCGGGCGTCCCGGAGTCTTCTTGAAAACTTCCAGAGCATGTTGAATGCGGCCGAGGTCGTTAGCATCGCCGACACGGAGCACGTTCCATCCATAAGCCAGAAATCTCGCCGCGACGTCTTCCGTAAACGTAATATCGGTATGTCCTTCGATGGTGATGTGATTGTTGTCGTAAATCCAGCAAAGATTGTCGAGTCCGAGGTGGCCGGCGAGTGACGCGGCTTCGGATGAGATGCCCTCCATCATGCAGCCATCGCCGCAAACGGCATAAATGTTGTAATTGAAGATGTCAAAGCCCGGGCGGTTGTAGCGACTGGCGAGCCACTTCTGTGCGATAGCCATGCCGACGCTTGTAGCTACACCCTGTCCTAACGGCCCGGTCGTAGTTTCGACGCCAGAAACCCAGTGATATTCAGGATGACCCGGAGCACGGCTATTGAGCTGACGAAAGTTGCGAATATCGTCGAGCGAAACCGAGGGCTTTCCCAGAGCCTCGTATTCGGCGTCGACGGCCTGGGTCTGGGTGAGATGCAGCACCGACCACAGCAGCATCGAAGCGTGGCCATTCGAGAGCACGAAGCGATCGCGATTGGGCCAGATTGGATCCTGCGGATCGAAATGCATCACCCGGTTCCACAGCGTGTAGACCAAGGGCGCGAGCGCCATGGGCGTGCCGGGGTGTCCCGAGTTGGCTTGCTGGACGGCGTCGATTGAAAGCGTGCGGATGGTGTTAATCGACAGCTGATCAAGTTCCGCGTCGGTTAAAGGCGGCGTGATTGGACGAACAAGCGCGGCATTCATGAGGATCTCCTTTCGTCCTTAAGCGTTTCGGTCGGCGATCGAATGTTTCTTTTGTGGACCTTTGTGTCCTTTGTGGTTCCAGCTTCTGTACTTCATCAACCACAAAGGGCACAAAGGTTCACAAAGAAAACGTGGAAACTTCACTCCTTTACGCGGCCAACTGTCCTGCTGCGGCTTTGTCGGCAAAGAGCACGGCCTGATCCTGCCGAACGCGACCGGATGGAATCGAGACATCACCCTTGCGCAACCGAGCAAGCATTTCGACCTTCTCGCTTCCGGTCACAAGCCACAGAATTTTCCGAGCCCGATTGATAATCGGGTAAGTCAATGTCATGCGACGCCTTTTCTGATAGACGCCGGTCAGCGCAATGTCTCTGTCGGTAACTTCGAGCACCGGATCGCCCGGCACCAATGATGCGGTATGGCCATCCGGTCCAAGGCCGAGGTGGACGAGGTCGAGCACCGCTGGAGAGCCCGCAAGATCGCGCAGAGAGGCGGCGTATCGCGCCGCTGCAGCTTCGAGGTCAGGCGCCTCAACCGGCATGGCAAGAATTTGCTCGGAACGCAAGGGGGCGTGCAGGCTCTCGTTCAGGTGCGTGAGGTTTCTGTCCGGGTCGCCTGCGGGCGCAATGCGCTCATCGACCTGAACTATATGAACGCTTGGCCAGGGAACGTCTTCGCCACTCAGGGCGCGTAACATCACCCACGGGGTGTGGCCGCCGCTTACGGCAACAATGAAACGTCCACGGGCCGTGACGGCGGCTCGAGCTTCCGCCGCAATGAATGTGGCGGCTTGTTGAGCGACCGAGTCGGCATCGGCAAAAATTTCAACTTTCATATTGTTACTCCCAACTCTCAAGCAGCTTGCGCAACGGGCGTTCCCGTGCCCGCGAGAGTTGGATTATTCCAGCCTCCTTCAGGCGTGATCCGCTGCACCTCATTCGGTCCCCAAGTTTTGGGCTCGTACTGATAAACCGGCGTGGCCTTCTTGAGCACGGGATCGACAATTCGCCACGCTTCTTCTACGTAATCTTGCCGAGCAAAGAGAGTCGCGTCGCCTTCCATCGCGTCCCCCAGCACACGCTCGTAAGCGTCCATTTCCTCTGCGGTGGGATGTCGGCTCGCCAGCATCTCCGCGGTGATGCCGGTCATGTCGTCTCCCGGAGCCATCACCGTCATGCCGATCGCTATCGCTACATCTGGACTTACCCTGAATCGCATATGGTTCTCTTTCAAGGCGCTGGCTGGCAGTATCGCGGGGGGTTTGCGGAATCGGCCCATGATTTCGGTACACGTTACCGGTAAATTCTTCCCGGCTCTGATGTAGAAAGGGACGCCTTGCCAGCGCCACGAGTTAATTTCCACCCGTAACGCGGCGAAGGTTTCGGTTTGCGAATTCGGCGACACTCCCTTTTCGTTGAGATAGCCTTTGAATTGTCCGCGGACAAGATTGTTCTCGTCTAAGGGGGGCATCGCTCTCAGAACTTTGACTTTTTCGTCGCGAACGGCTTCGCTGTCTGTGCGGACCGGAGGTTCCATGGCCAGGTTGCAAAGAACCTGAAACAGATGATTCTGGATTACATCGCGAATGGTGCCAGTTTCATCGTAGAAGCCGCCTCGCCCTTGAACTCCGAAGTCCTCCGCCATCGTTATCTGCACACTCTCGATGTAGTTGCGGTTCCAGAACGACTCCATGAAAGCGTTGGCGAAGCGGAACATGAACATGTTACGAACCGGCCGTTTCCCCAAGTAGTGGTCGATGCGAAAAATGTTGCTCTCGGCAAAGGTCGCATGCAGGATACGGTTGAGTTCTTGGGCTGACTTCAGATCGCTTCCAAAAGGTTTTTCGACGACGACCCGTGCTCCTTTAGCAGATCCGGAATTTGCCAGATGTTCGACAACCGGCCCAAACAGCGGCGGCGGAATGGCAAGGTAATGCGCCGGATGTTGAGCTCCACCCAGCTCCTTGCGAAGCGCGTCGAAGGTTGCCCGGTCTCCGTAGTCGCCATCGACATAGCGCAGCAAGCCGATTAACTTTTCGAAAGCTGCAGCGTCGAGGCCCCCGTGTTTTTCCAGGCTGTCCTTGGCCCGGGCGCGAAGCTGGTCGAGGTTCCAACCGGCTTTCGCAACCCCAATGACTGGGACGTTAAGGTTTCCGCGCTTGATCAGCGCCTGCAGTGCAGGGAAGATTTTCTTGTAGGCGAGATCACCGGTTGCACCAAAAAAGACCAACGTGTCTGAATGGACAGCGTTATTCATCGTAACTCCCTTAAGCGGCCTGCGATTTATCGGCCGGTTTTTCATGGTGGCCACCAAATTGGAAGCGCATGGCTGACAATAATTTATTGGCGAAGTCAGCTTCGCCGCGCGAGCTGAACCGTTCGTAGAGGGCGGTAGTGAGAACCGGACTTGGCACGGCTTCATCGATGGCGGCTTTGATCGTCCAGCGGCCTTCGCCAGAATCGGAGACTCGTCCGGCAAACCCCGAAAGAGCTGGGTCCTGAAGCAACGCGGATGCTGTCAGATCAAGCAACCACGAAGCGATCACACTGCCGCGGCGCCACACCTCCGCAACATCTGGAAGATTTAGGTCGTACTGATAGTGCTCGGGATCACGCAGAGGCGTAGTCTCGGCGTCAATCGCGTGTTCCTGCTTGCCAACGTTGGCGGACTTCAGAATGCCCAACCCCTCGGCATAGGCCGCCATAATTCCGTACTCGATTCCGTTGTGAACCATTTTCACGAAGTGGCCAGCGCCATTCGGCCCGCAGTGCAAGTAGCCTTGCTCGGAGGTGCCCGAAGCCTTTTCGCGTCCCGGAGTTCGCGCGATGTCGCCGATGCCGGGCGCCAGAGTCGCGAAGATCGGATCAAGATGTTTCACGATGTCGTTCTCGCCGCCAATCATCATGCAGTATCCGCGGTCGAGACCCCACACGCCGCCGCTCGTGCCCACATCCACGTAGTGAATGCCTTTAGGCGCAAGTTCCTTCGCGCGACGGATGTCATCGACGTAATAAGAATTACCGCCGTCAATGAGGATGTCTCCCGCTTCGAGATAAGGCAGAATGCCAGCGATTGTCTTGTCAACGACTGCCGCAGGGACCATCAGCCAGATTGCGCGTGGCTTCTCTAGCTTCTTCGCGAACTCTTGTAGCGATGCGGAACCGACAGCCTTCTCCTGAACCAGCTCCTCAACTGCTTTCGGCGACATGTCGAAGACCACGGAGCTGTGTCCGTTCTTCAAGAGCCGCCGTACCATGTTCGCTCCCATCCGTCCTAGACCAACCATTCCGAGCTGCATAGGTGTAACTCCTTTGTGAGAAAAGTCTGTTAGACCGCTAAATCGATTCGATTAGATCCCCGCGTCACGCCGCATCTCTCAGTTTCCGGTAGCGCCGAATCAGAGTGTTCGTGGAACTGTCGTGGTTGAGCGGAGGATCGGTTTTGCTTTCGAGTTCCGGGATGATGCGCTGGGCTAACGCTTTGCCGAGTTCGACTCCCCATTGATCGAAGGAGTTGATGTTCCAGATCGTTCCCTGCGTGAACACTGAATGCTCGTAGAGCGCGACAAGCTTGCCCAATACTTCCGGCGTAAGCTGCTCGGCGAGGATTGTGTTCGAGGGACGGTTGCCTTCGAAAACGCGGTGAGGCACAAGCCAATCCGGCGTTCCTTCAGCTTTCACCTCTTCCGGCGTTTTGCCGAAGGCCAACGCTTCAGTCTG
>Ga0210383_10003377_pt1 | contig 14317 bp, 13 predicted proteins | sample IncBWC14OmetaG_FD_160072 | JGI IMG/M metagenome (GOLD analysis project Ga0210383, IMG submission 160072) | Forest soil microbial communities from Barre Woods Harvard Forest LTER site, Petersham, Massachusetts, United States - Inc-BW-C-14-O ...
TTCTTACACTTAATGGTAACGGCGGTAGAAAGCAAGCGGGGTATGCTGAGTGGCCCCACAAGCGTTGCAGCGCGAGGATAACGTTGAAACTCAGGATTCTAGTCTTTGTCTTGTGTGTGCTTTTTTGTGCCGCCGGTTCGATAGCTCAGGATGCCGGGGTCTCTGCCAAGAAACAAGAAACGTCCAAGGCTTCGCCGCACCAGGATCCCAACACATTCGTTCTGGTCGGCGCTGGAGATATTGCGTGGTGCGGCAATCTGACCGGAGCAGAGGCGACCGCGAAGCTCATCGATAAAATTCCCGGAACTGTGTTTACCGCAGGCGACCTCGCTTACGACAAGGGAACCTACGAGGAATTCGAAGATTGTTACCAACCGACCTGGGGGCGCTTCAAGAACCGGACCAAGCCTACTCCGGGGAACCATGAGTACAACGGTTCGGATGCTTCCGGCTATTTTCGATTCTGGGGCAAGCAGGCCGGCGATCCCGCGAAGGGTTACTACAGCTTCGACCTTGGCGCGTGGCACATCATCGCTCTGAATACGAATTGCGACGCGGCGGCGCTTGGTGGCTGTGGCGAAGGATCGCCAGAAGAACTGTGGCTGCGCCAGGATCTTGCGGGGCATGCAAACTCGTGCATCATAGCCTTTGGCCACCACGCTCTCTTCAGCAGCGGCTTTTCCGCAAAGCACGCGCGGCATACGGAGTTGCGGACATTCTGGCAGGACCTCTACGCCGCACATGCAGACCTTGTGCTGGCCGGCCACGAACATTCCTACGAACGATTTGCGCCCCAGGACCCGGACGGGCAGGCCGATCCACAGAACGGTATCAGGCAAATTACCGTGGGCACGGGAGGAAAAAGCCACACGTTTCTGGGATTCGCCCAAGCAAACAGCGAAGTGCGCAATGCGGACACTTTTGGCGTGCTGAAACTGACGCTCTCTCCCGGAAAATACAAATGGGAATTCGTGCCGGAAGCGGGGGGCACGTTTCAGGATTCAGGCGAAGGCACTTGCCACAACGCCGCGGCGTCAAATCACTGAAATTGGGCAGGGTTCCCGAAAATTTATTTGGCCGTGGTGCAAGCTCCACCCGCGCCCGACGCGTCAATCAACTTCTGAAAAGCGGCGAGCGCTGGGATGGTGAGCTGAGACTTGTGCGCCTGCGTTTCGAAAGCCGCCAGCGCGTCGGATTGTTGCTTCTTCAAGGCGTCCGGCAGCGGCAATCCCTGAGCGATGCGGTCGAGCGCCGTCAGAGCCAGCTCGGCGGCTTGCGAAAACGCGGCGGAAGCGGGGGCGGCGTCCTGTACAAGAATCGAGTTTTGCGCCAGCGTTTGCACCTGGCCATCGATCGCGGCCCAGTGCGTGAGCTGAGCCCGCAAAGCCATGGCTTTCGCGCTGTCCTTGCAAGAACCCGCGACGAGCTGATCGACGGCCACAGAGAATTGCCGAGACACTTCGCTCTCTGGATGCACCGTATCCACCATGCGATTTAGCGGCTTCAGTTGCGTTGGTTCGTCGCCGCCCTGGAGGGTCTCGCGGTTGTAGTCCTTCACTGGCTCCAGAGCTTCCGCCAGCGCGAGCAACGCGTCAACCTGCACGGCGGGCGCGGGCCCACTCATGCGACGGACCATCTGTGGTTGATAGGACCGCTGCGTCAGGCCCAGCCACCCCAGGCGCGTGCTCTCGGATTCCATGCGGGAATACATCGAAGGAACATCCGTGGCGCTTTGCGGAGACCAGTAACGCTCGGCAATCGCCGCCGTTCGCGGCCAGATGCGCGAATCGATGTTCTCCCAGTTGACATACTCGGACCACATTGTGGCTTCTCCACCAAGAATGCGCTCCTTTTCTTCCGCGGTGAGATTCGCGGCGGCTCCGCCCATGGGATCGACAGCATAGTGGCGGGCCGCGGTCCATCCCAAATCGATGTAGTAGCCGTTGGAAAGAATGCTCCGGTAACTCTGCTTCGCTGCCGCGGACAAAGAGTCCGCGCCGCGCCAGGATTGAATCACAATATTCTTGGAGACTCCCGGCACAAGAATCTCGTCCCACCCCACCGGGGTCTTGCCGTGTTTAACCACAAACTCTTGAACATGCTGACTGAAATAGGCTTGCAGACCCTCGTTATTCTTGATGTTGTGCGACTTCATAAATTCTTGAATCTTTGGATTGGAATCCCATTCCTTGCCATTCACCTCGTCGCCGCCGATGTGAAAATACTGGTCGGGAAAAAGCTTGGCCATTTCCGCGATGAATTCGTTCAGGAACTTGTAAGTTTTTTCGTTGGTGGGATCCATTGCGGGATCGAAGACACCCCACTTGCGTTCCAACTGGTACGGGCCTGCGCCGCTGGCAAGTTCCGGGTAGCCGACAAACCACGCCGTGCTGTGGCCAGGCATATCGAATTCGGGGACAACGCGAATGCCGCGATCGCGCGCGTAAGCGATCAAATCGCGTATTTCTTCCTGCGTGTAAAACTCGCCATCCGCACCTGCTTCCTGCAATTTCGGAAATTTGTGGCTCTCCACACGGAAGCCTTCGTTATCCGAAAGATGCCAATGGAAAACGTTCAGCTTCACCGCTTCCATGCCGTCCAAATTGCGCTTCAACACGTCGAGCGGAATGAAATGGCGGGCCACATCGATCATTAAACCGCGCCACGGGAATCGCGGCTGGTCCTGAATGCCGACAGCCGGAACAACGAAGCCGTCCGGCGCGATGGACACCAACTGGAGGAAAGTCTGCAGACCGCGCAGCGTGCCAAGTGGATTGGCTGCGTGCAGCTTGGCGCCAGATGGTGTCACGTCCAGCGAGTACGACTCATCTTCACCAAGCTCCTGAACGGGCTTGCTCTCACGATCGGTGGTGACGACGAGCGTGGCGCCGGCGGAATTGGCGGGCACCTGACCGAAGACGATGCCTGTCTCATGATTTAACGTGGTCATGAATCTTTGGCCGGCGCGGTCCAGGCGCGCTTCGCGATATCCCGTGAACGATAGCGCAAAGTTGCCATCGATTTTGAGAGCGCCGCTGGCAGTCTGCACCTTTGCCGGCAACGGCATCACATTCAATTCCGGCGGCGATTGCGCGCTCGCGGAGCCACTGACGATCAGAACCGCAAAGAAGACGAGCAGATACGGGCAATGCCTCAAGGCCTGGTCCATGGAAACTGCCTCCGAGTACTCCTGCGTAAGTCCAGCCATTAAATCGTTACAACTCGAACAGATGAGAGTGGCACATCCCTACCCGCAGCGTCCAACACTTTTCCGCGAGCTGTGCCAACCTTGCGATGGCGGAGTTCCCTTTCCACTGCTCTTTTGGGTTAGAATGTGCCGCGGAGATCCCCTCAAGTCCACCATGAAAACTTCCGTGGCAATTTATCCGGGCACATTCGATCCCGTAACCAATGGGCACCTGGACCTGATCGGGCGCGGCGAAAAAATGTTTGACCACTTGATTGTGGCCGTCCTGAGAAATGTGGAGAAAGAGCCGCTATTTTCGCTTGCGGAACGCCTGGAGATGCTCCGGGAAGTAACCAGCCAGTGGGACGCGGTGGAAGTGGACGTGTTCGACGGCTTGCTGGTGGACTATGCGCGCAAGCGCGGAGCGGGCGTGATTCTGCGTGGCATCCGGGCCATATCGGATTACGAATATGAATTGCAGATGGCGCTGATGAACCGCAAATTGGAGCCGCGCCTCGAAACGGTCTTCATGTTGCCGGGAGAAAGTTACAGTTATCTGAGCGCAAAACTGGTGCGAGAGATCGCCCACCTGGGCGGACCGTTGACGGGCTTGGTGCCGCCGGTGGTGGAGCAGCGGCTGCGCACAAAAATTCCCTGAGACTGAGTGAGCCCTGCCAAATTGTCCCGCCTGATTCGGGAATCGCCGCGCTTCCACATTGAATTTCTTGGCGATTTCACTAACACTATATTCATCCCCCTTGCTCCAAGGAGAGGTTGTGGAACTAACCAATCGCATTAACCGGATACAGGTATCGCCGACCGCTGTGGTCATCAGCGCCGCAGAACAGTTGAAGGCCAAAGGCGTGGACATCGCCGACTTCGGTCCTGGCGAGCCGGATTTCCCGACGCCGGAACATATCAAGAAAGCCGCGATCAAGGCGATCGAGGAAAACCGCACGAAGTACACGCCGACTGGCGGAATCATGCCGCTGCGCGAGGCGATTTGCGCGTGGCACAAACGTGAATTAGCGTCCAATTACATCGCGAAGGAATGCGCGGTCAGCGTTGGCGGAAAGCACGCGATTTTCAACTCCGTGAGCGTGCTGATCCAACACGGCGACGAAGTGATTGTCCCGGCACCGTATTGGGTCAGCTATCCCGACATCATCAAGTACGCAGGCGGCACGCCGGTGATTGTGCAAACGCGGCCAGAAGATGGATTCAGCGCGAAGGCAGCGGCGATTGAGAAAGCCATTACACCAAAGACGAAAATGGTGATGGTGAACTCGCCCAGTAATCCCACCGGCGGAGTTGTCGACGGCGAGGAATACGAACGCATTTTGGATCTTTGCAAGAAACACAATCTCTGGCTGATGGGCGATGAATGCTATTCGCACTTCGTGTATGAACCACACAAACCGTTTTCGATTGCCAGCGCGAAGGATTCCAAGGATCGCGTGATCATCGTGGGCTCGGTTTCAAAAACATTTGCGATGACCGGATGGCGCATCGGCTATACGCTCGGGCCGGAAGAGCTGATCCAGGCGATCATCAAGGTGCAGAGCCAGTCCACTTCGAACCCAACTTCCATCGCGCAATACGCCGCCCTGGAGGCCATGCGCGGCTCAATGGACACCGTGCCGCCGATGCTGGCGGAATATGCCAAGCGCAGAAAACGCATCGTGGAGGGATTGCGCGAGATTCCGGGTGTCGAATGCGAATGGCCGGGCGGCGCATTTTACGCGTTTCCGAACATTTCCGCGCATCTTCAGGGACCGCATCCACTCGCGAAAAGCTGCACGGAACTTGCGAAAGAGCTCCTGGATAAAGCGCACGTCGCGTTGGTGCCGGGCGAAGCCTTTGGAGCGCCGGGATTTCTGCGGCTGTCGTATGCCACCTCGGTTGAAAGGATTGACGAGGGACTGCGGCGGCTGAATAATTTCTTTGCTCGTGTTGAAGCTGCGTCCTGATTGTGGCTGAGCCTGTTCTAACACGCCTCGAGCCAATCTTTAGTCCGCGCCCTTGGGGAGCCCGCTCGCTTGCGCCGCTCTTCCCGGAAAAAATAAATTTGCAGGAGCCGATCGGCGAAGCGTGGCTTACGGCGCTGGAATCGCGCGTGGCCACCGGTCCGTTCGCGGGACAATCGCTCGGCGAAAGCTGGCGAGCGATGCCTGTGGATTGGCGAGGAACGCGTTCCGGTGCCTACAAAGATTTTCCTGTGCTGGCGAAATTTCTTTTCCCGAAGGACAAGCTGTCCATTCAGGTTCATCCCGACGATGCTTTCGCCTGCAAGTACGAACAAGCGGCCGGCGGCCGTGGTAAAACAGAGATGTGGCACATTGTCTGTGCCGAACCAGGCGCGGAATTGCTCCTCGGATTGAAGCCCGGGGTCACCCGGCGGGATTTTCTGGAAGGTGTGGCGCATCACACCGTCGAAGAACTTTTTCTGCGCCATCCTGTGCGAGCCGGCGAAACGTATTTCGTCGAAGCGGGCACGCAACACGCCATTCTGCCAGGCATGATCGTTTGTGAAATCCAGGAATATTCGGATTTGACCTATCGCGTTTACGATTACGGCCGCGTGGATGCCCACGGTAAGCCACGCGAATTGCACCTGGAAAAAGCGATGGAGGTTACGCGCTTTGACGGCACGCGCAGCAGAAACGTTCCGCCCCTGCCGCTGCACTCGCCCGACGCGAACAAGCATCTGCTGGCCGCCTGCAAATTTTTTGCCACAGAGCGGTGGAATTGCGACCGCACCACGCCGATTGAGGGCGACCCCTCTGAATTTCAATTGATTATCATTTTGAGCGGGCAAGGCGAGCTGCACGATGCGGAGTTGTCGTATCCTTTCGTGGCAGGCCAGGCGTGGTTTCTTCCCGCGGCGTTGCCATTAGTGCTACTGCAGCCGCAAGAACCGACGTCATTGTTGCGAGTGACCGTGCCGGACACAGACTCGTTGAATGGCCAACTGTTGCGATTGGGATTTGAGCCCGAAGCGATTTCGCCCGTTTTGATGGTGTAGCGTTCATGCCCGAGAAAAAACTTATCGCGCACGCGGTCGTCCTTGCGGGAGGGCGCGGAACCCGTTTCTGGCCGCGCAGCCGGACGCGCACTCCGAAACAACTTCTCAACATCGTCGGAAAAAGCACTATGCTGGAGCAGACCGTCGCGCGCTTGCGTCCGTTGATCTCCGCCGAACGCATCTGGTCGGTGACAAACGCGGAACAATCCGCAGCTCTTCGTAGGCAATTGCCTGCGCCGGCACGCAAGAAAGTTCTGACGGAACCTTGCGGACGAAATACGGCGGCAGCCATTGCGCTTGCGGCCGTGCATATTCGCCACGCGGCCAAAGGCGATGCGGTGATGGCGGTGTTGCCCGCCGATCATTACATCGCGCAACCGGAACGCTATCGGACTATCGTCAACACCGCGTTAGAAGTGGCGCGCACAGAAGGACGCCTGGTGGTGCTGGGAATCCCGCCAACACGCCCGGAAACCGGCTATGGCTATATCGAACGCATCGAGCAGCCATTCGATGCCGATGGCTTCACCGTTTATCCCGTTCGCCGGTTCACGGAAAAGCCGGAGCTTGCCGTCGCCAAGCAATATATGGCGTCCGGGATGTATCAATGGAACGCCGGCATGTTTTTCTGGCGCGTTTCGACATTTCTGGAAGCGCTCCGCGAATTTCTTCCGAAAACGCACAAGGCGATCGAATCGCTGGCCAAGCATATCGGCAAACGCAGCTTCGAATCTCAACTGAAGAAAATCTATACAAAGTTGGAAAACATTTCCGTGGACTACGCCATCCTGGAAAAAGCCGCGACTGCGGGCGCGAGCGCCTCAGGAGAGGCTCGCGGCGTTTTCGTAATTCCAGCGGAAATTGGCTGGAGCGATATCGGCTCCTGGGCTTCGGTGTATGAACTACTCGCACAACTCCCGGGCGACAATATTCTTGCAGGCCAGAGTGAGACGCTGGATGCCGAAGGCAATTTCCTGTGGAGCCCCGGGAAATTCGTTGCCGCCATCGGGGTTCATGATCTGGTGGTGGTGGAAACGCCAGACGCGCTGCTGATTTGCCCGCGAGATCGCGCGCAAGACGTGGGGAAAATCGTCAAATCGCTGGAGCAGCGCAAGCTCAAGCAGTTGCTTTAAATCCGCACGCGACCAAATTGGCGTAATTCACAGCGCCCCCGTTCGTCTTCAGCGGCCTTCGACCTTCGCGTATACTCACAGTTGCATGCAAACGATTAGATTTGGAACAGACGGCTGGCGCGGCATCATCGGCGAAGATTTCACGGTGGAGAATGCGCGCATTGTGGCAAGTGCGATTGCGCGCTATGTGGTGCGTTCGGAAGACGCACGCAAAGGAGTGTTGATCGGCTACGATCATCGCCTGGACTCCGATCGCGTGGCCGCCGCTATAGCGGAAGTATTCAGCTCAACGGGCACGCCTGTGTGGCTCACTGATAAGCCGTGTCCCACGCCGGCTATTTCCCTGCTGGTGCGCCAGCGCAACGCTGCCGGCGGAATTGTGGTGACCGCGAGCCACAATCCCCACTCGTGGAACGGCATCAAGTACAAAGCCAGCTATGGCAGCAGCGCGTTGCCGTGCATCGTGGCGCAGATCGAAAGCGAATTGGCGGGAATATCTTCGAATGGCGTGCCGGCATTGCCTGCCCGAAAAGAAATGATCGACTCGCTGGAACCGCGCGCTCCTTACCTGGAGACAATCGAAAAACTTGTTGATTGGCAGCGCCTGCGCGAAGCGAAATTTCGTTTCGTGGTCGATCCCATGCATGGATCGGCCGCCGGCCTGCTGCACGAACTTTTTTCGCGCAACGGAGTTCCGTCCGAGGAGATTCGTGGCACCCGGGATTCGCTGTTCGGCGGCGTTCATCCGGAACCCATCGAGCCTCATATCGACGCGCTGCGCAAGGCAGTGCTGCACGGAAAATTTGATGCGGGCTTCGCCGCCGACGGTGACGGCGACCGTATCGGCGCTATCGATCGCGACGGCACTTTCGTTAACCCGCACCAGATTTTCGCCCTTCTCGTGTGGCACCTCATCGGCACACGCAAACTCACTGGCGACATTGCTAAGACTTTTTCCGTCACGAAGCTCATCGACAAGCTCGCGGCCAAATATGATCGCAAGCTCCACGAAGTGCCCATCGGCTTCAAATATATTTGCGAGCTGATGCTGGAGCAGAACATCCTAATCGGCGGCGAAGAGAGCGGTGGCATCGGCACCAGCCTCTATCTGCCTGAGCGAGATGCCACAGTGTCTGCGCTCTTGCTTGCGGAGCTCATGGCCTGGCATCGCAAGTCCCTGGGCGAACTGTTGGCCACGCTTCACAAAGAATTTGGAGAATTCCACTACGGCCGCGTCGATCTGGACGTCACCACCGCGCCAAAGCAAAACGCTATCGCGTATTTCTCGAACGAGAAACTGAAACAGCTCGGGGAATGGCCCGTACTGCGAGGAGAGAACATGGATGGCATCAAGCTGTATCTCGGCGATATCGGCTGGGTGATGGTGCGAGCTTCCGGAACCGAAAATCTGCTTCGTATTTACGCGGAGACTTCGAAAGCACCCACTACTCAGAAGGTTCTGCGCGCCACCGTTGCGGCAATTCAGAATCTTTAGGAGGAGCGTATGCAGACGATCAACATCGCGAATAAATTCCAAACCATCCAGGATTACTGGAATCCGCGCGTTGTCGGCGAGCTCAACGATTTCGCGGTGAAAGCGGTTAAACTAAAGGGCGAGTTTGTCTGGCACCATCACGACATTGAGGACGAGCTGTTTCTGGTTGTGAAGGGCACTCTACGCATGCGCTTCCGCGACAATGAAGCAACAGTCCACGAGGGCGAATTCATCATCGTGCCTCACGGCGTGGAGCATATGCCGGTGGCGGACGAGGAAGTTCATCTTTTATTGCTGGAACCGAAGAGCACTTTGAACACAGGAAATGTCACGAACGAAAGGACTGTTCGCCAGCTCGAGCGGATTTAACGGAGACATTCGTTCCGCCGTGCACGGCAACAGACTGCCATGGATCATCGCTTCTACACGCTGGATGTTTTCACCACCACACGTTTCCAGGGAAATCCCCTAGCGGTCATCACCGATGGTGACGGGCTTTCGAATGACCAGATGCTGGCGATCGCGCGCGAAATGAATCTTTCGGAAACGGTCTTCGTGCAGAAGCCCAGCGACGATCGCGCGCTGGCGCGCTTGCGCATCTTCACCACCAAGGAAGAATTGAAACTTGCTGGCCATCCGGTGATCGGCACATGGTTCCTGCTGGCGGAACTGGGCGTGGTGCCCGCGCAGGAAGGCGGCGTGCACGTTTTGCAGCAAACCGGCGCGGGCGTTTTGCCGGTGGAAATTCGCTTCAAGGACGGGCGCCCGCAGCGCGTGACCATGACGCAGATGGGAGCAGCGTTCAAGCCGTCCAAGATCGAGAAGAAAAAGCTAGCTGCGGCTTTGGGGTTGGCGCCGAAGGACCTGGATCCCAAACTCGCGCCAGAATTTGTCTCTACAGGAATTTATAATTTAATGGTGCCGCTGAAGAATCGCGGGGCGCTGGGCAAAATTCAGATGAATATAGTGGAACTGGCGCGGCTGCTCGGCAAAGATGGCGCGCTGGCCTACTGTTTTACCGCTGGCTCGAATCACAGCGTCTGGGCACGCGGGATGATGCCGTGGGAATTGTATGAGGATGCTGCCACCGGTTCCGCGGCGGGATCGCTTGGCGCGTTCTTGGTGAAGCACGGCCGCTTGGGCGCGGGGCATACCCTGAACATCACCCAGGGCGTGGAAATGGGGCGGCCGAGCCAGATCGAAGTAGAAGTAACGCAAGCTGGAAAAAAGCTCACGCCAAGAGTAAGCGGCGCGGCCGTTAAAGTTTTCGAAGGCGTGATTCGCACCTGAGCAGCGCGCGGCCAAGCGGCTCCCAAGAACTATTCGACGTTGAGTGATTTGCGATATGTGTCCAGGATGCCGTTCACAAATCCGCCGGCTTCTTCCGACGAAAATTTCTTGGCCAAATCCACGGCCTCGTTAATCACTACTTTCGCGGGCGTATCCGTGGCGCGCATCTCGTGCATCGCCAAACGAAGAATGGCGCGATCGATGGCGGAAATTCGCTCTAGGCGCCAGTTGTCTGCGTGCTTCGTGATGATTTCGTCCAGTTGCTTGGAGTCGTTCGCGGCGCCTTCGAATAACTGATTCGCGAAAGAGCGTGTTTGCGCCGCGGCCTTGGCGCTTTTCCAGAACGTCGTTTCCAGACGTCGTGGATCCTGCTCGCTCATGTCCCACTGAAAGAGCATCTGCATTGCAAATTCGCGCGATTTCGTGCGGAGGGCCACGTTATTTCCGGCGTCCCTTCGCAGGCGCAGCTGATTTTGTGCCCGCGCGTAATTTCCGGGAAAGATGCGCCATCTCCACAGCGCCCAGTCCCGCTTCGAATCCCTTGTTGCCGCCCTTCAACCCGGCGCGGTCGATGGCCTGTTCCAGCGTGTCGCAGGTCAAAACGCAAAACATCACAGGGATGCCGGTGTCCATCTGCGCAAGCTGCAACCCGCGCGCGGTTTCCGAGCAGACATAATCGTAATGCGCGGTTTCTCCGCGCAGCACGCATCCAATCGCAATAATGGCGTCATAGCGACCGGATTGGGCCGCCTTTTTCGCGGTCAACGGCAATTCAAACGCGCCCGGGATATGTATGACATCCACATCGGCATTAGCGGCGCCGCTGCGTTCGAGAGCGTCGACCGCACCTTGCAGCATCGTTCGGTGATAAAACTGTTGAACCGGCTGACCACGACCGCGAAGCGCAAGCCCGCCGCGTTCATTTCGCCGTTGATTTTTCCTGGTTGAGGTTTGGGCATCTCTGCGCTCATTTTCCCTGAAATTGCGCCGCACGCTTTTCCAGGAATGCTTTCGTTCCCTCGCGCATATCTTCCGTGGCGCAACACAAACCGAAGAGCGTTGCCTCCAGAAACAACCCTTCTTCCAGCGGCATTTCTACTCCGCGCTCGATCGCCTCCATGCAGTATTTCACCGCCAGTGGCGCGCGTTCGATGATCTTTTTGGCCATGCCCTCTGCCGCCGGCAACAATTCAGCCGGCTCGTAAACGCGATTGACCAGCCCGATTCGCTGCGCTTCTTCCGCGGTAATCATCTCGCCCGTAAGACAAACTTCGTGCGCGATGCCTTTTCCGCAAAGGCGAGCCATGCGTTGCGAACCGCCGTAGCCGGGCAGGATTCCCAGCTTCACTTCGGGTTGCCCGAGCTTCGCGGTTTTGCTTGCCAGGCGAATCGAGCAGCACAACGCCAACTCGCAACCGCCGCCGAGCGCGAATCCATTGATGGCGCAGATGGAAGGCTTTCCCATGGTTTCCAGCAAATGAAAAACGCCCTGGCCGAACAGCGAAAATTCCTTGCCGTTCACGGGCGTTTGCTGGGCTAGTTCATTGATGTCCGCGCCCGCTACAAAAGCTTTTTCTCCCGAACCGGTCAGAATCAGCACGCGAACGGAAGCATCATCCCGCGCATCCACGAGCACCAACTGCAACTCTTCCACGGTTTTGCGATTCAGCGCGTTCAGCACCTTGGGGCGATTGAAGGTGACATAGGCAATGCCGTCTTTTTTTTCGTAGAGCAAATTTTCGTAGGACATTTCCGGATCCTCATAAACTCATTGGCTTCGGATTGGCCGGATCGGCGTAATCATAAAATCCACGGCCGCTTTTCTTGCCGTGCCAGCCGGCCAGCACCATGCGCTTCAGCAACGGAGGCGCGGCGAAGCGCCTCTCCTTGAATTCATCGAACATGATCTGCGAAATGTAATACGTCGTGTCCAGCCCGACAAAGTCCAGCAGCGTAAACGGCCCCATCGGATAGCCGCAACCCAACTTCATGGAATTGTCGATGTCCACGACGGATCCCACGCCTTCTTCCAGCGCGCGAATGGCATCCAGAAGGTACGGCACCAGCAAACGGTTCACGATGAAGCCGCCGCTGTCCAGCGCACGCACTGGAGTTTTCCCGACTTTCGCGCCGAAACCGACCATTTCTTCGTACACCACGGGATCGGTGGCAATCGTCCTCACTACCTCCACAAGTTTCATCACCGGCACAGGATTGAAAAAGTGCAGGCCAACGAAGCGCTGCGGCCTCCTCGTCGCCGCTGCGATTTCCGTGATCGTCAAAGAAGAAGTATTGCTGGCAAAAATAGTGTGCGCGGGGCAGAGAGCGTCCAGCGCAGAAAACAATTCGCGCTTGGCGGGCAACTGCTCGATGATCGCTTCCACGACCAGGTCGCAGTCCTTCAACCCGTCAAGAGAAGTCGCGCCATTCAAGCGGCCACGAATTTCATTTTTCGCAGATTCCGTAATCGTGCCCTTTTCCACCAGTCGCACCAGATTTTTCTCGATGCTTTTCAGCCCCTTCTCCAGTAATTCCGGGCTGAATTCCCGGACGACAGTCTGAAATCCCGCCTGCGCGCACACCTGGGCAATTCCCGAGCCCATCAAACCACACCCAACGACTCCAACTTTTTCAATCGCCATCCTCAATCCTCACTTCAGAAGATCCATTCGAAACCGGCGGGAGCGTGCCACCCGTCAAAGTGTATCAAAGACGGGGAATTCGTGCGGTGCGGCAGGCTTCGTGTATCACCGAGCAAAACTGACTTTCAGTTTCCCAGCGCTTCCACGATCATGGCGATTCCCTGACCTCCGCCGATGCACGCGGTCGCCACGCCATACTTCAAGCCCTTGCGCCGCAGTTCGTTCAACACCGTGATAACCAACCGCGTGCCGGATGCGGCCAGTGGATGCCCGAGCGCGATGGCGCCGCCATTCACGTTGGTTTTCTCGCGGGACAAGCCGAGTTTCTTCTCCACGGCCAGGTACTGCGCCGCAAACGCTTCGTTGACTTCCACGCGATCGATTTGCGACAGCGACAATCCCGCCAACTGCAAAGCCTTGCGAGTCGAAGGCACCGGGCCGATTCCCATGATGCTCGGGTCCACACCCGCGGCAGCCCATGACACAATTCTTCCCAGCGGCTTCAGCCCGCGCTCTTTTGCCGTTTTTTCGCGCGTAACCACAACCGCCGCCGCTCCATCCACAATTCCGCTGGCGTTCCCAGCCGTGACAATCCCGTCTTTCTGGAACGATGGCGGCAATTTCGAAAGCGTCTCCATGGTGGTTTCCGGACGCCGGTGATCATCTTCGCTAACCACAATAGACTTTTTCCCCTGCTTCACTTCCACCGGCACGATTTCTTCCTTGAACACTCCCGCTTTCGCCGCCGCGTCCGCCGCCTGCTGGCTACGAAACGCATAAGCGTCGGCATCCGCGCGCGTGATTCCGGTTTGCGCCGCCAGCTTTTCCGCGGTCATCGCCATTGGTAATCCGCAGTAAGAATCCGTGAGTCCGACAAAAAGAAAATCCTCCAGGACGCCGCTGCCCAGCTTCAGACCGGTGCGCGCGCCACGAATCACGAACGGAGCCTGCGTCATGTTTTCCATTCCGCCCGCCACCACCATGCTGGCTTCGCCCAAAAGCAGGCGTTGCGCGGCTTGCGCGATGGCTTCAACGCCAGAGCCGCACAAACGATTTACGGTCACGGCCGGAGTTTCTACTTTCAATCCGGCTTTCAGCCCTACATGGCGCGCGCCATAAATCGCGTCCGAACTAGTCTGCAACACATTGCCAAACACCACATGATCGAATTCAGCGGGATCGACTCCCGAACGCATCACTGCACCCTTTGCCGCATGCGCTCCTAATTCAATCGCGGAAACTTCGGAGAAAACGCCGGTGTAACGCGCCATGGGCGTCCGCGCACCCGCAACAATCACCACATCCGTTGGAAACATGGATTCCTCGCTTATCTGAAGCCTGCATTTAGATGCGAAATACCTTGGGAATGTCGCGCAGTCCAAATCAACGGCGGCCCTACGGCGCGCACTTCAATGCTTCGCCGCCTCGGCTACAACAACTGTGTCTCCACCAAGTCTGCGCGTCTCTTCCATGGTGAATTCCGCGCGGTTGATCAGGTCCGTCACGATATCTTCGCTATCATAATCCTGGCGCGCCACCGCTTCG
>Ga0210383_10003378_pt1 | contig 14317 bp, 16 predicted proteins | sample IncBWC14OmetaG_FD_160072 | JGI IMG/M metagenome (GOLD analysis project Ga0210383, IMG submission 160072) | Forest soil microbial communities from Barre Woods Harvard Forest LTER site, Petersham, Massachusetts, United States - Inc-BW-C-14-O ...
GGCGAAGACCCGCCCAGTATGATTGCTGTGCCGGGAAAGGCTTGCACGAAGTAAGCGTACCTTAAACTTCGATGCTTGCGGTTGGAAGCCTGTGGTCGTGGGACGGCGAGTCTGCCACCCTTTATTTGAGCGTGCCTCGGAGATGCGGATTGTGAGCCCATCTCCGAGGCCGCTTTTTCCTACCTTGCGTTTTAGTGAACGGCAAAAATCCAATTCCTTGCGTCTAATAGTTGGTAGCATCGTAAGAGGTTCGTTGTTTCCATGCCCAAACAGAGTCTCCAATCCGAAATAGAAGTATCCGCCGGTTTGGAATCTCTTTTGGCCGAGCTTTTCCGGAAGAGCCGAGGTGAATTGCTCGGGCTGACGCGCCCGCAGTTCGACAGCGTTCTTGGGGAAATTTCGCGGAAGTACATGCCTGCGGATGCCGTCGAGCACGATCTGCGCGAATTCTACACGAGCTTGCGGACTGACGAACTGGCGCTGGCTCGCGCCTGTGCCGCCGGAAACGAGCAGGCCTGGGAAATTTTCCTGACCCGTTATCGCGAAAAGCTCTACGACATTGCCGGTTACATCACGAAAGAAAGCTCGGCAGCGCGCGAATTGGCGGACTCGATTTATGCCGAGCTTTACGGCACGACGACCCGTGACGGGCAGCGAACCTCAAAGCTTTCCTCATACACGGGCCGCGGATCACTCGAAGGCTGGCTGCGAACCGTCATGCTGCAGGAGCACGTCAATCGCTATCGACGGCAGCGCCGCTTGGTCAGCCTGGACGAGGAGACGGAAGAGGGAGTTCAGTTTGCGACTCCTACCGCCGAACCTGCAATGGCGATTGATTCACGGGTTGAGGCGGCTACCGACGAGGTTTTGCTCGGATTGCCGCCGGAGGATCGGTTTGTTCTGGCGTCGTACTTTCTGGATCAACGGACTTTGGCGGACATCGCACGCACTCTGGGAGTGCACGAATCCACCATCAGCCGTAAGCTGGACAAGCTGGCTAAGTCATTGCGGAAGCAGATCTTGGCCGCCTTGGGTCGGCGTGGGATGAGCCGGCGCCAGGCTCAGGAGGCGCTGGAGGTTGATGTTCGTGACCTGCGGGTCAATATTCGCAGCCGATTGGCGCAAGAAACAGGTGGGGCCGCGTTCTCCAAGAAGAAGGCAGAAGCCCCGGCGGATGGGTCATAAAGTAAATGGCTGAAATACCCAAAATTGTAGGTCAGCGGCTGCGCGCAAATGCGGCGGCTGGAGATCATCCTGATGCAAACTTGATCGGAGCTTTTCTAGAGCGATCGCTCGCAAAAGGTGAAAAGGTTCGGGTCGTGGAGCATTTGTCCCGGTGCACGAGCTGCCGGGAGATCGTCTCGCTGGCGGCAAACCAGCCGAGTATTACGGACGCAGTTTCGACGGTTCCTGTGATCAGAGGCGCTGGATGGCTGTCTTGGCGGGTTTTAAGTTGGGGAGCGGCCATGGCTTGTGTGGTCGTTGTGGGTGCGGTGGTCACGCTCCATCAGCAATCGTCCAGACGCACCACGCCGCAGCCTCTCGCGGCGAGCGGTCTGTCACGAAACGTGGACGAAAATCCGTTCGCCGCAACCATCGGTAGCGAACAGGCGGTGAGCACCCCTAAATCGCAGGCTCCGAATGCGGTCGAGATGGCCGAAGCCGTGCCGAGCCCTGGCGTGGTGCCTGGGCGTGCCAAGGCGGCTCTACCGCAGGATACAGAAGCGCGTGGAGCCGGAAACCTCGGCTCGCCGGGAGACGCTTCGAACGCGACGGTCGTGCCGCTGGTGTCGACGAACCTTCCGCCACGCTGGACCTTAACTTCTGACGGCGCCCTACAGCGATCTCGCGATTCCGGCCGAACCTGGCAGACGGTGGATGTCCCGAGCACGATGACGCTGCGAGCGCTTGCTGCCAACGGCCAGGACATTTGGGTGGGAGGCACGGCGGGCGCGCTCTTCCATTCTTCTGACGCCGGACGGCATTGGACGCAGGTGCGACCCATCGTGAACGGCGAAGCCCTCGCGGGGGATATTATTGGAGTCCAGTTCGCGGACCGGGCACACGGCAAGCTCACGATTGCCAATTCACAGCCTAATCGAAATGCGCAGCCCGGCCAGACTCTGCAACAGTACGACTTTGCGGCAGATTCGAGCGGTGGGAACGTTGAAGCGCGGAAAGCCCCAGGTCTATCTGTTGACGGCGAACAAACCTGGAGCACCGCCGACGCTGGCCAAACCTGGCAGAAGCAATAGGACGGACCCCGGTTGTCGGCCAAGCTGTGCGAAAATCTCGCTCGATTAAAGTAACCGGACTACTCTAATTCTTCGTCCGACTTTTTTTCTTTTGCATTCAATCAGATCGATATGCGGCATCCGAATGCAGGGGATTACCTGCGCCCTCGATTTGGCATTACTCTCACACCAGCGCGGATTACCAAAGTGACGTTTACACCTTGAGGGCGCGGGGCTACGATCCAAGTCGTAGTTTGGCAGTTCTGGGGGAGGGCTGCCGGGCGTCCTAGACTGAAAAGTTTAGGACGTTTTTATTTGACCGCAGGTCGCATTTGCAGCTTTGCGTGCGACCCGAGGTCTGGAACCGCATTTGCGACTTCTGCCGCCGCCGTGCATCTAATTCAAGTGTTAAGATTGATTAGGCCCATCGATAGATGGGCTTTTATACTGTTTCGCTGGGCACGCGCGGAGCGGACGCGCCAGCTGGGGGAATTATGGCAGGCAACGGAATACTGGAAGTAACCGATTCAAACTTCGACCAGGACGTCTTGAAATCAGAAACGCCTGTGCTGGTCGACTTCTGGGCGGTTTGGTGCGGACCTTGCCGCGCTATCGCTCCTATCGTCGAAGAGCTGGCCAAGGACTACCAGGGCCGGGTGAAAGTCGGCAAAATGGACGTCGACAACAACAGCGCTACTCCGTCGCGATACGGCGTACGCGGCATTCCCACCTTGCTGGTTTTCAAGGGTGGGGAAGTCAAAGAACAGATCGTCGGCTACGTTCCGAAGGAGACGATTCAGAAGGCCATTGATCGGCATTTGGGGTGAGCAGAGATCGGCAGTCGGTATTGGCGTTCAGCGCCCGGACATCCGGGCGCGTTTTTCTGCGAGAAGGGATTTGGGCTGAGGTCTGATTTCAGTACTTCCTCAGCACTCCGATCACTCGTCCCTGTACTTCGACGGCACCAGCGGGCACAATAATTGGCTGCATGGTGGCGTTGGAAGGCTGCAGTCGGATGTTGTCGCCCTCGCGATGGAAGCGCTTGAGCGTGGCGTCGGATCCTCCGACCAGAGCGACTACGATATCGCCGTTGTGGGCGGTTTTGGCTTTTTCGACCAGAACGTAGTCTCCGCTCATGATGTGTTCGTCTTGCATAGAGTCTCCTCGAACTTCGAGCACGAAGACTTCTTTGGAGCGGACGAAATCGGCGAGAGAAATCGTCTCGGGATTTTCCACGGCTTCAATGGGCTGACCAGCGGCGATACGCCCGAGAAGCGGCAGAACCATCGTCGTATTCACCGACATGGCTTGCTTAAGGCGGCCCTTGGGGGGAAGCAGGTCGATAGAACGGCTGCGGTTGTAGTCGCGCGTCAGCAGTCCCTTTTTTTCGAGATTGGAAATGTGCTTGTGCACCGTCGCCAGCGAACTCAGTCCCAGGCCTTCTCCGATTTCTTCGAACGATGGGGAATATCCGTTTTTCTGGACAAACTCGGAGATGAAGTCGTAGACGTTGCGTTGTCTGCGTGTGATCGCCATAGCGCCATTGTAAGCGAACGAAAGGCGAAGTCAAGAGCTTTGCGTTGCTTTTCGGGATACGGCTTCACCACGGAGAAACAGAAGGTACGTCAGACCCTTGAAACGTAATGCTTAGTGGTTTGTCTCTGTGCCTCTGTGGTGAAATTGATTTTCGCCAGACGTAACTTTCACGAGTGTGCAGCAATCCAATGAGATGATTTATAAGGAGAATTTTATGGCCGAAAAACTTACGAAGTCGGAAGAAGATTGGAAGAAGCAACTTTCGCCCGAGCAGTATCAGGTAACGCGCAAAGCTGGAACTGAGCCGGCGTTTACCGGCAAGTATTGGAAGACGAAAGACGCTGGTACTTACGCTTGTGTTTGCTGCGGAGAGCCGTTGTTTAGTTCGGAAACTAAATTCGATTCAGGCACGGGTTGGCCGAGCTTCTTTAAGCCGATCGATCAAACCGCTATCGCGGAAAAGACCGACAACGCCTACGGCATGGTGCGAACCGAAGCGCGTTGTGCGCGTTGCAATGCGCATCTCGGGCATGTCTTCTCGGATGGTCCGGCGCCGACCGGATTACGCTACTGCATGAACTCGGCCGCGCTTGACTTGAAGCAGGACGATACGAAAAAGAAATAACTGGAACGAAGTGCGAAATGGGCACTGTGGATCTGATCCTCAGTGCCCATTTTTCTTATGTCGCTCAGTTGGATTCGTTGTACATCACCTTGCTGCCGGACGACAGTGTTGCGGAGCCCGCGGCTGCTGCCGCCGCGGCTGCCTTCGCGGGTTCCGAAGACTTTGCAATTTCCACGGTCTTGGACTGTGCCTTTTCGCTGTGTTGTTCCGCTCTGACTTCGACTGCGCCCTTCAGCACCGCACCATCTTCGACGCAAATGCGCGGCGTCACTACGTCCCCAGTGAGCGAGCCTTCGCTGCGGATGTCCAGGCGATCGGTGCAATGAATGTTGCCGGTCACCGTGCCCATAATGACCACTTCTTTGGCATTGATATTGGCGAGGATGACACCGCTGCGCCCGATGGTGACGCGGCTCTCGGCGAAGTTGACGGTACCCTCGATGCGGCCGTCGACATAAAGCGATTCGGCGCCGCTGACTTCGCCCTTGATTACAACCGAGCGTCCGATCGTGGCCTGCTCCATCGAGGAGGTTACATTCTTGGGTGGTGTGTATGGGTTGGGGCTCGGAGAAAATTTAGGTGCGTTGCTTTGGTTCTGTGTGGACTGCAGCATCGAGTTGGCCTTCCTAGTTCCGTGCGGCTGGTGCGATCGGCAGCCACATGCGGCGCGTGTGAGATGGTGGCCATTGGCCAAATTCACTATCGCACGGGCTTTGGTAATAGGGGAGGTTACGGAAGAACAGGACCGCAGGGTCGAGATGATTCTCCGCTACAGCTCCGTGTACTCAGGAATGTAGTCCTTAAACAGGCCTGTACCGGCGTAGATAGTTCGTACCGGGATGCGATCCGCATTCTTGCTGGTTCGCACCCACTCCCAGGCATGGGCGATCTCTGCGTCGGTGAAATAGCGGGTCTCGGCTTGAAGGACAGCGGTTCCGGCGAGGACCATCGCGACCACCTCTTCCCATTTGTCCGCGCCCACCACGGCCATTCTCGCGATATGGTCGGTATATTTTTGGAGAAAACGCATTTCGGCCCAACGCGCCTTCCAATCCGCGCCTTCCATTTGGGAGAGATCGGCCAGAATCCCGATCGGCCGTTGTTTTCGCTGCGCGATGACGAATTCAATCTGCGGCTCGAATGCCTTGACTTCCTCGCCTGAAATCTTTCCTACGACCTTGAAACCGATGGCCGCTCCCCCGCTCTCTTTCAGTCTTTCAATCATGGCTTCGCTCCCCATTTTCATTTGAAGTTTACCAGTCACGCGAAATTCTGATTGCTTCGCGGCCGATCCACCGGAGCCATTCGCCTTGGCCTAGCCTTCCAATGCCTGGGCTAACTCTTCCCACTCCGCCAGATGGCTTTGAAGTTCGGTGCGATGGCTAGCTAATTCTTGTGTGCGTCGGGTTGTCTCCTCGGCGCTGACGAAGTTCTGCAGGGCGGCCTCGCATCCGGCGATGGCGGACTCCGCGCGCGAGATCTCGGATTCGAGTTCCTTTACTCGATTTTCCAGTTGTTTGCGCTTGATGGGATTGAGGCGCTTGGACGTGCTCTCGTCAGGAACGACTTCGTTCTTGTTGCCATTTACCGGCTGCTCAATGATCGTCGAGCGGCTGACGGTCTGCTGCAGTTTTTCCGCGCCACCTTCTTTCCGCCAGCGATAGTCTTCGTAATTGCCCGGATAGACTTCCACTTTTGCATCGCCGACTTCGAAGACCCGCGTGGCCAGCTTGTCGATGAAATAGCGATCATGCGAGACGAAGACCACCGTGCCGGTGTAATCCATCAGCGCCTTGAGAAGAACATCTTTGGCGCGCATGTCGAGATGGTTCGTGGGCTCGTCGAGCAAGAGAAAATTTGCCGGATGCAGCAACATGCGCAGCAGGGCGTAGCGATTGCGCTCTCCACCCGAGAGCACGCCGATGCGCTTGAAAACATCGTCTGCCGAGAAGAGGAAACAGCCCAACAAGCTGCGCAGTTCGGTCTGAGTCGAACGCGGTGAGAGGTTGCCGATGTCGTCCAGGATGCGCGCGTCCGGATTGAGTTCTTTGTACTGATCCTGCGCAAAGTAGTCGGGCAGCACATTGTGGCCCAGACGAAATTGGCCGCCGGTCAGCGGCTCGGTTTCGGCCAGCAACTTGATCAATGTCGATTTGCCGGCGCCGTTCACGCCCACCAGCGCGATGCGGTCGCCGCGCTCGATCATGAAGCTGACGTTGCTAAATACTTCCTTCTCGCCATAGGATTTCGCCACGTCGATAAACTCGGCCACGATACGACCGCTCGGCTTCGGCTGCTGGAACGAAAAGTGGATGATCTTTTCTTCTTCCGGCAGCTCGATGCGCTCGATCTTTTCCAGTTCCTTGATGCGGCTTTGCACCTGCTTGGCTTTGGTCGCCTGGTAGCGAAAGCGGTTGATGAATATCTCCAACTGTTCAATACGTTCCCGCTGGTTGCGATACGCCGCTTCCAGTTGCTCCATGCGCTGCGTCTTCGACGCCAGATATTTTTCGTAATTGCCAGGATAAAGATGAATGCGCTTGTTCCAGATCTCGGCAATCTTGTTCACCGTGACATCGAGGAAATAGCGGTCGTGCGAGATCAGCACAAACGCATTGGGATAATGTGTCAAATATTCTTCCAGCCAGTTGCGGGCTTCGAGATCGAGGTGGTTGGTGGGCTCATCCAGTAGCAACAGATTTGGCTCCTGCAGCAGCAGCTTGGCCAGTGCGATGCGCATCTGCCAGCCGCCGGAGAATTCTTCAGTCTGGCGATGCCAATCTTCCTTGCTGAAACCGAGGCCCATGAGCACGCTTCCGACCTGAGCTTCGATCGCATATCCGTCGCGCGTGCGGAATTCATGCTCCAGACGTTGATACCGTTGCGCGACCTGTTGATATTCGGCCGACGAATGATCAAGTTCGGACATGCGCCCGGTCAGGTCTTCCATCTCCTGTTCCATCTCGCGCAGCTCTGAGAAAACCGCCATGCACTCAGCGAACACAGTGCGCCCCGAAAGCGTGAGGCCGTCCTGCGGGAGATATCCTGCGCTGATGCCCTTGGCGGTGCTGAAAGAACCGTAGTCGAGCGTCTCGATCCCCGCGAAAATCTTCATCAGAGTGGATTTTCCGGTGCCGTTCGCGCCCACCAGGCCGATGCGGTCGTGGGACGTAATCATCCAGTCGGCTCCCTCGAAGAGGAGCTTGTGACCGTAGCGTTTTCCGGCGGAGGACAGTTGAATCATGGCTCAATTCAATCGTCTCATGAGACGGAGGATTTAAGAAGAAGGGAGGACTAATCACGAACCAGGGCGAGAGACGCGACGACATGAAGAGGAAAATTTAGCTGATGTTCAATCCGATTTTGACAGCCGACGGCGTATGCCGCGATAGCCCTGTTGAAACAAGAACGCCATGGTAAGGAGGCACAGCAACAGCAGCAACATTCCCACCGAGCCAAGAACCCAATCCGGTGTTTTTGGGAACTTGATCAAGACCGCCAACGCAACAAATACCAAGAGAGCCAGGCTGCCACTTTGAATAACCCTGTTCCCTGAACTCGTGCGGAAGAGTCGCCAGAGAGACCAAACGTACAACGCGACAATGCCAATGCCACGGGCAGCAGTTAGCCAAGATTGATGCACTCAGTTTGTCCGGCCTTTTCCCTTCGATATCCTATCCCAGCTTGGACCGGAGCTCAGGTAGTAGTTTTGTCGTTACCGTCCCGGGGGTCGCCGCTTGACAACGATTTGTAATATATCATAGTATATACCATGCCTCGGATCGCCAAACTCTTTCTCAATGGACGCAGCCAAGCCGTTCGCCTGCCCGCTGACCTGCGGTTTGAAGGCTCACAGGTTTACATCCGCCGTGACGAGGTTACCGGGGACGTCATTCTGTCCCGGCGGCCGGAATCCTGGCAGGATTTTTTCGCGTTGGCCAAGACCGCCGCCGTGCCGAAGGATTTTCTCAGCGATCGCAAGGATGCGCCGCCGCAAGAGCGGGACCCGTTCTAAATGCCGGTCCGCTACCTACTCGACACCAACACCGTCAGCTACATCATCAAGGGGAATCGACCTCGGGTTCGCGAGCGGTTGCTGCGCGTGGCGATGGCCGAGGTTGGAATCAGCGTGATCACTGAGGCCGAACTTTTGTTTGGTTTGGCCCGGAGGCCCGACGCGACAAACTTGAAGACGGTGGTCGAGGAGTTCCTGCTGCGCGTCGAGGTGCTCTCGTCGGACTCGGAGGCGGCCCAACAATACTCCAAGATTCGCGCCACACTCGAAGGAGCCGGCGAACCGATGGGCAATCTCGATCTAATGATCGCCGCGCAGGCTCTTGCCTTAGACCTGGTGCTCGTATCGAGTGACGCAGTTTTCCGGCGAGTCAGAGGTTTAAAGATTGAGGATTGGACTACGTGAACGGTTGCGGAATTACCGCGCCGCCGCAGGTTTTACCTGATCGATATGCGCTACAGCCCGGTCGATGACGGCCTGCATTTCTTTTGCGTACTTTACTTCGCGGCCTTTGGTCAGAATCTTTCGCGCATCATTCGGGCTGAACCACGTCGGGTTGCGCTCGGGTTCGTGGTTCGATTTACTCTCTTCAACTTCCATCAGGAAAGCTTTGATCACGTATTCCCGCACGCCCGGGGGCTTCCAGAAGACGCCTTTGGAATATAGGTAGAGATGAAAGTGCCGCGGCTCGATGTGCCCGCGGACGCCGGCTTCTTCCCACGCTTCACGTTCGGCCGCCTGGCTGTGCGACATCGACGGCTCCGGATCGCCCTTAGGAAATGTCCACTTGTGGCCGCCGTTGGTATTGACCAGAAGAAATTCAATCGACGGCCCGCTCTGCCGATAGCACACGGCGGCTACCTGCAACGGTAAAGCGAATCGTGAAAGCCGGGGCGATGCCACTTGCCTCTCCTCAATCGAATGTTCTGACTTTCCCATCATAGTTGGAGAATATTGCAGGAATGTTAAATTGCATCAAAAAAGGTGCAGTGTACAGGATTACTAAAGTGCCAACATGGGAAAACGGAATTGCATCATCTTTTAGCCCAAAATTGCAGTAGAAACATAGCTAGCTATGTTTCTACAGATTAAACGCCGACGGGCACGCGCTCTAGCGTGTGCATGGTGCTCAAAATCATGGAGATTACACTTTCGTTTCCGACGGCAGTATTGATCATCATGTGATACAGGCAACGGGTCGGCCAATCGGCGCCGAAATAGCGCTTCACAAAGGTCATGCGATCGCGGTCAATGGTCTCCAACAACTCTTCCGCTTCTTTCCTGTTCTTACCCAGCCTTAGCAAACGGCTCAGCTTCTCAGCGTGGGGTGCGTACAGAAAGACATGGAACGCGTCGGCCCGCTGCCGAAGAAAGTAGGGCGCGCCGCGGCCTACGATCACGCAATTGCCGGCTTCGGCAACTTTTCCCATGACCTGTTCTCCGACCGACACAAAGCTATCGGTGTCGAACGCCTCCGAGCCGGATAAGGGCACGCTGCGCTCATGGCTGCCCCGCCAAAACACTTTCACAAGGCGCTGAAAGGTGCCGTCAGCTCGTTCCGCACAGCGCTCGACGGTCGAACACTCCACGTTGGCAGCTTTGGCGATCTCCTCCGTGAGCGCGTGATCCCATACTTTCCAGCCAAGCCGCTTGGCCAGTTCGCAGGCGATTTCTCCGCCGCCACTTCCGTACTCTCGTTCGACTGTGATGATGCGGTACATCAACGCTCCCTAAGCAAAATCATTTAACCCAGACTTTGGGTTCAACCGACATTCCCGGACGCAAGACGTGCTCCCGCGTCTCGCCGGGATCAAACGTAATCTTCACCGGGATACGCTGCACGACTTTCACGTAGTTGCCGGTCGCATTCTCCGGAGGCAGTAGGCTGGTGATGGCGCCGCTCGCTCCCGCAATGCTCTGCACGTGCGCTTTGTAGTCCTTGCCGTTGGTGTCTACGTGAATGGTTGCTCTCTGGCCGACTTGCATGCGCTTCAGCTGAGTTTCTTTGAAGTTCGCGGTCACCCAGATGTCGTCGAGGTTGATCACCCTCATCAACTCCTGGCCGATCGACACATTCTGGCCGACTTCAACTGTACGGTTGGTTACAACTCCATTCACCGGAGCCGCAATCAGCGTGTACTGTAGATTCAACTGCGCCTGCTCCAATGCGGCCTTCTTTTGATCGGCTTGGGCTTGGGCTGACTGCGCACGCGATTGAATCGTCGCGACCTGCTGCGGACCCGTAGCCGCTGCACGGACGTTTGCTTGTGCCTGCACCAGCCTGCTCTGCGCCTGGCGCACCTGGCTATCCGCTGCGGATGCCGACGCCCGAGCCGCATCCACTGCTGCTGCGCTCGCTTTGGCGGCCGCCACGGCCTGGTCATACAGCTGCTCCGAAATTTCCTGCTTATCTACTAACTGCTTATAGCGAACCAAGTCGTTCTGCGCCTTCACGTTATTGGCTTGAGCTTCGACCAGTTGCGCGTTGGCCGCGGCAAATTGCTGGCGCGCGGCGGCGATTCCGGCATTCGCGTTGTCGACATCGGCTTGCGCGCTGGATGTTTGGCTGCTTGTGTTCACCGAAGTGATGGGCACATTTACCCGGGCGGCATCGGCGGTAGCCAGAGCGTCGGCGTAATCCGCCTTCGCGCGATCTACTGCGACCTGATAATCCTTGGGATCAATCTGAATCAGAGGCGTGCCTGCCGCCACATATTGGTTGTCATCAACCAGCAGCTTCAAGACGTGGCCGGAGACCCGTGCGCTGATCGAATTCAGATGCCCGTCGATCTGCGCGTCATCAGTATCTTCATAGCTGTTGACGTAGCGCCACAAAAAAAAGCCCGCGACCAGCAACACCACGATTCCAACAATAAGAAACACGCGGAAGCGGGGATTACCGGCCTGAAAGCTTTTCCAGCGTAGATCTCGGTCCGATGCCGGCAATGGCGCTGGCTGACTCGCAGGCCGCTGGGCCTGATTGTCTTGCACGACCGTGTTGGTATTTTCTGCCATGATTTCACTTGCCCTGATTCTCGAGGTATTGCTTCACACCTTCTTCGGCAAAGCCGATCGCCTTCGCCAGCGATATCTTGGCTATGTTGTGAGCATAGAGGCTGGAAATATAGCTTTCGTTCGCCGATGTCAAGGCATCCTGCGCCTGAACTACCTCCAGGTTATCCGTGACGCCCGCGGCGAAGCGATCCTGCGCCTGCTCCAGCGTCTGGGTCGCGAGATCAACCGAGCTGCGCGCAACCTCTACCTGATCCGCCGCGGAAGTGAGGTCAAGACGCGCACTGCGGACTTCATAATCGATCTGGCCGCGCAAATTATCCAGCTGCTGCTGTGTCTGGCGCAGCGCGGCTTCCGCCTGCAGAACGTCGGCATGGATTTTCCCGCCGGCAAAGATCGGGATATTCAAAGTCGCTCCCACCTCAAACACGCCATGCGAGCTGCCCGGACGAATTCCGGCTACTCCATAGTTTCCCGCCATATCGAGCGTGGGATAGTGCTGAGCCGTGGCAGCTCTCCGAAACTCCTCTGCCGAACGCAGCTGTTGCGCTGCCGCCAAATAGTCTGGGCGGGTCGCGTAGGCGCGTTGTAAATCATCTTCCAATGTCGCAGTCGCTAAGGGCTCATACGGGGCTGCGGTGGTAAGGCTGAACTCCTGTCCCGCCGGCAATCCGATAACTCGCGCCAGTGCCAGCTTCTGCTTCGCGTAGTCGTTGCGAGTGGCGATCAACAGCTGTTGCCGGCTCTGTAGTTCCACGCGCGACCTCAACGTATCAATCGCCGGACTCACGCCCGCCTTCTGCTGATCGGCCGCTTTGTCATATAACGCTTGCGCTGTTTGGACATCGGCTAGCGCGGTTTGCACCCTTGCCGCTCCGGCAATCGCCACCAGATACGCGTTCCCGACCGCGAGTATCACGAACTCGCGAGCGTTCTTCAAAGAAAACTGCGCCGCCTTCTCGGTATACGTCGCGCCGCGTTTTCGCTCGATGGCATGATAATCGAACAACGACTGCGTGAGATACCCGCCGCCCTCGAACACTCCTACCGGACCAATCACCTTGGGAAACCCTGGGGCGTTGATGCGAAATCCCAGGGCGGCCAGGTCGAGTTGCTCGGCCAGTTCGGTCACCGACGCGTTCACGTGGGGAAGCAACGCGCTCAGCTCGGTCCATTTCTGTCCCCGAGCCGCCAGCGTGACATCGCTCTGCAGCAGGAGGCCCAGATTGTTTCGTAGCCCGCGATCGATGGCGTCTTTGAAGGAAAGCGGTAATACTCCCGGCATCACTTTGCCTTCGGCCACGCTGCCTGAATACGGCGTCTGGCTAAGGGCTGCGCCAGGATTGTTGGACTGGCTGGAGTAGCTCGGTGTACTAGACGAACTGACAGGTGCAGGTGCGCCCAACGCCGGAGCCTGACCCATCGCGGGCCGGCAAATTAGGATGAGACTTGCTAGAACGCAGGGAACCGCCAGATCAGCAAAAGATCTCCTCTTGCGCCGCAATAGGTTCCTCGGGCTCAGTTCGTTCATAGATGCTAAGCAGGGGCATAAGCAGCCCACTAATAACGTTACCTTGATTCAGGCTGCCACGCTCTAGATGCAAACCATTGTAGCTGCGTGACAAACAAAATCGGGAGACTGCTCCTTGGTTTTCTCGAAAAAGGCTCGCGCCGCAACGCTGCCCTAAATCGCACATTCGTACCCTGTTTATTTTAGCCAAAGAGTGAGTAGAATAGAGAATAAGCAAGCCTTTAGTGGCCGATGTTCACGCAACTCTATCCCGCAGTTCCCAAGCGCCAGGCGACCTGGTTGAGCGTTTCCCTAACATTGCACTTTCTGTTTCTGGTTTGGCTTCTGCACAGTCCGGCTCCTATCTTTGTGGCTCCGTCGTCGGTGGCAAGAGGCGAGTCGGGTGGCGCGTTAACCCGCATTTATTTCGGAGGCGACTCCGGCGTTGCCCAGCAGCAGCCACAACATCTTACTTTGCCGCGGCCGACAGAAGCCCCGAGCCCGCATCGTCTGGAGCCACCTGCCGCAAAGCGGGCGCCTGGCAATGAGTTGGCGTCTCTGCAACCGAGCGGTCCGGCGGCCGGCTCACCCTACGGATCACTCTCTTATGGGACGTTCGCCGGGCCAGAAATTCGTCCGGCTCTGCCCATCGTTTCTCCCGATCCCGTCTTTGGATCGGACTCCGCCGGAATTGCCGGTGACGTCATTGTGGAAATCACCATCGACGAACAGGGAAACATTGTGCAAAAAACGGTGATTCAAAGCCTTGGTCCCGCGATTGACGAAAGAGTACTTGCAGCGCTTGAGACATGGCATTTCACGCCGGCATCCAAGAATGGAGTGTCGATTCCGTCCAAGCAGGACGTCTACTATCATTTCCCGCGCTGAGGATCGCTGGTCCGCCGGCTTTAGAATCGTGAGAGAGGATCCCACCTGATCGCTCGCAAAACACAACTCTTCATGACTGGAGGAAGGCTTGCACTGTGTGCTCTAATCCTGAGCGCTCAAATTCTTCGCGCCCAGGAGATGACCCTCGAACTCGATCCAGCCAACACTCGCATCGAGTTCACTTTACCAGCTACGCTGCATACAGTTCACGGGACGTTCGCGCTTAAGAGCGGGACCATTTACTTCAATCCGGCAACCAGGTCGGCGAGTGGCGTTGTGGTAGTCGACGCAACCAGCGGCGACAGCGGAAACAAAGACCGCGACCACAAAATGCACCAGGAGATCATCGAGAGCCCGCGCTACCCCGAGATCACGTTCACCTTCAGCAGCATGTCGGGCAGAGTTGAGAATCAAGGAGATTCCAATGTGCAAGTCGAAGGCATCCTAAAACTGCACGGAACCGATCATCCGATAACCCTCACCCTACCACTACAGAC
>Ga0210383_10003381_pt1 | contig 14310 bp, 15 predicted proteins | sample IncBWC14OmetaG_FD_160072 | JGI IMG/M metagenome (GOLD analysis project Ga0210383, IMG submission 160072) | Forest soil microbial communities from Barre Woods Harvard Forest LTER site, Petersham, Massachusetts, United States - Inc-BW-C-14-O ...
TCAGGCGTGAGTTGATCTGAAGTCATCACCTCCGCCGTGGCGCGTGAAAGGATTTGTTCGCGGTTGTGCCAGCCTTTGTTCAGCATCATGCGGCTGAAGGCAAAATAGTCCTCGATCGTCGAGACGAGCCCGCCTCCGCTCGATTCGAACGGCGGCTGAGATCGCCATGCGCCGTCCGCGACGCCATCAAACAAATCCAGAGTGTTCGTTTGACGATTGAAGAAGTAGAACTCAGGCAGACGCTCGATTTTTTCGGGAGGCACGTGGAAGGCTGTGTCTTTCATTCCAAGCGGATCGAAGAGACGATGCGCTAGTTCTCCTCGAACAATTCGATTAAGCTATCCGTCAGGTCCAATTCCGATTCATCGTTCGCTTCTCCTTCTGTTTCTAAATAGTCCTTATGCGTAAGCAATAGTCCGAGAAGCAATCGCTTTCCCTCCGGCGATATGGCGTAATGATTTTCCGGCATTTGTTTTCGTTCCCCCTGTGAAAGACAGCTGTTGGCAGATAACGTTCGATCGGGGATGTGGAACATGAGATCATGTTGAAGTTCCTAATCTGAAGGATCTGTGCCATTTTTCACGCCAACATCGTAAATCAGCTGTTTCCTCACCGTTACCTCGCTTGTACAATGAAAGTTCTGTCCGTGGGAAAACGTGCCAATCTACTGAAGTCATTTCGGAAAGCTACCCGAATGGTTCCTCATGGGCATAAAACCATTTGCCGGAGTCTCATCTGCTGATATCTCCGAGCCACGGATCCGGCTGGAGTTCCTGATCGTAGGCCCGCAAGGGATGTCGTGTTGGATCTAGCCTATGATCGTTATCCCACGGCTCGAATGCATTTCTCACATTAGCGAGGCCGGTCGTGGCAAGCTCGGGGAAATTGCGCAGCAAGACATTTTTCAAGCTGGCGGCGTCGATCCAGTTTAACCCTTCCCTGGTGTATGTTTCTTCGTTGTAGCTATCCGTAAAGAACCTGTCCGCTTGCAGTCTGCGAGTCGCATTCAGGATGAAAATTTGGAACATCGTTTCTCCAAAGCCGAAGTGGGTGGGCCGGTTGCCCGTCGACTCGGAAAGGGTTCCAATCATCAAATCGAGAGACTCCACTTTGTCCGGACCCGTCCCGTACACTTCCCTGAGCTTTTGCAGTTGATCCTTGTCGTCGGTAAGGTCGTCGAAGGTAGCGATCGGGTTCAACCCAAGCTGGCGCCGGAATTCGTTGTACCTCGGTACTCCGCGTTCGCGCGCGCGCAGGATGTCCACGGCGCCCATGTCGAAAAGTGGATTGCCCGGAATACTCAGTTCTTGCATGAAGCGAGGAAAGTTATTGAGCACGAGTTGGCCTGGTTGCTGGGTGCCAAACGAGTAAAGAATATCGGCGACACTGAATCTATCCGTCAGCTTGGCCGATCCGACCTGGCGCGTTTCCGGAAGAGGTACTTCTTCCGTTTCTTCCATGGCGATTTTCTTTAGTTTGAGTGTTTCCGGCAGGAGGGAGTGGAGACGGTATACTTCAACAAATTCCTCCGTCAGTCCATAGGGGGTTCCGTGTTTGTCGATGGGGTTACCGACAACGCCACCCATTTCCGGGTTTTTGATTTTGATCTCCGAAAGGGTTTGTCGATCATCTCCATATTCACAAACATTGGTCAGGATGCCGAACCAATTTGCATTCAGGGCGGTGTTTAGCCCAGGGTTTGGAAGGATGGCGGGCGTCCACTCGACGGTGTGAATCTTGGCCATGACGGCGGCGTTAATCAAACGTGCCACGTTGAATAAGCGATTATCTTCCCACTGCGGATAGGAGATCTTCAACTGGTCGCAGATGGCGTTGTGTTCGCGAACAAACAGCGTATGCATGATGGTCAAGCCGATCCACCAATTCCGCTGAAAGCCGGTTTTCTCGATACGATTCCCATCAAGTGGCAGGGTGTTCTTTTCGCTAACAATCATTTTTCCATCCACGAAACTGCGTAACCTGTCTTGTGTCTCCTGGTCGCTTCCATAAATCTGCGAGCCATCCCACCAATGTGTGACCTCGTTAATGAACGTTACCGGAGCGGTTTCTCCTTCGGGCAATCGTGTAGGATCGGGTTGCGTCTTGCCGACGAGGATGTAGTCCTGGTGGTATTTCTTTCGCGCGGGATCGTCTTTGGCCAGTGGGATTTCGTGAACGTCGTTAAGCAGGATTTCTCCATGGTTAATCCAATCGTGGTTCTCGAATTGAATCCAAGTGGCGGCCAGCAGGTTCAGAAATGGGACGGTTGGCATGTCTCCTTCACGGGTCAGCAGCTTGCGGCTGATTTCACGTGGATTCGGCCTCATGAGCTGATCGCCCGCCTCTGGCCGGATGGCCTCTGGCCGTACATTGCGTAGAAAACGAGTGCCGGCGGCGCCTTCTTTCGGGTTTGAGAGGTTATTCCAGCTTCCATCCGGGGTCCGAAAATGGGTAACTCCCTGCGGCGGGGTTTGTCCCGCTTGCTGAAAGCCGGTCAGGGAGCCTTGCGGGTAAGTATTGACAAGATTGTTCTTATTGAGCTTATCCCGCATGTAGGCGAGGGTCAAAACGCCCTTGACTAACGAACGCCGGTACCAATTCGTCCAGACCCTGCTTTTATAGCCAGCAATCTCACCCCAAAGGTCAGTGGCGGCATTCACGACAAAGGTCACGATGGCACCAAGAGCAGTGCCAATTTCCCGGCGGAGCCGTTCAGGCCAGATCACGCGCCTTGGTTTCAAGGGAGCCGGCAAATTCGACCGGGTCGCACTTGCGGCTTCCAATAGTCTTTCTCTTTCGTCGGCAAAGAAGTAGAGCGGGGGGACGTGAAGGTTGATTTTCGCGATGGCGTTTCGGCGCGACTTTTCGTACATGTCTTGCCAGTCGAAGTTGTCCTTCTGAAATTTAAGTGCCTCCCGGTAGGCTTGAGCCGCCTCGTCGTATTTTTGCAACATGAAGCAGGCGTTTCCCTTCAGGGCCTCGCTTTCACCCTTCGTGGCCGCCGCCGACGTATTTTGCAATAACTCGAGGGCGCCCGGATAATCCCGCTTTCTAATAAGCTGCAACACTCCCCCCAGCGAGGACTCCCCTCTGTCGATCTCATGGATTACGTTCATATTTTTACTAGTCAGTGTTTGATTTTGAATTGCTTGGCGGTCGTCTTCGCCGTCCTTTTTTGCATTCGCCGAACGGAACGCGGCGCTTGATTGGTAAACGAGCCGGCGGGCCCTGTTCATGCTGCCAAGAGGACGAATCTCACGGACGGTGTTCCACGGGTTGAAGGCGAGATTGTTGACGCGTGCTTTCTCCAGATCCGCTTCGGGAGTGGCGAGCTGTTGCTGGAAAATCCGCAATTTCGCGATGGTAATCGGGCGGGAATCGGACTCCGACCATTCCACGGAGCTGTCTTCAATCGGGGTTCGTTTCTCCTCTGTCCAGAGTTGAACATTGAAATCGAAGAGTATCTCACCCGCCTCGAGCCGTTCCTGAAGGTCTTCCCTCAGATAATCGTCGCCCGCTCTGCGGGTTCGTGGATTTTGCGGCCCGCCGGCTTGCGGCTTCAGGGAAAACTTGAGAGCATAGGGGCCGAAAGCGTAGGGGGCACGACTCCAAAACTGCTCGACGGCCAAACTGGTAACAGGACGGGAGGTCTGACGGACGACCGTCAAAAGCATCCGGATTGTTTCCCGCGGGCCAACCTTCCAGAGCAACTTTGGGAGCATCGAAAACTTGCCTCCCGTCGCCGCACTCGAGAAGTCCATGAATTGAAGCGCATTCCGTTCGTGAGAGGCGGCAGCATTGGTCATGAGAAGGTCGTGCCAATGGCCGTCTTCCAGCGAGATACGAACGGCTATTCCTCGCAAATCCCCCTTGGAATCCGGCTGGACAATGCCGGAAGCATTCGAGAACCGCACATCAGCGTGGTAGCTCTTGCCGGGTTGTAGAAATCCAATCCGCAGTTTCTCCGGGATATCCGGCAGGACTTCGAACCGCGCTTTGGAGGTCCCGGCGTGGATCTTGGCGTGAAAGGCCCGCGCGATTCTGGGGGCATGTCCACTCTCCCTGTTCTCAACTTGAATTTTGTTGATATCGGTGACGAATTTACTGATCAAGCTCTCCTCACTGGCTTGAGAGCCTAACAGGTAACTTTCCCTCCAGCCTAATCCCGGTTCGGTATCCATAGTCTTTCTTTCTGGGGTGGCGCGGAACGACAGCATAACCAATAATGCCCGGGTCATTCACTAATTGTTCATCACCCGATCGATACAGCCCAAATCTATCATAGCTTTTGACACGCGCGTTGAAATCAAGCGGACGAACCTCTCCCCTGCTGATCCGGTTCTCCTTGCCATGCGATGACAGAATATCCAGACTCTTACCAAGACACAATACTCCTTTCGGGTAGAGCAGCGCTTGCCACCCCGCGTTTTTGGCCCGACGGATCTTCCTGGGTCCTTCCGAGGGTCTTTTCGAGCGTAGTCATACAAAGCCGCGCCACGGCGCTAATCACCTACAAAACGCCGGGCTGAACCAAGGAGGATGAATGGAGAAAGCAAGCGGTGGGAGTTTCGCTCGTACCACCCGAAAACGGCCGAGGACGAAGAGGATTAGGACACGACACTAAACACATACAAAGCGTGGGCTAAGCTTCCTGGCCCTTCGGCCCAGCCCCCGATGGGGTTGGGAACTCAGCCAGAGATTTCAACCCGGGAAAGTAAGGCGGGACGCCTTACTTACAGCAGATAGGCGGGACACACTGGGATAGAAGGCGTAATTAAACCACCGGTTCGCCCGTTCAATTCCATCGCAAGTACTTTCGTGTCGCCCAATATGACTGAGCCGGTTCGGCGAGCGCCGCTAGCCGCCGCATCGCTTCTCTATCGAGGTTCAAAAAGCAACTTCTCACGTTAGAAAGCAGGTGTTCCTTCGTCACCGCCCCGCTCAGAACCACGTCGACAAATGGCTGGACGAGGCAGGCGGCCAGGGCGACCGCGTCCACGGAACTATCGAACCTTGCTGCTTCTCGCTGCAGGATCGCTAGTTTGGGTGCAAAGGCAGGATCTGGATTCCGACTCGACAGCCGTCCATTGGCCAGTGCCTCTTTAACGATCACTCCCAGGCCGGCCGCGTGCGCCTCCGAGAGCGCCGGCCCGACAGATGGTTCAAGTAAATTCCAGGTTGCTTGTACGGTTTCGAAAAGACGCAACCCATCGAGATTGAGGGACATCGCTTTCCGCAAAGTTGCCGTTTGGTCCAGACCGCTCAACGAGAGACCGATATGTGTTCCCTTGCTCTTTAGACGCCCAAGTTCATCCAATACGCTCTGATTGTCGAGCACCCCACTTTCCATGGTGACAGAATGTATTTGATAAAGGTCGACACGGCCGTCCAGCCACAAGAGGCTCTCGCGCCATTGTTTTTGAAGGGTTGAAAGAGTGTGGCTCTTTATCTCATGAGATTGCGCCTGGATTTTCCAGTCGGCCGTGTAGGTGTAGCCCCACTTAGATCCGACCGTGACGGTCGATCGCGAAATGGAACGCGATCTAATCCAACTGCCGAGAAATTCTTCGCCTCGTCCGTACGATCTGGCAACATCGAAGTACCGGATACCGGTGTTCCAGGCGGTATCCAGTACAAGATGAGCACGATGTTCCATGGCCGCCTCGCTGGACTCGTGGCCCAGATCCTGTCCATGATGCAGATTGATATAGCCAGGCCGTCCCAGCGCAGCCATTCCCAGACCGAGCCGCGAGACAACCAATCCCGTACTGCCAAGAGAACGCGATTCCATTTACATGGCGTTACTCCTTTTCGGAATAAGCTGCAACGCTGTTGCTGATAGAATTATTTCGGGAGGAGCATTGGATCGGGCATGTAAGGTTTGACGCGCCGTCCGCCGACGCCGAGCACAAATCAACAAGAATAAATTAGAATCAGAACCGTATTGGAATCTTTTGGGTCTGTTAGGAATCCTCCATACCGTTCGGGTGTACTGGCCATCCTCTATATAAGCGTTCTCCCCCAAGCTTCCTTCTGCTGAAAAAGACCGTGGTACTACTAATGACAGCGTTCGGCCTGACAATGAGCGCACACGCCATCAACTTTACTGACGCCAAGAAGAACAAAAACGTTGTTGACTATTTTCTCGAACTACCTGAAGCGGAGTTTGATGACGAAGTGCATGAGGCTCTCGGCAACCCTAAAGAGGATGCGCGTGGCGAAGGCTACCAATATCGAATGGTTTCGGCTAATCGAGGATTACTGCCGGTAACAAACGGCGCGAATGTTCGATTTGTGCTTCCCCGTTATGGCACCGTCATTACCGTTACCAGGGTAATCCTCAAGCCAGTCGAGTTATCCTAGATATCACCACTAAAAGCGTAACTTCCGCTGACTTGGCAAATTTCGTAAAAGTGGCTTGTCCAGGTTTTTCTTGGCACGACAGTCTGACCTCTAACGGGGCTAATTTCGACTTGCTCTCCAACGGTTCGTCTGTTTACTGGGGCGAGCACTGGATAAGCGCTTGGACCCAGGCAGACGACGAGGCAGCAAAAAAAGCAGGATTCAGACCAGTGAGAATGGCGCGAAGTTAAGCGGGATTTGGAGATTTTTTCCGCCCCGAAAGGGCTGGAGTATTTAGCCCAGGATTTCAACGCTGGGCTTTATACACAATTTGTGGGCAGGAATAAAGCGTCGCTCGATGGTGTGAATGAATACAGGCTGGAAGCCTATGCTACATTGCTCTTCGGCGCGTCGAGCGATACCTCGAGGTCATGCGGTAAAACCATCACTGCGGGCCCACCGCGGCAACGCGACAGCGTAAAGTAGGATAGGCCTGTTTCCATTCGTACCATCAGCGATGCTTTTCAAGTATTCGCCGTTTTCCGGCATGCTATCGCGACACCGCTGCGATCAATGCGTTCACCGCAGCCTTACAGGCTCCGTCATAGTCGCCCGCATCAAGGCGGGGTGCGATCGTCTCGGTGAAGATTTTCTTGCAAACGTCTTCGGGGAGCTTAGTCGCCAGCCCTCGACCAGCATGGATGCGTCCCTGGCGTTCTTGGGTACAAATAAGAAGGAGCGCACCTGTATCCTTTCCCCGTTTACCAATGTTCCAACGATCGTACAATTGCCGCGCGTATTCGCCAATCGAAACTCCTTTCGGAAGATTGGCCTCGATCACAATGATCAACTCGTCCGCGGTCCGATGATCCAAGTCCGCCAGTTGTCCACTGAGGCGATCTGCGGTAGAGGCCTTTAGAACAGAGGCATTGTCCATCACGTACTTTGAAGGCGCGCCAGGCAGCGGCCCGGCAGCGTGCAGATTGTGGAGTAAAAACGGGGAGAGAAGCAGAAAAAAGAGCGTTGACTTAATTGGAGGATTCTTCATTTTTTTTCGTATTTTCCGTCGAAGGCGGAAACCATTATCGGTCTTCGTGGGAAAAAGACAAAAGGGTCAATCCGGCCTTTTTCAAATTCCTCGACCATGAACTCGGCGGCAAGGAGCCAAGGAGCCAAGGAGCCAGGAGATGGGAGACAGGAAGTCAGAGGCTGGGAGTTCGAGTTGAGGCGCCGCAATAAAAGCTGACACCACCCCCATTATATTTCTCCTCCAACACTCCAGTGCTTCCGGGTAGAGCCAGCCGTTGCCGACTGGCTCCCCCAATTAAGGCATACGGTTCTTCAGGCTAGGATTTCGCTGCGCAGGTGGAGTGGACCTTTCCACGCCATCTGGCACCCTCTGGCTCGGCCAGTTCCGCTATCTGTAGTTGTTTCGTTGACATTCCCATCCTCGGCTCTGTGTCCGCTCATCTTGCGTGTCCCACCCACAGTTTCCTCAGCCCGACATCCCCCTTCCCTACTCGTTCCCTGCATTGTGTTTCCGAGTTTTATTGACATGGTTGTCCATTTCGGCGCGTCCTATCCCACATTGCAGCCGGGTTGAAACCGTGGGTGCAAAACGGTAGTTTGGTCTGGGTTTCAGCCCAGCATCTAAAAAAAAGATCGGCCTTGATGCGCTTATTTGACGGAAATCGATTCAACGAGATCTCCCGCACAAGATGTCCAATGGAGCGATTTGAACTTTGGTGGACACTATTAGAAACAGCAATTCAAACCCCTTCGCCGCACAATGTGCAACCTTGGCGTATTCGCCTCGTCTCGGAACAAGAAGCAGAGCTCTACATCGATCGAAACCGAACGCTCCCTAAAGAAGACACCACGGGCAGTTTCATCCTCTCGGCCATGTTTATCAGGGCATTTGTCGATGAAACGCGCCTGGATCTTTCCCGGTACCAATTTGACCTGATTGTCGGAGGCGAGGGGCTCTCAGAAGGCCTGCGATCACACCTTCGACAATATGCGCGGACCGTGATCTCGTCGTTCGGAGCATCGGATCTGGAAATCAATATCGCTGTCGAAACCGAGTTGACCATCGCCCTCCGGCGCCTGTGTTTGAAGAACGGAGCGCTCTCAAAACAGCTCTTTGGCCGCGATACTCCGCCGATGATTTTTCAATACAATCCTCTGGACTACACGATTGAAACAAACGCCGAGAACGAACTGCTATTTACCATTGGCAGGCAATCGGGTGCAGCGCCGAAAATACGCTATAATCTACGCGACGCCGGCGGCGTCTTTACCTTTTGTTCCCTGTCCCCTGTCTTGAAAAATAACGGTATTTCGCTCTCGGCGCTGGTCACGCGGCACAGCTCCCTGCCGCTGCTCTTTGTCTATGGGCGCAACGATGCGACCGTCGCTTCCTATGGGGCAAAAATCTATCCGGCGGACCTGGAACGTGTCATTGATGAGGACCCGGTGCTTGCCGCGGAGATTCACTCCTTCCAGCTGAAAGTTATCGAAGATGACCAACTAAAGAACAAACTGCAGATTCATCTCGAGTTGTCGAAGAATCGTGGCGACGGATTGCGCTCGGAAATTGAGAACCTGCAGGAAGTGATGGTCAGCGGTTTGATTCGTGTGAATCAAGACTTTCGTGAGGTGACAAAAATGTTCGACCGCAGCCAAGTCCAGGTTTTCTTATACGAATACGAGGACGGCCCATTCGCAGGAAGAGACGTTCGGATTAAGAACAAGTATATTGCGTGAATGCTGTGCAGAAACGATTGATCGATTCACTTTGGAGGAAATGGTGATGCTGGAGCCGCCGGAATTTCGCGGCAGATTTGTTACCAATTCTTTGTTTCCGCTGGGCGCATTCCAGGAATCGGATTAAGCTGACGGACATTATGGGAGCTTACAAAGGTCGCGTGAGGCTGAGGCAACGGAAAAGGCGCTCTGCTAAGGACCAACGGATTAAGGCCCTGGCCGCCATTAAAAAGGGAACCGCTCAGCCCCGGGAGGCCGTCGAACCAAAAATAGCGGAGAGGGCACCCCCGGATACGGACGAGGCTGCTCAGAAGCTTATTCTGCATCCGCAGGTCACGGCATTCGAATCGTAGTTCTCACGTCCCCGTACACCCCGCCCCGTCCGCTATTGACGTCGATGCTGCCGCCCGGCTGGAGCGAGGTCCAGGGTATGCGAATACTCGCCCATAAGCGGGGCGTCCTCGAGGGAAGGCCTGAACGTCCGGGCCGGCTCGACTTATTTCGTATTGAAATTATGCTAATTACTTAAAATCATAAAGATTCAACGTCTGGGCAAGTAATTGAGATGGGTCGAGGCCGGGTTTCTGCCATCGCGATTGTGCTTCCCAAGGGACCAACGATGGGTTTAAAATGGATTCCTTTATAAATCCGATTCGTTATCCCTACATAAACATAAGATGTTCTGAGCTTAAGGTGCCAGATGAATTCCAAGGATGGAAAGATGACCAAAATGACAATCAATCGGGAGCAGTTTAAAAAAGCTGAACAAACGCTGCAGAAGAGTCTTGGAATCGAACAACCCGACGAGGACATGACCGTGGGATTCGCAAAAATCCTGCTGGCAAGCAATGTGCCGCTGCAAAAGCGGTCCAGTGACCGAATGTCAAAGGCACTTAAAATGATGGTTGACGAAATAAGACCTGATTGCTCCTAAACGAGACTGGTTTCTTTGGCGCAACCTTCCTTCGTTGCATGCCGCCCGAGAACGGTGATCCGCGGATGTCGTGACAGGTCAATGCATTCTGCACGAGGACCGGGCCGATATTTCGGGTCCGACCTAAGGGAATCCGAGACGAGCACAAGGACGATTGGGGAACGTTTTTTTACGTTGTTCCTCCAAGAATCCTTTGCGTTCTTCGCTCGTAATCGTCTCGTCCGGGACGAAGCCCTATGGTAATTAGCCTGAGGATTTCCCGTGGGCCTGATCGCCGGAGTCCGGCGGATAAATTGGGAACTCGTCCTTCGGCAGATTCAAGAGAGGGCAGTTTCCCAGTTCCAGGACAAAATCCAGCTTCGGTTCCGTGTTGAGATAATAGTGGAAGTCCTCCTTGAACTGTCCGGTCTGCGTCACCTCGATGCCTTTTTCCTGGTATTCCTTAAGTACCTCATCAATGTCGTCCTGACTGATGCGTTCCTTAATGTGGTGCAGCCCTTCACCGTGTTTCTGGAGAAAGGCCTCGTAGATCATCGGGCCATAAACCGGCTGGATCAATTCTACCTGAATTTCTCCGATCCAGCTGATGCCGATCAAAAACTTAAAAGGTTCAGTCACTCGTTTGGCATCGACGTCCAGGTATTTCAGGGTCTTCTCTGTGAACGTGAGCACCGTCCACGGCCCAACCTGCAGATTGTCGACCCATGCTCTCATGCTTTTTTCCAAATCTCGCGTTACCCATGCGATTTGATGTATTTTCCGTTTTTTATTGAGCGCGCGAAGTTCGTCGTTGGTCATTTTCGTTAGAGAATGGGGGGTTAGACTTTGTTTCAACAATGGCGAATGACTGATAGAGTTCGATCAGCCTTGCATCAAGCCCCAACTGCGCCAGCAAAAAGGACGTAAAGCGTCCCGCTCTGCCTCTTCAACCCCGGAAGGAAAACCCAGGTAAACCGGGGACGGTTCAGTTACCGGCTGGGGAAGCAAGGCGTCCAGCTCTACCTCTCGTGGACCAGGGTCGAATATTGTCTGGTCTCTTGTTCTTCTGGCGCGCCCTGCAGGGCGGGTCGTCGCGATGGGGAGATTCCCGGCGTTAAAACGTCGGGCTGAACCCTCTAGCCCCCGCGGGCTTGCCTTTCTAGTCGCTGATTCGCTAAATTCTATTAAAAGGCGACCAGGGCTGCTGTGCCGGAGAGTTCAGCAACCGTGTAGTGTTCTGTCTGACCCCGGTCCAATTGAGGCGCAATCGACACTCGGTGGAATGTCGTAACCCCGAAGGTGGTGACGTGGGATTCGCTGGACTGGTCCAAATTCACCTGAGGCACCATTAAGGTGAAGGAAGTTGAGCCAAAGTCAGGGGTCAAGCGGATGGTCACCGTGACCAGGGTGCCGATTTCTGAGTCAAGCGTGCGAATCTCATCTCCGGAAAACTGCAGCGTCTGAAATGGATCGTGGTACTGGAAACGAGGCTTCCCGTCAATACTAGATGTCGAATAGGTAAGGTGCAGGTGATGACCGTGCAGCTTATATAGATTAGGTGTTGAGAGAGCGACCATAAGAATACTCCTTGGTTCTTCGATTCGGTTCCATGCGAGTTAAAAAGCCGATTTCCTCTTGGTGAGCGCGCTTCTAGATCAAGCTGCTTCGCTATCGAAGATTCAACAGATTCGACTAAGAGTAAAGAATGAAATTCTCTAGCTAGCTGAAAAGAATAGAACAGCACGGACAGGCGCGTCTTTGTAATGTCTGCTGTTATATATCTATACACATTTTAGCCACAGTTTAGTAGTGCTGACTAGAATCGACGTTATAAAGGTGGCGCCATGGCGAATCGTCGCCACCGTGTTATGACTATCGCGATGGATCGGGACAAGAGAGTGCTAGCTGGCCGTTTGATATGTCGGACCGGAATGGCGCTAAGGTAAGGAATATTCGGGACGGTCCATCGCCCGAAGGGGCGCGCGAGAATTTAGCCCAGGGTTTCAACTCCGAGCTTTATACACAGTTTGTCGGCGGGAATAAAGCATCGCTCGATGGTGTGAATGAATACAGGCTGGAAGCCTACGCTACATCGCTCTTCGGAGCGTCGAGCGATCGCTCGAGGTCACGCGGTAACACCATCACCGCGGCGATGCGACGGCGTAAGGTAGGATAGGCTTCCAGCCTGTTTCCATTCGTACCATCAGCGGTGCTTTTCAAGTATTCGCCGTTTTCGGATTTGTGTAAAAAGATCAGGGTTTCAACCCTGGGAATCGCACCGGCGACTGTGAGCGCCAGACGCAACGCGATTTCGGGCCATTATTGTCTTCGGCATAGGCTAACACGAGGTTACCTCTTTTGCGCCTCGACTGATTCGACCCAATGCCGGATTAGCCGGCGAGCGATCGTGTCCAGATGGGGAAACCTGCCTTCGAGTTTCGTTAGCAGTTCCTTTGTCTCGGAGACATGGAACCAGCGGACGTCTTCCAGCTCAATGCCTCGCATAATCTCTTTTGTCTCTGCCTCTGCGAAAAATCCGAGCATCAATGACTGCGGAAACGGCCAGGGTTGCGAACCAAAATAGCGAATGTTCTTCACTTCAATGCCACTCTCTTCCTTGACTTCTCGAGAGACTGCTTCTTCGAGTTTTTCTCCGGGTTCTACGAAGCCGGCCAAGGTCGAATACATACCCTCCGGCCAGGCAGCCTGGCGCCCGAGAAGACAATGATCACCGGAGTGCACCAACATGATCGTGGCCGGATCAGTGCGGGGAAAATGCTTCGTTGCACAATCTGGATTGACGCAAGCCATCACATGTCCCCCTTCTTCCGGTAGCGTTGGATTGCCACAACGATGACAGAATTTCTGCTCCTCGTGCCAGTGCGTCAGCGAGCGGGAGTAAAAGAGCAGCGAGCGCTCCTCCGATGACAGCAACCCGTCGAATTGCCGCAAAGGGATAAACCGAGCCAGATCCGGGCGGAGATTCAGAGCGGCAAGCGCCTCTGTCTCCGATTGGCAATCGCTCAGATTTGCAGCGAACAACGAGCCTCCGTGACTGCGGACGCAGAGAAAAATCGGATCGAGAACTTTCTCCGGTTCGGACACCTCCAGTAAATACGGGCGCTTATTCTGGCCGACCCCGAACAGGTTGCACCCTCTCCAGACAAAAATGAATTGAGGGGAATCCGAGAGCTGCCGACGAAGCCACTCGCTGTCTCCGCGCCGGTGCGCCTCGCGTTCGAGGGTTTCCGCTGGCAAAAAGTGGCATGCTGGCAGGTTTGACATCCGTGCGCGTTCTAAGTATCGGCTTAGTTGTCAGATAGCCGCAAACTCTCGGCTGTAAATGAAAATAAGAACCACGTTGACGTTCCTCCTCGTTCTGATCACCGCAATTCTGTCGGCTGGCCCAGTCCGTGACGCGCAGGGTCAGGTGATGGGGAATTTTATCGAATCTTACACTGCGCGCCTGAGCCCGCGCGACCACTACAATAGTAACGGAGTACGCTTAACGAGCGCTGCCGCAATTATTCGCCAGGACCGGGCAAACTTCTATGTCTACGGATTGCGCGATAGCGAGGACGAACCCGATTCCTTCTTCAGCAGCAAAAGCAACCGGGCTCGCCTGGAGGAAATGCTGGAGAATGGCCGAGCAACACGGATTGCCATTGACAGGGTCATCAACGGAACACCGCTCATTCGAGTTGATATTTATGCGAACGGCATCAACGTGACGGTTCTTTCTGATTAGGAGCCGAGGAGCACGAGGAACCAAGGGGCCCAGGGAAGGCCTCTAATGAACGGAGGCTTTACTTTGCCGCCTGCGGCAGAAGCTCGGGACGATACTCAAAATGCATCGTGTCGTAGTGATACCACTTGCCGCCCCAGATAAAGCCGTGTCGCTCGAAAATCTCGACAATCCGATGCGGAATCCGATTCTTGTAAGGAATCAGTTTTTCATGATCTCCGGTGGCGTTCCAACGCCAATAATCTGAGTAATCAGGATCGATATCGATAGCGATGCCAAAGGCATGTGCACTCAGCTGTTCGGATCCGGCGATGGGTCGCCAGTTGAAGGTGCCGCCGGTCTTGAGAACATACTTCTTCTCCTCGGGCGGGAGTTGATCGAGTTCGGCCGATACCGCCTCAAGTTGCCGGTCGACTCCATTCACTCGGGTGATGCGTACAACGGTGTGAGTTGAATGTGGCAGCCAGGGAACCGTCACCAGGTGTGACTCGACTTCTTTCGGGTTCTCACCGTACATTTTCTTGAATAGCGCCGCGCACCGGTA
>Ga0210383_10003382_pt1 | contig 14310 bp, 8 predicted proteins | sample IncBWC14OmetaG_FD_160072 | JGI IMG/M metagenome (GOLD analysis project Ga0210383, IMG submission 160072) | Forest soil microbial communities from Barre Woods Harvard Forest LTER site, Petersham, Massachusetts, United States - Inc-BW-C-14-O ...
ATGCGCAAAGCTGATCTCAAGCGCGTATCGGTCAAAGAGAACGGGCCAAAGCTGCGCAACCTGTTCTCCTTGGGTAACGGAATTCGTAGCGACAAAACCGATATGCGCCTTGGATTGACCTAAATAGGCTCCAGCAGTTAGAAACCACGCGGTTACATAGTCGAGCGTTCCACCGCTACCGCCCAGCCCAGCAATCCGCCTGACCTGGTCACGTTGTTTTGGGCTTTGATACTTAGCGCCTCCGAATGGAGGATTGCCCAGCACGTAGGAACAATCGGCGGGTGCTAGCAATTCTGACCAATCACATTCGAGGGCATCAGCGTGGCGAATATGTGGTGATTTCTTCAACGGAATTCGAACATAGCTTTCGCCGAACTCCAGTGAGAGCTTGTTGTTCATAATGTGGTCCATCATCCACAATGCGACCTCGGCGATGCGCGCAGGAAATTCGCCGAGCTCGATGCCGTAGAACTGATCCACATCGATTTGGGACATTTGCGAAACGTCAAGAACCAACTGACCGTCCTTACGAAGGGCTTTCAGCAATTCGATTTCGAGAAGTCGTAATTCGCGATAAGAGATAATTAAGAAATTCCCGCAACCGCAGGCGGGGTCGAAGAACCGCAACGAGGCAAGTTTTTTGTGAAAGACCTCGATTGCCTTGCTACGTCCGGTATCTCGGCGCTCAGCCAAATGTTTGAATTCGGCACGCAACTCATCGAGGAACAGCGGCTCGATCACTTTTAGAATGTTCTGCTCAGTCGTGTAATGAGCACCCTGCGATCGGCGCTCTCCTGTGTTCATAACGGACTGGAAAAGCGAGCCGAAAATTGCAGGTGAGACAGCGTCCCAACCAAAATCGAGAGCGTCAATCAAGACTGACCGCATGGGAGCATCAAAAGACGGAAATGGTAGTCGCTCCTGGAACAGATCGCCGTTGACGTAGGGAAATTGCGCGAGATCATCATCGAGGTTTTGTTGTCGTTGTTTGACAGGAGTGTTCAAAACCTCGAATAGCTGACTGAGCCACAAGCCGGTGTCGCTCCCATCTGGATTGGTGCGCTCGCTTATGAGCGCAGAAAAAATATCTCTTGGGTCAAAGATCCCTGTATCATCCGCGAACAAGCAGAACACCAATCGAACGAGAAAGCGTTCCAGGTTGTGTCCCACGTAGCCCGATGCTTTTAGGGCGTCATGGAGCTTGCCCATCATTTCGGACGCTTCGATGTTCACGGGGTCTTGGTCGCGGAAAGTTCGTTTCTGGACGCCAAGAATAAAACCGAAATCCTCCACGTGCTGCGGTAATTGGCGAAGCGTGAATTTGATCGCGGTATTGTCTTCTAGGTCGTGTAGCTCGAATGTTTGGAAATCGCTTACGAGAATGTAGCGGGGGAGTTCATGCTCTTTGAGGCCCGGGAAGTAGTCTAGGGCCTGCTGTTTGGCGCGCGTGAGGTCTCGGCCAGCACTCTTTTGCTCGACGAGGAGCACCCCCTTCCAAAACAAATCGATAAAACCACGCTCGTCGCCGAGCTTTTTAACAGGCTCTTCGAAGCTGGCTACACGGCGGCGCGTGATACCAAAAACCGAAAATAGTTCGTTGTAAAAGGTTTGGGATTCGCCCCTCTCGTAGTGAGCGTCTTTCCATTCCTCTGTGAAGCGCGCCGCGCGCGCTCTGATTTCGTTCCAGCTAAGTCGCATTTAACGAAACGTCCTTTGGAAGCATTCCTTAGCCTATCGGCGGCCGTCTCAAGAACCTGATTATAAAGCGCATAAGACCGAGAGCAATGGGAGGAATGGTCCGAATTTCCCTTTTTCGTGGCCTTGTGGCTTTGCTGCCAGACGTAATCGTCGAGTCAGATTGATATGCTTCTGACGTAGCCTCGACAGGCGCTGCAGCAGCGAGGCAATCGGCATAGGTCAAACACTTTTGTGTGATCGGTTGAGGCTGCATGAAACTCTCGTTCAGCTAGGCGAGGACCGATTGGAGTGCTCCTAGTCCTTATGGGGCTGACGCGCCTGGAAGACCGTGTTGTAGTCGGTCTTGAGTTCGTCCAGTGTTGGACGAATGCCCTGGGTTTCAATCGGCTGGGAGTGGGAAGCGATATAGCGGCAACTCTTCTCGAACACCGGCACTATCGCGGCCATTCCTTCGTGTAGCTTGCCGATATTTATCTTGTCGAGTTTTGTGAGCATGACGTTCGGAGCGTATCTTTGCACGACGCCCTTGAACATCTCGTGCTCGACTACGATTTCGCAAAGGGCGCGGAGTTCCTCGTACCCTTTTTCGACTAAGGCAGCCCTAATCACTCCGTCTTGTTTCTCGGCTCCTTCAATCATCTTGGTGATTCTACCGCTGACCTGCGCGATGGTATCGACACGCGGATGAGAAGCGGCGGTGACCAGCCCGGCGTCGCCCCCTTCGAGTCTGATGTCGTAATACTTCCAGTTCTTCTTGTCCGCCTTGCTGAGCAACTCGGCGGCGAACCAGATATTGTGGGTAAAGACGATGATCTGATGGTCTGCGGCCAAGGCGACAACGCGGTCGCAAACTTCGTGGATTCGTCGATAATCCATGCTTGTTATCGGGTCGTCAAAAACCACCGGTGAGGACGCTGGTACCGACGTGACCTCGGCCAGAAAATCTGCTAAGGCAAGAGCCTTCTGTTCGCCTTCCGAGAGAACCTGACTCGGCTTGTATGAAGCTAGCAACTTTCGCCGCGTTACCTGTCCCTGGCGGCCAGGGAAATTCAGCGTCACGTTCGGAGCGCGCAACCGCTTGCACTCAGCTTCAAAACGAGCGCCAAAATCCTTGTTAAGCAGCTCCTCGCTTGCGTCCTTGGCGGCCTCGGTAAGAGTTCGAAGAACAGTGGTTAGATTATTCTTGACGATTGTCGCCCTTCCAACCCACTTCGCGTCCGAAACCCGCTTCTCGATTTGCGGGAAGAGAGTGTTTGCCATCCTCTTGCCTTGAAGCTCTATCAATTCGGTCTGCTTCAGCTTCAAGGCCGTCTGCCGCTGGTCAACGGATGTCTGAAGACTGGCAATATGTGCGGTCAATCTGGCGTCCTCGGCGGACACGACGGTTTCCGCGGCAGCTAGCGAAGAGTTTTTTTCCTGCCAGTCAATTCCCGAATGAGCCGCAACAGCGATACTGAGATTCTTGATCTGCTCGACAACGGTTGAGACCTGATGCAGGACATCTGGAGCACCATTCGCCTCGGAGGCAAGCTGCTGCTGAAGCAAATCCATCTTTAGTTCGAGAACAGGCGCGGCGTAGTTGCGGAGCTGACGTTCCGCACCGTCGAGAGCGGTTCCTACCGCACTCCGCCGTCGCCGAAGAAGAACAACGCTGGGAAGCCCAGCAAGAGCGGAAGAAAAAGCGCGCCCGGAAGTCTAAGCGCCGTGTGGGAGGACGCTCATGACGCGGATCACCGACGAGGAACGCAGACAGATTGAGAAGCGCAGCAAGCAGCGAGAGGCACGGCTGCGCAGGAAGTATCCCGAAGTTCACGGCAAGGTCGTGGACTTCATCACCCACACCATCGACGACGGAACGCTGTATTTCACCGTCCGCTTTACGGACAAGTCCAGCTTTTGTCTCCGCTACGCCTGCGACATGTTCGTCGCTAGCGCTGACCTCAGCGATTGGAGAGATGGGAACTACAACGTCATTCGCGAGTACATGAAGCCCATTCCGGTGTAAGACGATGGGCGAGTGGAAAGTACCGATCAGTATCCGCGCCCGGCAAGCTCTGCGTGCAGAGATGGAAGAGTTTGCAGCCCGCGAACACCGAAAGCTCGGCAACCTGGGCGAGTTGCTTCTGGAGTGGGGCTTCGCGCAACTCAAGACTGCTGGCTCGGTGGACCGTTTGTTGAAAGTCTCTCTCAAGCCGCGCAAGTCGAAGCCGCAGAGCTAACGTCCGACCAGGAGGAATGACAGTGGCTCACAGGATGGGGAAAAGGTATCCCGGAGTCGAAGGCAAGGTAGTGGAGTTCGCTGAACACAGCTTTGTCAACGGAAGGCTCTTCATTCGTGTTCGATTCCAAGACCAGACAGAACTTCTTTGGCAGGTCGAGTGCGCCCTGACGCTGCGTATAGCTGAGTTATCTGATTGGAAGACTGGCGACTGTGAACACATCAAGACGTTCACGACAGACGAGCAGGACCGGGAACTATGACCGGCCATTGTGACTCTAAACGCTAACGTGCGATGCTCTGCGCTTGCGCGGCCACCGCCCGCGCCTGGCTCGGCGCGGACGGCTCGATTTTCTGCGCTGCTGGCTGCTGCGCGTGTCCCGGCTCCATCGCGGATCGGTGCGACACGTCGCGCGAAAGTTGCTCCGTCAGATGGCCCTTGTCGTTCGTGTAGAGCTGCACATCGTAGCGGCTGCGCGACACCGCCACATACCCTAACCGGCGATTCACCAGTTTTTCTCCCGCCTGTTCCGTGTTCACATGCACGAGCACGCGGTCGGCGGTTTGTCCCTGGCTGCTGTGGCTCGTCACCGCATAACCGTGATCGAAATGCGGATGCTCCTTCACGTTGAACGCAACGCTGCGCCCTGAGTCCATGCGGAGTTGTAGGTTTCCGCTCGCGTCCAGCTTCTCAATGGTCCCTAGCTCGCGATTCGCAACGTGCTGATCTTTGTACGGCGCTGTGAACTGCACGCGGTCTCCTGCACTGAACGCTCGCGCTGTTTCCCGGTAGAGCGTCACTCCCTGCAACCGGCGTGGATCGTAGCTCACTTGCTCGCCGTTCTCGCGCTTCACCGTCACCAGATTTCCTCTCTCGTTCACGCGCTCAACCCGCGCATATTCTCCCGCCTCGATGCCGTACGTCTTGCTGCCTCGCGTGTAGCGCACCACGTCGCCATGCTCGTATTGCCCGGCCCACTGCCGATCCGCTCCCGTGATCTCCTGCCGCGCCACAAGCACGCGCTGATTGTGTTCGTGTGCGTCCACCTGGCCTCGCGTCTGCATTTCCCGGTGGATGACCTTATTGATTTCTCTGCGCGATTCGTTGTCGGGCGACACTACCAGCGTGCCTTCCGGCTTCGCTGCATACTCGCGCGCGATTTCTTTTAGCCGCTCGTCGCGGTCCACGATTTCATGGACGCGGCCTTGCGCGTCGAGCTTCTCCATCGCCTCTCGCACATTGCCGCGCGAGAGTTGCTCCACCACTTCTTTCAGCGCCGGGTCTTTCTGCCGCACGATCTCATCAAGCCTTGCGGTTTGAATCCCGGCTTCCTGCAACTGCTGATACGGGGTTCCGGCTTCGACGGCCTGGTGCTGGCGTGTATCGCCTACGAGCAAAACTCGGTCATTGTCCCTGAGCCGATGTAGGAATTCATTCATCTGCTTCGTACTCGCCAAACTCGATTCGTCCAGGACGTACAGACGCTTTTGTCCGTCGCTCTGGTCCTCACTCTGAGTGAGGTGCCTCTGTAGCGTGCTCGATGCAATTCCGGATTCGGCAAGTTTCTGTGCCGCCCGCGATGCCGGCGCAAACCCTTCTACCGCATAGCCTTCCCGTTCGACGGCTTGCCGAACTGCGGACAGAGAAGTCGTCTTCCCCGCGCCGGCGACTCCTTCAAGTGCCATAACCTGGTCACGGCTGGACAGGACTTGGTCAACCGCCGCACGTTGGCTGTCGCTCAGATGAGGATGATGTTTCTCAATCTCTCTGCGAGTATCCAAGCTGACAAATGCCTCGTGCTTGTTCTGCCCATCGCGCATCATATGAATCGTCTCGCGCTCGTAGTCCAACATCTTTTGGGTGGTGAATGCGCGGCTTGGTGAGCTCGCTTTTTGCTCTCTTCCGATGAACTCACCGCCGCTCACCCGTCGTTCGAACTCGGTCTTCACGTCTGCGAGCGTCGCTTGTCCCATCGAACGCCTCAGCGCGTCACGCAACAACTCACGCTCATCTACAACGGCGTCTCGCTCCAGATTCCTTTCCTTAGAAAAAGTGACGGCTGATTGTGCGGTTGTGCGTGGTGAATCCTGTTCGATTCGCGATCCTCTCCGGGTGGCTTCTGCTACGGTACGCGCTGGCTGATTCCCGAATACTTCCGCCATTTGCTGGTGACGCTGCTGCATCTCCTCCTGTGATAGTTCGAGCTTGGGTTGCCGGGTCTTGTGCGCCGCGATTTGTGCCGCGTCGGCTCCTCTTTGATTCTCTTTCGCGAGATGTTCTTCGATCTGTTGGCGGCGCGGACTCGATGCCGCTAGATATGCTTCGGAATAGCCTATGATTTCTGGCTGGCCGCTTTTGCCTCGTTCTATTTCGTACCCCATTCCTTTGAGCCGCGCGGCTAATTCCGAACGGTACACCGCCGTCGCATACTGCTGGGTTTTGTAAAGTTCCCGTGGTTGCAGAGAGTACGTTCCTCCATCCTCGGTTTCCGTAAGATTGAAGAAAACCACGTGCGTGTGGAGCTGCGGCGCCGCGTAACCGTCCACGGGCCTTGCGCTATCGTGCTCGAACTTCGCTGCTACCCATTTCCCGGTTGTCTCTGCCGGAAGATTCCCGCCGATGCGTGCTTGCACGTATCGTTCCAGTTCATCAAGCGCGACGGCAACACTCTGTTGATGTGCCTCGCGAATTCGTTCGTCCCCGCCTACTAGCGCTGTGAGAGATACACTCTTCGGCGCTGAAAACGTCGCATCCCAACCTGCGCGATGCTCCATCGTGCGTATCTTCTGGCGGTGGTCGTTCACATATTCTCGTGCCGCCTTGTGGCGGACGAGCTGCTCACCAGTGATCGGGTGTTGGCCTTCCGTGAGTCGTTGGAAGTGCTCCTCGCCAACCTCGCCGCGCAATCCCCACTGTTCGGCAAGTCTCCCATGCCACTGTCCGCGTATTTGGTCGCTCTGCGTGTAGTAGTTCTCGCGGGCATTCGAGAACTCTTCCGCGTGATACGCCAAAGCCTGGCTTGCGCTTAGTGGATTGGAAATGGTGAGCATCGTCGTGTTGGTCTACCGGAAGAAATGCCCTTGCCATGCACTAGACCGCTTCAATTCCTGTTCGCGGTCCTGCTGGATTTCGTGCTGCTTGAATATTTGTTCCGGCCCACCGCCAGCTCCCGCGGAGGCCGCTGCTGCCTTGGGAGGCTCTTCGGGGCGGATCTCCGTCGGTCGCTGGATGTACCTCGGATGCTTTGTGGGCAGCTCGACGAACGGGAAGCTCATCGGCACGACAAGGTTTCCACTCTTGAGATAACCGTGCAGGTTCTCAAGGCCGCTGATCTCCGAATCCATCACCAGCGGCACAACGTCGCGCTCGTTGTTGTAACTCGTCGTATTCCGCTGCCCGCCCATCTGCCCACTCGAACGGCTTTCTCGCAAGCGCTCGATCTCGATTCTTCCGATGGTGTCCGAAATCCACTTCGCCGCGTGAGGCTCGCTGGTGCGGAGGAAAATCTTCGTGGCTGGCTGCGAAAGCATGGCCTCGGCCTCATGACCGTAGCGCGTCTCCAGTTGACTGCGGCCTTGGAAGCCAAGCACAACCGGGTTGTTGGATTTACGGTTTTCCGTGACCGCCGTGTGCAGTTGTGGCAACCGCTGCAATGTCGCTAGCTCATCCAAAACGAACCACACCTTGCGTGATGTTGTCTGCCCTTGGTTCATGAGTCGCAGCACTAGCGTGTCGAGCCACAAACTCGTGAGAGGCAAAAGCCGTTCGCGCGTTTCGGAAGTGCTTGTAAGAAATATCCAGCCCTTGCGCTGCTTCGACCATTCCGCGGCGCTCCAACGCCCGTTCGCTTCGTTCTCTGACGGCAAGAGCTTCAGAGAATCGGCAACCATGTTAAGCGAGGCGAGAATGCCGCTTCGCTGGGCTGGTGCCTGCTTGTCGATCATCGCCGCGTACTGCGTGCCTTTCACTCGCCGGTCGATCTCTTCTTCATGGCACATCCACCAGGCCATCTGCTCGGGTGTTGGCCTATAGGTCAGAAGGTGGGCGAAGATTTTCCTGGGCCCCTCGACAAAGAATTGGTTCTCGTTTCGGCGGTCGGGGAACAATGATGTAGCTAACGTGAGCGTCTCTGCCGGGTGTCGCAGCTCGTCGCCGGGACTCCAGTACGGCATCCGCTCATCTAGGGGATTGAGAATGGCGTCCCCACGCTCGGAGCGATAGAACTCCGGCGTGTAGTCGAGTGCTGGGTCGTAGACAATCGCGGTCTCACCGCGTTCTTCGATCTGTTGCATGATTCGTCGAATCAGCGTGCTTTTGCCGGTGCCGGTGTCACCCATAATCAGGATATGGTTGGGTTCGATGGCGAGAGGGAGCCTGACGCTCAGCACAATGCCGAATAGCTTTTGCAGGAACGTTCTTTCCGTCAGCTCGAAGCTGATGCCGTTCGAACGATTTCTGCGATTGAAAACTCGTGGCGTGACCAACTCCGGTCCTTTCAATCTTCGACCTTCCCTCCGCTCGCGGGCACGTGCCTTGTCCTTTGGGATCGCTACCGCGAGACAAATAAAGAGCACGCCCAAACTGCCCCACAATGTGGGCCTCAGAAAGTCCATAAGTGTCTGATCTTGGTAGAACGAATGGCCGAGAAGCTCGTGCAGCTTTCCACTGTTGATCTCCACCTGCTGCAGTTCAAGGCGAAGGTCACCAATCTTGACCGCGTCGTCAGTTAGTGCGAGCGTCGTCTCGCCACTCTCTGTCTTTGTTTCTGCCACCTCGCCTTCGGCGGCCAAGTGGCCGCCTTTCTTCGTGACAACGGTCAACATTTGATAGCGGTCGCTCTTCGCAAAGCTGGACACACTTCTGAGTCCGCTACGCATGTACGTCTTCAGATAAAACCGCTGCAAAGGTGTCCACGTTTTGGTGTAGCGGTAAGCGCAGATTGGCACCATGCTTACGAGCGCCAAAAACACCGCAGTCCAAGTCCAAACTGCATGTCGATTCGGCCACACACCCGCGTGCTTGTTTCGACCCCATTCCTGGTTCATGACTGCCTCCCTGCAACCGCTTCCGCAAGGCGCTCCTGCGCCCTGCGGAATCTCTCCTGGTCGGCTCGTTCGGTCAGCACCTGCAAGTCGTGTTCGCTCAGTTCCACTTTCTGCCCAAGCTTGCAGAGGGCATTGAGCAGGATCATTCGCAGCGCTACGAACTCGGCAAGTAAGGTCTGTTCGGTGGCGCTGGGCTTTTTCAAATCACTGAAATTTGCGTGCGCCAAGAGCACCTCGCGGCACCACTCCCCAAGCGTCAAACCCTCACGCTCGGCCACGGCAACAACTCGGTCGTATTCCTTCTCGGTCATCTTCGAACCAACGGTTCGGTTTCGCAGTTGATCGGCTGGCATAGCAGGAACTCCTTGAAGGGAACTTCGAAGAAAAACCATTCGCTCGAAAATGAGCGAACAAAACAAAGAGGTTAACGAAGAGCGCCGGAATTTAGCGGCCAGGGCGCGCGATTCGCTAACTCACGTCGTGTGAGCAAGTTAACGCGCAGCGCCGTGCAGCACCCATTTTGGGGTGGCGTGTCCGTCCAACTCCCGGTGCCGTAGGCACCGCTCTGTCTTGGTCGTCCAAAAGCCGGCGGCCCGGCCCTCGGCTCGGGCTGGTTCCGGTTGCGGCGCAGTAGTATTCGCCAAACTGCTATATCGGCGCGTCTCAGGCCATGCGTATTTAGGGACCCTCCAACATGGGGCGTTAACAACGGTTAGACCGCCCCTGATTCGATTGACCGGCCTATTCAAGGGCCCTCCGATAAACAATGTAGGTTACGTTTTCCAGAGCAGTGTCCTGAGCGTCCAACCCAACGGAGCGGAAACACACCCGGAGTCGTGATAGGTCTATCCGGGTGCCGCGAACTTGCAGAGCTGCAAGCGCAATATTGCGACGACCAATCGACGGCTGGATGGTTACCCAGTTTTCGAGAAGTTCAAAGAATCGTGATGGTGCTTCACCGAGCTTCACTAGATCGTCAAACAGCCGTTCCATCTGGAAAAAGTAATGATGGGTTTCGAGTCCCTCCATGCGGTTGAACTGCTCCCAAATGTCTTCGTCCTTTGGGAACCATTGCACCTGCGCTCGCCTGACCATTGAGGAATCGGGGTCCTCACTCGCGTGAGCCCCATCTAGCCGGCGCGCACACGCTGGCTGTAGGTTCTCGAGAGCCCACCAGCGTAAGTTATTTTGGTGGCACCACTCTATGAGGTGATAAATTCCCATCCCATCGATCAGCGGGATGTGAGCTTTGAGACTCTCGATGTGTCGGATTGTGATTCTGTCGCGGAGCCCATAGGTATTGAAACCAAAAAATGAGTCGAGGTGACTGAATGGCTCAGAGCTGGGGTCGGTCCGTGCGAGCGCTTCCGCTGCCTTTTTTCGGCTCTCGTCCGTGGAGAGATAAAGTGCCGTTTGAATGAAAAGCGGGACGTGAGAATATCCTGGCCAATGTTTTAAGAGCAATCTTTCTGCTGGTTCGGGTGGAATATCCCGAAGCGCATTAGCGACCGCATAATAGTTGTTGCTCCAAAGACTTTGAGGGCCGACTAATCCAGAAGTCAGCCTCCCCAGAATTCCATCCAGAACGTCCTCAAAATCAACCCTCCAGACGTGCCGAATGAACTGCAGCCAATAACCCCAGTTTTCTCCCTGCAACTTCGCTTTGAAGGCAGCCGCTACGGTAGAGTCGCCCTTAGTCACTCTTTCTCTGATCGCGGTATCCGATAGCGGGCTCGTCATCTCTACTTCGCGTAAACCTGGGATGTCGCCTGTATACCGGGCCCAGACCTGAAACGAATATTCCTGCAACCACGCTGGATTGTCGGAATTCCGCCAGATCGAATGCAATGCATCGAGCGACGCTCCTGACAAGCGGCCAGACTCGTTTGCGCTGCGGTTTTGCCACCAGTCACGCCAGTGCGATGCGTAGGGGAAAAAGTGCCCTGGCTTAACGTCGGCCTGGCGCTCAGCAATCTTCTTCACCATATAGACGACCGCGACCGGATGGTCGACTTTGCCAATCAAACTGGCAACAATCCAACGAAATTCCTCTCTCTCTCCAAGTTCGGTGAGGTAGCGAAGGATCGACTCCGGAAAGCTATGACGCGCAGAAAACGAGAGCTCCTCAAGAACATAATCGCGTCGGGAAATGCCTGACTGGGACGGATTGTCATCCACCGCGAGCAGGTCCTGCATCATAGGGTCCAGCAGAATTCGCGGGGCTTTACCTCCACAACGAAAGGCTGCCCAGAGAAAGCAGACAAGTGATTTGTCGTTTCTGGACCACTTCTTCCAGGCCAGAGCAATCGAATCGGCGAGCGCTGGGTCCGCCAGATATCCCGCTAGGCAAAGAGCGCCATTCAAGAGATGGCCGCTGACGCTGCCTGACGAGAGCAGCTCGCCTAGGTCGGTAACTAGTCGAGGACCGTGAGACTCCTTCGCGTCTCGGATAAGTGCCTCGAGCCACGCGTGCCTCACAGCAGGATAGAAATCCAAAGATAATGCTTGGGCTCCTCCAAATGCATCTCCGTTACGCAGTCGGGCTTCCCAAAGTAAAGGATTGGGAAGGGCAAGGCCGTCCGTCACGGTGAGCACGTGCGGAGAATTGATTTCCGTCAGCAAGTAGAAAGCGTCATTTCGAATTGCCTTGCTCGCATTCGATATATCAGCCAGCCAACTACGGGCACGAATCATCACTTCGGATGTCAACGCAGTCTGTTCGGCAGGTAGAAATCGCAAGCCCGCAATTAACGCGACAGGATTGCGTCGAACTAGCCAGTCGATTCGGGAGGCAGGTAGGTTGCGTAGAGTTATCGCCTTCCCCAGGTAAGGAACAAAATATGGATCGGCAAAGGTCTCGGGCGGATCTTGTGATTGAGATAGGACTTCACCTGCCGCCTCAGCCAGAAAATGTTCCAGAATTCGGTCGTGTCGGAAGTCAAATCTATCTCTCGCCCCCGCTTTGATTGTTCGACAGATTTTCCCGGAAGTAAGGATTTTCTTGAGTAGCGGTGGAATCCCAGACGGAGGTGGGAACCACTCTCCAAGTTCTTCCCAGTCCGGACGGAGTGTCTTCCTGAGGAGTAACTCGCGAGCTAGGGCTCGAAGAGCGGCGTTGTACTCTCCTGCTAGATCACCAAATTCTCCCGCTAACTCAGCAAGCGAGATTTCGACGTAGTGACCGATCACGTTCCGTGCGATTGCTTGGGAATCGGTAGAATGCCCTCGGAGCAGGATTTCAGCAAACAATCCGAGCAAGATAGGATCGTCACGAAGAATCTCCGCAAATTGTTCAAGTTTTTGAGGGCCAAAGGCAATCGTAGAATCATTCAAGACCTCGTTGAGATAGGCAATCGATTCCCTCCGCAAGAAAGACTGCACGATTTGGAATTGGATCCAGTCCGTGCTTCTGTGCTTTAGCTGAACGGCAAACGCGTGAGCTTCCCAGACAGGACAAATGATTCGAAAGTTGCCCCGCAACGCTTTTGCGCTCCCTTCTTGCGAAGGCCGCGACCAGCCGATGATTTTCTCAAGAAGTCTGGTCGGTTGCTGTGTTCGGTTGATGTCGTCGATTACTACCAATAGAGGACGATCCGATGTACCAAATTCTAGGGTGGATCGGCCAACGTCAGAATCAAAATGACCGTGCAGAGAGCGAAGTCCGGAGGCCAACGCCTCATGAAGACTGCTTGCGCGTTCCGCAACTTCACCTGGAACCCGAAGCCCAATGTTTCCGGCCTGAAGGTGCTTGGCTAGTGCTGTCTGGGCCACGACGCTCTTTCCTGCACCCGAAGGTCCTGTCAGCAACAGCAAACTAATCGAATCGTCATGAAGGACAGCCGTTGCAAGATCGTCGGAAGCGGTTGGAAGGACTATGTGCAAGGAACCGATTTGTGTCTCCGAGCGATACTCTTCCAAGCCCTTTCGTGCGAGGTCACGGAGCAACTCGAAAGATGGCCTATCTGCTGTGATCCCAAGATGCTCCTGGCGCAGCCATTGGCCATCTGCGTTGGTATCGAGAAAATCCCTGAGGATCGACTGTTCGAGGAAGACCACGGAAATTCCAAAGCCCTGTGCTTTGGCATAAACCTCATTCATCAAATCTAACTTTCCGCCCAAACTACGATTAGTGCAGAGATACAAGATAAATTTCGCCTCGGGGTCTGTTGCGCGAATAGCCTCCGCTGACTTGGCAGCCTTTACCAGATCGCCGTCCTCGATTTTCGTCGTCTTTCCTACTGACTTCACAGCTGTTCCGTCGAATAACCATTTTCGTTTCAGGTCCCCGCTTGTCGTGAAAGCAGACATGACGAAACGGTGGGGCTCACTACCAGGCACCAAGTGAAATCCATCGATGGGAGACGGAATCGTCTTTTCCTCTGCGTTGGTGCCAAGATGGACGAGCGATCTGCAATCCTCGTGCAACAAACGCAGAACGCGCGTTGCAAGAACTTCAAACTTGCCAGCGTCTGTGATCCCTTCGATATGTTCGGCAGTAGTTGCCATAGGGTTGCTCACCAAGAAGAGACTATATGGTTCTCGATCTATTGATCTCTGTGAATTTGGTCAAGAGGTTCGGAAGTGGCCTTGCCCCGAGACATTCGACCGACGTTACGATTCCTGCAATTGCCCGTGCTCGCCGTACTCCAATTGCAACTCCTGCAACCATTGCTGAAGGCCGGCGTCCTCCAGCGCTTGGCGGAGGAGGTCACGCAAAGCATTCCACTCAGCCTCGGTGAACTCGACATTGACCTCGTTCTGCCTGAGCCAGAGCGTGCGCTTCGTCGCGCCCTTCTCCTTCGCCACTGACACGTAAAAATGCCTCCCGTTCCACGGCTGTGGCTTCGGCGGCAAGCCGTCCAGCATCGCGCGGAACTCAACGAGGTCGGGATATCGCGTGATGACGAAGCCGAATCGTCGCGAGGGTCCGAACTCAATGCTCGTCGCGAACTCCGTGCTCCCCGAAGACGAAAACGACACCTTGAACTCGCCGGAATTGAAACCGCTCGGCAATGTGATCCGGCGACGAAAATCGTCGTCATTCGGGCCGGGTTGGCGTACCGGCTGCCCGTCATGTTTTAGCCAGTGGCCGCGCGCCGCGAGTGCCCACAGACTGGACCAGTTGGGGGCAAGGATCTGATCGAGCCGCTTGCTCTCAACCCCCTCGTCTCGAATAGCGTCGAGAAAGCACCTGCCGACAGTGCCGGGATATTCCCACTTTTCTGTAGGCTCTAGCAGCTCCCGTCTCGATGCGATCTGTTTCGAAAGGGCTTCGTGCCTCTGACCGGCATCCTTGTCCGAGAGCTGAACAGTCGTGGCATAGCCACCGAGATTGCCAACATAATCCC
>Ga0210383_10003384_pt1 | contig 14304 bp, 11 predicted proteins | sample IncBWC14OmetaG_FD_160072 | JGI IMG/M metagenome (GOLD analysis project Ga0210383, IMG submission 160072) | Forest soil microbial communities from Barre Woods Harvard Forest LTER site, Petersham, Massachusetts, United States - Inc-BW-C-14-O ...
GGTCGATGAGCCACACCCCGGTCACTATGTCCCCAAAAGCGGTGAGCGCATAACGGAGTGGCAAGTGCAGTGGCTAAGTGGGAGCAAGCGGACCACCGATAGCATCGGGGAATTTATGAAGCATCCAAGACCGGCAAGAACCTCGGGTGGCCCAAACTCGCGGCGGAAATCAACCAACATCATGTAGAATCACCAAACGAAGGGTCCCACCGATTGCAATGATCTGCTATATAACGGAACTAAGTAAGATTGTGCGACCAGAGTGGTTGCGAGTGTGCGAGGAGGCTCGCGATGAGTGTTTACGCGATTGCGCAATTGTGGATCCACGACCCGGTGACATACGGTCGGTACGTGGCCCGGTTTATGGAGGTATTCAATAATTACAAAGGGCGCGTCCTAGTCGCGGATGAGAGTCCGGTCGTCCTCGAAGGAGCGTGGGATGGCAACAAGGTCGTGGTGGTCTCATTTCCGGACGAGGCTTCGTTTAGGGATTGGGCAGAGTCCCAGGAATATCTGGAGATCGCGACGGACCGTAAGGCCGGAGCGAGATCGGTGATCGTGCTGGTGAAGGGAATCCCGATCCGCACCGAGGTTGCGAAGACGGGATGATCGAGCGCCGGGCTGAGCCGATCTGCGTGTTGATGCGCGACAATTACCAATTGCGGTGTAGGCTCAACTCCTACAAGTTAAATTGGCCCGATCATCTTAGGGTGACCCGGAGGGACCGCAACTGCACGGTGCTCAAGTCTTTCACTAGACTGTCCACAATATGGATTCCATGCGCGCCAGATACGACGAAGTGTACGCCTACACGATGGGCCGCCCTGGGTTTATCCTGCAACACGTGGTGGACGCGTTCGCCGTGCAAACCGCCAACGACCTTAGCAGGCCAATCGGCGTTGTCTTTGGATTGGTTGGCTTTTATCTGCACGTTGAAAAACAGTTTTCGGGCCACCAAGTCCAGAGAGTACACATGGAGCTTGGACGCAGAAAGCGGCAATGGCCCCATGTGCATGTGCCCGAGGATCGGGGCAGCATGACCGTTGCCGACGTGCGATTGGTGCCTCAGGCAGATTCATGCGGCGCCTCCCGTTGTTGATAGTAGGATGCGCCCCGAATCGGCTCGGGTCTAGAAGAAGCCATTCGCTTGCCGGCGACGATCGGAACGGCCCAGCCGGTTCTGATCAGCTTCGATACTCTCATTGTGAAAGTTAATGGGGCACTGAGAGTTGGAATCCTGTGCGTCCTGTCATTGGCGGCGACAGTGCTACTGTGCAGAAAGCAAGGCAGCCCAGAATGCACAGTGATGTGACGTGGCAAAATTAGTTTCCTGCACCGGCGATGGCGGAATCAGCGATTGGAAATTGCCCGCGACAGGGTTGAATTTCTGCCAGACGGGCACGCCTGTACCGTTCGGCTCGCCGAATTTGGCGAAGTTGGTCCAATATTGCTGCATGGCGCTGGAGAGTCGCAGTTGTTGGGCGTTGAGTGGCGGTCGCGGCACAGTGACGGGCAGAGGGAAGAGATATTGAAGCTCGGAAGCGTGGGCCGCGGCGTACGGGAACGAAACCGGAGGCAGAAAATCCTGCGGCGCGTTCTCATCATTGAACTCATACGTGGAGAGCGGGACGAACTGAGACATCGAGAGGTCGGCGCCCAAAGCTGGGCAGGCGAAGACGACATCCGTACCTGCTGTGGCGAAGGCAATATCCGCAGAAGGAAAACTGGCGAAGGGATACTGCGCGGCGACGAGCGAAGCTGCGGGTCCGACCAGGGTGGCCAGGGCTGCTTCATACGCTGTCTCGTTGTTGGCGATGGGGCCGGCGGCGCTCAAATCGAAATCAAGCGCGGTGAAGAGCCGCCATTCATCGTGATTGCTACCGTGGATCACCGGTACATGGTGGAATTGGCCGGTGGCGAGCGCCGTGTTGAGGGAGAGCGGGAAAAACTCTCCGTCGATATTGGGGGTGTACCCAGCAGGATTTTCGTTGGCAAGGATCGTGGTGACCGGAAGCGCACGCAAGCAGGCTGCGGTCTGAGCGCTGCACCCAGCCGTGGCGGCGAATGCCGTGCCAGCAGCCTCAGCGGAGGCGAGCGTCTGCGTGTTAAGCGCATAGGCGCCACTTTCGATGATTGCTTTGTGAAAGAGGCCTTCCGAGCGAGGCGAGGCGAGCTGCGAGAAGACGCTGAGGCCACCCGCAGATTCGCCGAAGATGGTCACATTGAGCGGATCACCGCCGAAAAACAGAATGTTATCGTGGACCCAGCGGAGAGCGAGTTGCTGGTCCATGAGGCCGTAATCACCAGCGGAATTGGGGTCGATATCGCCGTCCCGATCGGGATCCGTCTTTTCCCCGGCAAAAGCGGGATGCGCGAGAAAGCCAAGAGCACCGAGACGGTAATTGATGGTGACGACGATGACCCCGTCCTGAACGAGCGCCGTGGGATCGTAGTCGTTGCTTTCACCGAAGACGAGGGCGCCGCCGTGGATCCAAACCATCACCGCGCGCGGGCGGAAGAAATCGTTGGAGTTGGGAGTGAAGACATTGAGAAAGAGACAATCCTCGGTAACGGACGCGATACCGAATGGCGAGGGCGGCTGTGGACAGTGGTTGGCAAACTGAGTGGCCTCAAGCGGCGCGAACCATGGAGCGTGATGAACGGGCGGACGCCAGCGCAAATTGCCCACCGGAGGCGCGGCGTAAGGGATGCCCAGGAATTCATGTACACCTGCGGAATTGACGGAGCCTCTGACAGGACCGCTGAACGTAACAACAAGCGGCCTTTCTCCCTGCGCATGAAGCACCAGAGGCATGCAGCAAAAAGCGACGGCGGCGAAGAAAGCTGCTAGAAGGAGGGCGAGTGGCTGCTCACGACGAGACTTCATGGTTTCCTCTCTGACCGGGGAACAACTACGTCAAGAGCTTCGGAGCAGTTCCCCCGATTCCACGCCGATCCGCTCCGGCGCGGGGCAGGGCTGGAATCATGAGTGTCTATATCATTGTTTTGTCACTGTCAATATGAAGGTTTCCGGATGCAAGGGAAATTGGCGACTCAATGCAGGAGCGCCGGACCCCGAGTGCGCGCCCCCTCTTCCGCGTTTCTGGTTCACAAGGACTCCGAGTTCCTTGCCAACTGAAAGAGCAGATGGGGTGTTCCCTGAGGCGGTTACCGGTAATCGCGGGATGAACTAGCGCGGAAAGTTCACCGAGTCCCGGACTCGTTTTGCCTGCAGTAGATGACGGCGTTCGTGGCCAGTTATGATCTCCAGTCCCGTCCCAACCGTGAATCGAATTCCCGGGACAAAAGGATTCCAAAACCGAATGCGGTTTATGTCCTTGCCGCGAGTTCGGACAATGAATTCGCGGCACGATTTGTTGCCGGATAGGAATCGATTGAGAACAGCAGGATCGACGCGTGCTGCCGGTCTGATTTTGGGCGGAGCGGAAACACGCTTAGTGTTCGGCGTGGGCTCGACAAAGCTGCGGATAAACCAGCGCCCGAACCACCCGGGAGTAATCTGCTCCACCGGGGAATCCGGTTTCTCTTTGAGCGCGGCGGAAATCGACGCTAGATAGGCTTCGTTGGTCCTGCATAGATGTTCCAAACACTGTCCTACACTCCAGGAGCCCGTCGCCGGTTGCCAATTGAGCTGTTCCTCGGTGAGTCCTGCTGCCAGCGCTTGCGCGGTCTGGTCATTTGCGCTTAGCTCAAAGGCCAGCCGGACGGACCAAGCAGGTGCGCGTGTTTCCTGTGGTGCAATCATAGGGTGACTGCAGGGGATTATAAACGAGTGGGGACTTGACCATCACCTCCGACTTCCTCCCACGGCTCAGGAAAAGACCGTGGAAAGTTGTAGCAAATCACTTCTCCCTCGTTGGCGTGAAGAAGAACGAGTGCGCAGCTTTAGACGCGACCGTTTTTAGTGTGCTTGATTTTGGTGTGCTTGATCTTGCCGAGACGCAGATAACGAGTTACCTTGTCGCGAGTCCAACTGGATATGGCCTCTTTTGTTCTCAAACAGGTGTCGCGCGTTAGAAAACATCCAAGATTCCCTGCCACAAAACACCGTGGATGGTGCTCAGTCTTCGCCCTTGCTTTCGTGCTTCCCCTCACAGCCTGCGCGCAGCGAGCCTCCACCGATACTGAGAAAACTTCCGAGACAAGCACAGTCACTGAGGAAGCTGTGCATTTTGTTAGCGGAAGGATAAAGCTCGCCGGAACGCTTTTGCTTCCAGCTGATTCCCATCCGCACCCAGCTGTCGTGCTCTTCCATGGCTCCGGTGCGCAGGAGAGGGATTTGTTCACAGCCCGCTGGTTTGCAGAACAGGGCATTGCAGCGCTGGCCTACGACAAGCGGGGCGTTGGCAAATCCAACGGAAATTTCCGCACGGTCCCGTTCATGGAGCTTTGCGACGACGGCCTGGCTGCTATCGACTACTTGAAGTCGCGGAAGGAAATCGATGCGAAGCGCATCGGTGTGTGGGGCCTCAGCCAGGGCGGCTGGCTGGGACCGCTCGCAGCATCGCGCTCCCCGGAAGTGTCCTTCGTGATTGCCGTGTCCGGCCCTGGAGTCTCTCCCGGCGAACAGATGATCGTTTACTACGCGAATGAGCTGCGCTCCGAGGGCGTGACGGAGAGTGATGTTCAGGAAGCAAGCGTCTTGCGGAGGGACATTTGGAACTACCTCTCTACCGGCGCGGGATACGAGAAGGCAAAGGCCGAGTTGGAGCAAGCGCGAACCAGACGCTGGTACAAACAGGTGAGAGCGCAGCAAGACGATTTGTTTGGGCCGCTTCAGCCCCCCGCCGGACTTGGCAACCCGGAGCAACCCGGTTTCAATTGGTTCCAGCACGAAATGAACTATGACCCTGTTCCCACTTTGCGAATGGTGCGAGTGCCAGCGCTTTTTTTGTTCGGAGATAAAGACCAGCTGATACCAGTCGCGGAAAGTGTTGCCGCGATTCGGCGAGTTCTGGCAGAAGAAGGCCATCACAACTTCACGATTCGGGAGCTTCCAAACGATGACCACGGCATGCGGCTTATGTCCGGCGATGGCTATGGCGAGATCGATCCCGAATATCTGCAGACCATGAGGGTATGGCTAGCGATTCATGTTCGGAACGCACCCTGACTATCTAGAATTATAGTGACAATTTGCTGGGCGTCCGGCAGGCGATGTATCCCCTTGTCGTCGGCTCAGATTGACTCAAACCGGTCGAATCAGTTTTGCGTCAGTTAGGTGCACCGCTTTTCATCCTTTATATACCCGATTTAGCCCGAATTCGTGTCCGCATTTCATGCGCGCCAGGTGGCACAATCGGGCTCAGTCGGTAAAGGAGAAATGCCGATCTACAGCACCCCTGGGTACTGCTGTCCTCATTCCGTCCCAGTGACCAGTAGCGCGGTTATTCCCGGACAAGCTAATGTGTCTTCAGCCGCGACTCTTGGCTCTCCACTCTACTGTTCGGACCAAGAACAGCGTTCCGAGCGCGACGATGATTGCCGTGTTGTATTCGCGGGGGGCACTTCGGCACCCGCCGCTGAAGGTTGCATCTAGTCAAACGATAGTTACACATTGAATACGTCCAGGAAGTAGCTAAACCGTGAGGGTACCTTCCACTGCGCCGAAAGCTAGTCAGTTTGAATGGAGAAGCATGCGAAATCTTGCAGTCTTGCTGGTTGTGGGTTCAATTCTGTTGGCACCGAGTCTAGCAGGTGCAACAGAGAAGAAAGAGGATGCCCCGGTCGCACCTCTGCCTGCGGTGATTGTGAATGCCAAGAAGGTTTTCCTTTCAAATGGCGGTGGCAGTAGTCTCGCCTACGACGCCTTCTATTCAGAGATGAAAGAATGGAGCAGGTATAAAATCGTTAGTTCACCAGAGGAATCCGACCTAATCGTTGAACTATCTTACCGTGTTGAAGACAGCACCCGGGTGTGGAATTCAACAAACACCTACTACATCACAACTCAGGTTCACAGCAAAGAGATTGCTGACCCACAACTACTTCTCACAATTTTCGACGCCAAGATGAAAAACTGCCTTTGGTCAAAAACTGACCATCGAGGATTCGCAAAGCGAGAAAAGAACCGAGAGAAGGAAACGGTCAACTCTGCTCAGCGTCTAGTGGACGATTTGAAAAAAACGGTGGACGTAACACACTAAACCGGCAATCTCTTTATGACCGAGGTTTATACCCACCAAGACAGCAATTGAAACGATGTAAAGAAGCACCGCGCCTACCGCATCGACGCCCTCCCGCAGATCGTCTTGATGGACCGCAGGGGAGTACTCGCACGTTACTGGGTCAGACTGACGAGTGAAAATAATCAGCGTCAGGCCATGGAGGCGCTGTTAGCAAAGCAATACGTCGTTGATTGTAATGTAATCGAGACTACAATAGGTCCAGCATGTGGACGCTAGGTCACCACTTCCCATAAGCGAACCTCGGGCGCGGGATAATTTCGGATTGCCCGTTATATGGCGAAGGGGATACAGTGCCGCCGAGTGATCTCCGGAGGCAAGACATGAAAGCGGCTTTGCTCTATCGAATCGCTTCTGTTCTTCTGCTGCTTTTTGCCATCGGACATACACTTGGGTTTCGCCAGACCAATCCCGAATGGGGAGTAGGCCCGCTTATTGACTCAATGCGGTCAATTCATTTCGATGCACAGGGGTTTAGCCGGACTTATTGGGACTTCTTTAGCGCGTTCGGGCTTTTTTTCTCCGTGTTTCTTTTGTTCACCGCGGTATTGGCGTGGCAGCTGGGCGGCCTTCCGGCAGAGACTTTTGCACGCATGCGCCGCACTGCGTGGGCACTCGCCATTTGCTTTGCCGCGGTCACAGCTTTGAGCTTGAAATACGCCTTCACCACCCCCATCGTTTTCTCAGCCATGATCACCATGTGTTTGATTGCAGCGGCATGGCTTTCAGCGAAGAAGCCAATCTGAAGCCGTTGATTGCGTGTGTTCTGAATTCTATTTCTTTTGGGTGACACCGGCCTAAATCTTTCCGCGATTTTTTGGCGAGTTAAGATCACATGACGTTAGAACGCTCTAGGTTAATAACCGTGTGGCCTGCTAATCACCCTTAGGGTTCACCATGCTGCCCGTCTCCGAAGCCCAGAGAGGAAGTCCTATAGGGATCGAACAGTCCAACGTATGATCTGGCTCGAGGTAATTGCGCATGCTGAAATCATTCCGGCACCGGTGCTTGGCTGTAGTTGTTCATTGTGCGGCATGGGCTGCGTGGCTTCTGGCTACACCCTTCTTCCCTGCTGCTTCCGCGCAGAGTGAGCCTGTGCGCGTCATTGCTTTCGGCGCGCACCCGGACGATTGTGACCTTGGCGCAGGAGGCCTGGCCGCCAAGTATGCAGCGCTCGGTTTGAAGGTAAAGTTCGTGTCGCTAACCAACGGTGACGCGGGCCACCAGACTCAAGGGGGAGAAGCACTCGCCAAGCGTCGCCGCGCAGAAGCGCAGGAAGCCGGCCGACGCATCGGCATCGAATACGAGGTGCTCGACAACCATGATGGCAAGCTCTTGCCTACGCTAGATGTCCGCGAGCAAGTCATCCGCGAGATCCGTCAGTGGAAGGCGGACGTCGTGATTGGGCCACGCCCCAACGACTATCATCCGGACCACCGGTACACGGGTGTTTTGGTGCAGGACGCTTCGTACATGGTCATCGTGCCCAACATCGTTAAAGATACCCCGCCCCTGCTTCGGAACCCCGTATTTCTGTACTACAGCGACCGCTTCACGAGGCCGCAACCGTTCCGGCCAGATATTGTGGTATCGATCGACGATGTGTTCCAGAAGAAGATCGATATGTTGGACGCGCATGTTTCACAGTTTTATGAATGGTTGCCATGGACTGCCGGGAACCTTGATCAGGTACCTAAGGATGCCATAGAGAGGAAGAAATGGCTGGCGGCGCAACCGATGGTGGTGCGAAAGGCGGCCCCTGAATGGCAGGTTACACTCGAGAAACGCTATGGGACGGAAGGAACTAGCATTCAGCACGTCGAGGCCTTTGAAATCACCGAATACGGACGTCAGCCCAGTGAGGAAGAGATTCGTAGGCTATTTCCATTTTTTCCACGATGAAGTGGCACGTCCTTGGAAAGTAGAAATAAGGGAGCGAACCCCTCGCCTCCATTATGACTCTGTTCCATCCAAGCATCCAACGCAAATCCTGGCGCGTGAAACATTTTGCGAAGAAAGAAAATGATAAACTGCGCGAACCAGACGCAACACAGGAGCGGGTCGAGTGATGAAACTTGGGACAAGAGCTGAAGTGCGCGTAGGCGCACTGATTTTGTTTTGTCTGTTGGCGCCGATTCGAGGCATGGCACAGGCGGGATCCGAGACGGTTGAAAAGGGAGGTTTCCGATTGCACTCATTGCTGCACGCGATAGGCGAGGAAACCTACGAGTTGAAGCGCGCCAGCGGAGATGAGTTGATGATGAATATTTCCTCGGAGCTGACGGACCGCAGCAACAAGAGATTGGTGACAGCGACGCTACGAATGAAAGCGGATTTGAGTCCCGTAGGGTTTGAACAGAAGCGCACGGCGGCGCCGACGGCGACAATACCAGCGCCAACGGTCACCGTTGATTCGGTGGAATTCACGTCAGGGACGGCCACCGTGCGGGAAGGAGAAACGACGCGCGCGATTACTCCCGCGCAGAAATTCTTCGTGGGATTTGACGCGAGTCCGGTTTCGGTACAGATGATGATGGTGCGGTACTGGGCGAGCCACGGGAAACCGGCGGGATTGGCAATTTTGCGGGCTGTTCCGGGCGCGCCCGATGCAGAAATTCGGGCGGTCGGTTCAGACAACATTAGTGTTGAAGGCCGGCCGGTGGCGCTGACGCGTTACACGGTGGCCAACATTGTCTTCGGACGAGAAATATTGTGGGTAAATGCACAGGGACAGTTAGCGGCGCTGATGACGTTCGCAGGGGGATTGCCGTTTGAGGCGGTGCGAAGCGAATACGAGCCGGCGCTGAATGAATTATTTCAAGCAGGTGTTGCACAGGAAATGCGGAATCTAGCGTCGATTGAAAAGCAGGTGCCGCCGGAACGAACGGGAACATTTGCAATTGTGGGCGCAACGTTGGTGGACGGGACAGGACGTCCGCCCATGCTGAATTCTGTGGTGATTGTGCGGGATGGAAGGATTGTTGCGGCGGGACGCTTGAGGGAGGTGCAAATTCCCGAGGGAATGGCGATTGTGAATGCGCACGGACAAACACTTTTGCCGGGGTTGTGGGAAATGCACATACATTTTTCCGGCGTGGAGTTTGGTCCGGCGCTGCTGGCGGCGGGAATTACGACGGCACGAGATTGCGGAGGAGAGTTTGAGTTTTTGACGACGGAGCGGGATGAGATCGAGCAACGTCACGGGCTGGGACCACGATTGTTGCTGGCGGGATTGGTGGACGCGAGCGGGATCACTGGATTCGGCGCGGTGACGGCGGACACCCCTGATGAAGCGCGAACAGTGGTTGACAAATATAAGGCGGCGGGATTTCAGCAAATAAAACTTTACACGTATTTGAACCCGGCGGTGATTGGCGCGCTCTCGAGCGAAGCGCATCGAGTGGGAATGAGCGTAACGGGACACGTGCCGAATTCGGTGAGCACGTATGAAGGCGTGGAAGCGGGGATGGATCAGATCAATCATTTGAACTATGTTTCGAGATTGCTGCGGCCGCAGGGAAGTACCGGGCCGACCGATTTTAGTTCTGCGGAAGTGAAAAAGGCGATTCAATTTTTGGTGGAGCATCACACGGTTGTGGATCCGACGGCGTCATGGGGAGAAATGGCGGGGCACTCGAAAGATATGGATGTGACCACGTTTGAGCCGGGAATTTTGAAGGCTCCGTACACCCTTTCGACGAAATATATGGCGATGGGAGTTCCCGCGACGGATTCCACGCGAGTGCACGCGCGGCTTGCGGAAAATATTTCAGTGATTGGCGCGCTGTACAAAGCGGGAGTGCCGATTGTCGCGGGAAGCGATACGGGGCTGGTTGGATATGGATTGGATCGAGAACTTGAATTGTACGTGCAGGCGGGAATGACGCCGATGGCGGCGATTCAGTCGGCGACAATTGCGGCGGCGCGAGCGATGAAGCTGGACGGAGACTCCGGAACGATTGAAGCGGGAAAGCGCGCGGACATGATTCTGGTGAATGGAAATCCGGTGGACAAGATCAAGGACATCCGGAAGGTGGCGAAAGTGGTGACCAACGGGCGGATGTACGATTCCGGGAAATTGTGGGAGAGCGTTGGATTCAAGCCGTAATTTTCTTCAAACTGCCTTGAAACAGACGAACGGCCCAAACAGCAAGGTACGGTTAAGCACGATCAACTCCCACTTTCATGCCGGTTCGCCCGTTCGCGTTCTTGCCTGTCAGACCGTGGTACTGCTATTGGGGCGCCGGGCCGCGAACTACTTGGACGAGCCCATCGGGACGAATCCATTTCGCAAACGCCAGACGAACGTCGTCGGCGCTCAAGGAAATATAGCGTTTGGCGGCACGCGCGGCTTCGTCCAATGGCAGGTTCATCTGAGCACGGGCAAGCAGACCGCCCGCCACAGCATCCTCGCTCGACTCCCCCAAAGGCAGTTGCCGCAACACCAAAGCCTTCGCCTGCTGAAGCTCGGCCGACGTGACGTTCTCTTTTTGCATCGACACTAGGTCGCGCTCAATCAATTGTCTGGCCTTGGATACGTTGGCGGGATCGCACGCATACGTAACCGCATACACCGTCCTCGTCTTCGTCGCGTTCATACGCACGTCGACGGTGTACACGTAACCGTTCACCTGCCGCAGGTCGTGATAAAGACGCGTCGCATAGAATCCGCCGCCCAGCACGTGATTGCCGAGCTGCAGAGGATAGTAGTCCCGATCGAACCGCGTTATGCCAACGATCTCGGACAGATTGACCGAGTCCTGCAGCTGGCTGGAATCGGGGACGGTGACCACCGACACCCCGTTGAGAGGAACGCGGGGAAGCGTGACATCCGGCTTCGGGCCCGACGCTTTCCAATTCCCGCCGAACCATTTCCCGACGACGCTCTTGGCCTCTTCGGAGGTCACATCGCCGATCACCACAATCGTCGTAAGGTCTGGCCGCACGGTCGCCGCGTAGTACTGCTTGACGTCCGCCAATGCCAGCGACGAAACGGTTTCCGGAGTCGCTTCCCGCAAAGCTGGATCCGCCTTGGGCAGCAAGCCCACATTCACGGCGTGTGCCACTCGGTATCCGGGGCTCTTGCGGTTTCCCGCCACAAATTGCGCGCTCTGCTGCTTGATGATGTTGAACGCTTCCTCGGGAAGAGCCGGATGTAGCTCGTTGTCGGCGAGCAATTGGACACCTCGTGAGAAATCCTGTTTGAGGACGCGCAAAGAAAAATCGTGCCCTGCTGTTTCGTTAGCCGCGATGTCATCCAGCGCTTTCTGAAACGCCAAGCGGTCCAAAGTTTCCGTGCCATAGGAAAACAATTCGTCGAGCACCGCGTCTACGCCCTCTTTCCCGGGAGGTGCTTGGAGGTCCTCGTTGTGCTGGATATTCCCAAGCACCGTCACCGTCGGGCTGGCCTTATCCGTTTTGACGATCAAACGCATACCATTCGCGAGCGTGCTGTCCGTCCAGGACGCATCCAAGGCCGGCACCGTCAGCGCCAGGAGCTCCGACTCGGCCCAAGGCGGCAATGCGACGGGCTTCTTCGGAGAAGAAGTCAGTTGTTCGCTGCCGCCAAACCCTTTTTCCGAAACGGCTTCACCCGACGGAGCAGGCTTGAGCAGCGCGGTGATGGCGTTCTGGTCGACGAGATAAGACTTCGCCACTCGGTTCACATCCTCCAGCGTTACTTGTCTCATGACCTCGACAATCTCATCGGGAGAATTGCGCCCTTCTGCAGCCAAAGCCTGCGACCAGGTTGCTGCCAATCCCGGAATCGAATTTCGCTCGAATTCCGCATTGGCAACCTCTCCCCGCTTCGAAGCGTCGACGAGCTCCGCCGGAACGCCGTGTGCAGCGTAGTCCAACAGAATCTTGTGCATCTCTTCGGTTGCGGAACTAGGATCCGAATCTGCCGGCAACGCGAGAACGCTATAAGCCACGCTGGCTTGTGGAAATGTTTCCGCAAGGCCAAACTCCGCGGCCAATGCTTTCCCTTGGGGGACCAGAGCGTAGAGATTTCCGCGCTGGCTGGCGAGTACGTCGCTCAAGATGCGCACGGCGGCGAAGTCCCGGCTTTCGGTCCCGGGCATGCGGTACGCGGTAAAAACCAACGAGTACGGAAGATTGCTATCGAGAGTAAAGGATTCCGTCTTTACCGGCTGGAGAACGACTTCCGGGTGCGACGGCACAGTTCGTTGTTGAATCTTTCCGTACAGCTCTTTGACCTTGGCCAGCACGGCATGGGGTTCCACATCGCCCGCGATCACCAGGATTGCATTGTTTGGTGCATACCAGTCCTGCTGGAACTTCTTCAGCATCGCCCCGGTCGTGGCCTCAAAGGAATCTTTTGTGCCCAGAGCGTCGTGACTGTACACCGTGCCGGAAAATAGATCCGCATTGAGGCGCGTCAGAAACTTATAGGTAGGATTCGAAAGGTCGCGCGCTACTTCCTGTTCGATGGCTCCTTTTTCCTGGGCCCACTCTTCTTGGGAGTCCTGGATGTCTTGCATGCATGCCGCGTCCACACGGAGCGCAATTTCCAGGTCCGCGGCAGGAACGGTCGTGAAGTATTGCGTTATGTTCTGCTGCGTGTCGGCGTTTCCTTCCCCACCGAGTTGGGCGTAGATGGCGGCGATCTGGTCCGCGGTCAATCCGGAACACCCCCGGAAAGCCATGTGTTCCTGCGCATGCGCCATCCCGGGAAAACCGCTCGGCGTATCGTCGCCTCCGACCAAATAGTTTTGCTCAACCGTGACGACGGGTGCGAGAGCATCTTGGACGATCACAACCCGCAACCCATTCTCAAGCGTCGCCTTGGTAACCTCATTGTTACGGGCGCTCTTCTGCCCGTATGTGAAGCACGTTGTAACGATGACCACCACAAGAACCCGAAACGGCAAAACTCGCATCCTTCCTCCGATTGCACCGAGAGCAGAAAATTTCAACTCCAAAAAAATCACTCATTTTGAGAGAACGCGCTGAGTCCCATCGACGGTGCCTTCATTCTGGGCCAGAGTCGCGATCACGCAACTCCTCACGCAGTCGTTTGCGCGCCTTGTGCAACTGCGACTTGGAGTTCCCGACGGAACACCCACGCAGCTTCGCGATAGTATTATGATCATAACCGTGCACATCGTGGAGGAGGAACATCGCCTGGTAACCCTCGCGCAGCTGCTCGATGGCAGCTTCGAGATTGATCCGATCGAACAACCCGCTCAACCGCAAGTCGATAACGCCTATTTCGTGTCCCGCCCGGCGGGTGTCATCGTCGGTTTCCGTGGGACTCTCCAACGGGTCCGTCGCCAGCTTCATCTTGCGAAAGCTCATAAAAGCTACGTTGGCCGTCAGCCGGTAGAGCCACGAAGAAAAAGCGGACTCGCCTCGGAACGTATGAATTTTTCGAAAGAGCTGTAGAAAGGCTTCCTGCATCAGGTCCTCGGCTTCCACGGGGTCACGGGCCAGGCGCAGACAAAGGGCATACACTCGGCGGCAGTGAAGCCGATAAATATAATCAAAAGCTCCCGCGTCACCCCGTTGGGCCAAGCGAATCGCGCGGTCTCAGGAACAACCCTGGGGCTTCGGAAACCTGGCTTGTTCAGGTTGGGGCTTCGTGCGGCAGTTCGGCCCTCTTGGGCTTGCCATACGCTTCGGTTGCCGGGAAGGGCGGTTCGTAAAGCCCAACTCTGTACAAGTATTTACGGGGCTAGCAGGGAGTTTTCGAGCCCAGCGTTTCTCTAGCATTGTTACCCCTACTTCTCAGGGAGAAACACGCAGCCTCGCCTGTGCTCGCGTTCATAACCTCTCAAGAACCCGGGCTTCTCTAAAAAGTTGTGGCCATTCATGTGGCCACCACCAGCACGTCCATCCGTGATGCCTGGTCCCTGGTATGAAATATCTCTTCACAGCGGGATAGATCCTTGGGAGAAGTTCTCCCCGGGATACAAAACGATCTCATAAGGGTTCCAGCGTCCGTTGCGGTGCGCTCCTTCCAAGCAATCGACGCGGCTCAAGCGCCCCGAAGAAGAGTCCAGCGCTCGTTCGTATGGCATCCTGACAACGACCTCGATAAAGCCGTCATGCGAGTCTTGATTGTTAGACAACGCTC
>Ga0210383_10003385_pt1 | contig 14301 bp, 19 predicted proteins | sample IncBWC14OmetaG_FD_160072 | JGI IMG/M metagenome (GOLD analysis project Ga0210383, IMG submission 160072) | Forest soil microbial communities from Barre Woods Harvard Forest LTER site, Petersham, Massachusetts, United States - Inc-BW-C-14-O ...
GAGATGTCCGGTAATCCGACTAACCAGGATTTAGGGCAGTCTGAACCGCTGGGCAGGAGAAATCTGATAATTCGCTGGCTTGAGACACACGCTACAATCCAAGAGTTGGAGGTTGAATTTGTTATGAGATATTGGGTCGATGTTATTGGTTTCGTGTTGGCCAGCGACCTCTTAGCTGCATCGATTACTGGAAAGTTTGTTTCAATCGGTCGGGGCGGAGGAAAAGCCTCGACTCCAATAAAGTCCTTCCGCCTCAAACTGGTTTTGTTCCTCGCGGCCTGCTGCTTGGTGGGCGCAGGAGTTTGGCACCTCAGAAGCATTTTGGGCAAATAGAATTGACACCGGCGGACCCAAATGTCCGGCTATCCGACTACACAGGAGTTGGTCGTGAGGTGGCAGGGATGGGTTTTGGTTTGCGATAGAGCAAATAACTCACACCCGAGAAACTCAACGCGGCAATCCCAAAAAGTAGGGCAATGAATGCGTGATGGTCTGGCAAATTCAGAATGCCCATTCCGGAAAACACAACTCCAAAATAAAGGAAATACCCAAGATTCAGCCACTTCGAAAATCGGGAGCGACAAACCTCTAACACGATTCCGAGAACTGGTATAGCGGCCCACAACGCGAAATGAAACCAAAGTCCCTTGTTTCGATTTTCTTGTTCTAGGAGATGGTTGAGCAGCACGTCTTGTCGAGTACCTGCATAGAGGACGTAGACAGCCGTGCCATTCGTCAGCAGAACCCACGCCAAGCGCAGTACTCTTATGAAGTCCACACATCTATAGTGACGTGCCGAGGGCAGCGATGCCACAAAACACGCGCTCTCCTAGTGCCTTGAACGTCAAGTCCTGATTAACGCCGTAACCGGAGAAGTGCGTAATAGAACTCGGATGGTAGATTATGTATCCACAGGAGAGAAATACTTTGGTCCAGCTTTTTGAATCCAATCTCCCATGGGGCTTCGTACGGCACCGATTACCAAGAAGTTGTCATGCCAAGGAAATCCCCCGAGGGTGAACTCTTCGTTAGTAAACTCAACTCCCTCTTCATGCCCTAGGCAGACCATCCCAAGACTATTCACCTTCAAAAGTTCGGTCCAAATGTGATTGTAGTCCCCCAGAGTGTATTCAATCGTGCCCATATAACCTGGTCGCTTGTCACCGCCAGTTCCCGGTCCGTTAAGAAGCGCGTATCGGATGCCACCATTCAGCGGGTGAAGTGAAAACGAACTCAGTTGACCTGTAGAAATCTGGTTCGCAGCCCAGTCCAAGCCGTGCTGCGTAGGTTCGAATTGCAGAGAGTCAGTTGCTGCCGCATTCTCTGTTGGACGCCCTTCAAGAACTCGTACAATCGCTTCAGCGACTGGTTCTATCTCTTGAGACCAGAACTCAAAAACTAACTGTGGCATCTCAACCCCTTGCGAATCGTACCAACATCTGACCTCCCGCGCATGGGGACGCCGGGCTAGTGCCTGGTAAACGCGCAAACCGGACAAGTGCCGTACCATTACTTCAATTGTCCGGTAACCCGACAAATCGGGAGTTGGCCTAAAGGTCGCCGCTACGCACAGAGACCCACCATGCCGCCTGCGATTTGTGCCCTTCCGGGCAGGATACTCGTTGGCGTCAAATCAGACATAGTTCTATTGCCTCGCTATTTTCCGGTTTGCATACTGGCCTTACTATGGGCATAGCAACAATTGTTCCAGCTTTGGTTGTATTCGCGTGCGCCAGCCCAGCGCTTGCGCAGCAAGAGGTATTCGACTGGCAGCGCGGCACAGAGGAATCCGTGCGGCTGGACCCATCCAACTACCATGGCGGCAAAAGCTATGGCTCGCAAGGCGGTACGATCCACGTGGACATCGACGCGCAGCAACCCGTCACGATTTTCATGACAGGTGCAGGCGAGTGGAATCGCGCGATGCAGAACCCGGCGATGCTCAGCAGCATTCGGATGGTGTGCCTGCGCGAACATGTAATCAAGGTGACTTACACCTGCGACCTTCCGCTGGAACCGATGCAATTGATCGTTCGCGACGATCGTGAAAGTCAAAGCTCTACGGCGTTTGCCGGGCTTGGAGCGGTATTGAAGGGCACCGAGTCTTTGGCAACCGCTGAGCCTGAGTTAAGCACGGCTGTGGGCGTCGTAAACGCGGTCGGCGCAGGCATCGCCGGCTTGCTAGGCCGCCAAAGCAACGCGACGCCGCGGCACTTTGTCGCACCAAACGATGTAGACATCCAATACTATCGGTGGATTTGCATCAACAACTGCTTCCCGCCACAGTTTCAGTGGATCCAACAAGCGAAGGAAGAATACAAGCTGACAACGTTTTTGAAGGTTTACGGCGGGTACGCGCCGGACCGCGACGGTGAGGTGGTCAGCATCAAGATCAAGGCTCCTGTGCCGATGCTCGTGGCGGTGGTCCCTTCATCGGTAGCGAATCAACTGCACGGCGAGCCGGATATGCTCGAACCGGCGCTCGAAAAAGCGTCCTGCCAGCAGCGCGGTGTGCAGTCGCAAACGTTCCAGTGCACGTTCAACGCGGCGGACGGGCCGCAATCGCTGATTGTGGTACCGGAAGCTGGCGAAAAGGTGCTGCACAAAAAAACGGAGGTTGAGTTCTTCGCGTCGAAGTGTGTGGCGAACTGCGCGCTTCCTCCAGAGAACACGGCGGCAGCGAACCCGAATCCGTGATTGTCTACGCCGAGGGGATTCCGGAAGCAACAGCACTTTCTGTATTCGCTCCCGTGATGATCTTTATAAGGAGCAAGAAATTCGGATAAGCGGCAAATCTCAGCGACGTGCCTGATTAACGCGCAAACCGGAGATGTGGGTACTAGATCAGCCCTCAGACTGCGAATCGGCTGGCATCCTTCTTCTCGGCGGGCGGTTGGTTTGCTCGGTTCACCGCGGTCAGGAACTTGGCGGGCCCCGTCATTAATTTCGCAGCTTCCTCGTTTGTGGTGGCGGGGTCCTTCAGTCGTTTATTCATCTCTGCAATCGAAAGTTGCACTTGGCGCGGGAATTTTTTGCTTCACTGGCATGGGTGCTCCTCTGTGTTTCTTTCTGTCCGGCTGGGCGGTTTTTTGGCGTTCACTGTGCGGAGATGGCGGTGTTCTGGTCGGGGTCGGCGGGTCAGAATGTAATCTGGCTTGACTTTGGCACCAAGCATGTCGTATTGCTGTTCCGCCAGGGTCACCTGGAAAATGTCTACCTGGCTGGGCTTGATCTCGGCCCCCAATCGTATGCAACTAACTTCTGGGATGGGCGTTAGGTTCACAGCTTGAACGGAGTTCCGCAATGGCCCAATCGCCGCTCCCGACACCGGAACTGAAACTCGAAGTCACCACTACTTCGGAAGAAACTCTTGTCCGATGCATTGGCAAGATGACATTCACAAGTTCCGGTACACTTCAAACCGATTTACGCAGACTAGTCCCTGAGACAAAGCGCTTGGTATTGGACTTAGCAGGAATGACTTATTTGGATAGTTTTGGTCTCGGTGTGCTGGTGGGCGTCTACTTGTCCGCTAAAAGGCAGCAATGCCAACTGAAGCTCATCAATATGAGTCAGCAGGGCCAGCAACTCTTGCGAGTCACGAATTTAACGTACCTCCTCGCGTGACACCTCGCGGAGGCCTGCAAAACAAGGCTGCTTTAGACTTCGCCCATGACGGGAGACACCATGCGGAGGAGACACCATGGAACGAGAAAAGCGTCGAACGCCCAGGTACATTTTTTTCGCCGCCGCCGAATTGCTGGAAGAAAAATCTGACGTACGAGTCGCCTCGAGGGTGAGTGAACTGAGTTTGCATGGCTGTTATCTGGATATGATGAATCCCTTTCCCGTAGATACGCCCATTCTGTTGAAAATCTGGACGGAGGAAATCTCCGTTTTTCACACGAAAGCGAAGATCGTCTACGCGCAGCCGAACGTCGGAGCAGGCGTGCAGTTCGGAGATGTGGATCCAAAATCCCTAGCATTACTCCAGCAATGGCTCGCAGACGCAGCCAAGGAAACTGACCGGCCTTGATCAAGGCCTGGACGATTTCACCTAATCGGACTTACCAGGAGTTACGCAAAATTTAGCGTCTCGTTCAGGCTTGCGGATAGACGCGAACGATACTCTTGCTTAGTGGCCTGAATCTATACGAATATAGCCATATTCCCATCTCTCCGATCGGGGAAAGCGCGAGCTGGAATTTGTGTGATTGTCTATAAAGTGTCGGGCCGATGCAGCACAACCTAAAATTTGAAGTGGGCGACAGAGTTAGATTCGTCCCCAGATTGGGCCACGTCGAGGAAGGCGTCATCCTCGCCGTATTGGAAACCACCGCTGGCACCCAATTGAATATAGCTTTCGGGAAAGGTTTGACCGCATCGGTGAACGCGCGCCAAGTTCTGGAAAAACTCCCTCCGGGCGCCTAGCCAAATTAGATTGACTCCTTGAGTTCTTCATCGTCCGTACGTTGGTCGGAATCGCCGCACTCTTGTCATCCGCGCTGTTCTGGGTGAGGATACCGCCAATTGGTTTTCGGTTTCGGGCATTCCTCCTGACGACTGCACGGCCTTCCGCTTAGTCGGGCCTTTTCTGCGGTAACGGACAAACTTAATTGCCAGCGCTACCTTTGCTCCAGCGGGCGCATCTAATAGTTCTTCTATGCAGAATTTTACTCGCCGAGAACTGCTTAAACTCGGTACGGCAACAGCCGTTGCAGAACTGGCGTCTTTGGGTTTGCATGGATGCAACGGTGGTTCTATCACTTCTCCGCCGGTACCTGCCGTTTGCTCCAAATTGGCTGACATTGAACACGTCGTGATCTTGATTCAGGAAAATCGCTCTTTCGATCATTACTTTGGAAGCTATCGCGGCATCCGTGGATTTTCCGATCAGAGCCTGGCATTTCAGCAACCCGACCCAGCGAACACAATGAATCCCCCCGTGGGAGCACTCTTGCCATTTCATCTCGACACTTCCACGACGAATGCAGCCTGTACGCACGACATCACCCACGATTGGGTGCCGCAGCATCAGAGCTGGAACAACGGCGCAATGGACGGTTTTGTGAGCTCGCGTCTTCCGATTGATTCCAATGACGCCGTGCTAAGCATGGGCTACTACACTCGCGCAGACATTCCTTACTACTATGCCCTGGCCGATGGTTTCACGATTTGCGACAACTATTTTTGCTCGGTGATGGGCCCAACCGACCCGAATCGCCTCTACACGGTAGCAGCCTCCCTCGACCCGGATGGAAAAAACGGCGGTCCGATTTTGCAGACGATCGTCACAAACCGCACAGCAGTATACGGCCGATTGACATACACGACGATGCCTGAACAGCTTCAGGCTCGAGGAATTTCCTGGAAGGTCTACTCATCGCCGGATGAGGCTGCTCTCGGCGGGATTCTCTCGGACAATGTTCTTTCCTACTTCAAGAATTTTCAGGATCCTGCGTCGGTGCTGCATCAGAATGCATTCGGACCACAATTCCCCGTGGACTTCTTGGCCGATTTAGCCACTGGGAATCTGCCCCAGGTCTCGTGGCTGATCGGGTCGGTCCTAACCTCGGACCATCCGCCTTCGCCATCAGTCTTTGGTGAGAACATTCTTTCGCTCATCGTCAGCGCTTTAACAGCGAACCCAGCACTGTGGGCAAAAATGGTTTTGTTTGTCACATACGATGAGAATGGTGGATTTTTTGATCACGTTGCGCCGGTGACGGCTCCAACGGGTACGCCAGGCGAATATGTGACCGCCCCCGCAATACCAGATCCGACCGTAATAGGCAGTCCAGCGATAACCGGGCCAATCGGACTGGGTTTTCGCGTCCCCACCCTGATCGTTTCGCCGTTCAGTCGAGGCGGGTTCGTGTCGTCGGACCTCTTCGATCACACTTCTCTGCTGCGATTCCTCGAAACTAGGTTCGGTGCGGAAGTGCCTAATTTGAGTGACTGGCGACGCGCGACGGTAGGGGATCTAACCAGCGCGCTCAATTTCAAGAAACCTGACCAGTCGATTCCGAATCTCCCGTCCACACTTCCTGCCGTTCCGCAGGTAATCCAGCAGTGTGTTGCGAACTTAGCTGGGACGACACCCTACGCAGTGCCAGCCACTCAGACCGTTCCAATTCAGGAATCCGGCACCGCGACCAGGCCCAGCGGAGTGTGCTAGTCAAGAACAGCCGCCCAACTGGCGATTCGGTCGATCGTCAATAAAGTGCGATAACAATTATGGGCTCCTGTGCCCCCGCCGCCCTAGCAGCCAACCGGCCAGTCTGCGCTTAATATCGCGGCGAATCACGTTCCTCGGCGCCAACAACCTCTTTGAAAGCTCTGCATTGAAATGAGCTTCGTGATGAATGCGGCGTCTTCCGCCAGTTCTGAGCGCGTAAATTTCACTTTCCTGCCGTCGTTAAGTATTTTTATCCACTCTTGCTCTGGCATGTTTTCCGATCCTGCAGAACACAACTAATAATTTCCGGCAGTGGACCAGCAGATTTTCGATAGAATCCCTGCAAGCAGGGACGGACCATGCCCACAATCTGGCTAGCAGCACTGATTCTAGGCTCCGGGTTTGCAATCGCGGGGGCCGACGGAGCGAAGTGGAAATTGCTCAACGTCGTCATTATCGTGGGTTGCATGGGCGTAGGTCTCGGACTCGGGCATGCGGCTGGCTTAGGAGAGGGGAATCTGGGAAGCGTGCCAAACGCGGCGACACCCTTCGCGATGATATTCGGAATTGTGGGAGCGATGGTTTGCATATTCCAGAACAATTCCCGAGCGTCGTCATAGGGGAATCTCCGATCGTCTTCAGTGCTACGTATCGGCATGATGCTGGCACCGTGTTGGCCTCTCTGGTCGGAGGACCTTGCGCCAGCCGGAGGGCCCGGCTTTGCGACCACCAAGGCCGGGCTTTTCCTTCTTGAAACTGTCCTTTGGTGTTAGGGATTCGAGTGTATTGCGGTCCGAGGCATGACGCGGGAACATGTTCTCCCCGTCACTGAGGTTTAGAGCCAAACTGACAGCGAAAAGGCCCGGACCAGTCCGGGCTTTTTCTATTAGTTGCGGAATCCCTATCTCGGCGGGCGAATTACGCCCAGCGCTATCGTCTTGCGCTGTCGCTCGGGATACTTGAGGCGAGCTTTTTCGGCCTGTTCTTTCGTTTTGAAAGGCTTCGACAAAAGCGTGAACTCACCGCCGACATACTTAAAGAGCAGCCACTGCGCGGTTGTCCGCCGAACTAAGCCCAAGTTCGTATTCCGATAATGCCCCAGTAAGTCAAGTAAGCAGCGGCAATCAAAAGTGCCGTCGAGACGATCCGCGAAAACCTGCGGACGCCTGGACGGATTCCCTCGCTCGAGCTTCGTAGAGCAACCAGAAAACTCGCGACCGATGCCAATCCGAACAGAAGAGACACCACCCACAATGCAGCCGACCACACCGTGAAATTTCCCATCCGTCCAATCAGGTCTTCGCTGCACTGGATAAAGATCACAACGAAGGCCACCAGACTCAAAACCGCAATTAGTGGCCACCAGCGCATGGCGCGCTCGGCGGGACGGCGGCGGCTAGGCATCAGGCCGCCGATCATCCAGAACGGCGCGTAGAGAACAATCGAGAAGATTGAGAGCACCACGAACCCAGCAACAAGTATTTCTCCGATCGCGAACCACCCCGGAATCCTCCTCATCGTAGTTTGCGAATCGGTTTGGATGAATCGACCCTCTGTGTTGGGGGGCAGCAACTCAAGAGTTGCGACCGGGTCGGGCGGCGCTTCCTTATGCTCGAAACGAAACTGTGTCCCTTCGACCGGTATGTGGACCTGGTGCCAACGCCCTAGTGCGGAGGAGATCATCTTGCCGTCTTCGAACCGAACCCTGCTCAGACGCACGAGGCGTCCAAGAAAATGAGAGAGTTCGGTGCGCGGAGAATCGGGCTCATACCATCCAGCGTAGTCCGCTGCATTGACGGTTAACTGGGCGACTGGCGGCACCACCGGTTTCTGCAGGCTGTGCGTAATGTAAGCCCGGACCGCTTTGCCTACTTTTTCAAAGGCCTCCCCACTTTCGCTGTTGATGCTGAAAAAATATCCGACGGCGTAGTCAGGCATATAGGATATGTCGGTCAGGCCTCCATCGACTCCGCCGTCGTGGCCGTGGTAGACGAAACCATCTTCAACGCTCCAGAAATTGCTGAGGCCGTATCCGGCTTTCAAACCCTCTTTGGCGGCCCAGGTGCTCTTGGGGCTCTCCATACGATCGATGTCGGGGGAGGGGACCACCTGTTTTCCATTCGCCGCGCCGCGATTGAGATAGAACTGCAGATACGCAGCCATGTCGTTGGCGGACGCGTTGATGGCCCCGGCCGGGCGCATGATGATGTGCCAGTACGGAAAAGGAGTCTTGCCGTCGGGGTGATAAAGCGTGGTCGCCGTACCCGGAGCAGGCTCGAAGTATGTCGCGGTCTTCATCCCAATAGGATTGAAAAGATTCTGCTGCACAAAGTCTTCGAACCGCTGGCCCGTTATTTTCTCGACCACGTAGGCAGCGACCGCCGGACCTGCGTTGCAATAGGCCATGCGCGTCCCGGGACGCCAGCGTGATGTGCGCGAGTGATGGTCGTAGTCGAGGCCCTCGCGCACGCTCATGGAATCGGGGGCTTGCTTCGCGTATTCGCGAAGGCGAAGGTCGTCCCAGCCGGTAGTGTGTTCAAGCAGGTTCACGACGCGCACAGGATCCGTAGATTCCCAGCGATTTTCAAACCAGACATCGGGAGCGAGCTTGTGAACGGGATCTTCGAGAGAAAGTTTGCCTTGATCGGCCAGCAGCAGGATGGAGAGCGAAGCGAAAGCTTTTGACGTGGAACCAATGCGGAACAATGTGTCCGCGGAGGCGGGACGATTACTTGCCAGGTCGGCCATGCCAAGGCCCGTAACCCACTCCGCCCCGTCTTTGTGAACGATTGCGACCGATACTCCATTGGTGTGAGTGTCCTTGAGGATTTTTTCGATCTGCTGGCGGAGTTCGTCGATGGACTGCGCGGGTTTCGATTCTTCCTCTTTTTTGTCAGCGGCCAAACAGAATGGAACGATCTGAAGTAGAAGGACAGCAGGGATAGTCCATTTCACCTGGCGATCCTCCGGGGAGAACGGATCTTATCCCTCGACATTCGATTTCAGGCTGCAGTATCCAGCGGTCTTTCGTCTGAGTTCTGACGTCTGAGGTCCGATGTCCGCTCTGAGCGCACCATGCTACTCCACGTTGAGCTAAATCTGGTAGTCGAGGTCTTCCATGATGCGCTGGAGAGATTCGGGGAGCGGCTCGAGGGGGACTCCGCCTAGCACCCAGTCTCACTTGCCCAAAAGGGTTGTCACGAGCGCCTGCCCAGAAGCCCAAGTTCTGGACCGCACGTTAACCCCGCGTTTTGGTTGCCCAAAATCCTCATTCCGGCATGCCCACAACCAAGTGATTTTGGGCGGCAGTCATCGTAATTATTGGGGCCTTGACATTGGTTCCTGGTAAGGCTACTTATGCCCCAGTAAATCCTGGTCCCCCAGCCGATTCAGGAGACTAGCATGAGAGCAGCTTGCTCGTTGATTCTCTCCCTGTCCTTTGTCTTTCCCGCTCTTACAGCGCCGGCATCTCAAACAGCAGATCAATCGAATTTGAAACCTCAGGAGCCGCAAGCCGTGGCGCCGGTTGTCAGACAACCACTCGCGTTTGGCCTTGAGGATGGAACACCTGTCAAACTCCGAATCAGCCGAACTATATCCTCGGAAGACGCCAGAGTTGGCGATACCGTTGATTTTGAAGTCTTAGAAGAGGTCAAGTCTCATGACGTTGTTTTGATTCCGCGAGGTGGCATCGCATGGGCAACCGTGACTGAGGCTCAGTCCAAAAGGCGCATGGGTCGCGCTGGAAAATTAGACATCAACATCGACAACGTCAAAATTGCGGATGGAGAAAAAATCCCGCTCAGAGCAGTGAAGGAGGTTAAGGGCGGTAGCCATGTGGGCGCGATGACCGGAGCAATCGTGGCAACGAGCATTGTTTTCTTTCCAGCGGCGCCACTCTTTCTCTTGGTAAAAGGAAAGGACATTACGATTCCCAAAGGGACAGCGATCACCGCATACATCAGTGGCGACGTCCCCCTCGATCCCAAGAAATTTCAAACGTCGGACGCTGTAGGACCAGCCGTCCCGTCTCCCGCGGTTGCTTCAACTGAAAGCTCGACTATTGAATTGGAATCAAATCCCGACGGCGCCGAAATAAGCATTGATGGAAAGTACGTAGGCAACGCTCCGACCACGCTGCATCTACCAGTCGGCGATCACGCGATCAGGATTGAAAAGCCAAGTTACAAACCGTGGGAAAGGACTCTGACAATTACGTCCGGAGAAACCACTACGATTACTGCAACTCTCGAAAAACAAGAGATCCCACCCCAATAGCATGGGGTTCCGAAAACCCCTGTAAGGCACCAGTTCCAAGTCGAATAGAATCAGGGCCGGATTCCCAGCCCGAATGGGTTCGGAAAATAACTGTTTTGGGAATGTTCCGGCCACCGAAATAACAAAAGTTCAGGACATTCATTACTGTGCTGAGTAGCTTCGCAGCCCGAAACTGGCCAGGGCTTGGGCTTCATCGTCAAAGCTTGGAATAATGTCTAGCACGTGAAATACAGTCAGCACCTGCAGCACTCGACCACCCGGGTATAGCAGTTTTAAATCGCCGCCCTGCCGCTTGAGGAAAACGTACGTCTCAATGATGATGCTGACGCCGGAACTGTCAACCTTCGACAGGTGTCCTATATTCAACAACAGCTTGCGCACACCCTTGGCAACCAATTCTCGCAGATGGACGCGCAACAGCTCACTTTCGCCACCGCTGATGGTAGACCTACCCTGAAGGTCCATTATGGTGACATCGCCGGATTCACGGATTGATGTATGAAGGCCCATAAACTCTTTTGTTCGATGCGGCTTGGCTGTGTTCGTTACTTCTATGGAAAGCCCAAGCCGCCTTAAGAAAGAAGCCTTCGTGACACCTTTCTCTTCGCGGGATCGTACTCCGTGGACCTTTTGTCTTACGCACTCGAACCGTTTGTCCGGTTGACCAGACAGCTTTACACTTATCAACGAGGGCATCGAGAGCTTGCGCTTTCGCACCCAGTCGGGTTAACGGCGAGACCTGGCAGGCTCGCGCTGAAAAACTTTTTGCTCTAGGCGGCGCAGGCCTCGCGGTCACCACGAGAAAGTGAGTCTGGCCACGGTCCACGGCCACAGATAAGCCACCAACTTCCGTGCCACCGCCAGTGTCGCTCGATTCGCGTTGCTTCTCTGTTTTTCCCGGTCGTAGAGCAGCGCTAACGTTGGGCTGTAGCGCGGCGCCATCTTGGCCGCTTCGATCAGTGTCGTCTGCAGATGTTTGTTGCGCTGCTTGGAAAGCGGCGTACGCTGCACCGTGTTGCCGGTTCACGACTTGCGCCTCGCGCGGGCCAGTTCGCCAGCGAAGCTAAGTAAGATTTCTCGCTGCGATTCAGTCATGCCAGCAAGTGCTTGCTGGAATTTTCTGAGTGTCCGATAGCCTTTACCGTTAGACGCCCAATCATTCTTTCCGCGAGATCCGGTTTCCACCCGCGGCGGCTCTTCTCCTTCGTAGAATAGCTGGTAGAGCGGCGTTTCCAATGCTCTGGCTAGCTTTTGAAGCGTTTCCAGTGCTGGGACGGTGTGACCATTTTCTACGCGGGAGATGTAGCACCTGAGCAATCCAGTGCGTGCTTCAATATCTCCTTGCGAGAGTTCTTTGCTCTCCCTTAGCTCGCGTAACCGTCGTGCGATATCCATCTGGGCCTCCAAACAGGCTATTCAGGTAAAGGTAAGCTATCTTGTAGATATACTATCTATATTATATAATGTATACTTCGTATACTACTTTGGTCAAGCCTAGCCAGGGTAGTGCTCTGGCTGCTTTAACCTCAGCGAACGATCTAGCCTTTGTTTTCAATGCAGATTAGGATCGACCTGGGTGTTGCGTCGACCCATTGAATGCACCGCGCAAACCGGAAACTTGGAGACCGACCACCTCTGGCAGCTTTCGAGGTAAAATCCCTGCTGTAACTAGTCGGGCGGTGCACTTCCATTAAACGGAGCCATTGCGCGCATGAAGATAGTCACGATTATCGCCAGAATCCTTCTCGGATTGATGTTCTTTGTGTTTGGATTGAATCCGTTCCTGAAGTTCCTACCCATGCCTCAACTGGAGGGGGTGTGGGGCCAGTTCTTGGGAGCTTTGTTTGTTTCGCACTTCGTATGGCTTATTGGCGCCACGCAAGTGGTCAGCGGAGTGCTGTTTCTGATTGGCCGGTACGTACCGTTGGCGATTGCGCTTAGCGGACCGGTTATTGTGAATATCATTGCTTATCACTTAACAATGCAGCACATCGGGGCTCAGCCTGCCGTGCTAGCAACGATCTGCTGGGTGTTTCTGTTCTGGCGGTACCGCGATTCGTTTGCGCCACTCTGGGTGGCGAAGGCAGAAGCAAAGTAGCGGTCGGTGCTCAAAGCAGAGTTTCCTCCTTCCCCCGTCAAGAACGGTCGGCCTCGTTAGAGATAACGCGCAAACCGGACATGTGGAATCCTGATCCAAGGCTCACGATATTCGGCCAGCCGTTGCCAATCCCACGTCAAACCAGCACTTGCGCGACGCGTTTGCCGGACACGTGGGTTTCGCGGTACGTGCGTTGCGTGTGAGTGCGCGAGGTAGTTGATCGGTTACTGGGTTGCTACGACGTTCGGTGCCGGTGGATTGGCGTGATAGCCTTTGCGCGCATAGACCTTAAAACCTTTCCCTGCGGCGGAAATCTGGATCTGGCGGAACTTGCCGTCCCAATTCTTGTTTTCGGGATAATAGCCCAGGCTGTACTGGTGGTGTAGTTCGTCGGAGATCTCATCAAGCGCGTCTTCGAGCTTGTCAATGCCGCGAACTTCCAGCACTCGCCCGCCGGTAGCCTCGGCCAGTTTTTTGAGCACGGGCTCTCCGTAGCTGTCCTTTTGATAGATGTGAAGCACGTCGCAATTGTCGTGCTTTCCGCCATCGTAAATCTGCAGGACGTAGGCGATCACGTCGTTCTCGAGCAGAGCTTCCAGAGCGTCCGCCATCGTGGATTCACTTTTGGAATCGCCGGAGAGAGCCACAATAACGACCGCCTTGCGTCCTACCTCGCCCACAAGGTAACGGTGCGTGGAGACACGGATGGCGTCGTAAAGATGGGTTTCGCGGTTGGGATCGAGCGGGTGCCGTCCATTGATGCCCACGGTTGAACTCCAGATGCTTGGCGCCGCCGGATCTCGTTCTGGCAATCCAATCGCCGCTCCCTTCGCAATGGCCTCGGCACCCTGTCTCAAGAGGGCAGGATCAGACGTTGGCAACTGTACGGTTTCTACTCGCGAGCCATAGCTCACAATAAATCCAAGGTCAGTAGGGCGCACTACGTGCCTAAGGAACATCGTCGAGGCTTGCGCCTCTTCGCTGAGAATCCAAGACATGTTCGAGCCGGTATCCAGGAGTACACCGACGTTGAGGACCACATCGGTGTGATGGGTAAAGAACTTGATGGCCTGTGGGTGGCCGTCTTCGGAGACACTGAAACTGTCTTGTCCCAAATCGCCGACCAGGCGTTTCTTGTCGTCGCGCACGGTGAAGTAAACGGAGACCAGATCTACTTGGCTCTTAAAGTTATTTCCGTCAGCGCTTTTGTCCTGCGCGAAAGCCGATCGGGACCAACCCAGACCGGCCAAGGCCAAGAGCAGAATTACGGCGGACGCGCAGACTCGAATAGGCATGAGTTGGCTCCTTGCTACTGGACGTGCCCGGTTTGATGCGAACGGGCTGCCGCAGAGTTGTCGTGCGTCCGTTCCTCACTGCGTGGCAACCGCCTTGAGTAGAGGCGTGAAGTCCCACTAGGTCGAGACTCCTGATAAACCCGCTTAACACAGAAGTGAAGTCCTGGTACGGCACATGTCCGGTAACCCGACTAACCGGGAGTTGACCGACTATAGGGTGCTATGGGCACCGTGCCGAGTGCCTAGCTTCGACTTCTATGAAGCACCACGGAGTTCCGGTGCCGTCGCAACGGACGACCCAGTGGTCGTAATCGGGGTGCGTTGCCGATGATTCAGAGTTCGCTTTCTGCTCAGCGACCATGAGCCACTTCAAGACTTGGCGGGCAGGCTTGTTGTCCGCTTCAAAGCTGACTTGCGCCGTCCCCCAAGGGACTCCGGCCACTAACGCCTGA
>Ga0210383_10003387_pt1 | contig 14299 bp, 9 predicted proteins | sample IncBWC14OmetaG_FD_160072 | JGI IMG/M metagenome (GOLD analysis project Ga0210383, IMG submission 160072) | Forest soil microbial communities from Barre Woods Harvard Forest LTER site, Petersham, Massachusetts, United States - Inc-BW-C-14-O ...
CCGCCCGCAAGCTTGACGCGTTCGACGAAATCCGGCGACCAGGAAAACCTCACTCCCCGCGTTTTCACCAAATACGCGACGTAGCTCGGCCAATAACCCTGCGCCAACCGGCCCAAGATTTCCGCTTGGTCCAATGGCAGCGACTGCGCAAGACCGCTGGAAGCCAAAAGCATGCAAAACAAACCGAGAAAGGGAATTCGGTGTTTCATGTCTCGGAGGGTTGGACACCAAGAACGCCCGCGTGGTGCCGAGCTGCTCTTGCCCCAATCCGCCGCACCCCGTTTCTCACTTCGAGCGGGGCCTGTAAGGGACTCGGGTGCGCAGACTCGGATGGGCAGACTCGGACGTTACCGCTCCGGCGCTGGACATCTCTCGGATCGAGGGCGAGTCAAGACACCATCGAGCTCTCAGTGCATTGACCGAAATTCCCCGACCGTCTAACATCCAACTTGCAACCAAAATCATGATCAACGAGACCGTCGCCCACTACAGGATTCTCCGAAAACTCGGCTCCGGCGGCATGGGTGTAGTCTATGAAGCCGAAGACACCAAGCTCGGCCGCCGCGTTGCCCTCAAATTCATTCCGGAAGCGAACGAGCACGACTCGCAAACCCTCGAACGCTTTCTCCGAGAGGCCCGCGCCGCTTCCGCTCTTAACCATTCCGCAATCTGCACCATCCACGCCATCGAAGAGCACGACGGCCGCACCTTCATCGCTATGGAGCTCCTCGTCGGCGATTCCCTCGATAAAGTCCTGGCATCGGGTCCCTTGCCTATCAATCGCACCGTCGAGATGGGCATACAACTCGCCGACGCGCTGGATGCCGCCCACAAGAAGGGTATCGTCCATCGCGATATCAAGCCTGCAAACATTTTCGTCACGGAAACTGGCGCAATCAAAATCCTCGATTTTGGCCTCGCTAAGATCCTCGCTCGATTCTCCGACGATGGTTCAGACCACACTCTCGACTCTCCCGTAAACACCCTCCTCACCAGCCCAGGCATGGCCGTCGGCACCATCCAGTACATGTCCCCCGAGCAAGCCCGTGGCGAAGAGATCGATGCCCGCAGCGACCTCTTCTCCCTCGGTGCCGTCCTCTATCAGATGCTGACGGGCCGACAAGCCTTCCCCGGTGCCACCAGCGCGGTTGTTTTCGACAATATCCTTCGCAACGCTCCGGCGGCCTCGGTCACTCTCAATCCGGATGTGCCTCCCGAGCTCGAACGCATACTAAACAAAGCTCTCGAAAAAGACCGCGACATGCGGTACCAGGTCGCCGCCGAATTGCGCGCCGACCTCAAGAGACTACAGCGCGAAATCGATTCCGGCAGCCGCCCCGCCAGCACACAAAGATCCGCCGCCCGCGCCTCCGGCGTCTCCGAACCGCCCTCCTCTAAACCCAGGGTGACGCCCTCCGGCAGTTCCGTCATCGTCGAAGCCGCAAAAAAACACAAATTCGGCACCGGCCTCAGTATTCTGGGCGTCCTGGTCATCGTTGCCGCTGCTGCCTACGGCATCTATTCCATCGTTCTCCGCAACCGCCACGTGCCGTTCGATACTTTCTCCATCGAGAATCTCACCAACAACGGCCACATCGCTCTCGCTGCCATTTCTCCTGACGGCAAATATCTTCTCCACGTCCGCGATGAAAATGGCCTTCAATCCCTCTGGCTCCGGCACATCGCTACGGCCAGCAATACACAGCTTGTTCCGCCTGCGGCCACTCGCTATGCGGGGCTCACTTTCTCTCCCGATGCCAACTATATTTACTGTGTCCGCCGAAACGAGGAAGAACACACCCTCGCCTCTCTCTACTCTGCCCCCATGCTCGGTGGCACACCGCGTCTGCTCATCAAGGACGTCGATAGTCCCATCTCCTTCTCCCCCGACGGCCTGCGCTTCGCCTTCTTGCGCGAGGACCACGATTCCCCTACGTACGAATTGATCGTTGCCAAGAGCGATGGTTCCCCGGATCGCACGCTCTTCAAAGACGTTACCCTTGAGGGCCCGGGCAACTATAGCCCCGCCTGGTCCCCAGATGGCAAGACCATCGTCATCACCGAGTCCCAATTGGCTAAGGGCGTCATAGCCGCGCTGCTCTCCGTTGACGTGGGCTCCGGCAAACTTCAGATCACCCCGTTCAATACCACCAAGATTCTTCGCAGTCCCGTCTGGATGCCAGACGGCTCTGGTCTGCTGGTCTCGGAGTTTGGCAACGCCAGTGCTTTGAACTCTCAACTGGGGATCGTTAGTTATCCCAAAGGCGAGTACCGCCGCCTCACCACGGACACAAATTCCTATTTCTTCCCCAGTATTGCCGCTGACGGTCGCACCATCGCTGCCAACCAGTCTCAGTCCAGGTACCAGATTGAAGTCGCTAGCGTTGCCCAGCCTGATGACGTTCACCCCGTGACTCTGTCTTCCAGCAGCGCTGTTTGGAATTGGGATTGGACTGCTGACGGTCACATCGTCTTCATACAGGGCCCGGACATCCGCATGGTCAAGCCTGAGGGCGGCGAAACCTTGGTCTACTCGGACGCCGATCACATCTCCGATCAACTAACGTCTTGCGGTCCGCAGCCCTACATCGTGTTTCGTTCCGCAGGCCGCTCCGGCAAACTCTCGTTCAACCTTTGGAGGATGAGCGCCTCCGGCCTGGACTTAAAACAACTCACCTTTGGCGCCGCCGAGTCCAATCCCCGCTGCTCGCTGGACGGCCAGTGGGTTTATTACCTCGATTTCGCTGACAATCAATCCTTAAAGCGCGTCTCCATCAATGGCGGATCACCGCAAACGATCTTGGCCACCGCCAACGGCGCCTCGGACATCTCTCCGGACGGCAAGACCATCGTGGGCCTGGAAGTTCGTGAAATGGACCACCGACTCGTGCTCGATTTCTATTCCATCGATGACAAAAAAGTCACCTACCGTGACATCGACCCACGCGCTTCCTGGCCTCTCAGGTTCGCTCCCGACGGCAAGTCCGTCGTCTACGGCGTTCTCGAAAAAGGCGTCGGCAACCTCTGGATGCAACCGCTGGACGGCTCCGCCCCCCATCAGCTCACTCATTTCACTTCCGAAGGAATCGAAAAGTTCTACTTCTCCAGAGACGGCTCCAAAATCGCCATGGAACGCGGTCACAACGAATCTGACGCCGTCCTCCTGCGCGACACGACTCGCTAGCGCCGGGGTCCCCAAAAAAACTCCCTATCCTCGGGATCCTGTAGGGAGGGGGCTTGCCGCTCACCGCTGTGAATGCCATGACATTCTGAGTTCGAGAGCTGATCTGCCGGACGCACCCTAGGCCGCAGGGTGCGCCAGGAGAGTCTTGTGTGAGGAAATTCTCGGATTTAGCAACACTTAGGGAGTGGCCGGCCCGGAGGGACTGGGCCGCTGGCTATTGTTTTCTCGATTGGCCCGCGCAAAATACCCGCGCCGCGCGCGTACCTGATACCCCTTGTGTTCGGGCACTTCGATGCGAATCCTGTGGTAGCGCCCATCGAGCACGTAGTTCGTAGGCATATACGCAATCGAATACTGATTCCGCAGCTCGTCGCCAATATCCTGGAAGGACTGATCCAGATCATCCACATGATAGGGAAAGAAAGCGCGTCCCCCGGTCTCGTCCGCGAGGTCCTGCAGAATCTTGTCGCCTTCGGTCAAGTGCGTCTTGCGGCTAGCCAATTTGTCGGGATCGGTCTGCGATAGCTGAATCCACTGCGTGCTCGTGCTGATGGTATAGATCACCACGCTGGTCCGCTGGGCCATCTCGATGGCCTCGCCCCGGGTGTGCGTCGAAAGATTGTCGTCTCCATCGCTGATCAGAATCATCACGCGCCGCACAATGTCCGGCTGATCCCCTGGAGGACGCGGGGGATGGCTTAACTGGTTCTGGCAAGCATCGTAAATCGCATCGTAAATGGCCGTTCCGCCGCCCGCCCGCGTCTGCATAATCTGGTCGCGCAGCAACCCCGCATCGCTGGTGAATGCCTGCACAACTTGCGGCTCATCATCAAAAGTCATCACGAACGCTTCATCTCTCCCGCGACGCAAGACACTGAATAAGAAATTGATGGAAGCATCTTGTTCGAATTTGATCCGGTCGCGGATGCTGTTCGAAGTATCCACGAGCATCCCGATGCGCAAGGGCAGGTCGGTCTGTTTGCTGAAGTAACGAATTTCTTGAGGAAACTTTTCATCAAAAATCTGGAAGTCTTCTTTTTGCAGATCGGGCACGAGCTTGTTGCGCCGGTTGAGCACCGTGAACAGCACATCCACCAGGTTTACAACCTGAATGATTCTCTGCGGGGTCTGCTGCTGCGGCGGCGCCTTTTCACCCGCCTGCGGTGCGGCCGCCGGTGGCGCGGATTGCGCCGGAGCCGGAGCTTTCGTCGGTACCTGTTGCGCGCGGTCGCTGACCGCCGTCGTGAGCAAAACCGCTGCAAGTAATGAGGCAATCAGTGCCCTAGGCATGTCAGTTGATTATAGGTAGGGAGCAAGCACAGCGTCAATTCGCTCCGAATCCTCTCCGGCAGCGACAGCAAGCTTTCTCGCGAACTCGTGCAATGCCTCCGGCAGCGGCGCCCGCACTTCGACCCAAGCTCCGGTTCGCGGCTGCGAAAACCCCAGCCGCGCCGCGTGCAGAAAGTTCCGTCCTAGCGCCGGCATCCTAACTCTCTCCCGTTCATTAGACGCATGGCGCTCGGTTCGAGCGCTCACCTGAATCTCGGAAGCTGCCCCGTAGAGCGTATCCCCGACGACGGGATGCGCGATCGCCGAAAAATGAACGCGAATCTGATGCGTCCGCCCGGTATGCGGCTGTACTTCGACCAACGTGGTCCCATCCACTTCCGCCAGCGTCCGCCAATCCGTCCGTGCCTCTCGCGCATGGCCGGCTAGGCCGCCGCCGCGAACTGCCTCGGCCCCAACTGTATTGGCACGCCGTGCGCTCCCGGCCTTGCCCCGGTGAACCGCCATCCGCGTGCGCCTGTGCAAATCGCGTCCGATCGCCAATTCAATGCGCCCCTGCTTCTCCTTTAGCAGACCTTCGACCAGCGCGACGTAGGTCTTCTTCACCAAACGTTGCCGAAACGCTTCAGAAATCCTGGCGTGCGCGAAATCGTTCTTTGCCACGAGGATGACTCCGGAAGTTTCCTTGTCCAACCGGTGCACGATCCCCGGTCGCAAAGCATCGCCACCCCGAGAAAGCGTCTGCCCCAGTCCCAGCAGCGCATTCACCAGGGTCCCCCGCGAATTCCCCGCCCCGGCGTGAACGGTCATCCCTGCGGCTTTGTTCACCACAATCACTTCGCCGTCCTCATAGAGAATTTCCAGTGGAATGGCCTCTGCTTCGGCGCGCATGGGCGGCCGAGCTTGTGCTTCCACAACGATTTGCTCACCAGCACGCAATCGGTGGGCGCCCTTCGACGGCCCGCCGTCGTCAAGTACCAGCCCCGCTTCAATGAGTTCTTGAATCCGAGTACGGCTCAGCTCTGGCAGTTGCGCCGCCAGATAGCGATCCAGACGCTGGCCGGAATCGCTATCTCGGACCTTGAGATGATGTCTGGTGGACGAAGGCACCGAAAGATTCTAGCAGCTTGCCTGTGCCGGAAAACAAAGCTGCTTCGAGAGAACTTCCCGCGAACTGCGCGGGACGATAACGCTCCTACTTCTTGGGGTGCGAATTGCTAAGAGCTGAGGAGGAAAGCAGAAACTGGCCTTCGGCGTTGTCCGTAAGATCCAGCTTGATCCTTCCCGAAGCTTTTGTGATTTCCTCGAAGGTCATTCGAAGGTAGTAGACCTTTTCGGCTTCCAGGTTCAGGGAAATAGCCCCGCCGACTCTCTCCGACGTTTTCTTGAACACATTCGACTGCCATTCCATGCACACGTTGTGCGCGCCGGGAGCGATGGAAAAGTAGATAAAGGACTTGCCGTTGGTTGCTCCGGCCCAGGAACCATCGACACCAATTCGCATGGTCGGGCCGGTAAAATCATCTTCGAACACGTATACAATTGCCTTGCCGGCCTCAGGCTGTGCCAGCACATGCAGCGTGTCATCCAGCTTTACTTCGAATTGCACCTGGCTCGGCCCGCAACCGGCAGCCGTCCGCGCCGTCGCCGCTTGATCCTGCGCAAACGCCGGCGATGTGCCCAGAACCGTTGTGGTGATAACAGCTGCCGTGCAAATAACCGCCGTGGATCGGGCCGCCAAGGATAGAGTTTTACCAAAGAGGGATACGAGCTGGCGTTTCCGCATGAGAGCCTCCGCTGTCTGGGCACACGTGTAGCGTCACACCTCTACACACCCGTTACCGTTCTGGATCCATCAACCTGAAGAACGTAGAAGGTTGCTGGCTGCTGCTCTTGAATCGGTCTTCACCAAGTGAGACGTGTTCCCCGCTAGCTTGGTTACGGGCTGAAAAACGCGCACGCGCCTGTATTCCTCAGCTTCCATCTCGCGCGCGAAGCGCCTCGCCAAGGAGGGCGCACACGAAATTCTATTTTTTCTCGATGGTTTTGGTAGGAGAGAAAATCAGATCCAGTATCAGCAAAATTGCACCGATGGTGATGGCAGAATCAGCCACGTTAAACGCCGGCCACCGGTAGCTCCCGATCCACACCTCAAGAAAATCCGTCACCGCACCATGGATAATCCTGTCGGTCACGTTTCCCGTGGCTCCTCCCAGCAAAAGGGCCAACCCCGCGCATGCCATAGTACCGCCCTGCCCCGCCACCAGCAGCCACGCGAGCGCGCAAATAACCACCAGCGCGCCGCCGACTAGAACGATGCGGAGCCACGGAGAATGCGAATCCGCAAAAAAACTGAAGGCGATTCCCGGATTGCTACTGTGCACCAAATAGATAAAATGCCGCACCACTTCATGCCGCCAGCTTTCGTCGGTTTGCGTTTCGAACCACGCTTTCGTCGCGCGGTCCGCCAGCACCATCGCCAGCGTGAGCCAGAGCCACTTCAAACGCGAAGGCAATTTCATGAACGGGCAAGCTCCCATCCTTCGATTTCCGCAAGCGCTTCGCTGCACCGCTCGCACACGCCAAGGTAGCGCTGATTCTCCCCCACATGCGTCGAGTAGTTCCAGCATCGTTCGCACTTCGTTCCGTCGGAGCGCAACACTTCCACATGAAACGGCTCGGCATGGTGGCTATCGACCCCGTCAAAGGGCACCACCTCCACTTGCGAAACGATGAACAACCCCGGCAGATCCTTTGCATGTCTTTCGAGAAGCTCCAGATAGAGGCCCTTCGAACGAAGGCGTATTTTTGCTTCGAGCGAGGCATTAATGAATTTCTGGGCGCGTCGACGCTCGAGGACTTGCAACACCTCGGTTCTCAGCGCATGCAGCTTTTCCCATTCCAGCTTTGTCTTCGCATCAATATTTGACCGCAGCGCTGGCGCTTCGGGAAAGATGTCCATATGCACGCTCTCCGGTTCACCGGGCAACTTTGGCAGGTGAGCCCAGATCTCTTCCGAAGTGAAAACCAGGATGGGCGCAGCCAGTCGTGCCAGCGCGCTGGTGATTTTCCAAACCGCTGTCTGGGCCGAGCGCCGCGATTGGTTTCTCGCCGCCTTGGTGTACAACCGGTCTTTCAACACGTCAAAATAAAACGCGCTCAGATCGACCACGCAATAATCGTGAATCGCGTGATAGACGCGATGAAATTCGTAGGCCGCATACCACTTCAGGCATTTTTCGACGAGTTCCGCGGTGCGCTCCAGCATCCACCGGTCGATCGCCTCCATCCGATCGCCCGAAAGAGCGTCCCGCCCCGGCTCGAAATCAAACAGATTCCCCAGTGCAAATCGAAACGTGTTGCGAATCTTCCGGTATGCCTCGCTCAGCTGGGTCATCACCCGCTCGCTCATTTTCACGTCGGCCTGATATTCCTGCGAGGCTACCCACAACCGCAGCAAATCCGCTCCCCACTTTTCGCAAATCTCGCTCGGTAGCACCACATTCCCAAACGACTTGGACATCGGCCGCCCGTGCTCATCGAGCGTCCACCCGTGCGTAACCACACTTCGATAAGGCGCGCGATCGCGCAACCCCGTCGCGATTAGCAGCGAACTCTGAAACCACCCGCGGTACTGGTCCGGCCCCTCGAGATAGACATCGGCAGGCCACTCCTCTTTCTTCAAAACCGCTAGATTCGAAGAGCCGGCGTCAAACCACACGTCGAGAATGTCATTCTCCTTTCGCCACGCACGCGCCCCGCATAAGCATTTCGTCCCGGCGGGCAACAGTTCCTCCGCCGTGTGCTGGTACCAGGCGTCCGCGCCTTCCCGTTTGAACCACTTCACTACATTCCGCAGCGCCGCAAAATCTTCGAGCCGCGCGTCGCATCCCTCGCAATAAAAAACAATAATCGGCACGCCCCAAAACCGCTGCCGCGACACGCACCAGTCCGGTCGATTCTCGATCATTTCGTAAATTCGCTCTTCTCCCCATGCGGGGATCCACTTCACCCGGTGAACCTGTTCGAGCGCCTCCCCACGCAACGTTTTTTCTTTCCCATGTGCTGCCTGGTCCATCTTGATGAACCATTGCTCGGTGGCACGGAAAATCACCGGATTATGACAACGCCAGCAATGCGGATAGCTGTGCGTATAACTGTGATTTCCCAGAAGCGCTCCGCGATCTTCGAGCAGCTCGACGACGATGGAGTTCGCCTCGAAGACACGCTTTCCTATATATTCTGGCAAGCCTTCGAGATAAAAGCCCTGGTCATCAATCGGAGCGAAAATTTCCAAACCATATTTTTGCGCCGACAGAAAATCGTCCGGGCCGTGCCCCGGCGCGGTATGCACGATCCCGCTGCCCTGATCGAGCGTCACGTAGTCCGCCAGAATTCCCGGCGCTTCGATCGGCAAAAACGGATGCTGGAATTTCACGCCCTCGAAGTCCCGCCCTTTCCAATGGGAACGCACCCGCAGCTCTTTAATTCCACATTCCGCTTGCAACGCCGCCAGGCGCTCCGCGGCAACTAACAGCGCCCCCTTCTCGGTTTCTACGATCACGTATTCGGAATCAGGATGGAAAGCCAGGGCCCGATTGTGGGGCAAAGTCCACGGGGTGGTTGTCCAAATCACCGCGCTAACATCACGCATTCCCTTGGCATCCGTCTTCCCGCCGCCCATGGCGCCGAACTTCACCCAAACCGAAGGACTCGTGTGATCTTCGTACTCGACCTCGGCCTCGGCCAGCGCCGTCGAATCGTAAATGCACCAATAGACAGGTTTGCGGCCGCGATAGGCGAATCCTTTCTCCATGAAATCAAGCAAAGCGCCAGCGACAACGGCCTCATAATCGTGGCTCATGGTCAAATAAGGATCATCCCAGCGGCCCAAAACTCCCAATCGCTGGAAGTCCCGCTTATGCTGTTCGACGTAGCGCGTCGCAAACTCCCGGCATAGCCTTCGAAACTCCGCCGGCGCAACTTTCCCTTTTCCTCCAAGCTCCTTTTCCACCTGCGTCTCGATCGGCAAACCGTGGCAATCCCAGCCGGGGACGTACGGCGCATAATGCCCCGCCATGCTCTTGGACTTGACGATCATGTCCTTCAATATTTTGTTGAGGCCCGTGCCGAGATGAATGGTCCCGGTTGGGTAAGGCGGCCCATCGTGCAAGACAAAAGACGGTTGCCCCTTGCGCGCTTCGAGAATCCGCTCGTAGAGACGCGATTCTTGCCACGCCGCAAGCTGTTTCGGCTCATTTTGCGCGAGCCCGGCCTTCATCGGAAAACCGGTCTTAGGCAGGTTCAGTGTTTTCTTGAGTTCCAAAGGTTCGGCCATTTAGGTGTGCGCCCGCAAATCAACTCGCTCGATTCAAAAGCCGTCCTTTGGTTGCCGTACCTGGATTCAGGTATGTAGCCAGAAACTTCGGAAAGCGGTGGAATTGCGTATGTTACAATGATTGAGGCGTCGGTGTCAGCGGCTGGGGTCGCGCAACCTTTCCCGGCCGGGTCGAATCATATCGATTCAGGACACCCAACGCAGAGAAGCTGCGTCTAATCAGGGGGAAGATGGTGCCGGGTCTAATTGTCAATCTCGTTCCGCCTGAAATAACCAAGCCGGGCGTGTCTGCCTCCGGCGATCACCAGGCCGTTCCAGTACCTGCATCGGCAGTTCCCAAGTTTGGCGCGCCTGCTCTGCTCATTCCTGATAATTTTTGGTCGAATCTCAGGCAATTCCTGACCGAACGACCGGTCAAGGTGCGGGAGCGTGCCGACGCGCCGTTTACCAAGACCGCGTTTGGCGCGGGCGTTTTTGACAATTTCAAAGATTTCTTTAGCTCGCGCCCGGTTCCGAAAGGGCCTGTAAACAGCCGCCTGGCGGTCTCCTGGGGCACCAATTTCGGTGGGTTTGGCTCGCGGATCAAAGAAGCCTTCTTTCCTGCGAAGCTCCCGCCAGCGAACTTTACCAGCAAGCCGGTGAAGGTGAAGGACATTTGGACGAAAGACGAAAACTTTGGCTGGACGCAGATTATTTCCTTCGCTATTCACGGCAGCGTCTTCGCGCTGGTCATTTTGATTCCCTTGTTCTGGCATTTCGGGTCGGCGACCCAGGCAAAAAACAAAAATATTGACGTGACCCCGCTCGATATCTCTCCCTACATGTCCAAGCTTCCGGCGGGCGCAAAAAAGGCCGGCGGCGGCGGCGGCGCCAACGATCACACGCTGACTCCCGTAAACAAGGGCAAGATTCCTAAGTTCCAGTGGACGCAGTTCACTCCGCCTCAAGTGAAGATTCAGAATCCTGATCCTAAACTGGCGATGGACCCGTCGCTGCTTGGTCCGCCGGATCTGAAAGCGCCGAATCTGAATGCAGCCAACTTTGGCGATCCGCTGGCCAACGGCGTGAGCGATTCTCTCGGTCATGGCAATGGCACAGGAATTGGTAGCGGTACCGGCGGCGGCTTGGGCCCTGGCGAGGGTGGCGGCACTGGCGGCGGCGCGTTTCGCGCAGGTGTCAATGGAGTTGGCGTGCCGGAATGCATCTATTGCCCGTCGCCCATGTATTCAGATGACGCACGCAAGGCGAAATACATGGGCATTGTTGTGTTAGAGGTGACCATCACTGCCGATGGTCGCGCCGTCAACATTTCCATCATTAAGGATCCCGGCATGGGCCTCGGGGAAAAAGCAGTCGAGGCCGTTCGCACCTGGAAGTTTCGACCAGCTGCAGGACCGAGCGGCAAGATTGTCGCCGTGCAAGTGCCGATTGAAGTGACTTTCCGGCTCTATTGATTTCCCCTATTGCCTTAGTTACCGCCTTTCAAATTGATGCCTCGTTCGCCTGCAATTCTCGCTCGAGGCTTAGAATCTTCACTGCGGGCAACCAAAGCCCGATAGAAGACTTCTGACTAGCCGACTGGTGCCCGCCTCCAGATGTTGTCGGGCCGAACCGTGAGGCGGAGACGGAGGCCTGCGCATGGGCGATCCATTTCTTCGCTCTTTTTCCGGCAACGATCCCACAACGGAATCCTGGCTCAATAGAGTTCGAGAAAACCTGGGCCAGCTTCTTATTCCTTCGCATTTCAAACCGTCTTCGGCAAACGGCGCGCCCATCCATCTCCTGAAGTTCGATCGATCGCTGAGGCCGGCGCGCGCCCAGGGCGCTTCCCTGATCACGCACGCCGCGGTTTTCGTTTCACTCCTTTTTCTGGTGGCGCAAGGGCCGGGAGTGCCGGTCGGCACGGGCATCCATGATTCGACGTCGCTCCGTCCGCTCACATTTCCCACCGCCGTGTTTTCTACTCTTACGAACGCGCAGCCTTCTGGCGGACGTGGCAGCGGCGGCGATGAAAACCCCGTTCCTGCAACGCATGGAACTCCTCCGCCGCACTCGTCTCTGGTGATCGTCAAACCCACGCTTCCACAAAACCAGGATCACGTTCTTCCTGAGCCACCAACGATTTTCGATTCGAACGCGGCTCCCGTCCTGACTCCCACTGAGGAGCTCGGCTTGCCCTGGATGCCACGAGACACGGCATCTCCGGGCCCCGGCAAAGGACACGGCATCGGGTCGAAGGATGGTCCTACGATGGGCGATGGTGGAATTGGGCCGGTCGGCGATGGCACGGGAAGCGGTCCCTATGCGCCGGGGATCATTCCGCCCGCATGCGTATATTGTCCGTATCCGACGTACACCGACGAAGCGCGGCACGGCAAAGTGCAAGGTTCGGTGACCCTACAAGTTCTCGTGGGCGCGGATGGACGGGCGCAAGATGTCCGCATCGTCAGAGGTATTGGTTTTGGCCTGGACGAGCGCGCCGCGGAGACTGTGCGCGGCTGGAGATTTGCTCCCGCGCGAGACGGAGCAAAGCATGCGGTGGCCACGTGGGTTACCGTCGAAGCCGTCTTTCGCCTGTTCTGACTTTTGTCCGGCAACATCCGCCCGACGGTGGAGGATCCTAGCGGGGACCGCTCGGATGAACGGATAGACTCTGCCATGAAGCCCATCGGTTTCTTGCCAGCAGCTCTGCTTTTTCTGGGATCTGTGGCCGCCGCCCAGCAAGCTAAGTCCTTTCGCGATCAGCAGTTACAATACCCGCGAGTCCGCGCCGCCGCCAAAGAGAAGGACGATGTTCTTCGGCGCAGGTGTCGGGAACGGAAGATATCGTATCCGCCGCGTGCCATTCTGTTCCGCGCCTTCAAGAGAGAGGCGCGCCTCGAACTCTGGGCGCTGGACAATACGGGAGACTCTTACATTCTCGTTAACTGCTATGCGATTTGTGCTACTTCCGGAGTGCTTGGGCCGAAACGAAAATTCGGCGACGTACAGGTGCCAGAGGGATTCTACGAACTCGATTGGTTCAATCCACAGAGCAATTTTTTCCTGAGCTTGCACGTCAGCTACCCAAATAGCGCGGACCGAATCCTCGGCTCGCACGCGAATCCCGGGGGAGATATTTTCCTTCATGGGAATTGCGTGACCATTGGATGCCTTCCCATCACCGATGAAGGGATCAAGGAGGTCTACTGGCTCGCTGTCGAGGTTCACGCAGCGGGCCAGCGGCACATTCCCATCGAAATATTTCCTGGAGAGCTGACCGAAGACGGATTTAAATGGCTCGCAAGAAGTCATCCGAACCAGCCGGAATTGCTCGCGTTTTGGAGCAATCTCCGCGAAGGCTTTGACTTGTTCGAGAAGGATCATCGCGCCCTAAAAGTCACCGTAGCCGGCAACGGCAGGTATAGATTCAACGAGGAGCGCGGCTCCCGAGAGAGCCGCTGATTTTCTGGCCCCCAACGCTCTTGGGAGTAGCATTTCCGCATGCCTTAGGAATTTAGCGAGTGGGAAGAAGAGCCAGAGCCGCAGCCGTCACTGGCGCGTAGCGGCACACCGCCGCGCAAGCCGAAAGGGATTGGCGTGCTTGATCCGCCGGGTCCTCCCCGAAGGCGACAGGGTTTTCGCGCCGCCCTGCCGGGATCTTTTCTGACGCGTTTACTCGGCGGGCTGGGTCCTGGCAGGCCTGGTGGTATGCATCTTCTTCTTCCTGCTGTTTTTCCGGTGGTGAGTGATTCAAGCAACACAAGCGACGCTTCTGCTACCTGGGGTGTAGACAATCTGTTAGGATTCCGGCATGAGACGAGCAACCGGTATTTCGTGGGCTATCCTTGCCGTTCTGGTGTGTTTCGTGCATCCGGCGAGCGCGCAGACCTCCCCCGCCACTTTGGATATTACGGCGCGGATTACGCCGACGGCTGCGCGGCCGGAACCCGTGCGGCAATTTATGTTCTACGTTCTGACCAAGAGCTACGCGGACATCGCCAAGGAAGTCGAAGAAGCAGACGTAGTCCCGCCGCGCGATGAATTCATCGAGGGATTGAAAGTGTCGAAGGAATTGAAGACCTGGCTGAAGGCTCACGAAACGCTTGACCTGACGATTCCTGACCTGGACAAAATGCTGACGGCGGATGACATCCTGCACACGCCTGAGTTTTTGACGGCTTACCAGCAAACGAACGGCGGCGGCGTAACCAGCGGCATGCCCAAACCCAAATTCAAGGAAGCGGACAAAACGGAACATCCGGAGAAGTACGAAAAAGACAAGCAGGCGTACTACGCGGCACTGAAGAAATTCATCCAGACAAATCCGTCGACAATTTCTGGGATGGAGGTGGAGCTGGACGCCGTAAATCCGCAGAGGAAGTGGGCCCTGATCACCAGCAATCAGAAGAGACGCGTGCAGAAGCTGGCTCCGGAAATCGCGCAGACAAAATATCTAGCGGCCAAAGTGGAGACGGATTTGGATGGACATGCGTTTATTCGGCAGCTGG
>Ga0210383_10003390_pt1 | contig 14294 bp, 12 predicted proteins | sample IncBWC14OmetaG_FD_160072 | JGI IMG/M metagenome (GOLD analysis project Ga0210383, IMG submission 160072) | Forest soil microbial communities from Barre Woods Harvard Forest LTER site, Petersham, Massachusetts, United States - Inc-BW-C-14-O ...
CTGGTCCTCATCATGGCGGCGATCATCGCCCTCAGCTGGTTCGTCGCCAGTGTGGTCCAGCTCATCGTCCGGCCCGCCCCAGTCGGTCGCTGAAACGCCGCGCCTGGTCGAGCGGCAGGGGCGGATAGGGGGGCGGGTCTTCGCTTGCGCGGAGGGGGGGCGCACAATAAGGTCTAGGGCCGCCATTTACGGGCACCTCCCATGATCAGCTTCGTCGCCAAGAAGATATTCGGAACCAAGAACGCCCGGGTCATCAAGGGGATGCGCCCGATCGTCGAGCGGATCAACCAGCTCGAGCCGAGCATGCAGGCCAAGTCGGACGCCGACCTGCGCGAGATGACGGCTGAGTTTCGTCGCCGCCTCGACCCCCCAGGGGGTGGAGCTGGCGAGACGCTGGACGATCTCCTCCCCGAGGCGTTCGCCGTCTGCCGCGAGGCGGGCAAGCGCGTGCTCGGGATGCGGCACTTCGACGTGCAGCTCATCGGCGGCATGGTCCTCCACCGCGGCTGCATCGCCGAGATGAAGACCGGCGAGGGGAAGACGCTGGTCGCCACGCTCCCGGTCTATCTGAACGCGCTCGCCGGCAAGGGCGTCCACGTCATCACGGTCAACGACTACCTCGCCCGCCGCGACTCGGAGTGGATGGGGCGCATCTACAAGTTTCTCGGCATGAGCGTGGGAATCGTCGTGCACGGCCTTTCGGACGCCGAGCGGCAGCAGAGCTACCGGTCGGACGTCGCCTACGGGACCAACTCCGAGTTCGGGTTCGACTACCTGCGCGACAACATCAAGGATTCGATCGAGCGCTACGTCCAGCGCGGGCACAGCTTCGCGATCGTCGACGAGGTCGACTCGATCCTGATCGACGAGGCGCGGACGCCGCTCATCATTTCTGGTCCTGCGGAGCAGTCCGCGGAGCTGTATACGAAAGTCGACGGGATCATCCCCGGGCTGCGCAAGGACATCGACTACACCGTCGACGAGAAGGCGCACTCGGCGATCCTGACCGACAACGGCATCGAGCGGATCGAGCAGCGGCTGGGGGTGGGGAATCTCTACAACCCCGCCAACATCCAGTGGCTGCACCACGTTTCGCAGGCGCTCAAGGCGCACACGCTCTACAAGCGCGACGTCAACTACCTCATCGACGACGGCGAGGTGATCATCGTCGACGAGTTCACCGGCCGGAAGATGCCGGGACGCCGCTGGTCGGACGGCCTGCACCAGGCCATCGAAGCCAAGGAAGGGGTGGAGATTCAGGAAGAGAACCAGACCATGGCGACGGTCAGCTATCAGAACTACTTCCGCCTCTACGACAAGCTGGCCGGCATGACCGGAACCGCCGACACCGAGGCCGAGGAGTTCCACAAGATCTACAAGCTCGACGTCACGGTCGTTCCCACCAACAAGCCGACCTTGCGCAAGGACTCGGACGACGTCGTCTACAAGAACGAGCGCGGCAAGTTCCGCGCGGTCTGCGACGAGATCGAAGATTGCTACAAACGCGGCCAGCCGGTGCTGGTCGGCACCGTCAGCGTCGAGAAGTCGGAGGTGGTCGCCTCGCTCCTGCGCAAGAAGGGGATCGAGCACTCCGTCCTGAACGCCAAGCAGCACGAGAAGGAGGCCTTCGTCGTCTCGCAGGCGGGGCGCAAGGGGCGGGTCACCATCTCGACCAACATGGCCGGCCGCGGAACCGACATCATCCTCGGCGGCAACGCCGAGTTCATGGCGCGCGCCGAGGTCGATCCGGAGAACGCCGGCAAGCCCGGGCACGAGCTGGCGCCCGAGAAGCAGGCCGCTTACGAAGAGGCCTTCAAGAAGTTCAAGGCCCAGTGCGACGCCGAGAAGGTGGAGGTGCTGGCCGCCGGCGGTCTGCACATCCTCGGCACCGAGCGGCACGAGTCGCGCCGCATCGACAACCAGCTGCGCGGCCGCGCCGGTCGCCAGGGGGATCCCGGCAGCTCGCGCTTCTACCTCTCCTTGGAAGATGACCTGATGCGCATCTTCGGCGCCGAAAGGATCACCGGGCTCATGGAGCGCCTGGGGATGGAGGAGGACGTGCCGATCGAGCACGGCCTCATCAACCGCGCCATCGAGAACGCCCAGAAGAAGGTCGAGGGGCACAACTTCGACATCCGCAAGAACCTGCTCGAGTACGACGACGTCATGAACCAGCAGCGCAAGACGATCTATTCGTTGCGCCGTCAGGTGCTCGAGGGGCGCTACGCGCCCGAGCCGACGCAGGAGGAAAAAGACCGCGGCATCACCGCGACCGACGCGCCGCTGCCGACCGAGTCGGGCAAGCACACCGTCACCAGCCTCTCGTCGATGATCCGACCGATCTTGGCCCGCATGTGCGACGCGCTGGCGGAGTCGCGCGCGGCCGACCCCGCGGCGCCCGGCAACTTCATCGTCACCACGGTGCCCGTCAACGCCTCGCATCTCCGCTCGCTCATCTACCGCGAGTGGGGCGCCTACCCGGACACCAAGGGGATCGTCGAGGATCGGACGGCCACCCTGGACCGGCTGGCCGGCGATGTCGCCTCGTCGATGATCCAGCAGCGCGAGCGGCTGCTCGATCTCAGCGAGGAGATGATTCAATCAATCATCGACGAGCACTGCCCGCCCAACTCGCACGCCGAGGACTGGGATCTCGAGGTGCTGGGCGCGGCGGTCAAGCAGCGCTTCAACTTCGACCCGAAGTTCGACACGCAAGGGGGCCTCGAGCGCGAGACGCTGGCCGAGTCACTCTGGGGCGACGTCGAGAAGGTGATCGACGCCCGGGAGGCCGAATACCCGCTCTCCGTCCTCCTGCACTACGCGCGCCTCTTTTACCTCGAGGAGATCGACGAGCGCTGGATCGAGCACCTCAAGTCGATGGAGGCGCTGCGCGAGGGGATCCACCTGCGCGGCTACGGCCAGAAGGATCCCAAGCAGGAGTACAAGAAGGAAGGGTTCGTCATCTTCGGCGAGATGATGGACAACATCGGCCGCAACGTCTGCGAGAAGCTGTTCCACATGCAGCTCCAGCGCGCCGATGCGCCCGCGTCTGCGCCGGCGCCCGCCGGCGCGCCACCGTCGTCCAAGCCGCCGACTTCCGTGCCGATGACTGCGCCCCCCCGCGCGCGCAAGACGATCGAGTCGGGCGGCGGCGCCGAGCCCCAGGCCCGCGCCACGAAGGATGTTGCGAACGGCGGCGGCAATGGCGCCCAGGCCCAGGCCCAGCCGGTCCGGCGCAACGAGCCCAAGGTGGGGCGCAACGATCCTTGCCCCTGCGGAAGCGGAAAAAAATACAAAAAATGCCACGGCGACGTCGCCACGACGTAGTCGCCTTCGGGCTCGCGGCGCTGGCCGTCGGGGCCGCGGCCTGCCAGGCTGACGCCGGCGACGCTGGCTGTCAGCTGACCCGCCAGGTGACGCTGGCGGGGACGCCGCTCACGCTGCTTCAAGACGCGCGGCTCGACCAAGTCGGGCAGGGATACTACTTGCTGGGGAGCGACGGAGCCAACGTGCGCTGGGCGGCGGTGAGCAGCGAAGGGACGCTCAGTGGCGAAGAGGCCCAGCCGCTGCCGCCAGGGGTCACCAGCGCCTATTACGCCGTCGCCGGGGTTGAGACGCCGGGCGACACGGTGCTCGTCGGGTACCTCGGGACCGATGCCGCCGGTGCCAACGGCGGGCTGGCCGTCATCGCGTTCCCTGCCGACGGATCTCCTCCCGCGGCGCCGGCGACCACCGTCGTGAACTTCCCGGGCGGCGTTCCCGCGGCGTCGTCGGTGGTGATGATCTCGTCGCGCGCCGGGATGAACGCCGGGCTCGCCTGGATCGACAGCGGGTCGGGCCAGGTGATGTTCGCGACCGTCGACGGGACTGGGGCGAAGACCGGCGCTCCGGTCGCCACCTCCACCAGCTCGGGTCCCCCCTTCTCCTGTCTGGCATTTTCTGCCGGTAAGGACGATTTGACGGTCCTCTACTACGCCCAGACGACCACGATCCCCGGGCCGGGTTGGATCATCGCGGAGGCGAACGAGGGGGGGGCGGTCGATTCGACCACCGAGCTCGGCCTCCCGATGGGGACGGGGTGTGCGGTGGTGTCGCCGACCGCCACCGGGTACGGCGTTTCCTGGCAGGACACCGAGGGGGACTGGCTGGCCGAGTACATGCCCCAGAAAGCTCCCAACCCGCTTTCTCTGTCGTATCCGTTCGCCTCGGCGGCTGATTTTGGTGGGTCGAATCTGCAGCCGCCCATCGCGGGGCTGGCGCCTTTCGGAACCGACTTCGGCGTGTTGCTGGCGCGGCCGCTCGACGTCGAGCTCTGGCGGATCGAGGACACGGGAAGTCGCCGCGCCGGGGCGCTCATCTTCCCGTCGATCGCCGGCAACTTTGGGACCGTGTCGGCGCTGGCGCCGTCGCCGTTCATGGCCGAGGGTCCTCTGGTCGCCACCTACGCTGACTACACCAGCCCGGTCGGCGCCTCCCAGCCCACGGGCGGCAGGCTGTTCCTCAACGCGGTATGTTACTAGGGGTGGAATAAGCGGGAGCGCGCTGGGGTTTTGCAAGACGGGTGAGAAACCGATGAAACGGCGACCTCTGGCAGTCGATTTTGAGCGGGAAGCTCTCCCGCATCTGAGCGCGCTCTATGCGGCCGGGCTGCGCATGACGCGCAACGAAAAGGATGCGGAGGACCTGGTCCAGGACACGTTGCTGCGGGCCTATCGATTTTTCGACACCTTCCAGGCGGGAACCAACTGCAAGGCCTGGCTGTTCCGGATCCTGACCAACGTCTTCTGCAACAACTACCGCGACCGCGAGCGCGAGCATTTCGTGCTGACAGAGGCGGAGTCGTCGCCCGCCAACCTCGAGCAGTTCGTCGGCGGCGGGGGTGCGGACGGGCGCGACGTCGAGACGGCGTTGCTCGGCCGGATGGTCTCCGCCGACGTCGAGAAGGCGCTGGCGGCTGTCCCCTCCGACTTCCGGATGGCGGTCATTCTCGCCGACCTGGAAGACTTCTCGTACAAAGAGATCGCCGAGATCATGGACTGCCCGGCGGGGACGGTCATGAGCCGGCTGTTTCGCGGCCGAAAGATTCTGCAAGGGCTCCTGCACGACTACGCCGTCGAGCAGGGAATCATCCAACCTCAGTCCAAGAGCGGAGAGGGCGACCAAGCGGCGCCGGTCGACATGGCGGCCTACCGACGCCGCCGGGATCAAGGGCAGGGGCAAGGGAACGGAGGGGCATCATGAGCTGCCCCAATCTCACCGCCTCGGTTCAGGCTTACGTCGACCGCGAGCTGGCCGGCGTCGATCGCGAGGCGGTCGAACGGCATCTGGTCAACTGCCCCAGCTGCGCCAGGCAGGTCCACCTCGAGGGACGATTCAAGGCCGCGGTCCGGGCGCACCTGCCCCGCCCCGAGGTCCCGCTGGCGCTCAAGCTGCGGGTCAAGGAGGCGCTGGGGACGCAGGAGATCGCGCCGCGCCGCTGGCCGTGGCTCTCCTATCCACGGCTGGTTCCGGCGGCCGCGGCGTTCCTGCTGATCGTCGGGATCACCAGCACCGTTCGCCAGTCGCAGTCGATGGTGCTCGAGCAGGCCCAGCGGAGCTACCACGCGGAGATGCCGATGGACATCACCGGCTCGGACTGTGGGTCGATCGCCTCCTGGTTCCGCGGCCGGGTCGACTTTCCGGTGCACGCCCCGGCGCTCGGCGGCGGTGCCACCTGTCAGGGGGGGCGGCTGGTCAATGTGGGCGAGCGCCCGGCGGCCTACCTGCTCTATCGCGGCCCCACCGGTCATCGGGTGGCGCTGCTGGTCTTCGATCCGCGCGACCAGGCCTTCGACGGGCCGGAGCGCCGGGTGATCAACGGTCGCGAGATCTACATCGGGAGCGGCCCGGGGATCTCGACCGCCACCTACCGCGACCGTGGGCTCGGCTATGTGGTGACGGCTGACCTCGACGAAGAGGCGCTGACCCGGCTGGTGACCACCTCCTTCGGCCACTGAGCGTCCGCCCGAACTGCTTCGAATTCTGATATCATAACGGCCCCTTCGCGATCTTTGCGGAGGTCGGGCGCTCTTTGAGCGCTCCGTCTCAGAGGAGGCGAGATGGCCGACCGAATCGCGCTGTGCATCGAACCCGACGCCACCACCGCGGACCAGATCCGCCGGCTGCTCACGCCGAATGGCTTTCAGGTCAAGAACATCCCGAGCGGCGATGACGCCATGGAGTGGGGCCGTTCCCACAAGCCCGCGGTCATCGTGCTCTCCGTCGAGCCGAAGAAGGTCGGCTACGCGATCTGCAACAAGCTCCGGCGCAGCCCCAGCCTCCGCGAGGTGCCGCTCTTGCTGATCTCCGGCGAAGAAACGCCGGCGACCTTCGAGCAGCACCGGAAGCTCAAGTCACGGGCGGACGAGTACATGTTGAAGCCGCTCGACGGCCAGGATCTCCTGCTCAAGGTTGGTGGCCTCTTGAAGTTGAATCTTTCGGCCCCCGCTGCCGATGACGACGAGGTGCACGAACTGGACGCGGATTCGGACATCGTGATGGCCGACGACGACGACATCGAAGTCGTCAGCAGCGCTTCGACCGACGAGGCGGATGCTGAGGAGAAGACGCTGGCGGTCGATCCCGACAACTACGGCATCGTGGCCGAGAGCGCCAACGCCAGCGACACCTCGGAGCAGCAGGTTCTGCCGGACGACAGCGTCCCCAACACCCCGTTCGAAGGGGAGAAGTTCGATCCGGAGACCCAGGCGGCCTTCGCGGCGCTGGAGGCGGGCTCGCCCGAAACGATGCCGCCGAGCGGCGACATGGTCGATCTGCGGAACCTCTGGTCCGACGACGATCTCCCGCCGAATCTGGCCTGGGAGAAGCCGCCGGGCGAAGCCCAAGGGTCAGGGGGAGCCGCGGCGGCGGCGCCGTCCCCCAGCGCGGACGCAGTTCCCGAGGCGACCGGGTTCGATCCCGATGTCTACCGGACCGGCGAGACGCTGGGCCCGGAGCCGCTGGTCTCCGACGCGCTGCTCGCCACGGCGCTGGCGCACAACGCGCCCACCAACGAGCATGACGTCCCGCCTGCTCCGGATGAGATCGCCTTCGAGGACGTTTCGACCGAAGCGAGCGGGCGGGTCATCTCCGAGAACTTCGGGGCGCCGGCCGCCGACGAGGGGCGCGTCCGTGAGGCGGAGGCGCGCAACACCGAGCTGGAGGCGCGGATTCACTCGCTGGAGAACGAGCGCCAGACGTTGCGCAAGGAGATCGAGGAGGCGCGTGAACGGTTCACGCAGTCGGCCACCTTCTCCAAAGAGCGCGAGTTTCTCGGTCTGCGCGAGATCATCAACAAGAAAGAGAAGGACATCCTCGATCTGCGCGACGCGCTCGACGCCAAAGAGCGGCAGATGCTGGACCACAAGGACAAGATCCGCGAGCTCGACCGGGCGCGGCGCGATCTGGAAGAGAGCACGATCGGCTTCGAGCGGAACCTGGTCGCCGCCAACGAGAAGGTCGCCGAGCTCGGACAGGACCGCGAGAAGTCGGCCGAGCGCGAAAAGGGGCTGAAGGCGCGTCTCGATGACGCGCACGTCGAGCTGCGCAAGGCGCACGACGAGGTCGACGCCATCAAGAAGCGCGCGGTTCAGGAGGAGGCGCGTGCCCGCACGGAGGCTGACCGGCTGCGCGGCGAGATGGAGACCCGGCTCGGAGAGCAGGAGGAGGCGCACCGGGCCGAGACGGCGGGTCTGGCCGACGAGCATGGCCAGGCCATGGCTTCTGCAGAGGGGGCGCGGCAGGCCGAGCTGGCGCGTCTCGATGGCGCGCATCGCAACGAGGTCGAGGGGCTCCAGCGGCGCCTCACCGAGGAGCAGGCGCAGGCGAGCGAGCGGCTCTCGAACGAGGTGGCCAAGCTTCGCAGGGAGCACGAGAAAGCGATCGCCGCCGCGCGCGACGAGCAAGCGATCCAGCTCGCCTCGGAGCGCCAGTCGTACGAGGCGTTGACCGAACAGAAGGAGCGGGACCACCGCAACGAGATCCTGGGCATGCGGCGCCGCCACGAAGAGGAGGCGCTCTCCGCCGAAGAGCGCCGCCAGCGTGACATCGCCGAGCAGGAGGCCCGACGGATCTCCGAGCTGGAGGCCGCCGAGAGCCGGCGGCGCACCGAGTTGACCGGGCGCGACGAAGAACACCACGTGCGGGTCACCGAGATCGAGCGTCGCCACCTGACCGAGAAGACCGACCTGACCGAGAAGCACCGGACCGAATACGACCAGGCCCTCGGGCGCGCCGCGCGCGCCGAAGGGGAGCTGGCGGCCCGGATGCAGGAGATCGAGCAGGCCTATCGGCGCCTGGCCGGGCTGGAGGCCGACGTCGATGCCACGCGCGCCGAGCTGGGCAACCGTGACGTGCGGCTGGCGCAGTCGCGTGATCGCATCGCGGAGCTCGAGGGCAAGGTCGCCGACTACGAGGATCAGATTGTGCGGGCCTTCCAGCGAATCCGTTCGGACGACAAGACGGCCGAGAAGACGCGCCGCGCGCTGGCGGTGGCGCTGGCGCTGATCGACGAGCGCGCCCCCGCCCCGGCCGCCCCGGCGGCCGCCACCCGGCCTCCCGTGGATGAGCCAGAGCTGAAGACCTAGGTCAGGGCTCAAGACCTAGGTTGACGATCGGGCCTCTGGCCCGTAACGTCGCCGACGCGTCATGCGCGTCACGGCGAACCAGGTCACCTCGGCCCGCCTGCTCGCGATGCCGCTGGTCGGCTGGCTCATCTATGGCAGCCCCACGACCCAGGCCATCGGCGTCGCCATCGGTACCTTGATCGGGCTCACCGACACCGTCGACGGCTACCTGGCGCGCAAGCATGGCCCGACGGTGCTGGGGTCGCTGCTCGATCCGGTGGCCGACAAGATCTTCATCGTCGTCTGCTACGGCTGCTTCGCCGATCGGGGCGGGATCCCCTGGTGGATCGCGGCGGCGATCTTCTCGCGCGAGTTCCTGGTGACCGTGCTGCGCTCGAGCTTGGAGCTGGGCGGTCAACGCCTCCCCAGCACCGGCATCGCCAAGGTGAAGACCTGGGTTCAGATGCTGGCGTTCGGGTTCCTGGTGCTGATTCCGATCATCGGATCGGGGCGAGGGCTGCGGGTCCTGTTCGCAGCGCCGTTCGCCTTCGCGCTCTTGGTGCTCGCCACCCGCCGCTTCTCGGGTCTCGCGGGCGTCTACCGGCGCGGATTCGAGATCGCCGCGCTGGCGCTGGTGCCGTTCGTGGCCGCGTCCTTCATCGGCGCCGGGGCGGCCGAGAAGCTGCTGATCGCCGCGGTGGTCTTCATCACCTGGTTCAGCGCGCTCGACTACCTCAAGCTCGGTTTTCCGGCCGTCGCCCGGGCGTCGGCACATCGCGCGCTGCACTGGCTGCGGCTCGGGGCGGGCGCGCTTCTGCCGATCGGGGTGATGGCGGCGCTCGCCACCCATCGCCTGCCGACCATCCCGCTCATCATCCTTTTGGCCAGCGACATGGCCCGCGGTGCGCTCGATAATTTTGCCGCCAACCAGGGGATCGCCGACTTCTCCTGGGCAGCGAGCATGGGGGGCGAGCTGGCCCTGCTGGCTGCAGCCCTGGCCTTCCCGGTGGCCGGGAGCCATCTCAGCGTCGTGGCGGCGGTGGTCGCCGTGACGGAGACGCTGCGAAGTCTGGTCAGATACCTGCGGGCGCCGACTCGGCCGGCGCCCGCGCCGGCACAGGTATCGGCGCCCTTCAGCGGGCCTACTTCTTCCGTCCCTGAAAGGCGCTGACGGCGGTCTCGGTCAGCACCCGCCAGCGCCGATAGGCCAGCGGAAGGTGCGCGGGCGTCCCCGCCCGGAGCTCGGTTTCGATCGCTTGCTCGACGCGCCGGGCGAAGATGCGATCGCGGCAGAAGACGTCGACCTCTTCGTAGCCTCCGTGCGAAAGGCGGGTGAAGTTGGTCGATCCGAGGTCGACCCACTCACTGTCGCCGACGATCACCTTGCCGTGCACCATGTTCGGGTGCAGGACCAGACGCAGGTTGTGCGGGCTGCCAGTGCGGCGCAGCAGCTCGGCGCAGGTCGCCAGATTCAGATCACCGCCCACGTTGGCCCGCGCGGCGGTCAGGAGCGTCACCGAGAGGCCGCGCTTGACCGCGTCGACGAGCGCGTCGGTCGCCGTCGGATCGCCGAGATAAGCCATGGCGATGGTCAGCCGCTCGCGCGCGCCGGCGATGAGGTCGAGGCGCTGCGCAGAGAGTGACTCGCCGGTTCGCGCCACGCCCTGGAAGGAGTGCAGCAGGTAGTCGAACGACCGGCGGGGGTCGAAGCCGGCGCGTCCCTCGTAGCGGTCGGCGAGGCGCTCCGCCGCGTCGCCCCCGGCGATCTCGACCATGAAGTCGACGTTGACGTCCCGGAAGTCGTCGCCGATCCCCATCCCGCCCAGGATCACCGTCTCGTCGTCGAACTGATAGAGCTTGGCGTGGTCGAACCGCTTCTCGGTCACGAACCGGACCTTGGGGTGCGCGACCAGCGCCGCGCTGAGCTCGCTCGGGCTCTGCCGCAGGGAGCCCCAGCGACCGTAGAAGGTCATCAAAAACAGAAGCTGAATGCGGGCATGCAGGTTGATCTTCTTGTGGAAGAAGCTCTGCTTGGTCGCCTCCAAGTGCTCGTAGTAGCCCCCGATTCGGTCCTTGAGGATCGAAACCTGGACGCCGCGGTCGGCGGCCGCCAGCAACGCCCGCGCGATCGATCGTCCGGCGTCGTCGTCGCGCCACTCGAAACAGCGAACCATGATGCTCCGGCGGGCCTGGCCAATCCGGGTCAGGATCCGCTCGAAGGCCACCGCGCCTCCGGCCAGGAGCTCGAATGTCGCCCCCTCGGCCAGCGAGGGGACCGGCAAGCTCGTCAACGACATCGGGTCGCGCACTTTAGCCCAGGCTTCCTGGGCCCGCAATCGAGGCTGCGGCTGAGGTTCGGGCTTCCCGGCCTCAGGCACGGGTCACCTCGCTGGCCCAGGCGCGGTAACGCGCAAAGAAGGCGCGCTTCTCGTCGGGATAGATCGGGATCCATCCCGTCAGGGTGTAGCCGAGCATCCAAAAGAACAGCACGTCGAAGACGTAGTCGCGCGCCACGAAGAACGCGGCCACCGGCGTGACCAGGAAGCCGAAGACCAACAGCTGAACGTGGAGCTGCATCTTTCGCTTTCCCCGGTGCGTCATGTACGGGATCGGGAGCAGATTGAGCAGCGAGAAGGCGGTGACGAGGACCGCCCCGACCAGGTAGCGGGCCGGATTCATCCCGAAGAAAAAGTGGGAGAGCACGTAGGCCATCCCCCCGTACCCGCTGACCGTGCGGGGCAGGCCGCAATACGTGAGCGGATCGCCCATCTTGACGGTGGAGAACAGCGCCTGCCGGATGGTCGCGCAGGTGATGACGACCGCCATCAGCGCGATGCCGGCCGCGGTATGGCCCCCCTGGGCGTACACCGTGTAGACAATCACCGCAGGGGCGATCGCCTGAACGAAGTGGTCGGTCGCGGTGTCGAGCTCGCTGCCGAACTGGTTCGACGTCTTCGTCATCCGCGCCACCGGGCCGTCGAGCGTGTCGCCCAGGAGGTATCCGAGCAACAACGCGGTCCCGGCGGCCAGAGGCTCTCCCTGGATACAGAAGACGATGGCGAAGACGCCGCCCATGAGATTCACCAGCGTGAACAGATCCTTGACCCCGAAAGGCCCGATGTTTCTGCGCATTTTCGGGCGGAACACTATCAGGTCTCGCCGATCGAAGGGACGCGTCACCGCGTCCCCTCGTGATACCGTCGATCCTTCAGGAGGAGGCACGCGCGGTATGGCTGGACGCTATGGGATGAGCTTCGCAGCGAAGATGATCCAAGAGGGGAAGTACGCGGAAGCGATCGAGGAGGCCACGCGCGCGGTGGCGCGAGACGAAGAAGATCCCGCGCCCCTGGTCGAACGGGCGAGCGCCTATGCCTGGCTCGAGCGATATCCCGAGGCGGTGAAGGATCTCGAGGCGGCGATCGCGCTCGACGAGACGGCCGGCGTGCTGGAGATGGACGTGGTCGATGACGCCTACTTCAGCGCGCTCCTGGGCGCGGCGAAGCTCGAGGCGCGGGCGTCGCTGGACGCTGCGACTCAGACGCTGGCCCGCTACGAGACGATTTTACCGGGCGGGCGCCACCTGGCCGACGCCGCGGCCTGGCCCGACCGTTTGCGGACGGTGAGCGGCGGGACGTGACCGCGGAGCCAAAAGTCGACGGCCGGGTGTCGCGCGCGCAGCGGCTGCGCGAGTCGCGGCGTGCTGGCGTGCTGGCGGTGGCGCGCCGGATCTTCTCGCAGAAGGGCTATCACGCCACCAGCATCCACGACATCATCGAGACGGCCGAGATCGCCCGGGGGACCTTCTATCTCTACTTCGAATCCAAGCGCGCCATCTTCGACGAGCTCTTGGATGGCCTGGTGACCACGCTGCAGGCGCAGGTCAAACGGATCGAGGTCGGGGCGGACGCACCCCCGCCGGTGGATCAGATGAACGCCACCGTGGATCGCGTGCTCCAGACGCTGCACGACAACCGGGAATTGCCGCGGATCCTGCTGCGCGAGGCGGTGGGAATCGACGTCGACTTCGATCGCAAGCTCTCCGAGTTCTACGGCCGCATCGAGGCGATGATCATCGGCGCGCTCAACACCGGGCGGCAGCTGGGCGTGGTGCGCCCGTGCGACGCCAAGGTGGTGGCGCGTTGCGTGCTCGGAAGCATCAAAGAGGTCGTGCAGTGGGCGTTCGTCGAGCAGGATCCCCCGCCCATCGAGATGGCTCAGATCGGGCGGGAGATGATCGCCTTCACGCTCAAGGGCTGCCTCGTTGACGGCTCCTGAAGACGCCCTTCCGGGCACCTTCGCCCGCGTGGCCGCCATGCCGCCCGACGCGGTGCTGGCGATCTTCCGGCGCTACGGCAGGCCGCTGGCGGTCGAGATGCCGCCGCCCGCCCCCGACGACCAGCGCGCGGTGCTCGAGTGGCCGGTCGGCGCCCCGGCCGAGGGCGGGCGCGCGCCGGTGACCTCGGCGACCGTGCGGGTCCTCCAGGTCATGGGTTACGGCGACGTCATCCCCAACGACTACTTCGTGCTGGAGATGGCCGGCGAGGAGCCCCTGGCGGTCACCGGCCCTTTCTTCGCCGCCGCCCTCGAAGCTCTGGCGCGCGCGTCGGGCATTGCCTAGCATCTCCGCACGATCATGGCGCAGCCCGAGATCCCCGACTTCGTCGCTCTCCTGCCCGATCGGGTCTGGTACTTGACCCAGAGCGGTCGGGACATGTGGTGCAGGCGCCCACACGGCTTCTTTTTCACCTCGAGCCAGGCCGCGATCGACTTTGCCGCCGCCATCGGCACGGAGCTGGACCTGCAGCCGATCGGTGTCGCCTCCAAGGAGCTGGTCTCGGAAGAGGGCATCGCCGCGATGAATCAGCTCGCCGTCACGCGGATCTTCGTCGATCCTCGCTTCGACCCGGAGACCGGCGACGTCTTCGGACAGATCCTGCGAATAGCCCCCAAAGCTGCCGGGATCGTCTAAGCGGGATCCGGGGCGTTAGCTCGGTCGCTTGATCTTCCCGAAGCTCATGACTAAAGTGAGCACGATTCAAAGACTGAAGTGTCAGTCTAGTTTTCGCTGAGGGTCAGTCTTTTCTTCAAAGGAGCATGCGTGGCTGTAGATGAGTCGCCGGTGAATCTTCGGACGGAAGCGGTCGCGGTCGGCATCGACGTCGGCTCGACGACCGTCAAGGCGGTGGTGGTCGATCCGGTCACCAAGGAGATCCTTTGGAGCGATTACCTGCGCCATCAGACCAAGCAGGCTGAGTTCGTCCTCTCCTTCCTGGAGCGGATCGCGGTGGCGTTCCCGAACATCCCCAACGACCAGATCCGCACCTTCATCACCGGCTCGGGCGGCGCGCCGATCGGCCCCCACATCGGCTCCAAGTTCGTCCAGGAGGTGAACGCGGTGACCCTGGCGGTCGAGACGCTGCACCCCGACGTCGGCTCGGTCTGTGAGCTGGGCGGTCAGGACGCCAAGATCATCATCTTCAAGAAGAACGAGGAGACCGGCGGCAAGACCGCCATCACCTCGATGAACGACAAGTGCGCCTCGGGCACCGGCGCCACCATCGACAAGTGCGTCATCAAGGTCGGCCTGCCCAACGAGGAGGTCGTGAAGATCGGCTTCGACGACTCGAAGCTGCACCACGTGGCGGCCAAGTGCGGCGTCTTCGCCGAGACCGACATCGTCAACCTGGTCAA
>Ga0210383_10003391_pt1 | contig 14292 bp, 8 predicted proteins | sample IncBWC14OmetaG_FD_160072 | JGI IMG/M metagenome (GOLD analysis project Ga0210383, IMG submission 160072) | Forest soil microbial communities from Barre Woods Harvard Forest LTER site, Petersham, Massachusetts, United States - Inc-BW-C-14-O ...
CGCCATGGATCTCTACTGCCAGTCGCAATGGCATCGCCCGCCGACTCCCGCTGAGTTCCAAGCTATGGTGGAAGACAAGGTCCGTGAAGAAGTCCTCTACCGCGAAGGCTTAGCAATGGGTTTGGACAAAGATGACGAAATCGTGAAGCGCCGCATGGCGCAGAAGATGCAGTTCCTCGCCGAGGACGTCGCCGCCGCTCACGAGCCTTCCACCGCCGAGCTAAAAGCCTGGTTCGACAAGAACAGCACGAAGTTCGCCCTGCCCAGCCGCTACAGCTTCCGCCATCTGTACTTTTCCCCCGACAAGCGCGGCAAGAAGGCTCAGACCGACGCGGCCGCAGCGCTCACTAAGATCGCCGGCCAACCCGAAGACTCCAAGCTCGCCGCTGCCTCCGGCGATTCCTTCATGTTCCAGGACTACTACGGCGACCGCACGCCCGAGGCCGTTGCCAAGGAATTCGGCCCACAATTTGCCATAGCCCTAGAGAAGCTCAAGCCTGGTTCCTGGCAAGGTCCGGTCGAGTCGGGCTATGGCTGGCATCTGGTGTTCGTGGACACCGTCATCCCGGGTCGCGTCCCGGCCTTCGAAGAGACGGAACCGGACGCAAAGACCGCTTGGCTCGCCGAGCAAAAAGCGACCGCCTGGCAAAAGGCCTACGCGACCATGCGCGCCAAGTACACGGTACTGCTCCCGAATCCAGGGGATCAGCCACCGGCAAATATGCCGCCAAAACCGAAGCAGGTTCCGGCTCCATCCGGGGAGATGCCGCCGCTATGATTCGCTCAGCGGCTACGATTTCCTCCGCCATCGGACAGGTACAGCTGCAGACGGGTAGAGCTACGGACGGGGTAGAGCTACGGACGGGGTAGAGCTGCGCTTCAGCGCAGCGTTCTGGTCAGTAGCGACCCGAGAGCCGGGTTTTAACCCGGCGGCACCTTTCCTCGCCGAGCCCGGAGAGTGACAAATGAGCAGCGTAAGTCCTTATGGCTGATATGGATAGCTATAACTTATTTAGAATGAAATGCTTGCGAACAATTTCCGCCCAAGCCATTGAAAATAAACAGTCGTGAATCACGTGTTTTTGACCAAATTCCCATTTCGACTAGCTCTCTGGACACTCCTTCTGGCTCTTGTCCCTTCTCTCTGGGCCCACGAATCCCGCCCCGCCTACCTCGAGGTCAAGGAGACCGCTCCGGGTCAATTCAGCCTCCTCTGGCGGACCCCCACGCTCTCCGGAATGAGACTTCCTATAGGGCTCCAGCTTCCCGATGATGTGAAGAACCTCATGGAGCCGACCACCGAGGAACTAGCCGATTCGCTACTCGTCCGCTATTGGATTGAAGCCGGCCCCAACGGCCTTGCGGGTGAGCGTATCGAGTTCCCCGGCCTTCAAGGCACGATCACCGACGTGCTGGTTCGCGTCCAAATGCTGGACGGTCGCAGCTGGACCACCATCGTTCACCCCTCGCAGCCCTGGGTCGAGATCACAGCCGCCCAGACCCGTCTGCAGGTGATGGGCAGCTTTATCGTGCAGGGCATCCGGCACATTCTCTTTGGCGCTGACCATATGCTCTTTGTGCTCGGCCTGCTTCTGATCGTCAAAGACCGCTGGATGCTGCTGAAGACCATCACTGCCTTTACTGTCGCCCATAGCCTCACGCTGGCGATCGCTACCCTCGGCTATGCCGAGGCGCCCGTGCTCCCGCTGAATGCGGCCATCGCCCTCAGCATCCTCTTCCTCGGCCCTGAGATCGTACGTTCGTGGCGAGGCGAAACCAGCTTCACCATACGGCACCCATGGGTCGTGGCGTTCGCCTTCGGCCTTCTGCACGGATTCGGTTTCGCCAGCGCTCTCACCAGCGCAGGATTGCCTAAAGCTGAATTGCCAGTCGCTCTGCTGTCCTTCAATGTGGGAGTCGAGATCGGACAGCTCTCGTTCGTCGCCCTCATCCTCCTGCTGGAGCGCGCCTTCCGGATTCTCGAAGTGAAATGGCCACGTTGGGCAGAAGCCCTTCCGGGCTACACGGTTGGCTCCCTCGGAGCTTTCTGGACGGTTCAGCGCTTGGCGATCATGTTCGGAGTTGCTCGATGACCACTACATCCAGACAGCTACTCGCCAAGTACGGTGGAGTGCTCGCCGTCATTCTGTTCTGGAGCGGTACGGCATTCGCGCACCCGCAGGCCGGTGAAGCCAAGGGGTTTCTAACCGGCTTTAAGCATCCAATTTCCGGACTCGATCACGTGCTTGCGATGGTTGCCGTAGGACTATGGGGCGCGCAACTGGGTAGCCCGGCCATCTGGCTTCTGCCGGTCGCGTTCCCAATGGTGATGGCATTCGGTGGAATGCTCGGCCTAATGGGCGTTCCGCTTCCCGGAGTCGAATACGGCATCGCCGCTTCTGCCATCCTTCTAGGAATGGCGGTGTTGTTTGAAGTGCGCCCTCCGCTCGCCATGGCAGCCATTCTGGTCAGCGTCTTCGCCATTTTCCACGGCCACGCTCACGGCACCGAACTTCCTCCCGGACAAAGTGGCCTGCTTTACAGCATGGGTTTTGTGATCGCGACCGGCTGCCTGCATGCCATCGGCATCGGGATTGGCACGGTCCATCGTTGGCAGTGGGGTCAGTGGTTTCTACGTTTTGCGGGTGCCATCGTGGCCTGCGGCGGAATGTTCTTCTTGTGGAAGGCAGTGGCATGAAGAAGCGTCCGATCCATTCACGATTGCCGCTCTATAGCTTCGTGACATTCGTCGCGATGTTCGCGGCGCTCCCGGCAGAAGCTCATCTCAACTCAACGGGAATGGGCCCGATCTACGACGGGTTGATGCATTTTCTGCTGAGCCCTGAAGACCTGGCTCCGGTTCTTGCGTTGGCTCTGCTTGCGGGACTACGCGGAGCTAGCTATGGTCGACGCGCTCTGTTCGTCCTTCCGGCAGCATGGCTCCTGGGTGGGTTAATCGGCTTGGCCGTCGCATCCGCCAATCCTCATCCTGTTATCTCGTCATTTTGGTTCCTATTACTTGGCGGATTACTTGCCGCGGACGTGAAGCTGTCATTGAAGCTGACTACGGCTTTGGCAACACTGGTCGGTCTGTATCACGGCTACCTGAACGGGACTGGATTAGGTCTCTCGTTCACGTCGGCTGCGGTGCTGCTGGGTCTCATCTTTGCCGTGTTCGTGCTCGTCGCATTGGCAGCCGCCTTGGTTGTACAGTTGCGCGCTTCATGGGCCCGCGTTGCGGTGCGCGTAGCAGGCAGCTGGATTGCCGCCAGTGGCCTGTTGATGCTGGGGTGGGCAATGCGGAAAGGCTGAATTCAGCCTGAAACCCTGAGGCCTTGGGAGGACTCGACCTCGGCAGACGAGTTCGTCAGCAGAGGACGGCGCACTTGGATCAGTTCCTCGGCGAGCAGAGTCTCAAGCAAACATTCAGCCGCAAGTCTGCGCGCCACCTCGGGTCCATCAAACGAAGCGGCAAGCTCATCCACAAAGTCAGACACGTTGTTCGTGCCGTTGCACACGAGCAGACCAGCAGCGATGAGTGGAGTGGTTTCGACAACCCGCGCGTCATCTTCTGCGGCCTGGGTGCGGAAAAACCGGGAAGTGCGGTCCACCGAACTTACTGGTTCACCTCGCTTCAGGCTTTCAATAACCCTCTGAACGTCCCAATCGAACTGCACGACATAGACCCCTGGTGCCCTCTCCGGTATATCTGAATCAGTGAATTCCGGCGTTAAGCCTCCCGCTGCAGTGCAGGTCTCCTCCGCCCTCACATCCGACAGCGCTTTATACAGGAGCGCCATGCACTCTGACGACGAAGAGAGCGGTTCACAAAAGTCGTGGAGAAAAAACCGAACAAACTCGGCGGTCGTGTCAGCCAGCATGTAATAGGTTCGAAGCTCCCATCCCTGCAACCCGGGATGCAACCGCGTGCGATGCTTGCGCCACGCCGAGAAAACATCGAACATGCCGAAAGTAGCTTGCTGCAGCGCTACCATGAGCCACCGCAGTCTGGTGGGAGCCATCAACAGAAACTCGCGTAGCTCCAGAACACATTCGCGATCCAAATGCGGGACCGGCAGCAGATAAAAGTTGGGGAAGATGTCCGGGTAGCGGCGGATCAATTCCCGGTCGAGCGCGTTCTGAGTTCGCCCCTGATGACCCACGTCCGAGCACAGTTCTTCGAGCGTAAGCTGGTCGCGATATTTCGCATGAATCGGCGTCTCTGCCAGCGGCGCAAGCAGGTTGAGTTGCGGAGAGGAGTGCGGATGACGGAGCGAGTGCATATACATGTTTACGCTCTCGCGCACGTCGTCCCAGGTTTCCTCCGGAAAGCCGGTGATCAGCGAAACCGTCGTTTCAATCCCACACTGTTCGGCCATCGAAATGATTTCACGCGCGCGCGCCACATCCAGGTCTTTGTCAATGATTCGCTGCATGCGCTGCGAGCCTGTCTCTACGCCAAAAAACATTCCGCGACAACCGGCTCGGGCCATTAACTCCAGGAGTTCTTCATCCACACAGTCGGTACGCGCGCTGCATGCCCAGACAAAGTCCTCTCCCGAGGTAAGCATGCATTCGCAAAACTCGACCACCTTATGCCGATCGACTGTGAACATGTCATGCGTGAGTTCGAACGCGCGTATGCCCCAAGTCGACGCGACCGCTCGCATGTCCGCCAGCATTCGCTGCGGTGACTTAAGGCGGAATTTGCGACGGAAGAAATCATTCGTCGAACAAAATGTGCAAGCGAAGGGACATCCGCGGCCGATTTCCAGGTGGGCCGAGGTCGCATTTGCCAATTCCCGTGTCAGGTGGAAGGCCGGCAAAGGGAGGGCGTCGAGGTCTTGAATGGGTGAGGCGTTCACGTTTCTGACCGGCCCGAAGGGCGAGCGCCAGGTCAAGCCGGGAACGGATGAGAAGTCACGGCCGCCAGCTAATTCGCCCAGGAACAACGGCAGGGTTTCGTCGGCCTCACCCCGCAGAATGTAGTCGACAAACGGGAATGTCGCGAGCGTCCGCAGATCCACTACGGACGCCTGCGGTCCGCCGAAGATAATTACACATCCCGGCTGCGATTGTTTGACACACTCCGCTATGCGTATGCTCGTGGGATAACTGCTGGAAATAGAACTGAACCCATGAATGTCGGCCCCAGTCGACAGAATGACATCCGCCGCCCATGAGGCGAACAAATCCACGCCAGAACGCCCGCAGGCGAGGTAATCGTAATAGCAGGAATTAAGATTGACGATCGCCGGACTACTTCCCTCAGCATCCAGAACGGCTGCCAAGGCGAGTATCCCGAGCGCAGGTGCTCCCGCTGGCTGCCGTACCGCAGCACTCTGCGCGTCGGCAGGGTCCTCGAAGTCCGTCGCCGTTGGGGCGGAGACGAGGCAAAGCTTCATTTCTTGGGTTTCTTCGGGGACGGGGGTGGTTTTACGCCTCCGCTCTTATCGTCACAGGTGACTGTGACCCTGTGGTGCTGACTAATTACGTCCGTCTTGAACTCCTTGTCTAGTTCTTCCTTGATGCGCTTGAGAATGTCGGCTTTCTTGACCACGCCGGTCAAGGTAATGTCAATACAGGTCAGCTTAGGGTTAGCCACAAAAATTCCTCGGTTGTGGATGGTACTGCGGAAGCTAGTTGGATGTAAAGAAATTGTGAGAATCAAGGTGCGATCGTCCTGCGAATGAAGTCCGCGACTGGATTGTGCTGCAGGTGGCCTTCCCAGACCGTTGCACTGACTTCCCCAATATTGGTATATATCCAGTTACCTGCTACGGACATACCCAGCACATAATGGGCGGTGCGGCTGGCACCCTTCCCCCAGTCATGGTAATGCGTCAATGGGGAAGCAGTGCCGATAGTCTGTCGTTCAGAATCAAATGAGTTTTCCCACAGACAATAAAAACCATCTTTGTGAGAGAAGTAAAAAACTTTATTTCCATCGCTCGACCACCGCGCCAGGTCAGCGGTCTCTGCTGGCGAAGTCATAGGTACCCAGTCGGCCGCGGTCACGGCGCCTTCCCGTGGGAGCCTGGCCGCGAATATCCTCTTTATACCTCCCTCGGTGGCGGTGAACAAAAGGTGTTGGTTAGACGGGTTCCAGTCAGAGTAGCCGAGCACGTAGTCCTTACTCGCAGGTACTATGGTCCGTGACCGTCCTGATAGAATGTCAATTATCGCGATGCCGCCATCACCAGAGGTATAAAGTAGTTCTTTTCCGTCGGCAATCCAAGCGCCCGGGTGAAAGCATGCATTGCACAAGGTGCGGACACCGTCTGGTTTCCACAGAACAATCGAGGATTGGTTCCCCAACCTCGACTCGAACACAACTAGTTCGCCAGTCGAGTTTGGTAAGGGCCATAGTTTGTCTTCGTTCGAGGTATAGACCGTTGCTTGCTGCCCTGATGACAGATCTAGCTTCATCAACTGCCGGAAGTCGGCGATCCTGCGGGTGAAGAAGAGCCAACGACCGTCAGGGGAAGCCGCTGGACAGCAGTCCGGCTCGACACGATCGGTCAATTTCTGCGGAGCTGAATCACTGTTGCCTGTACCTGCGGCATTGATACGCCACAGGTGCAGTGCGCCGCTAACGTGCTCCAAGGCGAGCGTCCCGTTTTCAGCCACCGTCACAGCTCTTTCATCCTGGTCGCCGAACGTAACCTGCAGCGGACGCCCTATCGCTCGTGGGGTTGCCCCGGACAGAAGAACATCCCAAATGTGGAACGTTGGCCCGTTCCGTCCAGAGATGAGAACATGCCCCCCTCGCCATGACACCGGCGGGATCGTGTCGGGCTCGATGTTCTGACTACGAAGCAGAGCCAGCAGTCCGGTGTTGGCGGGTTCACCGCCGCTCGGATCGACAACCCACCAGTCGGGGCACATGCGCGCCTCGGCTACCGCATCCCGGCAGCCTAAGAAAAATAGTTGTCCAATGGCATTCCAGGTTGGATGCCTGGCATCATCAAAATTGGACACCAGCCTTTGCGGAAGGCCGTCATCGAGGGGGTACAGATAAAGCTCTCCTGAGCGGGGCGCGTCTTCAGACCCCTGCCAATAGGCAACCGCTTTGCCGTCGGGGGAAAAGGCTGGATTCCTGCCGCCTGACACCAGCAGCCGTTCGCCATTTCCGTCGGCGCCGATGAGATAAACCCCTCCGCCATCACGCTCCGAACGGAAAGCCACCAGCTTGCCGTCCGGCGAAACGTTAGGACTTGTGTCCTCAGCCGGGTTCTTCGTTAGCCGACGTGGATCTCCCGCTGGAGCCGCTTGATACCAAATGTCAAGGTTGGACGCATCAGCCCGATTCGACATGTAGGCGAGATGTTTCCCGTCGGCCGAAAGGCTTGGTAACGCAGACACAACATTGTCGGGCGTAACCTGCGCCAGGTTAACAACCCGTCCGGCCAAGGGCGGCAGAAGAATTGCGACCAACGCAATTAAAGCTGCAGTCAAAATGCCGCCTGCCGCAAGCCTCTCCGCCGTAGCCCGACGTTTGGTCTCGAGGAGTGGAACAATTTCGCGAGCATCCAGGAATCTGTCCTCAGGCCGAAACTGGAGACATCGCTTAATGATCGGAACTAACAGTGCAGGAATCTTAGGATTGAGCGATAGCCACGCCTTCAGTTGTCGAGTGCAATTCTCCTCTGATGTCAGGTCAAGGGCCGGCAGATTGCCGGTGAGCATCTCGCAGATAATCAGGCCGAGAGAGAACAAATCGGCTTGCGGTCCCACCGACCCGCCCGATGCTTGTTCCGGCGCCATGTACGCCGGAGTGCCGAAAATGCCGCCGGCTTCCCTCGATGACACAGAGACAGCCAGCCCGAAATCGGTGATGACGAGCCGCTCGCTGGTGGAAGAACCCACCAGCATCAGATTGCTGGGCTTAAGATCGCGGTGAATAATTCCCGCCTGGTGGGCGCAGGCCAGCCCAGACACCATCTGTCGAATCAGGACCATGGCCCTATCAAACGGCATGGGCCCGTTGTCGGCGAGATAGCGTGCCAGCGTCGGGCCGGAAAGCAGTTCCATGGTGAGGAACCAGACCTGACTGCCATCGCGACCCGCTCCAGACGCCAGTTGATACACTCGGCAGACGTTCGGGTGCGTGATGCGCAGGCTTTGCTTCACCTCGGCCTTGAATCGCTCAATGACGCCAGAAAGCGCAGCGATGTTCGAGCGAATCGCTTTTAGCGCCACTTTCTCGTGCAGGTTCAGCTCGAGGGCAGAGTAAACTTCGCCCATTCCGCCTTCACTGATGAAATCGATAATCTGAAATCGCTTGTCAATGACCTGGCCGGAAGCGAAACAATGGTCCCCTGATTCGTTGCCGTTGACGCCGTCCGATGTAAGCGCTTTTGCGGGATCGGCCACCGTCGCGGTCTGGGCCAGTCGAATTTCCTCGACAACCCTACGGATCGCCTCAGGATTTTGGTCGCAGGCAGATGCAATAAAGGCCTCGCGCTTCGCCGGATCGATGTCCAAGGCTCGAACCGCAATGGATCGAATCCGCTCGCTTGAGTGCTTATTCATGTATCTCCACACGACACCATGAAGCACAACAACCCGCTTCGTTACAGACGGGACAACCCATATTCGAACATCAGCCGATGCTGACGAGCATAGCGATTGAGCGTCGGAACCGCAATGACCAGCGGGAACACTAAACGAGTACTTACTTTCTAATTTGGTACTGGAGTAACTAAGGAGAGTTGGATATTTCGCCTGGGTGCGTGGTGCCGGGAGGGGGGGTCGAACCCCCACGAGGGGTAAACCTCGGCGGATTTTGAGTCCGCTGCGTCTGCCAGTTCCGCCATCCCGGCACATACTTTACAGAACCGTAAGAACTGGGTTACGGCACCCGGTGCAACCTGAAGCGGCACTAGCCTCGCGCTGGCCGCATTCATTCGCTTAGTAATTCAGTATCGCATAGGCAAACAGGGCTGCCAACACGCGGTTGCAGCCGAATGGTATAAGGCAGCCTGCATTATTGACCTCGCTTCACGATCGGCGGCGGCATCAAAGGCTTGCCTAACTTGAAACCCGTTCGGTTTTCCCGCATCCTGTTCGTGTGACTTTGCGCTCCAGAGGGCCGGCGCTTCTCCTGGGACTCCTTTTGAGCACGCTAGCCGTGTCCGGCTTTGCGCAGGACAACTACGAGATCCAGGTTTATCCGTCCGAAACCGTCGCGCCCAAGACCACCATGCTCGAACTGCACTCCAACTTCACCTTCCAAGGCAGCAAGGAAACGATCGACGGAGTATTTCCCAGCGAGCATGCGCTCCACGAAACCATCGAAATTACCCAGGGCCTGACCTCGTGGTCCGAAATCGGCTTTTACATCTTCACTTGCGCGCGCAACGGACAGGGCTGGGACTGGGTAGGCGATCACATCCGTCCCCGCGTTCGCGCACCCGAAAGTTGGCATTGGCCCGTGGGCGCGAGCCTCTCGATCGAGTTCGGCTACCAGCGCGCACAATATTCCACATCCACTTGGAACATCGAAATCCGTCCCATCGTCGACAAGCAGAAGGGCCGGCTGTATTGGTCGGTGAACCCGGCCTTCGACCGTGGCATCGTAGGCTTGCCCAGCGATCAGCAATGGAACTTCGAGCCCGACGCGAAGATTTCCTGGGACTTCACGCCAAGAGTTGCATTCGGGTTGGAGTACTACGGGGGCTGGGGCCCGGTCAGCAACCTTTACCCTGTCACCTTGCAATCGCAGCAGTTTGTGCCGGCCTTTGACTTGAACGTGTCACCCAAATGGGAGATTAATTTTGGGCTGGGGGTTGGCGTGACCGCTGGCACCGATCACATGCTGTTCAAGGTCATCCTCGGGCGACGTTTCGACTGGAGTAAGCGGCACGCCGACAGCGACCCATCGCTAAGGCCGCCGCCGTAGCCATCAAGACAGGTCTCGCGATTACGTTTTCTTCTTCGTTTTCTTCTTGTTCTTCTTCGCCGGCGTTTTCTTCTTCGCTTTTCCTGGCGATTTCTTCGCTTTGGTCTTCTTCTTTTCCGCTTTCTTAGCGACTGCTTTCAAAATCTTCACGCTGCTTTCTCGGATCGCTTTCAGCCAAGCCTCGAAGTCGCGCGTGTCCTGGTCGGCGTAATCCACCGCGAAGTTCACCAGGGCCTTGTCGAACCGGTCGGACGTGCCCAGATATCCCGACAACATGCACGGATCGCCCGATCGTGCGTGGCCCTTGGCTAGTATTTCGCCACACACCTCCGCATATTGCAGCAGCCCGTTTCCTTCCAAGTCCGAGTCCTCAATGCCTGCCTTGTGGTCGCGAAGTTGACGCACCAGGTAGGGCAAACCATTGATGGTCGCCCATCCCAGGAAGATATCGAACTGCACCAGCATGCGCCGCACCCCTTCCACCACGCGCTCGCCATGGTGTTTCGGCGGATGGCTGCCCGGCAGATACGGCGCGTACGCCGACGGCAATTCCTGCTTCAGTTGCAGGAACATCGGATCTTCCACCGCGCCGCCAAACATCAGCACAACGTAGTCACGGGTTCCCACGCTGCCGGTACCGACGATCCGAAACGCCACGTCCACCGGGTTGTACTGTCTAAAGAAGTGCCGCCGCTCCGACTGCAGCGTCTTGATATAGTCCGGCAACGCCGCTAGCACCTGCTTGGCTGTCGACTCGGCCAAGCTGTACTGTGTTTTCTCTCCAAACGTTGGATCTGTCGCCTCGCGAAAAACGTACTGGCCGTCCTTCCGCTCGGTGAGTTTTTCCAGGCTATTCAACGGAGTCGCCCGCTCCGCCTTGCGCAGCACCGAACGTACTGGCGCCACCTTCAAGTCGCGCGTCACCAGGTAGCGAGCCAGCTCAAGCACCGGTAGTTCCGCGAACGCACTCATCGATTCGCGATACCGGCATGCGAATCTCAGCACCGCATCCTTGCACTGGCGCTCGGAATTCCGTGCCTCGCGGCCGGCCAGGATCAGGCTGGTCACCATGCGCTTGACGTCCCACTCCCACGGCCCTCGGATGGTCTCGTCGAAATCGTTAATGTCGAAAATCATTCTCCCATCTTGGCCGCCGCCGAATGCGCCCAGGTTCTGCACATGCGCGTCGCCGCAAATCTGAACATCCAGCCCCGTGCGCGGCAGAGTCGCAAGATCGGCCGCCATCAGTGGCGCCGCCCCTCGGTAGAAGGTGAACGGCGAAATCGCCATGCGCGCATTCTTCAGTGGCAACAGTTCTGGATCGCGGTCTTTGTGCGCTGCATTCATCAGTGCAACAGGATCAAACTTGCGCTGGGTTGGATCGAATTGTCCCTGACTGACCCGGCTGACCTTGTCGCGGCATCGTCGTCCGGCTTCGCGACGCTCTTCACGGGTGGAGTACTTCTTGGAATGGGCTTTCATCTCAGTGAGAAAGAATCATACTCCGCTTGTTGTGTGCTGCAATCCGACGTCGGTGCCACCACAAAAGTCTTGCAGTGCCTGTCCTCGGAAGTGCTCTCATGTAACATTCTTTCCGAGGAACTTCAATGTCCCGACGCGCTTCGGCTGTACGCGGAAGTATTCTCCTTTTCGCTTATGTTGTAATCGTGTTTACGTCTGGCCAGCTTTCCGCCGCGACTCCGCCCGCGCCCCTTACGCGTCTCGATCTTCACACGGGCTGGCAATTGCAATCGGCCTGCGTGCTCCAGGGTTCCTCCACTGGTCCCTCCGGCCTGAAGAACACCAGTAGTCCCGGTCTCGATGGCGAAATCCTCTCGTCGCAGCTCTACCGCCCTATCGGCTGGATTTCCACCACTGTGCCAAACACTGTCGTTGCCGCTCAGGTCGCCGCCGGACTCATCAAAGACCCGTTCTATGGTACGAACCTCCGTAAGCTGCCCGGCATGGATTACCCCATCGGCAGCATGTTCTCGAATCTCGCCATGCTCGATACCAGCCCTTATAAATGCGGATGGTGGTATCGCACCCAGTTCCGCCTGCCTGCCGCTTTCTCCGGACACTCCGTCGCTTTGCATCTCGATGGCGTGAATTATCGCGCCGACGTGTGGCTCAACGGCAGGCAACTCGCCTCCAAGACCGACATCGCTGGGACCTGGCGGATCTTCGAACTCAATCTCTCCAGCGGATTGCTGTACTTCGGCGAAAACGTGCTCGCTGTCGAAGTATTCCCATCCACACCTGACGATCTCGCCCTCACCTTCGTTGATTGGAATCCTTCGCCGCCCGACAAAGACACTGGGCTTTTCCGAGAGGTCTATCTCACTGCCAGCGGTCCCGCGCAGCTGCGTTTTCCTTACGTCGCCAGCAAGCTCGACGCTAACTTCACCACCGCGCAACTTACTCCCGTCGTCGAGGTCTGGAATGCCACCGGACACGAAGTGAAAGCCGACGTCACTTGGGAAATCGAAGGTAAGAGAGTCCATCAGGAAGTCGCACTGGCGGGCGAGCAGAAAAAGACGGTGAGTTTCGCACCGGACCAATTTCACGACCTGACCCTAAAGGACCCCAAGCTCTGGTGGCCCGCGGAAATGGGCACGCCCACGCTCTATCACGCTCGTGTCAGCGTCACTGCCGACGGCAAGCCCTCTGATTCGAGCGACGTAACCTTTGGCATCCGACAAGTCGTCTCAGAGATGAACAACGGGCACGCGCTATTCAAGATCAATGGCAAGCCCATCCTGGTGCGTGGCGGCGGTTGGACGCCCGACATGCTACTCCGCTCTTCGCCGCAGCGTATGGACACCGAATTCCGCTACGTGCGCGACCTCGGTCTCAACACCATCCGCCTCGAAGGCAAGCTCGAAAGCCAGGCCTTCTACGATCTCGCCGACAAGTACGGTGTCCTCATTATGGCCGGCTGGTGCTGCTGCGATATGTGGGAGCGCTGGAACGAATGGGGCAACGAGCAGTACAAGGTCGCCCAAGCCTCGCAGCGAGACCAGATGCGCCTGCTGCGTAATCATCCTTCCATGCTGGTGTGGCTCAACGGCAGCGACAATCCGCCTATTCCCACCGTCGAGTCAATGTACTTGCGTATTGGCAAAGAGGAGCTTTGGCCCAACCCTGTTCTCTCGTCAGCCTCGGCCACGCCCACATCCGTCACTGGCCCGTCCGGCGTGAAGATGACCGGCCCCTACGACTACGTTCCGCCGAATTACTGGCTTAACGACACCAAACTTGGCGGCGCTTGGGGATTCAACACCGAAACCAGTCCGGGCCCCGCCATCCCTACGCCCGCCAGCCTGCACAAGTTCCTTCCGCCCGATGCGCTCTGGCCGCAAAACGAAACCTGGGGATTTCACGAAGGCGGCGAGCGCTTCCAGACCCTCACCTTCTACAACACTTCCATGGAGCACCGTTACGGCGCTCCAAAGGACCTCAACGATTTCGTGCGCAAAGCCTACGCTATGGACTACGAGGGCGAGCGCGCCATGTTCGAGGCCTATGCCCGCAACAAGTTCAATTCCACTGGAGTCATCCAGTGGATGCTCAACAACGGCTGGCCCTCGCTCATCTGGCATCTGTACGACTACTATCTCGTCCCTGCCGGCGGCTACTACGGCGCCAAGAAAGCCAACGAGCCGATGCACGTGCTCTATTCCTATAACGATCGCTCCGTTGCCGTCGTCAGCTCGCTCAGCACATCGTACGTCGTCAAGGTCACGGCTACGCTTTACAGCTTCGACGGCACGCAAAAGTGGACGCAGGACGCCATGGTCGATGTCTTCCCCGATAAGGCGTCCGTAGCCTTCACTGTCCCGCAGTTGCCCGACCTCTCGACCACCTATTTCCTCAAGCTCTACGCCACCGATCGATTCAGCAAGGTCGAGAGCTACAACTTCTACTGGCTCTCTACCAAGTCCGACGAGATGGACTGGCAGTCGACCCGCGGCACGGCCACGACACCGCAACTTGCCTACGCCGACATGACCGCCCTGCAACAGCTCGTGCCCGTTTCACTGCGCCTGCAAACCAAGGCAGCCCCATCGCCGTGCCCCACGCCGTTCGCCGTGCATCCGCAGGCCGCGTCTACAACTCCCCCTGTCATTTCGCCGGGATGTGAAGAAGGAACGCTCGATGAGCAGTTGACCGTCACCAATCCTACAAAGACACTAGCCTTCATGGTCCACATGCGGTTGGTCAAGAGTGACGGCGAAGACGTGGTGCCCGCGTTCTTTGACGACAATTTTGTTTCGTTGCTTCCTGGCGAATCGCGCACCATCGGCATGCGCTATCGCACTGCGGACACGGGCAAGCTTCCTGTTCATGTCGAAGTCAGCGGCTGGAACGTGCCCGCCGAGAACGTC
>Ga0210383_10003393_pt1 | contig 14290 bp, 12 predicted proteins | sample IncBWC14OmetaG_FD_160072 | JGI IMG/M metagenome (GOLD analysis project Ga0210383, IMG submission 160072) | Forest soil microbial communities from Barre Woods Harvard Forest LTER site, Petersham, Massachusetts, United States - Inc-BW-C-14-O ...
AACACCCCAAGACCCCAAGACCCCAAGACCCCAAGACCCCAACACCCCAACACCTCAACACCCCAAGACCCCAACACCACATGATGCCGCTCATCAGCGCGCTTTGCCAGTCGAAGGCACGGCGGCTGCGCGGGGTATGGGGCAAAGCCCGCATTCCGATCAACACCGCCGCGATGCCGAACGGAATGTTGATTGCAAACAGATACGGCCAGGTCGCCGTCGCCAGGATGCCGGCGGCCAGCGTCGGCCCGACCGCAGCGGACACGGCCACCACCAGCGCATTGAAGCCGATGCCGCGCCCCAGAATCCGAGGCGGATAGGTAAACCGGACCAGGGCCATGTTCACGCTCATGATTCCGGCCGCGCCAAAGCCCTGCACGACACGCGCGATGGTCAACAGGACCAGCGTGTGCGACAGCGCGCAGAACAGGGAGGCCAGCGTGAACAACAGCAACCCCGGCAGATAGACCCGGCGATAGCCGATGATCTCTCCCAACGACGCGAGCGGCAGCAGCGAGATTGTTATCGCGAGCTGATAACCATTGACGATCCAGATCGAGAAGGCCGGGCTGGCGTGCAGATCCTGGGCGATGGTCGGCAGCGCGACATTGGCGATCGCGCCGTCCATCACGGCCATAATCAGGCCCAGCGCGATGGTGAGAATGGCCCAGTAGCGTTGCGGCACCGGGAGGCCGTCCGTAGTGTCGGTCATGCCAGCTGGCATCTCGCTGTGGGATTGGGTGTCGATAGCGAGCTTTAGTTTAACAGGCGGCTTGCATCCTGGAAAGTCATCAATCCAGGCCGCCACCTGGAACAATCGCGCGGACGTGAGTTCCAGGCCATGAACCGAACGCCGAACGCCGAACGCCCGGCGCTTCAGGGCGACAAGAATGCTAGCATCGGAAAGGATCAAAGCGATTTTTTCCCTTAGACATAGCTGAAAAGATTACCCGAAAGGTGTAGTTAGTGGGAATTGATAATTTTGATTTCTTTCGCTAGATTCTCCCGCAATTCAGCAGCAAATAGCCATGCCGTATCTCTTAACATTGATCGGGGCGATGTGTCCTGCGCTCCCTTTTAATGAGAGAGCGCAGTACATCAATAGACTAATCCTAACCCAATGAATATCCCGACGGTTCTTGATAACCTGATCGCCATGGTAGTGGTCTTGCTGATCCTCAGTCTGGTGGTGCAATCCATCCAATCGGGCTTAAAAAAGCTTTTCAAAATCAAATCACGTCAGATCGAAGATTCTTTGGTCGACCTATTTGAGCAGGTACTGAATAAAGCGCCGACCCGGACAGCAAACATCCTGGAGCAATCGCCGATGTTGCGAATATTTGCGTTTTGGTCAAAGCACCCGTCGGAACTTGCCGATCCAAAAGTTAAGTTGTTGTACGATGCCGTTCTGAAGAAATTCGGCGAGCTCGGGCGCGTCGCGCAGTCTGGGAAAGGCATCCTGGACTCTTTGGCGAAAGACGATTTGTTAAAAGTCTTGGAAAAAGTCGGTCCCGAGTCTCTCGTACCTAGCATTCTAGCAAATCTGCAAAAGGTGGCCATTGAGATCAACGGCGTCGAGCAGGCGATGGAAAGTATCGACCCTGCAAGACTAACAGGCGATGCTAGCGCCAAATTCACCGCCCTGCAGGGCAGGCTGGCCCCGTTACTGAACGACTTTAAAGCCATTGTCACCGGCACGACGATCGAGCCGCAAATTTTGATCGGCGATGTGATCGGCCTGCGCGAATTAAAACTCAATGACGCGGTCGCGATCCTGGGTGAACTGCAGGCCAAAGTAGAAAAAGATCTGGGTGTAGCACGGGCCATAGCAACCGCTCAAGGGGCGGCGACGACCGCAGCCAGTGGGTTGACGGATGCTAGCGTTCCCGTCCTGGAGCACCTGGCAGAAGGGTTCAATGCTGTTGCCATCTGTCTGACAAAGCTGAAGACAGAATTCGATTCGGCGATTGCGCCGTTGCGCAGCAAGTTGAAGGAAACCGAGTCGTGGTTCGATACGGTGATGCAGAGTTTTAGTGAACGATACGCACGAGGGATGAAGACGTGGGCGATCGTAATCAGTTTTATCGTCGTCGTACTTTTGAATGCGAATTTCTTCAACATTTATCAGAAAATTAGCACGAATGAAGCGCTTCGAAATAGTCTCGTCCAAGGTCAAGCCCGACCAAAGGAATTGCAGCAAACTACAGATAGCGCGGCTGTCGCTACCGGAACGCCCCCCGGTTTGCAGGCTGCTGTCGATGCCTACGCCTCCTTCGGCTTCAAGCCGCTGAGTTTGCCACAAGTCCACAAGTGGGCTACCGGCAAGCCGACCTGGAATGGTTTTTTTCACACGGTAGAAATTCTGCTGGGTTGGATACTTATGACCCTGCTCCTGAGTGTGGGTGCGCCCTTCTGGGAAGACACCCTGGAGTCATTATTTGGATTAAAGAATATTATTAACGCGAGCAGCGAGACGAAGAATGTCGAGAAAAAGAGCGGCACTGGCCAGCCGAAGACATGATTCAACGCTACAGCCTGGGCGAGGGAATCTTCAAGTGGACGATGTTCCGGCCCGCATTGTCGGCCGCGGGAGCGGAGCAACTCCGAAGCGGGACTGCCGATCTACGGAACTAAGCGTGGTCCCGGCGTTGAGACGCCGGGCTGAGTCCTGCAGCCCCTGCGGGGCAAAGACCGTCCGAATCAGCCCTGATCTGAGAAGCGCCTACGGGGTAAACCCCTGGCTTCACGGCCCGCTGCGCCGGATACACGGCGCTAAACACAGACATGGCGGCGCCGAATGCAGCGGGCATGGCCCAGCCGATTGAACTCCACAGGGTCCGGTTGTAGAACGTGGCGCCGAACGCCGAACGATCCCGCCCGGAAGACGCTTGCCGCACGCTCGAATTTACGGAAGTCCCTTTATAAAGTACGTTTCTGCTTGGGGCGATAAACTTGAAGACTTCAACAAGCAGCGGATGAAAGCAGCGGGCCGCCAATTGAGGTTCCAGCAGAGAAACCGAATCCAGCGATCAAGGGCGGCGGTCAACCTCAAAAATATGAAAATATTCTTAATTTGTCTAACGGTAGCCTTGCTCGCTGGATGCGCTGGCTCGGAAGATGTTTATGTTGGTCCGCGTCTCGATTTTACGCCCAGCAATGGACCCAATTATAGATTTCCGCCACCGAAGGAATCTCTGCGGCCTGGCAAAAATGGTGCGGGAGCTGAAGACGTCATGTAGCGAGCCTGCACTAAGTTGAGGCGAGTTGACATGACAAACAGCTAGCCGTTTATCATACGTCCGTGCGGGAAAATCGCTCGCATGTTCGCTTTCGGAGATTGTGCAATTTGCGCGCGAAGAGACGACCTTTGGAACAGGTCCGCTCAACCAACACCGGTCGGATGCAAGTTCCAGCGAACCGGGAGCCGATCCCGGGCAAAACCTGGGATAGGGGAGCGGAAAGACAAAAAAGTCCGAGAATTCCCTTGTCGTCCGCGTACCCGTTGTCGATAACTTTCTCTATCGTCTCCGACTGACGAGGCAGCAACGGGCGCTGGGCGACGTCGTTGCCTACCCGTCGCCAAGTCATCGAACACCTGCCCCGGAGTTGAGAAAATGCCGATTCACAACTGGATGAGCGGACTTAAGGGCACCAGGAAGCTGGTCGAACTGTGCCTCCCCGGGAGCCACGATGCCGGCGTCTATCGAGACCAGAACGCCGGCGTCAACCCGGGTGCCAGCGCGCGTTGTCAGTATTCGAACATCTGGCAGCAGGCCATGCACGGCTCGCGGGTGTTTGACATCCGCTGCTTCCTGAGGACCAAGGGGGTCTTTAAGAAGAAGAAGACGCCGACGATGGGCCACTTCTTCAAGGAGGGGAAGGACGGCTACCTTGGCGAGTACGGGGGCACGCTGTTTTCGGCCCTGGAGGATGCCGCTACGTTTCTCACGGTTTACCCGACGGAGTTCCTCATTTTCCGGATCGGCCATACGAAATGCACGGGGAACGTGGCCGAGGCCTTGCAGCAGTTCCGGAAAAGGACCGACCCGATCACCCACAAGATGCCGTACGCGAGCGTTATCCACCGGGGCGCCACGGGGAACCTCGCCGACCTCCAAGTCTGGCAGCTCCGCGGGAAACTCCTTCTGGTCTTTGACCAGGAGTTCAACTCGCCCAACTTCAGTACCGACGACGGCTACTACCCGTACTGCAAGTATCCGTCAACCGCCCAGACTGGGCTCACGTTCTGCGGGAAATACTCCGGTGCCGTAGGGACTTCGCTCGCTCTCCAGAGCAAGAACAAGGGGAACTGGTCGTCGGAGGGCTCGGCCAAGATTACGAACGCGGCGTGCGAGGAGCACCAGAAACATGGGGGAAGCGACCACCTGCTCTGGGTCTACTGGCAGGAGACCGGCGGCGACGTCCTGAAAAATACGACGGCCACTCAGGGCATGCACGCACGGCTCGATAAGTTCCTGAGCGACATCAGGGACCCGAAGAACAACCTCCCTCAGCCGAACGTCATCGGGCACGACTTTGTCAACGCGACCACGTGCCGCAAAATAGTGAAAATGAATCGGGATGTGGATACCCAGTTCTAGCGAACAACAACGCCCGGTCAACCCTGGGGTCTTCGCGTCAGTCGTTGACTTATACCCTTGAATTTCTTCAATCGGAAGCCTTCCGGATTCAGGTCGAGGACTATGTGCCGTTTGTTTTTTCGCAGCCTGTTGAAGCACGATCAAGCTTTCGCCAGCAGAACCGAGAGCGCACATCTAGCTGCTGAGGTCCGGGTGGGCACGCCAAGTTTGGCGTAAAGATTCGCCGCATGCTTCTTCACGGTATCTGGCGAAGCGTCCAGGATGATGGCGATTTCCGGATTGGTCTTGCCTTCGGTGATCCAGTAAAGCACCTCCGCTTCGCGTGCTGTCAGTCCCAGGGCCAAGAGCGCTTTTGGGCCTTGCTCGACCAGTCGATGTTCTATCCGCAGGAGCGTCAAGCTTCTCGATGGCGCCAGAGGGAGTTGGTGGATTTCGATTTCACCTTTTCGCAAATGACCTATGACAAGAGGCTTGCTCGTATCACCTTTGATTAACCAGGTGCGAATCTCATTCGGGACAAGATCATCTGACCTTTCGGCAAAGAAGGCTTGCAAGATTATTCGTGTCTTCCTGGTGGCAAACAGAACTTCTCCGCGGGTATTCGCAATCAAGAGCGCCTGATCGAGGGCGTTCTCCAGGAGTTCGCGCACTCCACGCTGAAGGGGAAAAGCCACGGCGCTGACTGGAAAAGGAATTGTCTGCATGGGTGTAGCTAGCTAACTAACTGGGTTTTCGGTCCCGTTTGGTTTTCGTGATCTGGAACTATACTTCGGTTAAGCATGGCTCGTGCCACGGCTGTGGAAGTACCGCCGCCAAGGGAGCTGACTTCAAAATGGAGAAAAAGGCCGGATGCTTCGTCCCTGTTTTGGGACAAGCGTTCCCGCACTCGAACCAACTGTTAACTTTGGACGTTGAAATGTTACGTTTATCCCAAACTCCATTGTCCTGAAGGTCGCTGCTCGTTCGTCATATAATTGAAGTGAAAAATTCGGTCGTCCGGTCGGTAGAATGGAATTCGCATGGGTGCGCATCAAATTACGGGAGGCTGCTGGTGCGGGCGGTGTCTTAAAGACTTGTGGCGAACCGCTTAGCGTGATGGAGACGCATCATGGAAAAGTACGACGATGATTTAAGAAAGTTCAAAGCGCACGGAGCAGCGGCGTTGCCCGTCGCCAATGACCAAGGTTACGTGGATCACGACGGTGCTCGAATCTGGTACGCTACCTACGGGTCGGGCGCGTCTGTGATCATGCTGCATGGAGGCCTGGGCCATAGCGGCAATTGGGGTTATCAGGTTCCAGCGCTAGCCGAGTCTGGCTATCGCGCCGTTCTCATTGATAGTCGGGGACACGGCCGCAGCACGCGCGACTCGCGGCCCTTTATGTATGAGCTGATGGCATCCGACGTCCTAACCGTGATGGATGTGTTGCGCCTCGAAAAAGCCGCCGTTGTCGGCTGGAGCGATGGCGCGTGTATCGCCTTAATCCTCGCCATGAAGGCTCCCGCGCGCGTGGCGGGCGTGTTCTTCTTTGGCTGCAACATGGATCCGAGCGGCGTAAAGGAGATTACCGAGCCAAATCCGATCCTCGACCGGTGTTTGGACCGACACGCCAAGGACTATGCCCGGCTATCGGCCACGCCGGACCAATTCAACAGCTTTGCCGAAGCGGTCGGCCTGATGATGAAAACACAACCGAATTATTCGGCACGCGATTTGGCGGAAATCCGCGTGCCGGTCACGATCGTGCAAAGCGAGCACGATGAATTCATTAAACGCGAACACGCTGAATATCTCGCTCAGAGTATTCCGAATGCAGACTTTGTGCTGCTGACCGGTGTAAGCCATTTCGCGCCGCTACAAAGGCCAGAGCAATTCAACGACGCACTGCTTGCGTTCCTCCGTAGGATTTGCGACGAATAGGGGCTGACCCTGGCCTCAGGCCGATCATTCATCCTCGCTAAGAGCGATCCCGTGGTCCTTCTCTCGTGCCAGGTATTCCTCTACGCGTAGCAGATTGCCCTCGCCGGCACGCTGAACAATCCGCAGCAACTGTCCCATCGAGGCGACCTCCTCCAACTGCTCCTTAATAAACCACTGAAGGAAGTTGTCGGCCGTATAATCGGATTCAGCCTTTGCCATGGAAACCAGTGCATTGATCTGGGTTGTGACCTGCTGTTCCTGTTCGAGAGAGAGCTTTACCGCGTCTTCGGCGACTTCGAAGTGCGCCCGTGGCGCGGACACAGGAGGAATCTGCACGCGGGCGCCAGTGTCGATGACGAATTGGATAAAACGCAGCGCATGCTTCTTTTCCTCCTCGGCCTGCTTGTAAAAATACGCAGACAGCTCAGGCAGTCCTTCCGCACCAAAATGAGCGGCGATGGCGTAATACTGCAGCATCGCACCAAACTCATTACCCATCTGTTCGTTGATCGCAGCGACAATCTTTTGATTGACAACCATATTTAAAAAGTCTGTCCCGGGGATTTTAATACCTCGCCCCTTTCAGGGCCAAGCACTTTTTTTACCTGGCAGATGGCCAAGTAACCCATCTGGGGAGCTGCCGTCTTGGGCAAGCATCTCCATTGGGACGAACCCCGTTCCACTGGAAAAGGATCGTTTTCAACGGTTTACAGAGTCTCTATCAGTTTTAGCCACGAATCTATCGATCACCTGCCGCGCCAGCGCTCGATCCTCTGATTTAGAAAACGCGATCGCACCGCACTTCGAAAGCTTTCCTTCTGCGGTACGATTGAACTGGAAGACGTATTCGGCGAACTCGTCCATGCGCCCATAGTGTGCCCGTCCTCGAAGAGTTACTGCGTTTGCCGCCCAGGTCATCAGCTCAATTTCACGACTGTTTCTGCGATTCGACTTAAGCTCGTAACGCCAGTAATCGACTTCTTCGGACCCGGTCAGAGATAACATCCGAACTGCGGCATCCCGAATCAAAATCGTCCTTTTCTCCCAATAATCAGCATTCATAGGCACTCTGGGAAATTTTTGGGAACGAATAACCCACCCTGGAAAATTCATCCCCTGAATCGGGATAAGTTTTCCAGGCAAAGCGTGTAAATTCTCGCGCGGGCAGGCCGTTACCGAATCACTTTTTCGGTTTCAACATCAAACAAAGAGACCTTTTCCAGGTCGAATTGGACGGTGAGTTCTTCACCCAAATGGAATAAATGTTCGCCGTGAATTCGGGCGATCAAGTTACCTGTACCGGCCTTCAAGTACACCAGCGACTCCGAACCCATCGGTTCGGAAATATCAACGGTCAAAGTAACCGGCACGCTGGATCCCTCTTTTGGTTCGTTAGTGATGTGTTCGGGGCGAATGCCGAAGACGATATCTTTATCGACGTAATTGTTCGCGAGGGGTTCCAGCCGGCCTTTGAGAGGGAACGTCAGAGCGTTTTTCTCGCCCGCTTCCACAAAGAACAAGCCGCCATCGCGCCGTTTGACCTTCCCCTTGAGGAGGTTCATCGGCGGACTGCCGATGAAGCCGGCAACGAAGAGATTTTCCGGCTGCCTGTAAAGCGTCAACGGATCGGCGACCTGCATGATGAGACCGTCGCGCATGACGCAAATGCGGTCACCCATGGTCATCGCCTCGACCTGGTCGTGGGTAACGTAAATCATGGTATTACCGAGTTGAGCGTGGAGTTTGGAAATCTCCGAGCGCATCTGCACACGCATCTTGGCGTCCAGGTTGGACAATGGTTCGTCGAAAAGAAACACCTTCGGACTGCGTACAATGGCTCGTCCCAGAGCCACCCGCTGACGCTGGCCGCCGGACAGAGCGCTTGGTTTGCGCTCCAGCATATGGTCAAGACCAAGGGCCTTCGCGGTTCGTCCAACGGTCTCGGAAATAAAATCCTTCTTCTTCTTGGCCAATTGGAGGCCGAACGCCATGTTGTTGAACAGGGTCATGTGGGGATAGAGCGCGTAGTTCTGGAACACCATCGCTATTCCGCGATCTTTCGGCTCAAGTTCATTCACCACACGACCACCGATCGAGATCGTCCCGCTAGTGATCTTTTCCAGACCGGCGACCATACGGAGCGTGGTAGACTTACCGCATCCGGAAGGTCCAACCAGCACCATAAACTCCCCGGTATTGATGTGCAGGCTGATGTTTTTAACTGCGGTGAACGTCGGACGGCCTCGGTCATCCACATAGGTCTTCACCAAATCTTTTATTTCTACGGAACCATCATCACTCATCGCATTCGTCCTTGTGTTTTTATCGTTCTTTTCAACCCGTAGGAGATGAAATTTCCTTCCCCGCAAAGTCATTTGCTTTAGTTGGCTCGATGAGCGGTTCCGCGAGGGGGGGCAATCACTCCATTAAGGGCACTGTTTATTTACACCTGACTTGGCGCATACACAAACGCAACCGTATCTCGGCGAGAACACCGGTGTCATGAAATTTGTCTGCCTCGTCACCGATGGTGATTGGCAATTCATTCATTTGCGGGTTGAATCTCTAAACGATGAACGAACCGCATCCGCCGGCCATTGCCACGAGTGAACCCTTGGGGCTTGGGAAAGAGGTTCTCCTGAAGACGCTGATGGATAATCTGCCGGATCACATCTATTTCAAGGACCGGGAGAGCCGCTTTATTGCCGTAAATCGTGCCATGGCAGCCTTGTTCGGCCTCGAAGATCCAGCAGGAGTGCTTGGCAAGACAGACGCCGATTTGTTCGCTCCCGAGCATGCCCAGGCTGCGCTCCGCGATGAACGGGAAATTCTCCGTACGGGACAGCCTCTGGTGAACATGGAGGAGAAGGAGACCTGGCCCGATGGTCATGAGACCTGGGTTTCCACTTCAAAGTTGCCGTTGCGAGATCCCAACGGAAATATCATCGGCACTTTTGGCCTCTCGCGCGACATCACGGAGAAGAAGCGAGCTGAAGAAAAACTCGCCGCCCTGGCAAGAGAATTGCGCGAAAAGAATGAAGCCCTTGAACAGGATCTGGAAATGGCCCGGGAACTTCAGCAGGCCATGCTGCCGCACCTCTATCCTCGCTTCCCACATCACGCTTCCAAGGAAGAGAGCGCGGTACGTTTCTACCATTTTTACCAGCCCTCAATGAGCGTGAGCGGCGACTTTTTCGAAATCCTGAAACTCTCTGATACCTGTGCAGGGATCTTCATCTGTGACGTGATGGGCCATGGGGTCCGTGCCGCTCTTGTGGCCTCCACGGTGAGTGCCCTGGTGGGGCGACTGCGAGATTACTTGGGAGATCCGGGCGAGTTCCTTGCCCGGCTCAATCGGGCACTGCGCTCAACACTTGAATATAGTGAGGTCCCGCTCTTTGCTTCGGCCTTTTACCTGCTCGCAGATCTGGAGAAAGGCGAATTGCGCTACGCGAATGCGGGACATCCCAATCCTTTGCGCGTCCATTGTACAAGAGATCGCGCTGATACGTATCCATTGAACGGCAGCAAGCATGGGCCGGCGCTTGGTCTGTTCGATGACGCGATTTATCCCAACAGCCATTGTGAACTCTCGGCGCACGATACACTACTTCTCTTTACCGACGGATTATTTGAAGTGGAGGGACCTGGCGGCGACATCTATGACTATCGGCGCCTGCTAGAAGCTGTGAATAGGCGCCGTCAATTGCCCGCTTTTCAACTGTGTCATGAGGTCATCGAAGAGGTGCAGCGATTCTCGGCGGGCAGACACTTTAGCGATGACGTGTGCCTCGTTGCCATGGAAGTTGGCCCAATGGCACAGCCCAGAGGTTGAAACCCTGGCTTTGTACACAATTCGAAGAAAAGGCGCCGACATAATCGAGTATTTCAGCGCAGAGACAGGCTGAAAGCCTATCCTACATTGCTCCCCGGAGGGTCGAGCGATGATCCGAGTGCACCTGAAAGCACCTTCTCGTTCCCGGCGCGACGAGGCGACGGCGTAGTGTAGGATAGGCTTCCAGCCTGTCTGCGCTGAAATACTCGATGTCGGCGCGCTTCCAGGCTGGAGTTGCCTTTTCTTCGATTGGTGTATGGCGCCAAGTTAAGGGCGGTTTGGGTTGTTTCTCGGCCCCGAAGGCGCCGTCTGGAGTTTGGACTTTCCCAGAACTATCAGGTGCGGGGTAAGGCGAGACGCCTCACTTACTGCTGCGGGCAAACCGGGACGGTTAGCTTACGAAAGAGGGTAAGGCGAGACGCCTTACTTACTTCAGCGGGCAAATCGGGACGGTTAGCTTGCGAAAAGAGGCTAAGGCGAGACGCCTTACTTACTGCTGCGGGCGAACCGGTCGTTTGATTACCACTTCTATCCCAGTATGTCCCGCCTTTCTGAAGTAAGTAAGGCGTCCCGCCTTACCTTCTCGGGTTGAAACCTTGAGCTGAGTTCTCCAACCCCTCCGGGGCAGTTGAGCGTCCCAAAGAATCCTTAACTTCGCGCCATTCAACCCAGGGCTAAATTCTTCAGCCCCTCCGGGGCAATTGTAGAGGCCACAATCATCTTGATTGGTGCATCGAAATTACCCGCTGCAAACTCATCGAATGATCCTCCGGTATATTATTTATATTCCACCATTTAGCCTCTCTAATTTCAAGATGATCAATTTTTGGTTCTATTTTTTTTATTCTTGCGACAAAGCAAAATACCGTATCAATCTTGTAATCTGGGTTATGAGTAAACTCTCCTATATATTCAGGTGTAATATCTAATCCCAATTCCTCTTTTACTTCCCTTTTAACAGCCTCCTCTTTGGTCTCATTCTTTTTTAATCCTCCACCAGAAAGAGTCCACGCTGAACGACCATAAGTATGGCGAATTAGAAGTAACTCATCCCCGCTTAAAATGAGACATATAACACCTTGAGTCTTGGGTCGGAAAATGAACCAATAGATTTTGAGGAATGAATAAATAAATTTGTAAATAATTGATATCATTATCTTGAGCCTATAATTACCAGTTTGTTTTCTCGTCCTCAACTAATCACCACCTCGCTTACGCAATCAGTACGGATTCGGTTTCCGATCGCCGCCAGGCTGCTAAGGCTCCCTGTCGACATTTCAATTCAGCGGCCTGCCTTTCTGCGGAAAAACGAATCCCATTATCTCCGCCGATCGGGTGTTGAGTAACGCGGCGATGACACGGTGTGAGGTCGCCTCTTTATCTGCAACGACTCGAATTGTCTCGAATTTATCGTGAGGCCGCTTACGAACCAGTATCTCAGGCGCATCCTGTCGAAGTCGTTGCCGATAAACAGATTCTAGACTTCATGGTAACACCTCGCGGCGTGAACGCTAACAGCTTTCGACCTTCTCCGGCTATCGGCCAATGTCATCTTTATGGCCGGCCCAGAAGTGATCCCATCTGCCTGAGCGGTTGAATACGATCGCAGAATATTTTGAAAGTCGCGAGGAGGGGAACAGCCAACAGAGTACCGGCTACACCCCAAAGGTAAGACCAAAGTAGAAAAGTCAACAGGATGGCGATCGGGTTTAAGACTAACCAGCGCCCCAGAAACAGCGGCGTGGCCAGGTTCCCTTCGATCATTGCACATAAGAGATACGCGAGAGGTGGCAAAAGGGCGTACCAGGCCGAGTCGAAATGAATCAGCGAAACGAGCGTCATGGCAACGATACCACCTGTCGCTCCCACGAAGGGAATGTAATGGAGCAAAAATGCGGCGACGCCCCAAAGCAATGGATGGGGCAACCCGAGGAAACCGACGACGATCCAGACGCTCAATCCCAAAACACCATTGATTAGGGTCACCGAAGTAAAATAACGTGCCGCGGTTTGTTCGATTTCCGAGGCGATTTCTACCACGTTTTGTTTCTCAGACACCCCCGGAATCATGTCGACGAGCTTTTTGAGCAGTCGGGATCCGTACAACAAGAGGAAGAATGCAAGCACGTGAACAATGATAAAAATCGAAAGAAATTTCGGCGCATTCTTCGTAGCAATCTCCACAAAGCTAGGGTGGCGAATGCTTACCTGACGAATCTTACCCGGATTCAACCAACCATCTATTCGGTCAATGGACGGAGAACTTTTCTGAACAGCTTGAAGGATTGGCAGCAAACGTTCCTGAATGTGGTCGAGATAACGCGGCAACTCAGGTTCAAATCTTGCCAATGAGACAGAGAGTGCGGCAAAGAGGCAGAGCAAGAGAAATAAAAAACCAAGCGTACTAAGGAGGGGTGCCCAAAAGTTTGAAAAGCCGATTTTTTTTAGCCATCTGGTGGCAGGCGTGAGCAGGAAGCCGAGAAAACTCGCCAGCACGATCGGAAGAAAGAGGTCTACCGCTACCTTTAGGACATAGAAACAAGCAAAGACGAACAATCCGATGACGGCGATCGCGAACCAGAGGTTGACCAATTTCCTTTGTCGTCGCTCAGGGTTGTCGTTTGGAGGGGTGGTTTCCATCAATTATCACACTCCCGCATGGATTGCCGGTCGGCGTTGGGCATCAGGTTCCGCCTTGCGCAGAACTTCCCGGGTCACGGGGGCGACGTCTCCCTCACCGCTAAGAACATAGTGGATAAGGTAAAGAAGCGGGTTTCCCTCCGTCCAGTTGAAATATGCATGGGGTACTTTTTCCTTGTCATCCCGTACGTAGAGGAGAAATCCGGCAATGGCGTTAGCCACTGCCGCGCTCTCACCACGAAGAACTCGGTGACGGCCAACCTCGAAGCCGTGGATGTTTAAGTCGGTGGAAAAATCGCTCGCGTCGCGCACGTAGATCTCCAAAAAGACGATCGGCTCATTCGAAGGGATATTATTATCCTCGCGTTGATCCTGCTCCCGGTGACTGTATTCAGCGTCATCACACCGGCGCGGTTGGTTGGCGATGATCCGCAGTTCGCCCTGGGCATCCATTTCGTCGATGAAACGCTGTGCCTCACTATCCAGGGTGATCTTCCCGATACGAAGTTCCGTCGTGCGCCAAACGCGCGAAACGAGCGAACTCAGGACAATCGCGGCGATGAAGAAGGCGCCAATTTTAAGGCCATCGGGGCGCTCGATAACGTTGACCGAGGTTGTGTAGACAAACACCAGCGTTACCACGCCGAAGCAGACACCCTTTACTGGATGAGCATTCCGCCAGACCGACAGGGTCACGGCCACCGCAGCAGAAGTCATCAGGACGAGCACGCCGGTCGCATACGCGCCGCCTTGCGCATCAACGTCCGCGCGGAAGAGCAATGTCAGCGCAAAGCCAATCGCCATATAGATCAGCACCAGAGGTCGCGTAGCGCGAGTCCATTCGGGTGCCATCCCGTAACGCGGCAAGTAGCGCGGGACAATGTTTAGAAGCCCTGCCATGGCCGAGGCTCCGGCGAACCAGAGTATGGCGATGGTCGAAAGATCATAGACCGTCCCAAATCCGTCACCGAGAAATTGGTGGGCCAGATAAGCGAGCGCCCGTCCATTAGCCGGCCCGGCGGGCTCGCCGTTCGCCCCGCTGGCACGGAACGCGTCGGCCGGGATAAGTAGCGTCGTAATGAGTGCAGTACTCAACAAGAAAAGGCTCATCGTCAGTGCGGCAGTAAAAAGTAAATGGTGGGTGTTCCGGATCTTGCCGGCTGGACTGGGTTCTTCGTCGTCCGGCGCTCCCTTAACGAGAGGCATCATCGACACACCGGTCTCAAAGCCAGATAGCCCAAGAGCCAATTTCGGAAATAGAAGAAGACTTATACCGATAATCGCGAGCGGGCT
>Ga0210383_10003394_pt1 | contig 14284 bp, 15 predicted proteins | sample IncBWC14OmetaG_FD_160072 | JGI IMG/M metagenome (GOLD analysis project Ga0210383, IMG submission 160072) | Forest soil microbial communities from Barre Woods Harvard Forest LTER site, Petersham, Massachusetts, United States - Inc-BW-C-14-O ...
CTATTGGCGTGAGCCTGAGGACTGGTGCAAAGAACCATTCTCACACACCGTTACGACCGTGTGCGGCCTTGATGGCCAGCAGCGCGGCTGGCATCTCTACAACAGCGGCGTTGTTGTCACCTTGGCTGTGCATCCGATGGAGGGGCCTTTCGTTCGCGGCGCTCCCTACGTTTGGTGTAAGGCAGCCCACGACCGCAACGGCAACATCGGCGTCTATCCCACGGCGCCGATCTTCGGGCGGTTCATTGAGTGGTCCGGCGACCGTCCTAAGGTTCTCGCGGGGCGGGCCGAATCAGCGGTGCTAGCCGCCGAGTACGTCTACTGCTTCCGCGCCAATGGCATGATCGGCCGCGACGCCGATCTCTACACCCGTTCGGAAATCCCCGTTCCCATTCCGACCGCCGCCGAGCGGCAGGAACAGCCGGAGGAATTCGACGTGCTGCAGCACCATATCAACGCGCTCGATCAGGTCCTTTGCAACATGGCCGATGTTGTGGACATGACGGACGAGCTGGACGATGCCGCGAAGAAACGTGGGCAAGCCGATGACTACGCCGCGAAGGCCGAACGGCAGGCCCGCGCCTACAAGGTGCTGGATGATCTAGTGACCACGGCGTTGCGATCGAGCGCCCAAGTCAAAGAACAACTAGCCAATTTCCTAGAAGCGTCGCCCCGTCTCGGCCGCTATCTCGCGCGTTGGCAGGCGGACGACGCCAAGACCTAACCAACCTCCCCGGCCCAACCCAGCCCCGGTCAAAAGCCGGGGCTTTTCTTTGGCGGCGCGCACCGATGATCCGTCCGACTGCCCCTGTAATTAGCACGACATGAAACGATGTGAGACTTAGGTGCGTCGCGCGCCGCGGGGAACTGTCAGATGAATACAGTTACCGGCATTGTCTTTATCGCGCTCTCACTTGGGCTGCTTGGCTGCTGCCTGGCTTTGATTTGGTTTATCATCACGAGAGGCCGTCGTTAGGAGCGGCCAACAGTTTGGGCATCTGATGCCCTACGAGCCAAGGGACAACCCTTAGAGGCGGTCCCCGACCAGTCGGGGCTGGGTGCGGCGGTCGAAAGGCCGCCGTTACCTTTTGGGTCATGCTGATCGTGGTCTCCATGGGGAGGTTTCGCCTTCAGTCACCGTAAACTGCATAGACCACAATTGGGGGAGGCGCGCCGCAGACGCCTGGTTGATGAATGCCCAAGAAAACTCGCGACAGCATTCCGGCCTTGGTTCTCGAAGTCATAGCCCGAGTCTACGAACTTTCCGGGCACCGAACGCAGCCATGGTACGTTGATCGCGCCGCGCTCGACTTGGGGCACGCATCCGAAAGCGTGGATTCTTCGATCTACTACGCCGAACTAAGTGGGTGGTTGGTGGGCGCGGGCGAACCTCCGCAGAGCGTTGCGATAACGGCCGACGGTGTACGGCTCTTGGAGGAGTGCGGGCTGATCTGAGACGATGGCAGCCACGGGCTTCTATCGTCGTCGCATAACTCCCCTGGCTTACTTGCCCCGATCTCAGCGCCGGGACTTTCTTCCATGTGGATACTGAGGGTATCTATGCACAGCCAGGTGGGTTTAAAACGCGCAGAGGTTTGTAAGAGTATTCTGCTTGTGGGGCAGAGAGATGTTCACACTGTTTTTCGAGGCGCGGGAGAAGGTGATGCTCACGCGCTACAGGGGAGTGCTGAGTTCCGGCGACATTGCGGCGCTGGATGAATTTGTTCGCGGCTTTGTAGCCCGCGAAGGTTTTTACGTAAGAAGCATCTTCGACTTAACCGGCGTCGAAGCCTTCGCCATACCACGCCCCAGATTGTTTGAACGCGGCAGGAAGCTTCGGATCAATCCGGGTCAAGATCGAGTCTTCGTGGCCCCTCAGCACGAAATCTATGAGCTCTATCGCGACTATGCGCAGCTTCAGTTGGAGGTCGGCAATGGCAAGGCAATGGTGGTGAAGTGCTTGGATGAAGCTCTTCGCCTACTCCAATTGCACGACCCTGATTTCCAGCCTGTTATGCGGCGAGCTGAATCAATGGCGTGATACCCACACCCGATTGTTCTTCACGTTGCCGACCTCGGCCCCGACTTCCCACGTCTTCGAGCCGCCAGCACTGCAGGCAAAAAAGTTGATTCGTCACTGACCGCCGGCGGGCCTTAGCCTCGCTCCATGGTTGGACCTTGGCCCTATCGCGCCTTCACCTTCCGCGCGCTCTCCAAGACCTACGGACAGATGTGGCTGCGCTGCGATGTCTGCTGACGCTATGCCCGGCTGAGGCTCGCCGGGCTACACGATGTCGATTACCGGACGAAGACTTTCAGCTGCTCGGCATGCGGCTCAGAGGCTTACTTCTGCCTGGTCGAGCCGATCACGGAATATGGCATGGCCGACTATCGGCTCGATGAAGTTGAGAAGCCCGAGCATCATCCAGATGCCGTCAAGCGTCTCACCGAACCGCAGCGACACACCGTATGGAGCACGGGCGGCGAACTGCCCGGCCGCAAGATGGATGGACGGCGCTAGGCCGCTTTCTTTCCTATCTTTGCATGTTTGGATTGGGGCAGGCCCTTCGTCCGCTAGCCCGGATATTGCTGCAGACGCAGGCGGCGCTTGGTGTTGAGCCAACGAAGGTATTCGTTTGCCTTCCCTGATCGCGCCGGTTCTTTCGTCTCGTCGCCGCTTGATGCATCTGTCGGATCGACGTCCGGCCGAAGGCCTGGGCCGCGTCTTCCGCTATGCTTTCGATGAGCGAGGCGCGCGAATCCCCAGAGAAGAAGCGCAGGTACAATCACGAATCCCCCGAACGCGGCAAACAACAAGAAGAAATCGTGTGCGGTCATGTACGAATTCCCCGATGGGACAGTGAAGAGGTCGGACCTTCCCGCGGCGCGCTTGGCCCACATCGCAATAAGCGATGTTGCCATCGCGACAGACAGCCCGGCAAGTAATCTTCAAGGCGCCGCTGTGCACACCGAAGCGTCGAGCCAGGCCCTTTCTTTGCGCGCTGCCCATCACTGCGGCCGACCGCCGACCGCCGGTCGCCTCATAGAGTTTGCGCATGACGCGAACCGCCGACTTTTCGAGAGCGCCAATCTTTGGCGGCCCTGGTCGGCTTGTTCGGCGGCCTCGCTTCTCGATCTGAGATGCCCGCTTAGTTAGTGTGGCTCTTGGCATAGGGACTATCAGGTCGTGAAGGCCCTGAAGGACGATTTCCAAAGTAGGCGGGACCATCGGGCTGCAGCAACGTCCGTCCGGCCTCGGTTTGGCAGACACTATGGGGAGGAGACCCCTCGGCGATGAGCCAACCACTATCAACCGCCACGCGAACCGCTGCGGTGGTGGAGCTATGATGGACTTTTAGTCGTCGGGCGACCTGTTGCAGCGTGACCCAGCGCATGGGGCGTCCGGCGGTCACATGATCGACTTCGGCGACGATACGGCGGGCGAGTGTTTCATTGTAGTGCATGGCGGCCATCCTTTCCCCCGATATTCGGCAACCTTCGATCGACTCAACAACATTCGTCTGATGCCAGTCAACCCGCAGAGGACCGGCCGTCGCTTCGGTGTTCTCCCTGGCCTACCACCGCATAAAAGTTCCATGTGCTCGCCCGAGCCGGCGCATTGGTTCATGCGTTGGCAGACAGAGGACGCCAAGGCCTAACCAACCTTTCACTGCCCCACTTAGTCCCGGTCTCAGTGCCGGGGCTTTTCTTTTGGGCCATGTCACAATATTGGCTCGTGCGAACTGCTAATTTCTATCGGTAGGGTGCAACGTTGAATGTCGGCAGCCGGTTCAAGATAGCTGTCCATCATTTGAGACAAGATCGAGGTCATAAGACAGTCACGCGGCCCGCGCCCGCGGTTGGTCATTGTGGCGCGATGGTAGAAGACGGCAAAAAACCCGCTGGGGGACCCGTCATCAAGCGGCGCGCGGAGCAGCACGCCGCTGCCTTTGCTTCGACCATCCAGGAGCTTCGATCTGCCGGCTTTGCATCGCGTCGGGCGCTGGCGGATGAGTTGAACCGAAGAGGAATACCGACCGCTCGTGGTGGTAAATGGCACTACGCCACCGTAGTGCGGATGCTGACGCGCCTTGGCCTGCTCACCTCGGGCAATGGCGGCAGGATCAACAATGGAAAAGCAAAGAAGCATGCCTCGGACGCGCGAGCTAAGGCGTTGGCCCCGACAATTGCTAAACTTCAGAAAGCTGGCTTTGTCTCCCTCAAAGCCATCGCCCGCGAATTGAGCGAGCAAGAGATACCATCCGCTCAGGGTGGCAAATGGCACCCAAGCAGTGTGAGCCGACTGCTGCAGCGACTGAAAAGACTGGAAACCTCCTCGCGCACCCCTGAGGAGAACGCTGGGCCGAAGTAGATGAAGTTGGTGACATCGACGCCAGTTTTTCTGCCCGTGAAATCGATTTGGTCCCCAGCTGGTAAGTAGGTGGCTCCCAAGCCTTGCAAAACGCTTCAGAGAGTCAGATGACTCTCGAGGCCCGCGATCAAAGGCTCACCCGTCCGACGTGGTCACAAAATGGTCCGCTCGGATCTTCCCCAATGCGATTAGCCTCCGGGTATGGATAACTTTCAACATTGAATGGTGGCGGCCGAGGAGTGCGAAGCCTTCGCTGCTGCCGCCAAGGCACAAGTCAACCGCGATATGCTTTTGGCCGCGGCTGCTCGCTGGCGCAGGATGGCAAGGGTCGCGCGGGACCTCGACGAGGTCACAAATCTCGACCAGATGGCCCGGCCTGATCCCATACTGGAACCGGTTGGCCGCCATCAACGGTAGGGGCATTTTTCTGCCCGTGGATTGTGGACTCGTGACGCAGTTTCATAGCTTCCGGCAAGCGCTGCCGTCGGAAAAGCCGCTCCCAAAGCGAGTTGTTGGACGGGCGTCGGCGCACCAAGGTCCTTTTGGAAGCTGTCTCCAGGTGTCGAAGAAGCTTCTGCAGCAGCGTGGCGTCCTCCTGGCTGAACTCGCCGTTTTCAACGAGTACGAGGGTTCCGTCGGTGTGAGAGACCGTGAACTGAAAGCCACAATCGTGAAGCAGGAGTGAGTACGTAGCTCCGCGCATGCCTGTGCTCACTAGCTTGAACCGCAGGGTTCTTGCTGCATCGTCGAAAACAGGTGCGCTGAATAGCCGGCCGTCTTCATCGAGATAAACAATCGCCGGCACCTCACCGTTTAGCAGGCGGTCGTAGCCCAGGCGTCGATGGAGCAGAGTGGCAACTCGTATTCCAGACATGAATTTTGCTCTCCGCTTGCCCAGCCGGTTGGCCGATTCGTGTTCTTGCCAACGCGAAGTCCGAAAATGCCTTGCAAGAATCACGCCCATTGGCTGGGAATTGCGGCTTTCTTAGGCTTGGACGGTTGCAAGATTGAGAATGGACGGCGATGGCGAGCGGCCGTTGCCGGATGCACGGCGGTCCCTCGCCCGGAGCACCGGGGGTAACCGGGCCGTTACCCCGCGCAGTGAGAGCGAGATCGGCGCTGCGCACAGAATTGAACGGTGCTGGGCGTGGCGCTCTCCCACCGGCGCATGGGCTAGTACATCAATTCCCCACCGATAACTGAGCGTCGGAAGTCGAATCCGGTGGCTGGTCGACCGCTATCAGCCAATCAATGCGGCAGCTTCGTTTTTCGATTTACCGCTCCTAGAAGGGTCGTCACTCAGTTCTTGTCGTGTGGCCGCAGGAGTGCCCACAGGCGACAGTCTTTTCCACCGGGCGGCAACGCTCCCTTCTTCACCGTTCCCAGCAATTGGAATAGGGTGCATTCAACATCTAGTGAGAAAACCCCTGGGAAGACACTAAAGGGAGCCCCTCTGCGTCCCTTTTGGTCAAAGAATCGCAAGGCTGCCGCGGGCAGCATCGAACGGGCAGTTGGACCAGGGAATTTGCGGTCCGAGCTTTCGGAACGCAGCTCTCTGGCGCCGACGAATCATGTGACTGACGACGATGACGTCATCGTACTCGATTGGCGACTGGTGTGGGAAAGGATCGCCATGTTGGCGCAGCATACTACCGCGGAAGGTTCTGCCGGAAGATCTGCCTCTCTTGTCCTAGTCGTGCAGGACGAGCCTTTCGAACGCGCATTGACAGCCCGCCATTTGCGCAATGCAGGCTTGGATGTCATCGAGGTAGCGAGTGAAGATCAGGCGCGACGCGTCCTCGATGCAGTCCATGTCGACATCGTATTCGCGGACCTCGAAACATCAGGCCAAGCGAATGAATTTAGCCTCCTGCGTCTGCTCTACGAACATCATCCTGGCGCCAAGACCATAATCACATCGGGCGCAGAGACAGACATGGCTGCTGCGGAGGGATACGGCATCTTTCTCCGTAAGCCCTTGCGACTGGTTGATCTCGATTCCTCCATTCAGAGGATCTTGGACGCCAATGTCAGCGTCAGCCCGGCTAACGGGACCATATGGGCCGATACAGGGACTGGCAGCCGCAGGGAAGCTCTGAAACAGAGGCGCGCTGCTGATAGCGCCGTCAATGTACCCGATGAAGTTACCAAGCAAAGGCTGGCCAAGCTTTCCCGGCAGCTTGCCGAGCGAGGGGCTCGGCAAATAGCGGTCGACCCAGAGGTTGCGACAGCGGCTCGCCGCGACGCTCTGAAGACGTACGATCGTGCGCGTAGCCGCCGTCTGAGATTGATGCTTGGTTTCGCGCTCGATGCGGTCCTTGGCTCGGGCGTCACCAAACTTCCCGGGATGCTTGGGTTGTCGCCGTCTGCCGCCAGTATCGAGCAAGCGCTGGCAGCCGAGACGGTGGCGATGATGTCGACTCCCGTTGCGCCTGAATTGAGACCGCCATCAACGGCGCAATCATCGCCACTGCCAAGGGGGCGTTATGTCTTCCGCCGAGCCGACGAGCAACCAACGCCCGAACAGCGAACCGATACTTGACCCGCCTGGATCACCACTGCCGCCAGATGGACCTGGAAGCTTCGGTTCTAGCAGGGACGCGAGCAACCGCGCTGGAAGTGCGACCCAGTCAGCAGTTGTGGAGGCGACGCCCAGCCAAGTACCACTGGAACGTAACGAAATTCAGGAGGTCCAGAAGAGACTGCGGTCATTTGGCTTCAATCCCGGGCCAATTGACGGAGCAGTGGGCCCCAAGACGGCAGAAGCGGTCATCAAGTACCAGCAGGCAAGGGGTCAGCTACAGACTGGCACCGTCAACCGTGAATTGCTTGAACAGCTCCGGCAGGATGCTGCCCCCCAACTTACTCGGGACGCTGCCAAACCCAATGCTCGCAGGCCACGTCGAACTGCACCGCGGCGCTCGGATCCGCTTTAGCCCATGCGGACCGCGCAGATACCGGCTTCACGGAAGCCGAGACTCCAGCGGACTGGCTCGTGTGCTCAGGCCGCTCGAGATGCCTCGCATGCTTTTTGACGAAGCCGCCGCCTCGGGGAGAGCAGTGCGAGCATGCCCCTCATAAAGCCGCTCAACCGCCATCGCGGCAAAGGTCAGCAAAAGGTGACCGTCGAGCACGTTCACGTCCATTCGGGGGGCCAAGCGATTGTGGGGGCGGTCGCCCCGGGGGAGGGATTTCATCGAAGGACGAGGAACAAGCCCATGCAAAGCAACTTGCCTACCAAAGCGCAGCACCGTGACAGGCATCTCATACGGAGGTTGCCCTCGCCTTTGGGTTAGTCCGGTCGAGCGCCGGCTTACCCCCTTTGAACATCGGGCCCACCAAATCTTTAAGGACTAAAATTCATCGAGTACGAGGCCTTCTCGCCAACGGAAGAAGCAAGCATGTTGCGCTACCTTACCGGCACCGGCACCAGAACTGAATTGGTCGTGCTACAGGTCATCTTGGCGGTCATCTGGTCGGCCAACCTCCACTTCCATTGGTTTCGATAACGAGTGCGGTTGGATAGCTCCGCCAGCACTGCAGGCAAAAAGTTGATTCGTCACTGACCGCTGGCGGGCCTCGGGCCGCTCATGGAGTACGGCGGCGGCGCCGGCCAGGAACATCACCGCCCAGCAGGTCGGGCCGACATAGGCGCCCGACGCCTGCCCCAGGATGGCCCATACCAGCCAGCAGAACGCCGGGCTTGGCACGCCCAGCACGTGCAGCCAGACCGTCAGCGCGATGGTGATGATCAGGCCCCAAACCACCCCGAGATAGATCCAGTGCAGCCAGAAGTAGTTGATCAGCAGCTCGGTGGCCGGCGAGACGACCTGCCAGCCCGCGGAGTAACCCGATGAGCGCACATAGAGGTTCGTGACCTCGGTCTCGATGAAGGGCTCGCCCGTGAGACCGGCGCCCGCGAAGGGGTAGTGCTCCATGATGTCGACACCAGCCTGGGCCGGTCCACGCACCCTGTAGAAGAAGCTGGGATCGTTGCCCGACGTGATCTCTTCGAGGCGCGCCGGATACACCGACTGGACCAGTACGACGAAGGCGGCGAAGAACAGCACGGCGACGCAGGCGACGGACATGAAGCGGCCGGGGTCCAGCCGGCCGCGCCGGCGGCTCGCCAGGAAAAGCATGTAGGGCAGCGTCAGCAACAGCATCAGCAGCAACGTCGGCCCCGGCATGGCGAACAGGCCGAGCGCCATCAGGCCGACATAGGCGGGCAGTTTCCAGCGCCACGAGCTCACCACCAGCCAGATGAACGTGAAAAGCGTATAGCAGAAGGTCACGCTGGCCGGCTCGGATGCGAAGAACTTGGGCCGAACGCGATTGTAGAACAGCACGTCGCGCAGGTCGTTCTCGTATAGCCCTCGGCTGTAGAGAACGCTGCGAACCGCATCGCTCACCGGCCGCAGGCCGGCATACGTCTCGAGCAGGCAGCCAATCAGGGTTACCACGGCAAAGGTCAGAAACAATCTGCCGATCTGCTGGCGGGTCCCCTGCGTCACCGTCAGGAACAGCGCGTAGCCGATCGTGATCGAGTAGGTGAGCTGGATCAGTCCGTTGGTCCGGCGGGGCAGGTACTCGACGTTCGTCGCGCAGAGGATGGAGATCAAGTAGAGCACCAGGACGCCGAGAAGACCGGCCAAATGAGCCGACCTGATCAGGTCGCGTTGTCGCCACAGGAGAATGATTCCAGCAATGCCAGCCGGCAAGGAAGGGAACGGCACTTTCGCGGAGATCTGGATGGTGTAGCTCGTGTAGAGGCCGAGCAAGAAAAGGCATATCAGGGCACGGTCGAGCCAATCCAGTCCGATCTGGGTGCGCTTTGTAGCCGGGATGGCTTCTACACCGCTGCCGGAGTGGACGAAATACGGCTGCCGATGGATGTGGGAGAACCCCATCATATGAGCGCCTCCATCCAGATGTCCTATTAACCCCCCTGCAACGAGAACGCGCTGCAACTGTCAATGCGATCATTCATACCGACGTGCCACTGTGACAGGCATCGCATAGGGAGCATTGCCCTCGCTTTTGGGTTAGTTCGGTCGCGTGCCGGATTACCCCCTTTGAACATCGGACAGTCGCCTAGCTGAGTCGGCCATGATCGCCCAATGGAACGACACGCAAACAAGGGGGTAGTGACTTAAAATGACCGCCGCTCTTGAACAGGATGCCGTATCTTTGGAGGCGCCTGCGCCCGCGCTTATCGCCTCCGTCAGCGAGTCGGACGCCATTCGCGCCCTTCTCATTGAGGACGGCGTCATCGATCGCGGGTTCCTCGCCGACGCGCTGACCAAGCAGGGCTTTGCCGTCCGGACAGTCGTCTCGCCAACCGGCGCACCTGATGCCGCCCGCGATGTCGATGTCATCGTTCTCCATTGTGACCTCGCGAAGGTTTCCGGCATCGACCTGTTGGTCAACCTCCGCGGGCTGGACCTCGATGTTCCTGTCGTGCTGCTGACCGACGCAGCAGCGCCAGCCCATGAATGTCTGGCTCTCGACAAAGGCGCGGTCGACGTTATCCTCAAGTCACGGGGGCTTGATGTTCTGGCCAGGCGCCTCAAAGGCGTAGTCAAAAATATCGCGCGTACGGATCGACCGCGGCCTGGCGGACCCATGAAGTGCGGCAAATTGCTTCTGCGTCTTGAGATCAGCCGGGCTTATTGGAGGGGCGTCGATGTCGGCCTCACCCTCGGCGAATATAAAATCGTCCACCTGCTGGCTTCAAACACGGGTCGGCACCTGACTTACCGGGCGATCTACGACCGCCTGACCTTCGAGGGTTTCATCGCGGGAAGCGGCGCAGACGGTTATCGGGCGAACGTGCGGTCCGCGATCAAGCGCATCCGCAACAAATTCTGCGCCTGCGACCCAACCTTCGACGAGATCGAGAACTACACCGGCTTCGGATACTGCTGGCAGAAGCCAGCTTGATTCGGATTTGGCTGCTCTGTCGGGCCCATTGGGACCGATCATGACTCAATCAGCTCTGGTCAACCGCCGCTTAGTCACTCTGCAACTTTAGAGCGGCCGAGACATTCATCTGACGCCGGTTGTCCGTCACAAGCGACCTGCCCCGCCTCGTTTTGCGTCTCCCCATGAGTGCACGCGAGGCGGGGTTACCGCTTGGGCAGAAGCGCATGAATGGCATCTTCTATTTAGTTGGACTGATCGTAGTATCGTAGTGGTGATTGTCGTCGTTTATGCCCTTGGGCATTGGGCTGGTTAAATGCTCTGCTGGCGGATGGCTCGATCAATCAACGTCGTAACCAAGACGACGACTCTTCGCTACAGGATGACGTGGAAACCATAGGCGGCTCATTGGCGAGAGCCCGCGCCTGCAGCGCCGTAGCGCACACTCGTTGGGCATCTTGGTAAAAGGTCAAAAGGCCCTCGGGCAGCAAGGATTCCGCATATCCAAGCTCTGTCGTGAAGGGAGGGGCTTCGATCCAGAAGAGCCCATCGCCGGGGCGATGCTCCACCAGGACCTCGCCGTTCTCCCTCGCACCCGTTAACTGGTCGCTGATCAAGGGGTTCCAGTCGGTGACTTTGTGGACGGCGCAGTAGATCTCGCCGTCGAGACGGCGCGTCGCCCGTTCGTGGAGACACCGGTCGCCCAGCCCGTAGAGATCGACTGTTGCGTTCTGCTCGGTGGGAAAGAGGAAGGTGTCCATGGAGGTCCAAAGCACAGTGGCCTCCGAGGACATAGGTCATCACGCGCTTTGGTTACGTGATCAACTCGTGGCCGATGAGCCTACAGGACAGGGGCGATGTAGCTCCGGGGGCTTGAGCGGCGCCTTGAACGACTGGGCGGCAGATCGGCCAAGGCCGCCACGCCGCGGACTTCTTCTAGCCCTACAGGTCCGGGCAGGTCGGTCGGAAAATCAGACAGTCGCTTAAAGCCACTGTTGTAAGCCTGCAACGCTTCCGAGAATAAAACGCGGACGATGTAACACGGGCAACTCCGGCGCCTGCTCTTTGATTCATTCGGCATCTTCGACTTCCGAAGGAGGGAGATTTCCAACAGAGGGGAGATTCCAATGAGCAAGAGACTGCTATTGGCGACGGCTGCGCTTCTCGCCCTGCCGACGGCGGCCAACGCCCAGTCGGATTGGTTCACCGCCACCCAGCCGACCTATCAAGGCTTCTATATTGGCGCCCAAGGCGGGCTTAACTGGCTGCTGAACAACCAAAGCTACATCATGGACACCGGCTGGGCCCTGGGCGGCAAGGTCGGCTATGACTTCGTCGGCCCCCGGGTGGAGTTGGAAGGGATGTACCATTCCAACACCGGCAGCGCCGTGGTGGCCTTCCCGACCGGCTACGCCACTGTGAGCGGCAGGATCGAGCAAGTGTCGGTCATGGGCAACGTCCTCTATGATTTCTTCCCGGGAGCGATGATCACGCCCTATGTCGGCGCCGGCTTGGGCGTGGCCTTCGTCGATGCCAACATCCAGGGCTGCAAGATGTGCCTGACGATGTTCGCCTATCAGGGCATTCTGGGCGTGGGCTACAACGCAACGCCGGCGCTGCGCATCAGCCTGGAAGGCCGCTACTACGGAACGACCAATCCCGGTGCCTACTTCAACAACAACATCATGGCGTTGCTGAGCGTCAGCTACAAGTTCGGCCAGCCCGAGGTGGCGCCGCCGCCGCCACCCCCACCCGTGGTCACCCCGCCCTCGTTCATGGTGTTCTTCGATTGGGATCGGTACAACCTTTCCCAGCAGGCACTCACCACGATCCAGCAGGCGGCCAACGCCTTCAAGGCCAAGGGCAGCGCCCGCATCACGGCGACCGGCCATACCGATACGACGGGACCGGAGAGCTACAACATGGCGCTGTCGCTACGGCGCGCCAACGCGGTCAAGGACGCCTTGGTGCGCGACGGCGTGCCTTCCCAGGCGATCACCGTCATCGGCAAGGGCGAAACCCAGTTGCTGGTGCCGACCGGCGACAACGTGCGCGAGCCGCAGAACCGCCGTGTCGAGATCGTCGTCCAGTAAGGACTTGGAGAGCCGGCTAAATGCCAAAGAAACGAGTCTCACAGCGGTGAGGCGAGCGCAAAGGCTCTGCAGAAGAATTAAGCATCGGGTTGACCGTCCTAAAGTGGCCGCATCTTAGCGTTACAGGTTCCGCGATAGGGGCGAGAATTCAATGTCGGAGAAAAAGGCTTCAGCGTTTGAGGCCAATGGTCCTCTTGTCACAACAGCCTCTGTTGTCCTCTTGGTTGAGAACGAAGTTCTCGAGCGCGTTCCGAAAGCAGAACATCTGCGCACAGCGGGCTACAATGTGATAGAGGCAGCGGATGGCGAGGAGGCACGACATGTGATCGGTTCGGTCCCCGTGAACATCGTGTTTGCGGACCTTGCAGTGCCGGACAAAGCGAATGGATTAGCTTTCCTGCGATGGTTGCGGAAGAACCACCCTAACATCCAGGCCATCATCACGTCAGAGACAGAAATGTCCCTCGAAGGCTACAGCATGTTTCTCAGCAAGCCTTATCGACTGGCCGATCTCGATTACTTCCTTCAGAAAGTCCTGGCCACCGCACGCATTCCCGCCAGCGAGACGGGCGGAGCCATGACCGCCGATCTAACCAGGAAGGCAAATCCCGCGCCGGGCAAGGTGCAGCCAGGCAGCGGGCCGCCTGCTTCCGACGACGCTGACGGCCGCGACGACGACGCCTTCAAGTCGACGATAGCCGAGCTGCAGCGCCGGCTTGCCGAGCGAGCGGCTCGACAGCGTGCGGTCGAGCCGGCTGCTGCAAAAACGGCGCGCCGCGTCGCCCTTGAGGCGTACGACCGTACGCGCGCGCGCCGGCAGAGACTGGTCCTGGGTTTGACCGCGGGTGCGATTGCCTCTTCGAGTATCATCTATCTTGTCGCGACGGCGGGCTCGAAGGTCGCGCCGTCTCCAAGTGCGACACTCCAAGAGCCCGCACCGCTCCTCTCCGTGGCGGTTGCCACGCCAATATCAGCTCTGCCTGACCCCGCCTCGCCCTCGCCGGCACCGTCGCCGTCTCCGGCGATAAACGCCGCCTACACACCCGCTGTCGTAGCTACGGCCCCCCAACTGGTGCCAGCGGCGGACAGCCAACAGGCACATGCCGAAACGGCGCTGAACGAGGCCCCACTGCAACGCGACGAAGCGAGGGAAGTCCAGGCGCGACTGCGATCCTTTGGCTTCAATCCAGGCCCAGTCGACGGAGACCCGGGGGCCATGACGGAAGCCGCAATCAGGCGGTACCAGCAGAACAGACACCAACCGCAGACCGGCAAGGTCGACCGCGAATTGTTGAAGCAGCTCCGCCTTGATCCTGCGCCCAAGATTGTCCAGCGGACCGCCGGTCCTTACGCTCGCCCGACGCCTTCGCCCGAACCGCGCCGTCCCAGTCCCTTCGAATCCGTACGCGCCGCGGGCGATCGCCTCGGCCAGTGGCTGGATTCACGGCTGCGCTAAGGCGCGGGCGCTTGGGTGGCTTCGCCGCTGCCCGGTCTTGGGGGACTTTCCCGCTCTAGGCGACTGCCCCCAGCGATTCAACACCATGGCTGCAGTGTCGCAAGGGTCGCCCAGCCGAAAGCCGTAGTTTACACCGCCAGCAACCGGGAGGCCTTGGCTGGCGCCCCTTCAGTAACTGTCGCAACAGTCGCAACTGTCGCAAAGGTCGTCCGACCGAAAACCGGAGTCTACGGCACGAGCAACCGGGAAACCTGGGCCGGCGCCGCTGAGCCTCGACCGGCTCCTATGGCAGCAGCACGATCAGGAACATCAGCACAATCGCGATGCCTTCCAAGACCCAGCGCGCTGGCGTCGATGCTACTTCGCCAAGTCGTCGCCTCTTTGCCGACCTATAAACAAGCGCCCCGAGGACCAGGACGCAACCGGCGGCTAACACTCCCT
>Ga0210383_10003395_pt1 | contig 14284 bp, 9 predicted proteins | sample IncBWC14OmetaG_FD_160072 | JGI IMG/M metagenome (GOLD analysis project Ga0210383, IMG submission 160072) | Forest soil microbial communities from Barre Woods Harvard Forest LTER site, Petersham, Massachusetts, United States - Inc-BW-C-14-O ...
GGACCCGAGACCCGGGCAATTGGCTGAAAAGTTCGCGGATTGGTCCAAACGCTCCGGAATAAGTGGCGGCATTGGATCGGGGGGTACGGCCGATGGGGCTTTGATCAATCACGATGGCCTTGTCGACCTGGTTAATTCCTTCGATCGAACGATGTGCGCCGGGACGATCTTTGGATTTGTAAAAGTAGCGAAACAACGATTTTCTGAGGATGTCATCCACCAGCGTGGATTTGCCGCTCCCGGAGACGCCGGTGACGCAGACAAGGCAACCTAACGGGAACGAAACTGTTAAATCGCGCAGATTATTTTCTTTGGCTCCGACAATGGTGAGCCAACCGTCTGCGCCCGGCCCAGGAATGCGATCGCGATTATAAAGAAGGCCCTTGGGTAAAACTCTGGCGCGAGGTATCGGGATACGCAGGATGCCGGAGAGATATTGGCCCGTCAGTGATTCAGGGTTACTTTCGATCTCGTGAATGGAGCCACTGGCAACGACTTGACCGCCTCGCGGGCCCGCGCCCGGTCCGAGATCAATGATAAAGTCGGCTGCGCGGATCGTATCCTCGTCGTGTTCCACGACAACTACTGTGTTTCCGAGGTCCCGCAAGTGTTTCAAAGTCGCGAGAAGCCGGTCGTTGTCGCGTTGGTGCAGACCGATGCTCGGTTCGTCCAGCACGTAAAGAACTCCTGCCAGCCCGGAACCGATCTGGGTCCCGAGGCGGATCCGCTGCGCTTCTCCTCCCGAGAGGGTGCCGCTTTCCCGGTTCAGGGTCAGGTAACCGAGTCCGACTTCGACTAGAAAAGTGAGCCGGTTCCGAATTTCTCTCAGCACTTCTGTTGCCACCGCGCGCTGGTGTTTGGAGAGAAGAATGTTTTCGATAAAGGCTTTCGCTTCTTCGATCGTCAATGCGCAGAACTCGTGGGTATTCAGTTCTTTGTCGTTTAAATCCCGAATCGTGACGGCCAGGATTTCGGGACGCAGCCGCGCACCTCGGCAGAGCTTGCATCTTCGGCGCGCCTGGAAGCCTTTGAGGCGTGTCCGGGTAAATTCGCTTTCGGTTTGTTGAAAGAGATTTTCAAGTTGTGCGATGATGCCTTCGAACGGTCTGTTGACGATCTTTTCGCCAAAGATAAACTGGACGGCTCGGTCTCCAGTGCCGGAAAGGAGCGCCTCTTTAAATTCGGTGGGTAGATCGGCGTAGGGAGTTTCAAGGCTGATCCCGAAAAAATTCGCGAGAGCTTTCAATTCGCTGTTGTAATAAGCCTGCATCCTCTTGGCCGCTTTTCGCCAAGGGGCTATCGCGCCGCCGGTGAGAGATTTACTCTGATCCGGAATCACGAGGTCAGGATCGAAAAATCCTTCCGATCCCAATCCCTGGCATTCGAGACACGCGCCAGCCACGCTGTTAAAAGAAAAATGTTTCGGCGTCAGTTCGGGCAACAGGAAATCGGTCTTCGGGTTGCAAAAATTTGTCGAGTAGGGAATATCTTCCCAGTCGGGCTCGTCTGGGCGCTGGCGACTGACGATGATCCGGTTTTTCCCCCACATCAGGCCGGTGTCGACCGAGTCCGCAAGCCGGGTGCGGACACCCTCTCGGATCACTAGACGGTCAACGACGATCTCTATTGTGTGGCGCTGCGTCTTGGCCAGTCGGATTGGTTCGGGTCGGGCTAGCTCGAGGACTTCTCCGTCAATCCGGACCCGAACAAAACCCTCCCGCTTGATCTTTTCGAGGACGTCCCGGAATTCTCCCGGTTCGTGCCGGATGATCGGCGCAATAACCAAAATGCGCGTTTCCTCCGGGTAGGCCAGAATCTGGTCGACGATTTGTTGCGGCGTCTGTTTGAAAATCTTTTCGCCGGTCACCGGATCATGAGGCTGCCCAATCACGGCAAACAAAACCCGCAGATAGTCGTAGATTTCTGTCGTCGTCGCGATAGTCGAACGAGGATTCGCGACAGAGCTCCGTTGTTCGATCGCAATTGCCGGCGAAAGCCCTTCGATGAAATCGACATCCGGCTTCTCCATCTGGTCAAGAAACTGCCGGGCGTAAGCCGACAGGCTTTCGACGTATCGGCGTTGCCCTTCCGCATAGAGCGTGTCGAAGGCGAGAGAAGATTTGCCCGATCCACTCATGCCCGTGAAAACGACCAGTCGTTCTCGAGGAAACTCGACACTGACGTTTTTTAGATTGTGTTGGCGGGCGCCAATTATGCGGATCTTCTCAGCAGCCATCGGTTGAAATCCGGTAAACAGTCACCAAAGCATAAGAGTCCGCCTTGCACTAGTGTCCTGTCCCCGAAATACCTCCTATTTCGAGGACAGGACATTGGTGTACCGTCTCCTAAATCCCTTGAGCTTCGCCGCAGGTTTCGCCGCGACGGATTTTTCAAGGCGCAAGCCAAGTGCCGCTATCTGGGCCATAACGGTCGATCCGCCGCGGCGGAAGAAAAACAGCCAACCGCCTGCGGCCCGGAGGGTTGCGTTGAAAATGGGTCGGCTGTCTTCCGGTGGCCGCCGGATCAGTCACGTATCGATCCATTCGACGCGCTGTCGCTTGCTCATGGCAAGCCATCCGAGGCAAATGAGGTGAACACAGGTGACACGGGCCGCGTGAGGAAGCGCGTCGAATGCCCTGAGCAAGCGACAGCGCGTCGAATGGGCCAGATATGCTCCTTTAGCGCCAGTCCGGCTCGGACCGCCTCGCAGACGACCCATTTTGAACGCAACGAAACTCAAGGGATTTAGGAGACGGTACACGAGGCTTCATCACTGATAAAGCGCCGATACGGGTTCCCCGGGGAGGTGGATTACTCCGCGGTGATGCCAAATTTCTGCAAACGACGGTAAAAGGCGCTCCGGCTGAGCCCAAGATCTTTGGCAGCGAGCAGAGCATTCCCGTTGTGCCGAGCAAGCGCACGGTTGATCATGAATAGCTCGGCCGCTTCTAAATTCATCTCCTCGAGTGGCGGCGCCTTGGCAGGGGTGCCGCGAATGCCAAGATCCACCGCCTGAATCACGTCGGAACGCGTTAGTAGAACCGCCCGCTCCATCACATGACGCAACTCGCGTACATTGCCAGGCCAGGCGTACGTCTGCAGTGCGGTGATCGCGTCAGGATGAAATCCATGGATCTGTTTGCGGTATCGTTGCATCAACTCCGTCAGGAATTCCCCGGCCAAAGATGGAATGTCCTCCGCTCGTTCCCGGAGAGGAGGCAAATGAATTTGAATCGTATTAAGGCGGAAGAAGAGATCTTCGCGAAATTTGCCGCTCTCGATTTCATTCTGCAGTTCTGCATTTGTGGCGGTCAAGATTCGCACGTCCGCACGACGCGTCTTCGAAGAGCCGACTCTCTCAAACTCTCCGGTCTCTAACACGCGCAGGAGCTTTGCTTGCTGGGTCGGGGTGAGGTTTGCGATTTCATCGAGGAACAGAGTACCGTTATCAGCCAGCTCGAACCTGCCAGCTCGGTCGGTGCGAGCGTCCGTGAACGCACCTTTCACATGACCGAACATTTCACTTTCGAAAACGCCTTCGGGCAACCCTCCCATGTTCACCGTGATCAAGGGCTGAGCAGAACGCAAAGACGCCTGGTGCAGCATTCGCGCCACCACACCTTTCCCGGTACCGTTTTCCCCGGTGATCATGACGTTCGCATCCGAGGGCGCCACTTGTTCGACCATCTCCCGGACCTGTCGCATTGCGGGCGATGTGGCAACGAATCCGGCCGTGGGCACCTGGGAGGATCGCAACGTGCTGTTCTCCGCTTCAAGGCGCTCTTTACCGCGCAGCGCATCGCGCAACGCGAATTGCGTCCGGAGAATGGATAAGAGTCGTTCATTTTCCCAGGGTTTCTGCAGGAAATCCTTGGCGCCAAGCCGAACCGCCTCAACCGCCAGTTGGATCGACGCATAGGCTGTCATCACCACCACGGGTATCGAAGAATCGATCGCGCTAATCTGTTTGAGTAAATCCAGACCTTCTTTTCCGGTCGCGATGTCTTGGCGATAGTTCAGATCGATTAGAACAACGTCAAAATCTTCCTTCCCGAGTTTCGCCACCACTGCGGCCGGCGAATTGACCGTAACCGTTTCATAACCTTCCGCCGAACAAATGAATGAAAGGGCTTTTAAAACTTCCGGTTGATCATCGGCGATTAACACACGTGGAGCAGGCATCACAGAGACTAAGAAGACTATTTTCTCCCCCGAGGTTCAAGTGGATTAAGACCCCAATCGTCCTCGAAGTCTTTGGATGTGGGAAAATTACTGGTAATACAAATTTTCTCTTCGCAGTGCTCTTTTATTGCACAAACCGGCAAACATACGTACAAAGGGGAAAACTCTTAATGAAGCGTTGGTTGTTTGTTTTGGTAATGGCGGTTGCATTCGCACCCGGGTTCGTATCGGCACAGGAAACTGCTTATAAGGCGTTGCGGGCAGTGGGGGCACAGCACGGGGAAAAGGCTTTGAATGAGGTCACGGCGATTGTCGGTAAGGCGGGCAGGCCGCAGCCAGTCGCTTGGCGGATAACGCTCGAAGACCCTGCGGCGCGTGGCGGGGAGCGTGAATTTGATGTCGTCTCTGGACGGATCTCGTCTGAGCGGACTCCGGCCCGGTCAGCCGCGTCAGGATCAACTCCAATTGAATTAACAAAGTTGAATCTGGACTCTGACGGAGCTTTTCGGACCGCTGAACAGGCGGCTAGCCGCAATCAAGTCGGTTTCGACAGTGCGAATTACCGGCTTTCTGTGGATGCCGCGTCGGGGCAGCCAGTCTGGACCGTGGAGATGTTTGATTATGAGCAACGTCCGGTCGGGACCGTGCGGGTAGCCGCTGGCAACGGGACTTTACTCAGCGCCGGGAACTGGGTTTCGGAAGGTAAGGTTGCTCGTGGTCAACAATCGCGGCAATCTTCCGATGCCGAGGCGTTAGCCGGGCCACCGCCCCCTCCTGCGAACGGAGAGGTCAATCCTCCGCCGGATTACCGCCAGAAGGAAGCTTCTTCGGAAGACGATTCTGACGGGCACACCGGCGAAACTGTTGGTGAGCGGGCAAACCGATATGGTTCTTCGGTCGTCCAGTTCGGCCAGGGTGTCGTGCACAAGACCACCCGGGTGTTTCAGACTGTCGGCGGTTGGTTCCAGGAAAAATTTACCGGTCACAATACCATCGACCCGAAGCATGGTCAGGACGATGACGGTGACCAGCAGGAGCCGCCCGCCGATTCCTACAGCCGCCCTGTCACCCCTGCACCAGCGGATTAGGACGAGAAGCACACCCGATTCGCCGACCAGTCTTCTGCCTACGCTTTCCAGATCGTCTTCCCGGCGACGATGGTGCGGACGGCGCGTCCCTTGAGTTCCCAGCCGTCGAATGGTGTGTTGCGCGAAAGCGAAAATGAGTCCTGTTTGCGGAACGTCCATTCCAGGTCAGGGTCGATAATGGTGATGTCCGCATCTGCGCCAGCGCCCAGCGTTCCTTTTGGCAGACGCACCAGTGTTGCCGGATTCACGGTGTACATCGTGATCAAACGATTGAGGTCGATCGCCTTCGTGCGATGAACGAGGATCGTGAGAAACAGCCCGAGTTCCGTTTCCAAGCCGAGGATGCCGAATGGAGCTCGATCAAATTCAACCTCCTTTTCAAAGAACGCGTGCGGCGCATGGTCGCTTCCAAGGAGCGTGATGGTGCCGTCCGCCACCCCTTCGATTAACGCTTCGACGTCTTGGCGGGCCCGAAGTGGCGGATTCATTTTGTAGTTGGTGTCAAAAGAGCTGACGAACTCGTCCGTGAGCGCAATGTGATGCGGGCAAAGTTCGCCGGTCACCGGAATCCCGCGTGCTCGCGCGTCTCTCAGGAGCCGGACGCTGCCGCCGGAACTGAGATGCTGGCAATGGATTCGGGTATTGCAGAGTTCGGCGAGAAGAATATTGCGTGCGACAACGATTTCCTCCGCAGTTCGCGGCCAGCCGGCCAGACCGAGCACGGTGCTCCAGTACCCCTCGTGCATCACGCCGCTGCCCACCATGTCGTAATCCTGGCAATGGTCCATGACAGCAAGATCGAACATTCGCGCGTACTCGACGGCGCGCCGCATCATTTCATGATTTTGCACGCAGTGACCATCGTCGGTGATCGCGACAATGCCGGCCTGAACCATCGACCCGATCGACGCCATTTCCTGACCGCTCAGGCCCTTGGTGATGGCACCTGTCGGATAGACGTTGACCGCAGCGCAGGCGCGAGCGCGATCTGTAATCCAGGCAATCGTGCTCGCGTTGTCCGCCGGTGGATCGGTGTTCGGCATGCAGACGATCGAAGAAAAACCGCCGGCTGCCGCCGCCTGACTTCCGGTCTCGACTGTTTCCTTGTGGGATTGTCCGGGTTCCCGCAGGTGAACGTGAATATCGATCAACCCGGGCGCCACGACCAGGTTGCGGGCGTCGATCGTCTCGCATTCAGCGCCCGATGGTCGCGCGGAGATCCGGCCATCCACCACATAAAGATCGGCAATCTCATCCCGTGCAATCGACGGATCGATGATCCGGCCATTTTTGATCGTCAGGTCCATCATCGAAATTTTCTCGCGGCCGTGCTGCACAAATATAGAACCGCCATCCGCACCGCAAGTCCGTTCGTGACTTGCTCAAGGATCACACTTTGCGGCCCGTCGGCGATATCGCTGTCGATCTCGACGCCCCGATTAATCGGGCCCGGGTGCATGATCAGACAGCTTGATTTCAATTTTGCCGCTCTCGCCTTGGTCAACCCGAAGAATCGAACGTACTCGTTCAGGTTAGGAAAATATTCCTTACGCTGGCGTTCGTGCTGTACCCGCAACAGGTTAATAACATCGGCAGTCTCCAGGATATCGTCGATGTGGCGGGCCACCTTGACGCCCATCTCCTCAAAGTTCCGTGGCACCAGAGTGCTTGGGCCGACCAAGGTGACTTCCGCTCCTAGTTTTTTGAGCGCCCAGATGTCCGATCGCGCCACTCTGCTGAAAAGAATGTCTCCGACGATGGCAACGTTCAGACCTTCAATCTTTCCCAGTTGCTCTCGAATCGTAAAAACATCCAGGAGCGCCTGAGTCGGATGTTCGTGAGCCCCGTCACCGGCGTTGACGATGCTGGAATTCAGCCGTTCAGCGAGAAATTTCGGTGCTCCGGCGCAGCTGTGACGTATAACGATGATGTCAGCGTACAACGCCTGGAGATTGAGCGCGGTGTCTTTGAGCGTTTCGCCCTTTTGCAAACTGGACGTTGTCGCCGAAATATTCACGACGTCGGCGCTGAGCCGGAAGGCCGCCAGCTCGAATGAAGTCCGGGTCCGCGTACTCGGTTCGATAAAAAAGTTGACCATCGTTTTCCCGCGTAAAGCCGGAACTTTTTTGATATCTCGCGAGCCCACAGTTTTGAAGGCGGCCGCAGTGTCCAGAATCGTTTCGATTTCACTGAGCTCCAATTCTCGGATTCCGAGCAAGTCTTTCCGATACCAGTTCGCGGGTTCCGGCAGATCCCTGGCCGCTTTGAGGTCGGCTGTTTTCATGGCCTCTCGAGCCGGACTGAATCCGGTTCCGCGTCAAGGTTTTGCAGGCGCACTTTCACTCGCTCTTCGCGCGAAGTGGGCAAATTCTTCCCGATGTAGTCCGGCCGAATCGGCAATTCCCGATGTCCTCGATCAAGGAGTACCGCGAGCTGAATCCGCGCGGGACGCCCAAAAGAACTGATTGCATCCATCGCCGCTCGGCACGTGCGGCCGGTGTAGAGTACGTCGTCAACCAGAATGAGGGTAAATTCTTCGAGGTGAAGGGGTAGATGCGTCGACTGAACTCGGGTGAGCGTGTATCGAAGGCTCAGGTCGTCCCGATGCATCGAAATGTCGATGGCGCCCAACTCCGGTTTCCTCCCCTCCGTGGCCTTGATTAAGTCCGCCAGGCGGCGAGCCAGTTCGACGCCGCGAGAAGGAATTCCGATCAGGGCGAAAGCACCAGGATCCGGATTATGTTCCAGGATTTCGTGACCAATACGCCGCAACGCGCGCGTGATCGCGTCGCCATCCATGATGAGGATCGAGTTTGCCATGTCTTACCTTGGTGACCTCGCGGGATCACTTTAAAGGTTAGTATTCACGCTGCCCGGGTTAGGCGCCTTTTAACTGTCTTTGTCTGCGCTCCCGCCAGGCCGATCGATGTTTCACGATCCAGTCGAGGAGAGCTCGCTCGAATCCGATGTCATAACCGGCCTTCTCGCTTTCAATCCACTTATGGCGCAAAATCTCCTCGCGCTCGGCCAAGAACTCCTTGTAGAGCACAGAATTTTTCACCAACTCTGTGGCGTCTTCTTTAGGGGGTTCCATTTACTGTAGGGCGAGTTTCAACATCTGGCGTTCGTAGTCAACCAGAATCTATGAACGCGCGAACAGTCACGCTCAAAATCTGTCAATGGCCAGGGGCAAACTCGATCTTCTTGCGCAATTGATCGGCAATTTTTGCGAATACTTTAGAAATAGGATGTTCCGGATTCTCAAACATGATCGGCATACCTCGATCACCTGCTTCTCGCGTCTCAATATTAAGAGGCACGGTGCCCAGAAGGGGCACTTTGAGACGCGCCGCCTCTCGTTCACCACCGCCGGACCCGAAGATGTCATAGCGTTTTCCGTCGCTTGGAGAGAGGAAATAGCTCATGTTTTCGATGATCCCCAGGACCGGCACATTGACCTTGGCAAACATCGAACTGGCTTTGCGTGCGTCAATGAGGGCGACCTCTTGCGGCGTCGTTACGATCACGGCACCGGAGAGAGCCACAGTCTGCACCACGGTCAACTGGATGTCGCCCGTTCCCGGTGGAAGATCCAGAATTAGATAGTCGAGGCCGGACCAATCTACTTGGCGAAGAAATTGTTGAGTCGCTCTGGTCACCATCGGACCTCGCAAAATCGCCGGAGAACTGTCTTCCAGCAGCGATCCCATGGACATCAGCTTGATGCCATAGCGTTCCATGGGAATGATGGTGTTGTCGCTGGTGGCCATTGGCCGTTCCTGGGTTGCACCGAACATCAGCGAGATACTTGGCCCGTAAATGTCACAGTCGCACAGACCAACCTCTGCGCCGGAGCGATTCAGTGCCGCGGCAAGATTGGCGGCGATTGTTGATTTGCCAACGCCTCCTTTTCCGCTGGCAATCGCGATCACGTGGTTCACTCCGGCAATCTTCGTGGTGGCGGTCTGTCCGCCCGAAGCGACGTCGGGAGGGTTCGTGATATCGATCACGATTTTAGTCGACCTGACCCCAGGAATCGCGTTTAACGCTTGTTCCGATTCTTTCTTGAGGGTTTGCGCCACAGCCGGATTGCTGGTCGCGACACTCAGACGCACCAGCAGATCCGAGCCCGCGATCTTGATCTCTTTCACCAGACCAAAACTCACGATATCGCGGCTGTACCCTGGAAATTTGACGACCTTCAGGCGCTCCAAAACGAGTTCTTCGGTGAGATGCGACATCGCTTAACCTAGTACGATCCGCCCCGGGCGGCAACGTGGCGGCGCCTTCGGCGTTCGCCGTTCGGTGTTCGGCGTTCGGCCGTGCAGTATTTGAGTTTTCGAATTTCGGAGTGATGGAGTGATGGAGTATTGGAAGCGCGTTGGAGTGCGTTGGTAACGCCGAACGCCGAACGCCGAACGCCGAACGCCATGGGTATTTCTGGACGCCAGACTCGGGATGCGCTTGGTTAAGCGGGCATTCACGCGATGAATCAAATCCCTTTTTTGTATGTTGATCTTTGGATGCCGGGCACTCGGAGGGTCCGGGTGGGGTCCACATCCCATCGTCCGCCGGATCGGGTCTTGTGAGCCATCGGCATTTTGAGCCGCTTTCCGGAGGGCGCTCGAGGATCGATTGGGGGATCACGGCGTTAATGGTCGTGGTTTTTTTGATCGGCCTTTTCTGGTTTACTCGCGGAAACGGATTTCCATCTTTTTATCACCCGGAAGAAGAGATCAGAGCCACGCAGATATTGAAGGGAGATTGGGACCTCCACCGTCCGTTGCTCTCGGCGATCACGACGAAGTTGTGGAAGGCCGTGTTGCATGTTCCCGATGATCTGCAGGCTATTGTTCAACTTGGCAGAACCGTTTCCGCCTTCTTCGCTGTCGGATCGATCATCTGCCTCGCTCTCGCCGTTTACCTCCTCGGCAATACTGCCGCCGCCGGTTTGCTTTCCTTTCTGCTGCTCTGTCAGCATCAATTCTTCGATCTCGCACATACGATGAGCGAGAACAGTTCACTCATGTTCGGAGCCAGTCTTACGCTGCTGGCTATTGTGCTCCTCGAGCAAAAGACCACGGTGCCGCGAGCCTTATTTCTGGGCGTCAGTGTGGCAATCGCCGTTTCGGCTAAATACATTGGAGCTCTATTGGTTATCCCCGCGTTGATTGCCGTTCTGCGCAGCGGAGATCGAGAGTTCCGCGTGAACAGAGTGATGGAATTCGCGCTCGGTCTGTTGTTTGCCATCCTCGTGGTGAACTTTTATGCGGTGACCGAACTGCCGTTGGTGGCGCTCGACGTGCTGCAGGATCTTGGCGCGGCGTTCGCAAGTACCCCGAACGGGTTCAAGAATCTGGTGCACGGTACCTATTGGTTGGCCCTTTGGCACAATACGACCCCGGCGATTTGGGTTATGCTGGGCATTTCGCTTTGGGTTCTCTGGATTCGGCGCCGCCACCTGAAGATGAGCGAGGTTCTTTTGGTCTTGATCCCGCTCGTTTATTTCCTGCTGCTTTTGTTTACGCCTTCCGGCGACCTGCGCTTTTTGCCCGTCATCGGTTTCAGCTACGCACTCGCGGTCGCCGGAGTTGCCTGGATGACGGAAATTATCTCAAACGCTGGGGAAGAGGTGAGGGGATGGTTGCTGCCGGCCCTGCTCGCCATGTGTCTGGCGGCTTGCTTCTTTGAGTTCTTGCGTGGCTATCCGTACTACGCAGCATTTAACTGGGACGAACGGCTCGAAATGTTAACCTGGATGGATGGCAATCTTCGACCACGGAGTAAGGTCATCGCGGACCCGTCCGTGCTCCTGCCGAAGCTTCTGGCGCAGACAAAACAGAAATATCGCTTCGATCTTCTGATGGATGGGTTTCCGAAAGTGAAGGGTGACCAGCCACGGCTAGAGCAGCTTCTGGCCGCGGGTGCTGACTACGTGGTGGTGTCTGCGTCGGACTACAAAAGCCTTCTCTGGAGCCCTGTTTCCGTTGCCATGGTAAACGACGAATCGATCAATGCTGCCAAGCGGTTTTATTCCGAACTGTTCAAGAGGGGAACGCTGATCTGGAGCAGAGATCAGGGTCCTGTGCCATACTTGCAACCAGGTCTCGAAATTTATCGCGTTCCCAGATCCGGCCAGGGTGCGAAAGCTACGGAAATCGGGAGGGAGTAGCGAAACCGTTGACCGTTCACCGTTCGGCGTTCGGGCGTAGCCTTCGGACTCGCCGCTTTCACGCGAAACATGGACTATTTGCAGCCAACGTAGGCCTCCCACTGATGAGATGATCCACTAATACTAGTGTGCTGTCCCCGAATGGCGCTATGATACTGCATGACCTCGAGGTATCGCTCGACGCGCCGAAGAGCAATGTAGCATAGGCTTCCAGCCTGTATTCATTCACACCATCGAGCGATGCTTTATTCCCGCCCACAAATTGTGTATAAAGCCCTGGGCTGAGCCCAGGGTTGTGTCCTGTCCCCGAAATAGTAGGTATGTATGTAGGTGTTTAGCGCCGGTTCTACAGCCGGGAAGGGCCAAGAAAGCTGCCGGCGGTGGGAAAAACACTCCTTCTCCAAAGGAGTAGTCGATTTATACCAAGGTGTAATTGCGGGTCCCCCCAAAGGCGGCGTCCTTTCCTGGGCGGATTCTTGCCACACGGAGAGAAAATTGGGGTGCGGTGCATCATGACCGCTAGCTGTTGGTGCGGACGCACTCAGGGGTGTATTTGTTTTTGGACAGAGAGGGAAGCTTAGCTTAGTTTCGGACCACGGTGAATTGGCCGAGAAGGCGACCTGGGCTTGAGCGAAGTGAATAGTCTTAGTGTAGTAGATTCTACTACATCGTCGTCAGCAAATGTATGAATCAGGAAGAGCCAATCGTATTCGCGATCGATGACGACGCTTCTATGCGAGAAGCGCTAGCGCGGCTATTCCGTTCAGTCGGGATGCGGGCCCAGATCTTTGCCTCAGCGCAGGACTTTTTAATCTTCAAGCGACCGGGCGTGCCGGCATGCCTGGTGCTCGATGTGCGTCTGCCGGGATTGAGCGGCCTCGATCTCCAGCGCGAACTGACGGCAACTGATTGCGCGGTTCCGATTATCTTTATCACCGGCCATGGCGACATTCCGATGTCGGTGCAAGCGATGAAAGCCGGCGCGGTTGAGTTTCTGACCAAGCCCTTTCGCGACCAGGTGTTGCTCGATGCGATTCACCAGGCGATCGGGCGCGACTGCGCAAACCGAAAGCATCAAGCGGAGATTGCCAAACAACGGGCACGGTACGATTTGTTGACGCATCGTGAACGCGAAGTACTGGGTCTCGTCGTGACTGGGCTTCTCAATAAGCAAATTGCCGCCAAGCTGGGGACCACCGAATTTACCGTCAAAATCCAGCGTAGAGGAGCCATGCAAAAGATGCGGGCCGGATCGTTGGCGGAGTTGGTACGGATGGCGGAAAAATTGGGCATTCCTTGTCCAAAGGACTAGTCGATTTACACCTGCGTGTAATTGCAGATCCCTGGAAGGGCGGCGTAATTTTCTTGGCGAATCCTCGTGCCTGTCAGGGCAAATTGGGGCCAGGTCATGAGGGTTGGCGGGTGTTGGTGCAGACGCACTCAAGAGTGGCGGACTGTAGGAACAGCGACGTGTCATGCGTGAGGAAAGAGATCCGCAACTTGTATGCGAGAAAAAGCGTATTGGAACCTGTCTGCAAAACTGCGGGGAAGCCTCATTACCCCTGGTAGCAACGCATACGAAATTGCCCGGAAAGTGTACAATGGAATGATCGATCGTCGACCGGGGGCTATCGTTCGTTGCGCGGACGTGGCGGACGTAGTGACCGCGGTGAATTTTGCGCGTCACGAAGATCTTGCAGTTGCGGTGCGCGGGGGCGGTCACAATGGGGCGGGATTGGGCGTCTGCGACGGCGGATTGGTGATTGACCTTTCCTTAATGAAAGGAGTGCTGGTTGATCCGGCCACGAACACCATACGGGCCGAGGCAGGCTGCACTCAGGCTGATCTAAACCATGCGGCTCATGATTTTGGGTTGGCCGTCCCACTCGGGGTGATTTCCAGCACGGGTATCGCCGGCCTGACCTTGGGCGGCGGAACGGGGTATCTGACCCGGAAGTACGGTCTAACGGTGGACAATTTGTGGGAAGCCAATCTGGTGCTGGCCGATGGACGCTTCGTCACCGGCAGCGCCACTGAGAATTCGGATTTATTTTGGGCGATCCGAGGGGGCGGCGGAAACTTCGGCATTGTTACCTCATTTCTCTTCCGCGGATGCCCGGTGGCTCAAGTGTTTGCCGGTCCGATGCTTTGGGAGATGGAGCACGCGGGCGAACTGTTGCATTGGTACCGCGAAGTTGCGCCGACACTGCCAGAAGAGTTATATGGGTTTTTTGCCTTCTTGAAAGTGCCGCCAGGTCCGGCGTTTCCGGCAGGGTTGCACCGCAAGACGATGTGCGGAATCGTCTGGTCCTACTGTGGCCCTTTGGACAAAGTTGAGATCGCGTTTCGCCCGGTAAGGAAGTTTCGGGCGCCAAAATTCGAGCTGATGGGAATGATGCCGTACCCGGCGCTGCAAAGCATGTTCGACGCCATTTATCCGCCGGGACTGCAGTGGTATTGGCGAGGGGATTTTTTGTCGCATATTACGGATGCGGCGATCGAGAAGCATCTGGACTATGGAAAACTATTACCAACTCTTCAATCGACCATGCATCTTTATCCGATGGACGGTGCCGCGAGCCGGATTGACCGACACGAAACCGCATTTAGTTATCGTGACGCGAAATGGTCAATGGCTATCGTCGGAGTCGACCCGGACCCTGCCAAGGCAGAAATGATTACGGCATGGACGAAGGACTATTGGGCCGCCCTGCACCCATACAGTCTGGGGGGCGCATATGTAAACTTCATGATGGACGAAGGAGTCGATCGAGTCAAAGCGACCTACCGAGATAACTATGATCGTCTCCTGGGAATTAAGCGAAAATACGATCCGAATAAC
>Ga0210383_10003396_pt1 | contig 14284 bp, 18 predicted proteins | sample IncBWC14OmetaG_FD_160072 | JGI IMG/M metagenome (GOLD analysis project Ga0210383, IMG submission 160072) | Forest soil microbial communities from Barre Woods Harvard Forest LTER site, Petersham, Massachusetts, United States - Inc-BW-C-14-O ...
TACACCACCGCCGAGAGACATCGAGACAACCGACGGACGACGAGATGATTGAGCGGAGGAAATGACGAAGTCCAAGCCAGAAACACTAAGAGTGTCGCGTTTGATTGGTAAATGGTGCGAAGGTGTCGATAAATGATGCTCACATATCAGCAACGGTGCCAGCTCTACAGACCACGGTGAGATCCAGACCACACAGAACATTGATTTCGGCGGCTCACCCATCATCATCGAGGACCTTTACAGCAATGATGCTTGCAGCCTAGAAACCCTCCGTCAGAAAGGGGGAATTTGCAGCAGAGGGAGACCATTACTTTAGCAACACCGAACTGGCTACCACCAGCAGTTCCTCTGGATGGGGTTATGAACAAATATTTACAGATGCGATGAATAAGATCGGGATCTTACGCGCAGTGAGTACCATGGCCATTGCCATCCGCATCACTGTCAGTGAATGGTGAGATTGATGGAGAATAACCAGACGACAGAGAAAATACACACGGATAGCCACCGAAGGTCGCCCCCCACCTTGCACGACCACCGAACTGGGACTAAGGAACAGTAAGTTCATGTATATGGTCTGTTGTCAAAGATAGCTCCACTTACGTGATTGGTGTAGACACCTGCATGATGGGAAGGGTTGTCAAGTCATGGGCATACGGTCTGGATCAAGAGGGCTTACCAGTATCTATATGGTGAAAGGTGTGAGCGAAAGAAGCAAGAGAGTTATTAGATTAGAACTCACCGACAATGTAGATGTCAACGCCTGCTCCCGCAGGGGCGTCGTAGGTGTAGTTGTATGTAAGAGCACTTTATTTGTTTGGTTAATCTCTGACACGTCCGCTTTAAATTAAAACAAACCTAGTATCCTGATTGGCAAGTTTCTCGTGTTGGCTCAACCTTGCAATGCCCCACGGAGCGTCAGTCCTGAAAGAGAGGTTAGACAAATGCTATGTTCAAAATCAGGAACCTACTGAGTGGTGAAGATATGCATGATGCCATCCTCTGAGATATATTCAACGTCGGGAGAAGAACGGAGAGTGTTTAAAGCTTCGGTGTCGAGGCGGCCTTGTCAACGGGAATAATTCGGTTAATAACGAACTTGAAGATATGTAGGTATCAAAGAAGTATTACCAGCAAAGCCATTGAGGAAGGAGCTATCCCAGTCATGGGTGACAGCCGATCCAAGTTGACTAACCACAGGTTTCTTGGAGACACCATGTTTAAATTTGACAATGTATCTTCCGGTAGTTGCTCCGTCAAACTTCTCGACCGTTCGGAGAGGGGTAGGTGCACCCAGAACATGACTAGCAAAAAGAGCGACGGTGGTGAAGGCTGCGGTGAAGAAGCGCATCGAATAGTAAAGACAGGAAAGGTACACTTCCGAAAGTGTGGAGTTTCTTGAAAATACAACTTACTTTCTATACTTCTGCCCTATACTGCTGCATCTTACTGAGCATATGGCAGGATCAGAAGGAAGTACTTAGTAAGTCCGGTTCATCGAGCCGTTGTCGAATATTGTGCTAGTGACTGCGGAAATTCGGAATCGTTCTCCAATGATGACTAGACAACGCGCCGCATGGACAGCAACAGTGAGTGTTGCGCAAGCCCATCTGGTCGATTTTCCGTCATTTAGCTTCCTGGTATCGTCAGCTCAATTGTACTTGAATAAAACATTATTAGTCACGTTCAAGTTTCAAGATGGAGGACGTGCGATACCCAGTGCCCACCTATCCCGGGCCTCGTCCAATTGTTGGACTCGCGCCGCCACAAAGCCCACACCTTACACTTGGAGAGAACCTGACAGAACCCATGATTCTACGTTAATCACAAGCATTCCCCGAACGCCATCCATTGGATTTCGTAGCAGCCACTACACAAGGTCAGCCGAAAAGATGTTATTGGAAAACAGGTGGAACCACAACTTGAAGCGCGTCCAAGTTCAAGTTCAAATTAAGTCACGATAGAGCCTCGTATATGACGTTGAACTCGCCTAGTAAGTTTTCCCTTTTATGTAACATCATGATTGCGAGACTCAGAAGCCACTCAATTCTACCAACGTGACGACTCGTCTAGCAAATGGAAAAGATTATCAGGTGTGTGGTACATCTTCAAGTTGAAACTGTTACCAATATTCGATTTTATTGCCAGTTCGAAGGAACCCGGTTGAAATCCGGTTGTGAGGATATCAAGAAGCCTGGTCACAACTCGGAGACATTGACCTCTGAGTTAAATCGCAAGTCCACGCCGCTCCACACCGCCGCCCTTTCCGATGGAAACTGTGACCCCAGGGTATCTGCCCAGTGTCCATGCAGCATGGGACCAACCTGTTTCGTCTTTCATCACCAGTACTAGTCTTCCTCTCCTTCTTTGACTTTTACCGTATAGTCATGACTTGGCCCGTATGTTGCAGCTGTAGCACAGAAGTATAAAGGGTACCCTGTATTTTTCAAGATTCTTCACACTTTCACAGGTGCTCAAGGGGGCCATCTTTACTGCCCAATGCGTTTCTTCACCACAGCTGTCGCTTCTATCGCTCTTCTTGCTACTCCTGTTCTAGGAGGAACCACTCCTCTTCGACCAGTCGAGAAGTTTAATGGAGCGACTACTGGAAAATACATTGTCAAATTTAAAATTGGTGTCTCCAAGAAAATTGTAGTTAATCAACTTGGATCGGCTGTCACCCATGACTGGGATAGCTCCTTCCTCAATGGCTTTGCTGGTAACAAGTCTTTTATACCTATATATCTTTGAGTTTACTGTTGACCGAGTTGTTTCCTTCAACAAGGCCACCTCGACACCGAAGCTTTAAACACTCCGTGCTTCTCCCAACGTCGAATATATCTCAGAGGATGGTATCATGCATATCTTCACCACCCAGTAGGTTCTTGGTATTCAGACGTGGTAAATGTCCTCTCAGCCTCCTGTTCAGGACTAATGCTCCGTGGGGCATTGCGAGGTTGAGCGAAGACGCAAGACTTGCCAATCAGGATCCTAGGTTGTCTGACATGGGAGCGGATGTGTTAGATTAACCCAAAAATAGTGCTTTTACATTTAGCTACGCCTTCGACAGTTCTGCAGGAAGAGGCGTTGATATTTACGTCGTTGGCGAGTGCTACTTACAATAATTATTTTGTTCCTTTGCGCTCACAACTTTCACCTCAGACACTGGTGATCACCTTATCCGGTCTGTACTTCCGCGCGACTTGACAAGCCCTTCCCGTCACGAAGGTGTCTTCACTGGTCATGTAAGTAAACCCAATTCCTCGTTACAGTACGCCAAGCACACATACTTGATGTTTCCTAGTCCCAGTTCGGAGGTCATGCAAGGTGGGGGGCGACCTTCGGGGGCTATCCGTGCGTATCTTCCTTGTCGTCTGGTCACTCCTCAGCGACCTTGCAATTTACTTACAGCAATGCGGATGGCAATGGCCATGGTACTTATGGCGCGTCAGAGCCCGATCTTACTCTATTGCAAACGTATATTAACAAACATGCCTAGAGGCACTGCTGCCGGTAGCCAGTTCGGTGTTGCAAAAGCAGTATATTCCTCCACTAAATGTCTAGGCTGCCAGTATCATCGCCGTCAAAGTTCTCAGTGACCAAGGGTAAGCAGACGTTAGTATTCCATGTATTTGTCTCTGACATATGAGTGCCCTTTGTTGGCCCTTTGTTGGTTCAGTGGTAAGCTAACGGCATTCGTAATGTTTCGGACTTGAATTTTGTCGTCTCATCTGCTCGGTCGTCTGGTCGTCCCTCTGTTGTCTCAATGTCTCTCGGCGGTGGCGTTCCACCGCCCTTGACAACGCCGTCACCCCCGTAAGAAATAAATGTATAATTAGTAGACTGAATATCCTCACAAGGTCCACAGGTCACGAATGCCGGAATCCATGTCACGGTGCGTCGACCTTTGTTCTATAATGCTTCATTGCCTTACAGCTGAACATGATGCTTGTTAGGTTGCTGCTGGAAATTCTAACACTGATGCTCGGAACACATCACCTGTTAGAGCCCCGAGTGCCAACACCATCGGTGCCACCACAGTTGCCGATGCTTGTGCTTCGTTCTCCAACTTTGGCTCTATTGTCGATCTTTTCGCTCCCGGACAATCTATTATCAGTGCTTGGATCGGCAGCTCAACTGTTTGTAGCCGTGAATTGATCGATATGTTGTGCAATTCTAGGCTACCAACAGCATCTCCGGCACATTGATGGTTGGCAACGATTCATTCCTGCATTATATCTAAGATTAAAAGTGTCATAAACAGGCTGCACCCCACGTCGCGGGCCTCACTGCATATCTGATTGGTCGCAATGCCATCTCCCGCAGCAATGAGCTCCACCTTGAAGTCCTTGAGTGTGACGGGTGTCATTTCTGGCATTCGTGCGTGTTATCTTTTCCTTAAACACATGCAACTGACGAACCCCTTGCTTCAGCCGCCCGAACTTTGAACGACTTAGCCAACAAGTCCTAAGCGCTACACGGAACTAGTGTCGTTATTTCTATGTGTATTCAATGAATTGCCGGTTTTATAACTCAGATTCAAGAAACATATTTTGAGAAGATAGTTATAGCACAAACACAGAGGGCAGACATAATAGATAACAACTTAGACGAGTGGTAAAGAAGACATCGAATGGTGTGTACCCTAAAGATGAAGGGAAAATATATCATTACAAAGTCTGTAGTTTTGAGGGGAAATGCTAGTAAGATACCGCGATGGAAAGCACAGACAGTGAACAAAACAAATGAAACAGAGGTGGCGATACAACATAGCTCATCCGCGATAGCTTTATCCGAATCACGGGCTATCATCGGCTCTTTCGAGGCTCAACACAATCCATATCGCAGTAGTAACCTTGCGCCGCCGACCAAAATAACCGTTCAGTCAAGGGACGTACGTTGCACGTGGAGTCAACGCGAGCCTCACCACTCGCCAATCCTTGACCCAAAGAGTAAAGCGCGACTACTATATTCATATATTTAGTCTGCCCCAACAGTTATCAAGCCGTTGTCATTAGGCTATATTGATCGTGAGTGGTCAGATGTGGTGTGATAGTTATGATCTCACCTCTTCCGTTTTGCTTTGGTCATTTCTTTGCGCAATGCGGCGCCGTCGAGGGGTTTGAGTAGCTCGAAAGCACATAATAGATCCTCCGATACACTGAGGAATGATGCATGGTTAGTTTGAATTACAAGAGAGTGCGAGGAAAGAAAAAAATGCACCTCATGCATGCGCCGTAATTGTCAAATTCTAGAAGATATTGTTGAGATCGCGGAGCATCAGCAAGGAACAAGTTTGAGCTTACCGCCACAATAATTAGGTGCACTGAAAACTGTGACCAGCGTCCTATCATTCCAAAACTCATAGCCATCCTCAACCACCATATGCGCCCGACAAATCAGGTCCATATCATATCGCACCAAGAACTCGTTGATGATGCCCTTTCCGAAGCAATAACTGACACCTCGTTCGTTATCCTCCCAATCCAACGCGGTATCTGAAGGATCTGACCAAAGCAGATCGTTAAGGAGGCCATAATCAGGCACGTCCGAGGGTCGTTGTATGCGTTTTATATCGTCCATTGAGTGAAGGGAAGGTGAAAGACCGCCGTGTACGCAAAATATTTTGGAGGCAACAATGGCCGCAATTGGCAGGCAGTTGAAGACGTCGATGAATGTTTTCCACGTCTTGATATTACATCTTCGTTTACATTCGTCATAAAAACCGTACACTGAACACCGAGTTAAATCGAACATACGCTGGGAAGGAAGGAGATATACCTCTGGTCACATTCGCACATTCATGGTTCCCGCGCAGTAAGAAAAAGTTCTCCGGATACTTGATCTTGTAGCACAGCAGAAGGAGGATAGTCTCCAGACTCTGCTTTCCTCGGTCGACGTAATCGCCTAGGAAGAGATAGTTGGCGGCTGGCGGGAAGCCGCACATTTCGAATAATCGGATGAGGTCAGAGTACTGTCCGTGCACATCGCCTACGATCTTTACGGGGGGAGACAACTCGACGAGAGTGGGCTGGTTGAGGAACACTTCGCGAGCCGCCTGGCAGATAGCAGTTATCTCCGTATTTTTTAGGCACAGGGATTTGCTGACTTTGCCCGTGTAGCCCACATCTAACAGTCGTTGAATCATGTCGTCAATGTCGAATTGCTTCAGCTTCTCCTTGCCATTCCCCACAGATTCGCCCTGCGGACCACTGCTCGTGGCAGATCCCGGACTGAAGGGCATCGCGTTGGAAAGAATTGTTGGAGTAACGGGGATATCAAGGGGTGCAGGCGATGGCTTGGGAGATGATAGTGGTGATGGAGATGGGGGAGCGGAACCAGAGGCAGACGGGGACTGATCATTAAGAGAGGGGTTGGCGCCTTTGGTAAGATATGGGGAACCCGGTGTCCGTGACCCACTCCCTATGGGTGAGACTACGGCACCTTCTGGATTGGATACACTTATGGAAGGGTTTCCATTCGACAGTATCTTCGAATCAGGGCCATTGATCGCTGCAGCACCAGTGGTCCGTGAGAGACTGCCTTGAGGCGTACTTCCACTGGTGTCATCTACAGGCGTGTCCGGAGATGAGGGATCAACAGAGACATCCCTATCCTTCTCCTTGCCTCCCTTCTTGGACTTCTTGGAAGGTTGCTGACCCATTGTGGGGGCCTGAGAGGCCGAACCTGGTGGTTGCGGAGACTGAGGTCGGGTTTTGGAGAGCCGTGATGTGAAAACGGAAAGAAGAGTAGGAGCCAGCTTGGAAGTTGTTCGGGAGGGAGGAAAGGGCCTTCTTGCTGAGAAGAATGTGGTGAATGCTTATGGGAAGTTACCAACAATCATTATCTCAATTACCATGCTGTGGAGGGTTATTTGGCTACTTGTTTACCATCCCCTTCCTGGGCATCATGATCATCTCAGTATTCAGACTAGCCAGTGTGGCGGCTCGCATATGAACCATGTCGTTGTGCATGCAGCCATATCATGGTCAAAACAATTAAGAGTAGTAAAGACCATCCCTCCTAGAATTTACCAAACGACTTCGTCGAAGCTTTGCTCTTCGATACCCGCAACACGTTAAAACGTACCGTCTTGGACAGCGGTCGACATTGACCTGAGTTCCAGTGAATCAATGTGAACACAATATGTTGAAATGACAAGACGCACCAACGGTAACGGTGTCGCCGAGCTCAACACGGAACGCAGGTGAAACGTGGGCAGCCAAATTCTTATGTCTCTTCTCGTAACGGTCTGTATCAACAGGATAAGGTTTTTCCGGCGGTCGACAATATGGGTGAACGCACTGTATTTCGGAATGTAATGAAGGTAGTCCCGTCGGATGATGATTGTACGGGTCATTTTTGTCGACACGACTTTGCCAGTCAGAATACGGCCACGGATAGAGATGTCGCCAGTAAATGGACACTTCTTGTCTGATCACGCCCGGAGAAAAGTCTGACCTTCAATGCCCCAATTCCTCACAAACGTCGCAGCCCTGAACGTACCAACGTAACCGCCAGTAATGGCTTCTGCGGGTGTCTTAAACCCAAGACCAACATCTTTATACCATCGTTTCTCCTTGGTAGAGATCTTCTTGCCGCCTGGTCCCAGATGATTCCAAACACCGCGTAAGTCAAATAATGAGCAACACTATGTTCCGCACGAATAACGGTGAAACACACACCGCGTGCTTTGGCATTTTGAAAAATAGGTTGTTTCTGGAAAGCCTTTTCGATCTATATTTCGCGGGAAAAAGAAAGTTAACGAGTTAGCGGCTCGCACATCGACCGGTACGTACTTGTTCTGCCATTGCGCTGATCTTGAGGATTAGGAGCGGTGGAGTCCAATGCCTACTTAAGAAACTTTTGAGTTTTGTTGATATCTATTTGGACCCTGGGAAAGCCACTGTTAACTGTACAGCGGATCGGCATTTGCCGTCGAGATGATCAATCAGGACTCGGAGTCGGCTCAGGCTCAACTCATAGTAGGTTTGGATGGACCGCACCGATACTCTTTACTCTCCTATGTCGACTTTACATCTTGCCCATTTTCAGGAGTTGCATTCTGTTACGGAGCCTCTGGAAGCAGTACTATACACTGTACATAGACTTGGCGACAAACTTGTCCTCCTACAAGCTGAAAGTATCGGTATTGACAGCCAGGCCTGACTACGCAATCTAATCCCATTCTCATTGACTGACTATTATCAATGGTAGCTCATCCTTAGCCTTCCCTGACACATCTAGCCTCGTACAATGCTCGGTTATATGTCTCATGCGACATAACCCCTTTGAAGCTGTTTAGGGACAGCAGATATTGATCTATGATATCCATTTTGACTGCCATGTTCCCACCTTCGGGTTCATTCTGGGGTCTCGAGAGTTCTCATATGGCCTTACGAGCAGCTTATTTATCTGTTGGGAAAGTCAATGAAGTTGAACTAACGTTGGAGCCACAGAATGTGGAGCAGTGATGTCCTCGGGATCTGAAGTTTCTCAACCTTGTCGTTTGAAACAGTGACAGGTATATTCCGAGCCATTTCGTCCTGAACGCGTACTCGGGTGAAACAACGAAGTAGCCGATAAGGTCCAAGAATGTTCAAATCGTAATAACAGGTGTGTTTACGGGAGGAACGTTACGAGGGGCGATGGACACTACGACGAGTGAATGCGGTGGTGGAGTGATAAATAGACGTTGAAGGGCAATCGCCAGTCCGGTAAAAGAGAGGCAGTATACAAGCTGGGTGACGACAAGCTTTCGATTCACTCTTATTGTTGGATGTGGCTCGCTTTGGTGGTGGGGAAGTCGGGTGAAATGTTGGTGAGTGTAAAAACGGTGAGCCATCATAATCTCGCGTTTCTAGTACGACTTTCTCCTCGTCTTCGTGGTCTTCAAGGGGTTTTCGCGGAACAGGACCAATTATTTTGTATGACGTCGTTTCGGAGGTGCTGCAATAACTCCAATGGGTTCCCAAGGGTACGCATGATCAATCAATCGACTGATTCAAAAATTTAAAGCAGATACTTACGACTCGGAAGAGAGCCATCCATATATCACAATGGCGCAATTGCAAGAGGTTTTCGGACAACAATAGACAACAGCGCCCATATACTGTGGAGTTACAACCTTAACTTCACGCTCTTTGACTGTGACCGATGTCATGGTGATCTTGAGTACCGTTTCGTGGCACTTCGGTATCCACTACATTAGGGCGACTCAATTCTTCGTTCGGCGTTCGTCGTTCGTCGATTCTCAAGTGCGTGTGTGTGGGATCAAGGCACGGCCTTCGGCACCATGAAGATTATTTGTGTCGGAGCTCAGAAAATACACATCGTCGTATAATTATACGTAGTTTTCACATCCAGCTGTGGCTAAGGACTATATATGGATGGCCGTGCCTTGATCCCACACACACGCACTTGAGAATCGACGAACGACGAACGCCGAACGAAGAATTGAGTCGCCCTATTCGCGATCGGAACCTTTCTCCTGGTTGTCTTCACATCCTCGCTATGGTCTTCATTGTGAATATTATCTTCGGGCACCCTTAGTACGGACTAGTGCATTGCCCAGACTCAATCCCAATGGATTTCTTGATAAGTCCACAATTCTCCGCTCTGCTGGTCGTGAAATTTGCATGGCCGATACATTCATAAATTACATAAAGCTCAATAAGGCCTAGGCTGTTCTCAAACACATCGATTATTTAATGATTCATAGTATACAATCTTCATTTGTTGGTAATTGGTCTCAGTATTTGGCACTTTGTCGAAATATCATAATCATTGCGAGCACCCTGAAACTTTTTGTACCACTCAAAGACCCAAAATTTTGTTCACTCCATACGTTTGGCACATTGTAAGACGGTTCTAAAATCTTCAAGAAATTCCCCATGGTCCTGTGTTATTTGTTCATGTTTTTAACACGCTTGCTTCGCGTCCCCTGCCAGTGTCAGTGCCACTGTCACTGTATGCGGCGTCAGCAAACTCTAGGTTCGTTGCGAGTCATGTTACTCAGAAACCATATTAAATGGTAATTAAATAGGCAAATTCTTTGAAATGCCCAAGTCTGTCAAGCCAGCGCCGCCCCAGCAATCCAGCCTCGCCGAAATGTGGGGTGGTAAAAAGAATCAAAAGCAAAAGTCGGACGCGTCAAAAGTGGATGAGAATGCTATGGATGTTGGCAAAGTTGAAGAAATAAAAGGTACGCTAGTCTTCGGAGTGCTCATTGCTGGAAAGTGATTGTATCTCTGCAGCTGAGAGTTCCAAGCGTAAAGAGGTTGTTCTCCGACTAGACAGTGAGACTTGCCGGGATGTGAGTTGGTCTGACAAATTTATTTATGATATGAACCAGCCGATCCACCGAGGCCGAAGAAACGTAGAATAGGTTCAGATGACGAGAAAACAGTCTCGTCTAAAACAAGTGAGTTTCAAAATAATCAATCGATTGATATACATGACAAATCCATCAGCGAGCGCAAACGCGTCAACCACACCCGCCGCCCCTTGCTCAAAAGCTAAAGAAACTACACCCTGCGGAACACTTTCCTCCCCAATTGGCGAAGGAAAAGCGAAGGAGGTGATTGAGAAAGAGATGACCACGGATGATGAAGTCGCAGCATCAGCAACTAGTGCCGACGAAGGTCAAGACGACCTGGATGAAGATGAGCTTGAAGATGATGGGGGTGTCGCATCGAAAAGGTACGAGGTTTGTGCAAAAGTAGGTGACTGAAAACGACAAGCATTGTATTCCCAGCGCGGAAGCGGCCCTAACAAGAAAAAATGATGTCGACGTTAAAGGCTGGAAAACTGGCGACCTGTTCGTTCGATATTATTCTCGATATCCCCAACTTCCATCCAACATCTGGTTTATAGAGTTCCTTATGCAGCCCTCACGAGGACATTCTCACTGATTGAAGGCACCACCAAACGACTAGAAAAAACTGCCCTTCTCACGTCTTTCCTGCTCCTCGTTATTCAGAGGAGTGCCGCAGGCGATTCCAAGTCCCTACTTCAAGCCGTTTACTTATGCATCAATCGAGTACGCGTCTAGTTATGTCCCGAGTTTACGGAAATCGAGACTTATTGTACTGTAGTTGAGCCCGGACTACATAGGCATGGAACTTGGAATTGGGGAAAGTTTACTGATCAAGGCTATCGGGGAGTCAACTGGGAGAAGCATCGCAGTCGTCAAGGCTGATCTCAAGAGGGAAGGTGACTTGGGACTGGTGGCGATGGTCAAATTTCCTTGTGCAAATTCGGCCCAATGTAGAAACTAACACTAACCGATCACAGAACTCCAAGAACAGTCAGAAGACCCTTTTCAAACCGAAACCCCTCACAGTTTCTTTCGTATTTTCAAAACTAAGAGAGATCGCGCTGACTTCGGGACACTCAGTGGGTGATTGGTCTCCATTTTTATTTCACACATCCTAATTTCATCCTGCACAGTCCCAAGCAAAGAAGGTTTCGATCATCACGAAACTTCTTGCGGCTTGTCAAGATTTCGAGGCAAAATATATTGTGCGTAGCTTGGAGGGCAAACTTAGGATCGGAAACGCCGAGCGGTCGGTACTTGCTGCGCTTGCGCATGCCGCTGCACTAGCGGAGAAGGAACGAAGTATACTCGTTCATTAGGAAGTCTGGTCATCCTAATTGACCATTTATTCAGATGGCAAGAAATGGAGCAAAGAGAAACTAGCTACTAGACTGGAAGAGGGCGCCAATGTCATCAAGGCGGTATACAGGTATGTTTCTCATCAAATTAATGGTAATTATATGAATACCTGTCTGTCTTGCTAGTGAATTGCCAACCTACGACAAAGTCATCCCTGCCCTACTTGAATTCGGTATCGATGGGCTGCGAGAACACTGCAAACTCACGCCAGGTGTACCTTTGAAGCCCATGCTCGCCAAGCCGACCAAAGCTATCGGTGAAGTGCTTGACAGGTTCGAGAATAAGCGCTTCACTTGTGAATACAAGTATGATGGCGAACGTGCACAGGTGCATAGACTCAATAGATAATTTCATGAGATGATTCTCACTGCCGTTGGATCATGACAGGTCCATAAATTGGAAGACGGGACTGTCGGCGTCTTCAGTCGAAATTCAGAGGACATGAGCAAAAAGTATCCAGACCTTGTTGAACAGCTTCCTAATGTAAGCGACAAGGAGCTGCTCGTGTTCTATTTTGACTTAATAATTGGCCAGTGCATCAAAGAGTCAACGAAGTCTTTCGTTTTGGATGCCGAGGCTGTCGCCATTGACCATGCCACCGGCAAACTTATGCCTTTCCAGGAATTGAGCAGACGGAAGCGCAAGGACGTCAAAGTTGAGGATATCCAAGTCCGAGTGTGCCTATTTGCCTTCGACCTCTTGTATCTGAACGGCGAAGTGCGTAACTCAGCTCTCTATCACATTTGTTCCTTCCCTTGTTCACAGTTTACCGCCATAGCCCTTGCTACAAAAACCACTGAGTGAGCGCAGGGAACTCCTACGACAACATTTCACAGTCGTCCCAGGAGAGTTTGATTTTGCAAAATCGTCGGACAGCGAGACCACAGACGAAATCCAGACTTTCCTGGCAGAAAGTGTCAAGGATGGGTGCGAGGGTCTCATGGTAAAGATGTTGGAGAGCGACGTCAGCTTTTATGAACCTAGTCGAAGAAGTGTCAACTGGCTAAAGGTACTATTCTTCGTTGAGGTTTGCGCTCATCACCAGCATTTGACCGACTTCTCGTGATAGCTCAAAAAGGACTACCTAGCCGGTGTTGGAGACTCGTTGGATCTTGTTGTCGTCGGCGGATACTACGGCAAGGGCAAGAGGACAAATGTTTACGGTGCTTTCCTTCTCGCTTGTTATGACAGCGACTCGGAAGAATTCCAGACCATCTGTAAAATTGGCACCGGCTTCAGCGAGGAGGTTCTCCAGTCACACTATAATGTGCTCAAGCCCCTGGAAATGACCAAAGTCCGCGGGGATGTGAAAGTCGGAGGCGCAAAACCTGACATTTGGTTCGAACCCAAGATTGTCTGGGAGGTCCTCGCTGCCGATCTGAGCATGAGTCCTATCTATACCGCTGCTCAAGGACTCGTACGTGACATGTATGGCATTGGTATTATATAAGTTGGGTTAATCTTTGCGTAGGTGGACGATAGAGGGATCTCGCTCCGTTTCCCCCGGTTCCTTCGGATACGGGACGACAAGTCTGCCGACGACTCCACAGGACCCGACCAAGTAAGAATGATTGCATCATTGAATCAATCAAACACTGAAACTCATGGCCAGGTTGCTGAGATGTACGAAAAGCAAGCGCTCGCACAGAGCAACGGGAAGAAAAAGAAAGGCGGTGATGCCGATGACGGATTTTGGTAATGTTTGAAGTAAAGATGTCTCTATCATTAAGATTAGGTATACCGAAGATAACTTCTCCGGCCAGCCCACAACAGGGAAGGCATACCCACTTTATTTGTCCGCAATTTGCTTCGCCCCATCCCGAGCCGCTATTACAGCCTCTGTCACTTTGCCTTTTTCGAGGTCATCTTCGGCTTTCGCAGTGATGGATAATTTCTTTTCTCGTCCGCCGTTGTACCAGTAATTTACGAACCGAGCATCCTGGACTGATTGTGCGGTAGCATTGGTGAAATGGCAGGCAAACAGCAGATAGTTCCGTGGTTGAACACGCCATGCTAGAGGAGAAACAACATCAAAAATGCTAATGTAGAAAATAAATCCTAAAACGAACCGAAACGCATAAAGACCAACCTGCGGTTAGAGCCTGAGCATGAGTACACGCATACACGCGACCAGATTTATTGAACCAGATTTATTGACATACGAGTAACAGGCCAGAGTAGTGGTCATCGTCCCGGAAATGACTTCTTCATCTTTACGCAAGTCTGAGAGGGCAGCAAGCGGGAGACCCCAGTTTGCCACCTGATGTCGCGAATTCATTGGTATTACTTCAAAACTCTGCATAGGAGAAAACTGACTGGTCCCCAAAAATGTGTGCCTTTTTGTGACGTTGATGAGAGTAGTGCATCGGAGACAAAATATAAAGAACATACTGAAAAAATACTCTCGAGCTGCTGGTGAACGCAACCAGGTGAAAAATGTGGAAGACATGGTACTTTGAGCGGATTCAGCGGAGGTAACGGTCAAGAACAGAAATGATCACGTGAGAAGGATCGATGCTTACGTACTAGACTAGTCGAAATGTTGAAGTTGAAGTTGAGGTTGACCGTACTTTCAAGTACTTTCAAGTTGAGTGAGAATAGTCTTCA
>Ga0210383_10003397_pt1 | contig 14279 bp, 6 predicted proteins | sample IncBWC14OmetaG_FD_160072 | JGI IMG/M metagenome (GOLD analysis project Ga0210383, IMG submission 160072) | Forest soil microbial communities from Barre Woods Harvard Forest LTER site, Petersham, Massachusetts, United States - Inc-BW-C-14-O ...
TCGCCTAGAAGCTCGGCAGCCCGGCGAGCGGCGGCTGCACTAGGGCACGTGGGCATGAACTTGCGGCCGGCGGAGCGCTTGAGATACGGGTTCAGAAGTTGGCGCAACTGAAATCGCGCGCGCCGCAGACGCGCTTTTACGGCAGTGGGTGAAACGTGTAGCGCCGAGGAGACCTCTTCGGTGGAAAAGCCCTCCACGTCGCGGAGCTGAAAGACGATTCGGTTCCCGACCGGGAGGCGCGCGATCGTGGTCGAGAGGATATTCTGCAACTCTTCCCGCGAATACTGCTGTTCCGGATTCGGTCCCCAATCCTCCAGCTCCAGCGGGACAGCCCTATCTTCCGTTTCGACGAAGTCGTCGATGGATACTTCTTGAGTGCGGCGCCGGCGGACCTTCATCAGGCCTTCATTGATGGTGATTCGGACGAGCCACGTGTAAAAGCGCGAGTCGCCGCGGAAATAGTGCAGATTGTTGAACGCCTTGAGAAACGCGTTCTGCATGATCTCTTCTGCGTCTTCCCGAGTCGGGGCAAATCTCAGAGCGAGGCGAAACACCCGGGACTCGTAGCGCTCGACCAGCGTTTCAAAAGCGGTGGCGGAGCCAGCACGCGTCTCCGCGACCAATCTTTCGTCCTCGCTTTCGAGAAAGTCTTTCGCCGAATAAAGTGCGTTCGCTACTGGATAAGCCGGCTGACTTAAGAGCTCTGTTTGCATGGCATAGTCTCCTCTTTGGCCGCGACGTTCTGACCTGCTTAAAAGGTTTCTGCGATGAGTTCGCTCGCGACTCCGCCATAAGACCAGAGGCAGCAAGCCGAAACAATTAGACGAAGGTATCTACAATACTTTGGTGGCAAGCTGGGCGAGGCGGATGGCTGCGGTGCCGGAAAACTTGGACCTCTCGAATTGGCTGCTAAGTGATTACAGTTCTTCCGTTTGGAGAGTGAGGGCGCCTGGGCGAGCAGTGCGGCCTAATGCAGAGCCTTGGTGACGCGCTTATTTGGTCGTCATCACGTAGACGCCGTCCCATTCGCCTTCCGGCGCGTGTTTGAGGAAATTCAACGACCGCTCGAGGAACACCTGGGTGGGGCCATCGTCCGGATACCTGTCGCGAAGATCTCCGAATCTGGCGGAAGCGGCGTGCCAATCCTGTGCGCGGTATGCGGCCATGGCGAGATCAAAATCCGCGAGTAGCGATGCGAATTTCGGCTTCTCCGCGGCGACGCCGAGGAGTTCATAAATATTCACCGGATGGTTCTTGCCCTTTACTCGGATTTTGTCCAGATCGCGGCAAACGAACTGATCGCCCACCTGGCGGTACGTGGTCTCGTTAATGACGATTTGCGTGCGATATTCCTTGTTGATGCCCTCGAGACGCGAGGCAAGATTCACGTTATCGCCCATCACGGTCCACGCCAGGCGCTTGGCGGAACCCATGTTGCCGACATTCACGGGGCCGGCATTCAGCCCGATTCCAATCGAAATGGGTCGACGCCCCTCGGATTTCCATTTGACGTTGAGCGCGTCGAGCCGCTGGATCATCCGCAAAGCGCACGAACATCCCCGAAAGGCATGGTCATCCTGCGGATAAGGCGAGCCCCAGAAGGCCATGATTGCATCGCCAATATATTTGTCGAGCGTGCCGTTTGTAGCGAACACGATGTCCGTCATCTCGCCCAAATATTCGTTCAGCAATTGAACGAGTTCGTCGGGAGTCAAGCCCTCGGAGATTGTGGTGAAGCCGCGAATATCGCTGAACATCACCGTCAGCTCTTTCATCTCGCCACCGGGACGGATGTATTTCTGCGGGTCCTTTTCGATGAGCTTGATTACTCCGGGGGAGAGATATTGCGAGAAGGTCTTGCGAATCTTCCGCTTTTCGCGCTCTTCGAAGATCATGCGGAAGCTCGTGATGGCCGCGTAATTCGCCGCCAGCGTCCCAGCAGGAATCACGAAGCTCAGCCAACGGCCTTCCTCCGCAAACATGAAATAAACGAACCACCCGAAGAGCGCCAAAGTGGCCAGCATGGAGAGCGTGGAATAGAGCGGCGTGATGTGGCTGAACAAGAATCCAAATACCAGGCCGAAAACCAGAATGAAGCCGAGGTCTATCATCTCGTCGTTCAGACCGCGCGTGAGAAAGCTTTGCCCTTTTTCGCCGCTGTGGAGGACGTTGTCGATGATGTTGGCATGCACTTCGACTCCCATGTAGACGCCCTCGAACGGAGTGTTGCGAATGTCTCCAATCCCAAGCGCAGTAGCGCCCACCAACACCATTTTTCCGCGAAACGAATCGGGAGGCACGGCGCCGCTGATCACGTCCCACATGGAAAAGTGCCGATAGGTGCCGTAGGAGCCTGTGTAGTTGATGAGATCCGTGCCGTCGTGCGCCGGGCGTAGCGTGTGGTTGCCGAGCTGAATTCGCTCCAGACCGTTCGGTGCGATGAACGCGGCGACATCCTGATCCTGGATCTTTTCGTATTCGCGCACGACTTGCAGATCGAGCGAGGGGAAAAAGTCCTGGTCTCTGTAGCGGGCGATCAGCATCGCGTGGCGTAACGTACCATCCGGGTCCGGCCGGATATTGATGAAGCCGTAGGATTCCGCGGCCTCCGCGAGCTTCGAGATGTTTGCTTCCACGTTCGAATAGACTTTGCCCCCGTTGTGAATCCAAGCCTGCCCCATATCGAAATCTCGGCCATCCTTGGCCTTCACTTTGAGGACTTGCGGAAATGCTTTGGCCCAGACGATGTTGAAGTACTCCCTGGCGAGCGGGGACTCGACGGGCGCATCGCTCTCCGAACCGAGGAAAATATGGCCGAGCACCACGTTGCTGCTGCTCTTGAGCGCGCGTGCGAATTCTGCGTCCTGATCGCTCGCGATTTCCAGATCCTTTGTTTTTTGCAGCAGCGCGGGAGAAGCGGAGGAACCAGCATCATGCTGCAGCCGCTGGAGGGCCTGCTGGGCAGAATCCGTCTCCGGCGTCGGAAATGTGGCGTCCAACGCGATGACGGATGCGCCTGCGGCGCTCAGCCGATCGATCAACTGAGCGTAGCTTTTGCGGGGGAACGGGAAGGACCCGATGTTCTGAAGCGTCTTCTCGTCGATATCAACGATCACAACGCGATCGTCGTGGGCGCGCTGGCCTCGCATCCAAAATCGCAAGTCCAGGGAGCGCTGCTCGATATTCTGCAGAAAAACGAAACCCGCGTGAGAGTTTCCGCCGATTCCGGCGAATCCAAAAAGCATCAAACCCAGAAATGTGACGGCTACTGCCAGCCACAAATCCGTTCGGCCCAACGAAAGGGTACCTAGCCAGGCCGACCACCGCGACCAGCGTTGTTCCAGAAATTTCATAAGTGTCGCGATAGTGGCTTAGCCGACTCGAACCGTTGTTCCGGGCCGATGCCGGCCGAATCAGGGGCAGGCGCCCGTAGTGGGATTCTTCACGCACCCGCTAGGATTGCTGCTGCCGCCACGCAATCCGAGCGGAAGACCGATCGCCAACCCTGCTGCCAGAGTCACTGCCACGGTAATCCCTACGTTCCGACCGGTGTGGCCATGGTGAGTAACGGGAAGTTCGTCTGAAGCATCGGTGGCGAGCAGGCTCGCCTGCTGCGTGTCGGGAGGAGTTTGGGTGGATTTGAATCCGGCAGGAGGAATCTCATCGGTGATTTCCACCATTTGCCCGGCAGCGACCGTAATCGAGTTTGTCGCGGCATTCGCTTGCCCAGAATTTTGCGTCACTTTCGCGTTGGCACCGGGAGTGACCGTGACTGTCCCTTTGTAACAGATCACGGTCGTCTTGTTCTGATCGAATGCCGCATAAAAATCGGTGCCGATCACGCCGATGACGGCGTTTGGCGTCTTCACTTCATATTTGCCGCCCGGTTTGGTGATTTTCACTACCTGGCTACGCACTTTGCCGAAGTTCAACTCGAGCGAGGTCTGCTGCGAAGTGGCGTCGTGCTGCACGATGCGGAGTTCACTATCGGAGCCCACGCTCAGGATGGACCCATCGTTGAGGCCGGCGCGAACGCGGCCCGTATGCTGGGTCTGCAGCAAATCGTTCCAATCGAGCTCTTCCTTGACGCTGGCGGCCTGGGAATTTCTCGTGGCCGCTGGAATCAGAGCGTTGATCTGACCGGCCTGCTGCGCCGCAGCCTGCGGTGCCGCCATCACAGGCGCGTAAACAAGCAAAAAGCAAAGAAGTACAACGGTGGAGTATTTGAACGAGTTCATAGGCGTCCTCTTTTGATTCCCAAGTTTAGGGTTCGGCTATTTAACCAATCTTGACAGAGGGCCGAGGCGAGTCAACGGCGCGGACACTGTACGGTGACCAATGCGGCTACATCCTGGAGGGCCGAAGCGATTCAGTCGGGATTGGCTAATTGCTTAAGGGTGCGGAGGTAAATCATTGACGGTGTAGGGTTTACCTTCACGCAGATAGAGCCGCGCAGCCTCTTCGCTATTCAGCGGGCGAGCGCCGCGCCGGCCGAAAACGGCGATTTGGTTGCCGCTTTCATCGGAAGCGCGATCCCGATCCACGCCCTTGGAAATTGCCAGCGCAGGGCCGCGCGTTCGATACGTGGCGATCAGCTTCGGCGTAGGACGGGGGCTGAAACCGTAGGAGTTCGGCGAGTCTTCGGGTGAGATGAGTTGTAAGACGCGGAGACCGTTGCGGCCATCGGCGACGAATGCAAATGCGCTGGCATCCACCATTCCGATTTTGACGTCGCGGACCTCGGTGAGTTTTCCGTCGCCCGTGAAAAACTGATCGAGATGAGGCTGTTCTGGCTTCTCAACGTCAACGATCGCCAGGCCCTGCTTGCCCGCGGCAACGTACGCGTAAGTGCGGGCGACGTAGACGTTGCGCGCGTCTTCTAGCGGCACGACAGCGGAGGAAACGATTCGTGGCTGGTCGAGAGCCGTTACATCCAAAACTTTCAATCCCTGGCGATCGGCGACAAACGCATAACGAAATTGTACGGCGATTCCCTGCGGCTCGACCAAATCAGGCGCGCCGATTTCAGCGGTGACGCGAGGCGAGAGCGGATTCGAGAGATCCACCACGACGAGGCCGCGGTCGCACAGTAGGTAAGCGTACGTTCCGGCAATCGTGATGCGGCGGGCTCCGTTCAGAATGCCATTGGGGTTGAATGCCAGCGCACGCTTCAGGAAATTATTCTTCGGATTGCCATCGAGAAGCGTGCTCACGCCGGGGCTTTTGCCTTTGACGTTTGGATCGCCGGCAACCACCAGGCCTTCGTATTTATCCGCGACATACAAGAACGCATACAGCGGATGGATCGGCTGCTCTTCATTTTCCGGATTCTGCTTGCGTGCGGGATCGAGAGCCAGCGTGGAGGGGCTGGCGACCGCTGTGGCGAATTTCGTTTTTAGATACAGGCGCTGCCCGACGGGAGAAACAGCCGCGGTTACCATGCGCTCGGAAAAATTCTTGTTGTCAATGTTGGCGACATCATAGATGCGGAGGCCGCCTTTGCCTGTGGCAGCGTAGAGATATTCGCCGCGGAGCTGGACGTCGAGCACATTGCCGTCGTGGTGGAAAGCCTGCGTGAGCTGGCGATTGCGGGCGAGATGCTGCTTGTAGTCGTCTGGGTAGGCAAGTCGCTGCAGATAGCTTCCGATCACGGCCGGCGGCTCATCGTGTTCGGTTGCAGCCACGGCGTCTAAGCCCTTCGCACCGTCGGCGACATAGATGTAGCGGCCCATGAAGTTGACGAGATTCGTGCCCTGCAGCAGGAGCTGAGCCATCCAGGCGTTGTTGTCGTTGCGCGCGGTTAGATGGCAATCGTCGCAGGACTTCGTTTCTTTCGCGCGCACGGTGTGGGGAACGAACGTGCTGAAAGCCGTGCCGGCAAATCCGTCGGCGGAAACGGTTTGCTGCATGTAATAGAGCCAATCGCGATTTGCGTTCTGCGAGCTCACCAGGATGGCACACGACGAGCGCGCGGGCGCGATGCGGTGGCCCGTCACTGTACCGTCAATTCCGAGCATGAATCCGTCGTCCCGCAAAACCTGGAAGCTGTAGTTCGTCCAGTTGCGAGTGAGAAGGCCTTCGTTGTGCAGCATGGGCTTGCGCTGGTTGGCCGACATTGCGAGGTGGCAACCGAAGCAGTTCGTGGTCCAGGAGGTGTGGCATGCGTAGCAAGCCATTTTGCTATTGGGATGCGCGAGATGAGACTCATCCGGGGGTACAGTTCCCCACGCCGCGCCGTCGGTCTGAACGGTTTTTGCCCAGCGCGATTTTTCGCTGTAATGGACGTTGCCTGGAGTGATCGTGTCGAGGGTTTGCACCACCTCCCAGGCGACATTCGCATCCATCATAGAGCGCTGGTAGAGCTTGCCGGATTTCCATTCGAAACGACGGTCGCCCCATGGCGTGCGCAGCATTTCGAGATGAGTGCCGCCCGCGGGAGCGGCCGAGCCGGAGGTGATCAGGCTGGCATGCTTTTCGATTGTGCCATGGCAATCCACGCAATCGAGTTCGATGGCTGCGCGCGGCTCGCCGTAGATTTTTCCATTGCCATGACTATCTTGCTCGAAATGGCAGTCAATGCACTGCATCCCTTTTTCGAGATGAATGTCTTTCAAATGGACGGCTTTGCCGAATTTCTGAGGGTCGGTGGGTGAAACGATCTTGTCGTCCGCGTCGAGAAGATTGCCTTTGCGATCGCGCTTGAACACTGCGCGAAACACCCAGCCATGGCTGTGAAAATCCGCGAATTGTGATTCGTGAAGCTGTTTATTGAATTCAGGGCTTCCCACTTGCGCCAAGAACTTCGGATCCGCCCATAGGCCGCGCGGCGCCGCGCCTTCCGGGTTGCGAAGCGCGACTTCGTATTTTTCTTCCTCGGTGAGATGCCGCTGCTTGGCGGGATACATCTTCTCGCCGTCGGCTTCGTTGTCCCACCAGGTGTAACCGAAATACGTGGTCTCCATATTGGTTCCAGGATGGACATGGCAGACCATGCATTGGCTGGACGGAATGGAGCGCGTGAAAGCGTGATGGATAGGATGGCCCGATTCGTTCCTGGGAATCGTGGGATCGGTGGTTGCGGACCATCCAAGATTGCCGAAATTCGCGTACCGGCCGGAATGGTCTGGAGAGCGATCGTTGGCGTAGACCACGTGGCAAGCGGTGCAGCCACTGCCTCGATAGTCGCCGGGTTGATCGTTTGTCCCCGGGAGATAGAGGAGCGGATCGAGGAGGCGTGTTTTTTGGAGGCCGAGAAAAACCGGGTCGGTGCGCAGTTCGGTGCCAAAACCACGGTCGCTGAGTTTATCGTCCGGGCGGCCCGATTCCTCCTCGCGGTCCGGGTTTCCGATTTCGCTCTTTTTTTCGCCGCCGCGCTCGAAAACGCGCAGCACGTTGCCCGGTTGCGAGATTTCCCAGCGCTCCAGGGGAGTAAGTTCGGCGAGAATGCCCTTTGTGCGCGTTTCCTCCGGCGTGGGGGGTGGGATGGTGCGAACGTCCTGCGGCGCGCCATCGGCTGAATAGCTTTCGCCGAAGTGCGCGTTCTTGATTGGGTAGGCGCCATTGTTATAGAGCGCCGCGCCCCAAAGCAGGGCGCCGGTGGTCATCATGCTGGTTTGGACCTTCAAAACTTCGGCCGCGTGGCATCCGGATTGACCGCAGGTGGTTGGCGCGACGCGCAAATCACCTGGATTGATGAAGCGGATGTAATCGTAGTTTTCGCGCAACCAACTCGCGTAGGCGCGGACGGGATTTGCGGAGGTGCGTGCGAATTCAGGATTGCTTGACTTCGGGTGCGCGCGATTTTTCGCCTGCACGTACTCCGGCGAAGTGGGCGAAATGCCGGGCGCGATCCGGACGCTCGAGTCCCCGCCGTGGCAATCGACGCATGCCAGATGCACGGTGCGAGTGGCGTGCATCGTAGGCTCATCCGTTGTGACGTGGCACGTGAGGCAGCCGGAATTCTTCCGGCCCACTTCAGATTCCGATTGGCTTGCGGCGCCGAAACTCGCCGTCGACTGTGACGATTGCGACTGCGGAAGCTCTGCCTTGAGCATGGATTCGGCGGCGAGCGTCGCGCCGATCGCGATCAACGCAGCGAGAGCGGTAGCGTAGCGCCAGTGCCCAGGTTCCGCGAGGCCGTTGCTCGATTTGGCCGATCGATCCATTCGGTTAATGTTCCCACCTTCGCATTCTTACTTTACGCAAGCTCGCAACTCAAAACTGAAAGCGCAAATCCGTGAAAACGGAAAACAAGATCTTGCCCGAATAAATATCGCGGAAACCAGCTCCGGGTGTGAGCGCCGAAGCCCCTGCGGTGAGCGTGATATTTTCCGTGAGCGGCGGGCGGTAGCGGACGCCCGCGCTGTAGTCGAAACCAATCGGATGGCGGATGTCTCCCTGAGACAAGAGCAACTCTAGCGGCTCGGTGCGCATGAACTGCAAATAATTCGCATTGATAAAGCCGCGCAGTTTGGGTGTGAGATCGAGGTTAGTGCCCAGGTTGACGAGCAGGATTCCGGGGTTCACGAAATTGGATTGGCCTTCATCCTTGCTCGAGCGCAAGTCGGGCAAAATGCTGTCGGGAGGAGTGAGCAATACGCCGGTGCCGGTGAGGCGAATCCCTTCGCGATTCCAAAGGCTGAAAATTCCGCCGGCGAACTCCGGGAGATCGTCGATCGAATCGAAGCCGTGGGCTCGGCTGCTCGAAGGATTGCCGTCGCCCGAAGCATAAAAGACCGAAGTTTTGAAGCGCGCCCAGTCTTTGTCAACGGAGAGTTCGAGCGCGGCCATTCGCGCGTCGATCGTCACGGGGCGATTGGCGAGAGGATTGAAGCTGTCGTTTCCGAATGCCTGGTAGAAAGCGTGCGTCAGATTCAGCCAGCCGATGTGGCCGTCGCCGGCCCAGCCAAGGTAGGCGGCGTGCACGCTGTGCGGACGGACGTCGCCGATCGGAGCGGGGCGGACGAGGAAGCCATTGTCGTCGTAGTGGATCGAAGCCTGGTCAATGTTGTAGTGCACGCTGAACTCCGCCGTGTAGCCGGGAAAAAGAAAATCCTGGCGGTAGGCGTTCGCCAGAATCACCTGCTGATTTCTCAGGGCGAAGGAATTGATGCCGCTGTTGGTATTTTTTTCGAGAAAGTTGAAGTAGGCGAGGTTGTATTGCCAGCGGTTGGAGTCAAGATTGCCGAAGGCGCGCAGACCGGGCTGATTGTCGTTGAAAATGAAGCCGCGGAAATCACTATTGAATTGCTGAATACCGGCGCGGACGGAGATGAAATCGTAATGCGTGCTGAGGTCGGCGAGTTTTACTTCCGCGAATGCTTCCTGCAAGCCGGCGTGCGAATCGAGTCGTGTGGTGCCTCGAGCGACATTTACGTTAACGATGCCCAATTCCTGGACGTTGAGATAATTCACGCTCAAGGCGGGCGTGATGCGAATGCGCCAATCTACCGGGCGAAATGAAGTGTCGCCGTGGGACAGGTCGAAAGAAAATAAGAACACCTGGTCCACGAAGAGCTGCCGGCCTTTGCCGAAGAAGCCCGGCTCTCCCGGACGTGCGGTGCTTTCGCCGCTCGGTGTGGGGAGACGGCGGCCATCGAAGAATGTGTCGCTCACTGCGGTGAGATTAAGGAACGTGCTGTTGCCGATGATCGGGTAATCCCCTTTGAGCTTGTTGCGATTGAAAGGATCCCAGGTGCGGCTGTGAGCGTAAGGGCGCTCGTCGCCATTTCCGTAGCGATCCCAATCCGGCATCGGGATCGCCCAGCGATCCGGGTCGGGCTGAAAAACCAAGTTCGCGGGAGGCAGTGATTCGGACGATTCAGCTTGGAGAACGGGTGGTTCTTCCAACCGCTCGAGCACGCCTGGATATGGATTCGCCTGCGGCAATTCTTGGGAAAGCTGCGACGGACTGGCGGTGGCGGCCGCGATCACCTTGATTTCGATATTGTGATCGATCACTTGCCCCGCGGCGAGGTGTAGTTGGGCTTTTCCCTGCGCTTTGTAGCCCTCTTCCTCGAACGTGAGTTCATAATTGGCGGGCGGCAAGTCAATGAATCGGAACACGCCGTTGGCGTCGGCAATTTTCTTGAATATTGTCCCGGCAGAATCCATGTCGCGCAAGACGACCGTGCCACCGCTCACGGGCTTGCCCGCGCCATCGCGGACAATTCCTTCGACGGCGCCAGTTTTGGGCGGTTTTTGTTGGGCGATGCGTTGCTGCTGATCCCGTTGTTGTTGCGCCGGAACAATTCGAGTCAGCGCGTGCGAACTGGGATGCGAATAGCTGGCCGAACCGCGGAGGTTGTGCGCCGGCGTTCCCCGATGGTGTGAACGATGCGCGTGGTGGCGCGGAGCGGAAGGCGACGAGAACGATGAGATCGAGAGGCACATGCATGCAGCCAAGTTCAATGTGGTTCTCTTGCCGAAGTTTGAGAATGCGGCCGCCATCCCCTCTCGAGACCGACGCAATGATTGACGATTCCCGGGCAGCAGAACGTTAGGCCTCGCCATCAAAATCCCAGCAAGCGGCCAAGTATATTCCACAAATTCGGCGAAGTTTCCGGCAGATTGCGCGAGGGTTGCGAGAATGATTCCTAGTGCTGCGAACGAATCCGGGCACGGATGAGGAATTGTGGAGCGAATTCGAGTGTGTTACGAATCAATTCACAGCCATGCCGACGCCGCGCGCACGAAATTCATCTTTGCAAACGCTTGGATTGAGTCTCGCGTTGAGCGTATGCCTTTGCACTTGCGGCGGAGCGAGCAGCGGCAACGGGGGCGGCGGCACAGGCACGCAGTATCCGCAACCTCCAACGGGATCGGCTTCGCTGACACAGAGCGACGTGGAAATGGTCGTCGAGGCGGCCGCTCAAGCGGCGGATTCAGACGCGATGTCCATCGCCGTCGTGGATCGATTGGGAAACATTCTCGCCGTGTGGCAAGGACCGAGCGCGCCGGCCGCGTCGGCAGGAAATTACGGCAACTTGGTGCCGACCGGAGATTTGGCGGTTTCACTAGCGCGCACAGCGGCGTTCTTCAGCAACGATCAGGCACCGCTTTCCTCACGCACGGTTCGCTACATCAGCGGGACTCATTTTCCGCCGGGAATTGCGAACGCCTCCAACGCGCCGCTCTATGGGATTGAAAGCACAAACCGTGGATGCCCACTCTCATCGAACTACATTGCTGGGCAGGAAATTCCTCCCGCCACCTCAACTGATGGCTCGCCGGATCGGCTGGGAGTGATCACTGGCAAGGCCGATTCGATGGATAGCCAGCCGTCTGCCGTGAATCCCGGCGGCGTGCCGATTTTCAAGAGCGGACACGCGGTGGGGGGAATTGGGATCGCTGGTGTGCCGCTGGATGTGGCGGAATACATCGCTTACGCCGCAGCCGGCATGATTGCGATGAGTGGGCCTAATGCAACCACGGATGAAATTGGATTTTTGCCTTTGCCCGCGCCTGGCGCGGTGGTAATCGGTGGAATTACGGTGCCGTTCGTGGACAACACATCGCCCCCGAGCGACTTGACTCCGGCAAGTGGACCGTTTAATTCCAGCTTCTACGTGATCGCGCCTCTGGCGAGCGTAGGTCCGCCACCGGACGGCTATCTTGTGGGGCCTATGGCTGGGCCAATAGGCGGGCTGACGTCGGCGCAAGTGGGTGCAATTGTCACGAACGCCGTGAACACCGCTGATGCAACGCGAGCGGTGATTCGGCTTCCTTCGGAATCGCGAACCCGCATGACGATCGCCGTGAGCGATCTGGACGGCACGATTATTGGATTGTACCGAATGCACGACGCGACGGTTTTCAGCGTCGATGTGGCCGCGAGCAAAGCGCGCAACATGATCTATTTCAATGGTCCAAATCGGACGATGGCTGACCTGCCCGGCGTTCCGATGGGCACGGCCGTGACGAATCGCACGATCAGTTTCGGCGCGATGCCATTGTTTCCTCCTGGAATTGATGGGACGTCACCGGGACCGTTCTTTGATTTGTTCGCGCAGGACGTGGCGAACCCTTGCACGCAGGGCGCGGACTTTCCGGGGCCGCCCGGACCGAACACGGCGCAGAATCAGAGCGGGATTGTGTTTTTCCCCGGTTCGCAGCCGCTCTACGTTGGGGGAACACTCGTGGGAGGCTTGGGCGTCAGCGGAGACGGAGTGGATCAGGATGACTATGTAAGCGATGGGGCAACGTGCGGCGCGAGGCCGGGTGCTTGCGTAAATGGCTGCCCGAGCGGCGCCGCGAATTGCTTTTCCGCCCCTGCGGCGATTCGCGCGGATCAAATACTGATTCAGGGCGTGCGGTTACCGTATCTGAGTTTCCCGAGGAACCCGACGGACTAGGCCTGCGCTCCCGTTAGCCTTCGCGGAGTTTGTGGCCGCTGAGATTTCCGAGGCCGTCATACGCAGCGTATTTATAGGTTTCGGAGAGCGTCGGATAGTTGAAAACGAAATCTATGAACAGGTCGATCGTCCCCTTCGATTCGAGCGCCATCATTCCCAGGTGAATCAGCTCGGTGGCGCTCTCGCCGAGGATGTGGACGCCGAGCAGCCGGCGGTCGTCACGGCCGAAGACCAATTTCAGCATGCCATGTCGATCTCCTGCGATTTGCCCACGGGCGTTGTTCGAATATTGAGCGCGCCCCACTTCATAGCGAATCCCTTTCTCCTTGCAGGATTCCTCCGTTTCACCCACGCTGGAGACTTCGGGAATCGTATAAATCCCCATGGGGAGCATATGGGCCAGGCGTTGTTTGTATTGGAATCCAAAAGCGTGGCAGATCGCGACGCGCCCTTGTTCCATCGACGTGGAAGCAAGCGCCGGAAAGCCGATCACGTCGCCGGCGGCGTAGATATGCGGCGCAGTGGTCCGATACACCTCGTTCACTTCGATATATCCGCGCTTGTTGACACCGAGCCCCACTTTTTCAAGGCCCAGTCCCTCGACTGCCGCGCGCCTGCCCGCCGCGAAGAGGCATGTTTCCGCTTCCAGAATTTTTCCTGAGCCAAGTTTCAGAATGATTTTTCCTGCGGACTTTTCGATGCCCTCCAGGCGTTCGTTGAAAAAGAATTCCGTGCCGAGCTCGTTAAGGCGGCCGCGCAGGCGTTCAGAGATTTCCGCGTCCAGAAACGGAAGAAGGCGGTCTCGGCCGTCCACCAGTGCCACCTTCACTCCCAGCGCTGCAAAGATGGACGCGTACTCGCAACCGATCACGCCTCCGCCAATCACGGCCACACTCTCCGGGATGCGATTCATTTGCAGGATGGAGTCCGAGTCAAAAATGAATTCGTCGTCGAACGGAATTTCAGAAGCGCGATGGGGCTTTGATCCGGTAGCGATCAGAAAAACGTCGGCGGAAATCCGAATCGGTTCAGCATGTGCCTGATGAACCACAACGTGATGAGCATCCTCGAATTGTCCCGCGCCAGCGAAATGATCGATCGAATGCGCCGCGATGTTCTTCGAGACCTTGGAGCGTTCCTCGGTGACGACCGCGTCCTTGTGGCGCATGAAATCCTGCACCGTGAGTCCCTCGCGAAGTGAATAATCAATGCCGTAGAGGCCGCGCTGACCAAGGCCGGAGAAATAGAGCGCTGACTCGCGCAGGGTCTTGCTGGGCAGAGTGCCCGTGTTGATACATGCGCCGCCCAATTGTTCGCTTCGCTCAACGAGCGCAACTTTTTTGCCGAAATAGGCGGCTTGAGCGGCGCCTTTTTCGCCTGCCGGGCCGCTGCCAATCACGATCAGGTCATAGCGTTGCATGGAAGAATTCACCTCTGGCCCAAGCCGAGGAATCGGCGCGTGGCGACGATGGGAACTATCCTCTCAATAGCTTGATGGATTGTGAAAGCCTGGCTCGAGGCGGAGCGGCGTACTTGCTAATGGAGCAGCGTGCCGACTTCATGCATTTGCCGGGAGAAACGCGTGGGATCGTAATCCGACGGGATCTGCAGTTGGTCAAACAAGCCTGTGATGGCCGTTCGCAGTTCCTGCGCGTTCTGCACCTTCTCATTGCGGTCGTAAGCGACAAAGAGCGATTGGATAGCCATCGCGGCCTGCGCGGCGGCGTGCTCGTCCTGACTGGAAATGTAATCCGCGTCTGCAGTGATTTGGTGCAGCAAGCGCAGCGTCATCGCTGAATCGTAGTGCATGTGATTCAGCTTCAGCGCGAGATCGTGCGCGATGACCGCTGCATTCTTCGCTTCGGTGGCGATGGCGGCGCGATCCGAACTAGCGTCGCTCATCAGATTCGCCAGGTGCGCGAGTCG